>Ga0209292_1000119_pt1 | contig 111363 bp, 83 predicted proteins | sample GOMGulsemesocosm_2_FD_184634 | JGI IMG/M metagenome (GOLD analysis project Ga0209292, IMG submission 184634) | Methane-oxidizing microbial communities from mesocosms in the Gulf of Mexico - GOM9C Gulf of Mexico (SPAdes) (version 2) | ecosystem: Environmental > Aquatic > Marine > Cold seeps... | reverse complement strand
GTTTTGAAATAGATAAATACTATAAATAGAAAAGCAACTACCTGATTCACCGGGCCCGTTCAACAATAGGATAGGTCGCGGCTTCGCGCGACTTATCCTTATTCGTTATACGTTTATACTACTAAACTAGCAATTTTGTTGATGCTCATGTCTTAAGCTTCAATAGTTACTTGTTCATATAGTTTATTTAGTGCTTGATAATCACTTGAGACAATGGGAATGCGAAAACGGGAGCCAAAATATGTCGTACAGTCGTCCAACCAGTTAACTAGATCATCTTCTGATAAGTCTATGAGATGCTCTGTAGGTGCTGAATAAAGAAATTTAGCCGATTCAGTTATTCCTTCCATAGATATAGATTTACGCACGAGATTTCGGTCACGCGACAATTTTTTTCTAATAATTGAAGATGTTTTAAGTTCACTCATTATCCAAGGTGATGCAGTTCGGCTTTCTTCAAAACCGTTTTTTAGAAGAGTTTTCTCTAATGTATTATCAGTATTAAGGAAAAATAGGCACTCTGTCTTATCGATAACTTCATTTAGTGCTGTTGATAGCATTAAGTGAACATGAGCTGCATTTGCAATAGCAGGAGCATAATTGTAGGTATCCCCATCTTTTCTTGCATATAGATCATTTAATTCTTGTAGAAGCTCATTTGCATAGCCCCATACATGAGAATCAATAAAAGCTTTCAAGCCAAAGTGCTCATATAACCAATTAGCTAAACACTCCGCTATCTCGGCATCCTTATGTGAGTGCGAGATAAAAACATGGTATTCACTTTTTGGAAACCATGCCTTCATCAACTCTTCTGCATCTAAATAGTCATCAGAAAGTATTAATTCGTGGAATTTACTTGTGATTTTTTTCTTATTAGCTTTCAATTCCTCACTATATTTCCCATCACTTTCCAATTTTGAGGCGTTTTCCAACTTAAGATTAAAACCTTTATACATAATTTTCCCTTTTATATTTGGCTTCCGTAACTACTGGAAATATGTGAATGGCAAATAATGACGTTAGCCGTTGAGACTATGCATGTTCAGCACTTCTTTGTTTAACTAATTCAAACTCACCTGAAGATTCTGATTTATCATAGGCATTTTCAATATATCTTTGTGGATCTCTAAGAAATACATCTTCATCCACAATTGAAATATAAGAACCATCTAGCTGATTGTAAGTTTTACAATCAGCACAAGAGTGACCATGTTCGGGTCTATTAAATCGATTGTTTTTTATTATATCCAACAATGGTTTGTTAGATACTGACCTAATAGTACAGCCATCATCTTTAGTTGTTTTAGTAACTAGCCAATCGTAGCTTCCATTGACCTCTTGAACTACACCAACAATTCCATTAGTTTTGGAAGTTCTACCATTGCGAGTTATCTCTTTTAGGCAATACTCAATTTCCCAGTCTATCCAGTCACTTTGTTTTATATTTGGAGAAATAATAACAATGGTCACAGAGGTGTTGTACATCATGTCTGTTAATGCTTTTTTAATGTTCTCGGTAGTTGTGTCAGTAAGATCTGGAGAGTCTGCTGTTTCTCCTTGGTAATAAGTAGCATCATCCCCAAGAGCTTCTAATATTTCATCTCTCAATGATTGAGATTCACTATACTTGTACGATATGAATGTTTTTCTAGCCATGTTAATCCCTTAACCACAATGCTTTAAATAAAAATAGATCCCGCCAAGAATAAGGCAAAGAGGGAAATAAAGTGTAGCTATAGTCGGTGATTTAAATACATTGAAAAAGTTGTAATCTCCTTTAATATACAAATCAGGTCTCATTTCATAGCTTTTAAGCTCTTTAGGCTCGGTCGATATTCCGGCAACATCCTTATATAAACCTCTAAACTTTCTCTCTTGCATCAGGTAATAACTATCAAGTAACCAAAAAATAAATGTTGGCGCGACAGAAATCAAAATAAACAATTCGTTTTTGGTTGATGCGTATAGAGCCAATAAGGCTGAAGCAATTGTTATACACCAACCTTTTATCTGAAAAGAATTCGTATTCATTCTTGTGATTACGGCTTGAATAAACTCTAAATGTTTTACTTTATCTTGATCCATAAATTTCCAATTAACTCCAATTTGGGAAAAACGTATAACATTTTAATCATGCGCATGCGCGTTTGCACGGAAGTAACTTTTAGAAATTTCACGGCAACTGATTGATTTTACTCGGTAATTTTCAAAGTCCACTTCCAAGCTCCAGAAATACGCGCATGCGCATTTTCCTAAATAACGAGGGTCTCGTTATTTCAGGGTTTATATTGATAATGTACTGATTTTGCTACAATTTTTATATTTCTTCCAGTACAAACGCGCACAACTAAAAATTAGTCCGTGCAAACGCGCAGATATATTGATGAAAAGCCAAAATCAACTGTATGAATAACCATATTTATAAAATGCAGAGAAACGCTCGTTCTTGAATAACAAAAAATCACTCTTTACCTGTGTGTTACTCGTGGCTTTATAGTGTAATCTTTCTAGACAATACGGCAGAGCAATCGAGTTATGACTTCATTAACAGTTTCACAGCTGGCCAAACAGTTAAACATTAGTACTGATACTGTACGCCACTACGTACGCAGCGGTTTGATTAATCCTGAGCGTGATCCCGATAATGGCTATAAGCGCTTTCATAGTGAAGATATTAAACAGCTGCGCTTTATTTTACAGGCTAAATCTTTAGGCTTTTCCCTCGCTGACATTCAAACCATTATGGATCAAGCCAGCCACGGTGAATCACCCTGCCCTCAGGTTCGAACGATTATGGAAACTAGGCTGAAAGAAACCGCTGAGAAAATTAAAGCGATGCAGTCGACCTATACACAAATGCAAGATGCTATGCAGCGGTGGCAAAGCCAGCCCGACTGCACACCAACTGGTGAGCACATTTGCCATTTGATCGAGGGGTTTTCTAACCAGAGTGACGACTTCAAAGAAGAAGGATGCTGCCATGAGTGATTGTTGCTGATCTGGAGAATCGCGCTCTTCTTACCTTTAATCACGGTGCCGCAAGTATTATTTATTGGCTGGGTTATGATTGTAATGGCTTAGTAGGATGCCTTGCTCTAAAACGGAGACTGGTTTCAGAGTAAGGCTGATGCTCTAACTGTATTAGAAAAGAACCGAGAAGGAATTCATCTCTGTTATCTTTTTCATAGAACCCGCGACACCCAGTTCGATTTGATACACCTGCCCATCTAATGTATCCACATTAGACGACGTGGTTAATATTAGTTTGCCAGCAATGGTAAAAGGATTGGCTCGAATATAATTAATATCATCTGATAGATTTCCGTATTCAATAACCCCTTCCGCTATTGCTGAGTCGACGCCACGAATATTCAATTTTTCATTTTCAAACTGAGCAAGCAACGGCCCATCAACAACATCACCGCTGCCGCTAAGAACGTTATTGTCTACCCACTTCGCTTGCGGGTAAGTTTTTATCGCCCCGCTATCAGATACGTAATAGGTCTTTTGATCATCGCCAAGACGTATTTCAACGAGATAGCCATCAACGGTCGCACGAACACCGATGGATGATGAGGAAATACCCGATGAATCGTATTGAAGTGCGTCTAGCGAAATAAAGCGGCTGCCTTCTGCTTTACGCTCATCTATTAATACAAACTTTTGAATGGTTGATCCTACATCGGCGAAATAGATCAGGGTTCCGTAATTACCGACTGATATATTCGATACGCTTTGAAATTCAAGTTCATCAAAGGCTTCACTCGTATCCGTTCCTTGAACGTGCTTATGTAACTTAGTATCTAATAGTAGATAGGCACTGCCACTCACCACTTGAACATCACGACGACCCGATCCCGTGTTCAAGAATTCTGTTCCAAGACTGCCACTTTGAAGCTGCGCAAGAGTCACATCAGAATAGTGCCCGCCTATGCGTAAAATGACATGCTCACCCGCTGGATAAGAATAGGTATTGAAGGTATCTATTAATGGATCGTATTTATCGGCGGTCTGCAGCGTAACGGCATTCGCGAAATCGATATCTAAGAAGTTTAGTGTTGAACCCGAAGCATTATCTTGCTCAACAATATAACCAATCACTACATTATCGATAAGCACTTCAACGGTATTGCTCTCGAAAATACGAGTATCCGTAATCTCTACCGCCAACGACTCTTCGCTCATGTCGGTATTAACTGCATAACTTTTATTGTCACTCGCGGCATCACAGTCGTTGTCTGCACCTGGCAATTGGAAATACAGACGCGTATTACTGCTGTTTTTTTGTACTTTGGTTGCACACACTTCATCAATGCCTGATAGCGTCGACAATACTTTGGCCTCATTATTGTCCTGAGATACAACCTGCCATTGGCCGTTTGTCAGTGCGAGTAAAGCCGAGAACTTATTTGATTTCGGCGGCATTTTACTGCCAAAGTTAACAATTACAACCACAAGATCACAATTGCATGCTTTGAATCATTAAGGGTTTAGAACGCAAAGCCCGCACTCATGTACGTGCTGTTGCCGCCTTCGTCGCGATCAAACGCTTTGGCGTAACCCAGCTTAACGGGGAAGATCATGCCGTAAGCAATAATCACTTCTACATTCAATTCAATACCGGCACTGGTTAAATAATCTGCATTATCGCTATCACCCCAAGCGGCGCCGTGGTCGCTAAAAACGGTACCACTCACGTTGCCAAGACCAATCGGGAGAAGGTCCCAGTTACGTTCAATACTGGTAATCGGAAAGCGGTATTCAAGGCTGTTCGTTTGAATGCGGCTACCCTGCTGTACTCTTTCGTCATAGCCTCGTAATGACCAAGTATCTCGTCCGAATAATGATTCCGAGAAATTAATATTATTACCGCCTAGCTCAAATGGCTCTGGAGATTCAAAACCGTAAGCACCTTGCGTATTAATCGCGATGACTTGCTTACCCGGTAAATCAAAGAAGTGACTGAAACTTGCATTAATCACATCGCCTTTATAATCGCTGTCTAGGTATTCATTCGATTCCCATAGTACTGTCGCTTTACTTCCCCAGCTTGGGCTATTGGATTGGCTGTAGAACTCGGCATTATCAAAATCAAGACGCCCACCCACGACTGCATTTTTTCTATCTTCGAAGAGTCGGCGAGATGTTGAAGATTCTAGATCACGTTCGATACTTGAATTGGCACCCAGAGAAAACGAGAGCGTATTTTCAAATGCGTTAAATAAGTTAATACGCGCGATTTCTATATTATCTTCTTGTCGAATATTCAGTTTATTCTGAAATAATAACGTTCTGTATTTATGTGAACGACTGGCGGTTAACTGCCATTTGTTATCATACGAATAGATAAGGTTACCTGCGCTTAAATCATTCTTAGTATCTTGCATTAAACCTAAAGAATAACTGTGTCTGCCCAGTGCATCAGCTCCTGAAATTACTGCGCCATAAACGTCGTACTCGTCAGAGCTTACGATCACTGGGCTCCAAGATGTTGGCATCAGTGTCGACCACGGGCTGTATTCTTCAGTTTCAGAATGACCTACTAGCTCTTCGTATAGATCTGGATAATTAAACTGGCCAAATGCCTGCTGGATATTAAACGACTCTAAGCCTTCTTTTCCGCGTAATGTTTCTCGTGACATTAGTGCGTGGTTATAACCTGTTGCATCATACGATTGATAATACAGCTGGCTGCCGATCACTAACGGTTTAAACGCACCACCCATTACTCGGGTTAAACGTTCGGTTTGGCCGGTGGCAAGTTCTAGCTGATATAAGTTAAAGGTTTCGTCGTAATCAGCCGAGAAAATTATATATTTTCCATCGTTGCTATAGCGCGCCTGACTTTCGATGGATTTAGTATTGGTGATTTTCTTCCAGCTTCTTTCGCCAAGATCGAATACTTCTAAGTTCCAACCTTGCTGAGCACGCTTCATATTGGCAATAATAAAACGCCCATCAGGGGATACGTTATATTCACCTAAGACATCATCAATACTGCCCGTCCAGAGTGTTTCGATGAGTATGCCATCTGACGTTAACTGATCTAACTGACTAATACCCGCATCAATACGCTTGGCAATGATTGCTTGCTGCTCTGTATTATTGCCGCCACTTTTATCTGCAGAAGCAAAATTAATCCAACGGACATTACGATAGCGTTCGCCTTCGGTTAAACGCTCAGAATCGCCTGCGGCATTGATGCGGAATATATCGGCGAATAAGCGACGATCATCTCGTGAAATTGCTCGGGTATAAAGCACCTCGCCATTTGGGTTTACGTCCAAATCCATCAAACTTTTAACTTCCGCAACGATTGTTTCGCCACCTTGCGCATCTCGTTTTATGATTGCAAAACGATCTTCACCATTATTGCGGCCATAAAAATAATGCTGCTTGCTCACCGCCGCCGCATCTAGAAATAGGCCTTCGTGACTTATCAGCTTACCTTCCACCAAAGGATATTCATTTATCTTTGCAATCTGGGGTTCAAAGCGCGCATCCAACCACATTTGGAAATCGCCCCATAAGACTTCATGACTTTTCCCAAATACGGTATCGGCATCCCAGTTTTGTAGAAAGAATGGAATAACATTGCGGGAATATAAATTCAGATATTCGGTGATTTTTTCTTCACTGTAGGTATCGGCCAAAAATTGGTAATAAAAATAACCATACAAATACTGCTTACCCAAGGGCCAAGCTCGCAGAGGTGCAGCCACTTGAGACAAGTCATCAATTCCATTGTTTACTTCCTCGCGCATCATCATGGCATACGCTGAACTTTGTCCACGCCCTATGCCTAAGTCATAATCGGTTTCTTTGTAAACCGCTAAACCTTCTATGAAAAATCCTGGGGTATAGGCATGCGGAAAGGTGAGTGGGTTGCGGCCGAATACGTTACGAATCGCACCCGGAATGCCTCCGACCATATCCATATGCACAATGTGAGTCAGCTCGTGCGTGATTAACAAGTTAAACCAATCATCGTAATACTCTAGGCTGCTATTACCATCGGGCGGCGAAAGGAATAAACGCACTTGGTTAAACGGTATTGGGGTGGCCCAACCATTGGAAAAGTCGAAGTCATCGGTGAGCACTATCTGAATACGATCTTTGGGTGTCCAGTTCAGATCTTCTGTGAGCATTAACCAGGCATTTTCTGCAATCGTAGCCGCGCGTTCCGCTTGCACTTTGTGCTCGCTGAGGAAGTTGATTTCAAAATGCTGAGTAGTAAACGTTAACCACTGCTCGCCTTTTTGCCCCCATGCTACCGCTGCGGGGTTTTCTGCCATCACCATAGGCAACTGAAACGATAATGTTGCGATGCTGACGGCGCAGGCAACCTTAAAAGGACGGGTAATAGATGCTAAAAATTTCATGACGTATCTCCAAATTCATACGTCTATTTTAACGGGGCAAGCTGAACACTAGCTGAACTGAACACTTAGATTTGGCATTAAAAAACGGTTATTCGTTCAGCTTGGGTTAATCTTGGCGCTAGAGCCGCTACTAGATTGTTAGAGAAAATAGCGTCTAATTGCTCTAAACTTTGTCGATACCTCCTTATTCAATCAACAACGATGACAATTTCATGCTAAAGAAAATTCTAATATTACTCGTCAGCCATGGCATGACCGCCGGCCTAGCCTTTTTTATCGGGGTTTATAGCTTACCGATTATTATGGCAATACCCGACCCGACTTCGGGCGCGCTCGCATTAACGATTAAAAACACCCGTTATGTAGCGACGATTTCAGAGTCGTTAGAAGATTCTGATTGGCTGCATTGGGGTGAAGGACGTTTTTCTTTAGGCGATGACTACATCGTTTTTCAAGGCCAGCTTGCGCCAGGACCAGCGTACAGACTGTATTTATCACCGACATTTATTGAAACTGAAGAGGATTTTTTGCAGCAGAAGTCGATAATGATTGAAGTGGGCAAAGTGAATAGTTTTGGTAACTATATTTTGCCCGTTCCCGCCGATATTTCGCTTGAGGATTACAATACGGTAATTATTTGGTGTGAGTCATTCAACCAATTTATTACTGCCGCTCAGTTTCGCTAGAAGTGTGTTAAAAGCGCTCGCTAGAATCGTCCGTTAACGCGAGCACAAGCACTGGCGGCAGTGATTTATTATTCAGTAAACAAGCTCAGTACTTCCGCTTCCGTTAAGGCTCGGTGATACAGCTTTACTGTATCAAACGCTTGATCATCCGTTACCGTGCATACCTGCGGATCATCTTCTACTGCCGCTGCGACACACACAACCGAAGTATGTCCGCCGACTCTAAACGGTGAACCGCCACCATAGCCGGAGCTGTTCATCGCGGCTGTAATTGGCCCAGTTCCCTGAGGCAGCGTGCCTTGAGTGATTAACGCAGTACCGTCTAAATAACCTCGTAGTTGGTTATTTTCGCGATCGATCACCATCGCGACATGATGCCACTGGCCATCGACTAAGGCATCTGCTTGCGCAATGATCGCCGCGTTGTTTTGCATTAATCGATCGCGATAACTGACTTGCATTTCAAGTCGACTGCCTTCACTGCGAATTTCCCAGCCACCGTATTGCATATTATTCGGCCCTGACGAAGACTTGCCAATTAGCATTTTATCACCCTCAATCTGTGAGTATTTAAACCACAGTGACGCCGTGAAACTTTTGTGACCCGGGTCGAGTTTATGCGGTAATAATGCATGACCGATCGCATCATTGGCTTTCACTGCCGATGCCATCAAGGGAATTGAAAGAGCCTGATTACTTTGATTATTAGCTCCAAGTACCTGCACATCGGCAAGACTGGCTTCAGGCGTAATACTGGCTAAGTTGGGTGCGGTGAGATCATTACCTTGCCCAGACAAGTCGGTTATCACATTGACATTGAGTGTATCCATATCCCAATGGGCAGTTAAGCCATTTTCAAGCACTTGTATCTGTACCGGGCCCGTAGTTTTAAACTCGCCATCAGTCGCAACATAACTAAACTGATCAACCCCGACATAGTCTGTTGGAGGCGTATACGTTAGCACGCCATTATCACCGGTCACGGTACCGCCCGCTAATGTAGCTACCTCAAAACTATCGATAGATAAGGTTTCACCGTTTGCATCAAAGTCATTCGCCAAAGGCTTTACGGTGCCCGTCTGGTTTTTATAAACCGTTAGATAATCTTTGAACGCCGCCGGTAACATAGGGTTGGTCAATGCTGCAGCCGGTCTAAACTTACTGCCTTTTTGCAAACGCGAAGTCGTTTTTCTCGCTTGCATGTTACCCATGTGCGTTGATGGCTGTTGAATTTGATTATTGTTATCGGTTTGTTCGCCGTGTCCTAAACCAAAGTTATGGCCAACTTCGTGAGTGAAGCCCCAGTTCATTGTGTAGTTCGCGACGCATCCTAACCAATCACCCCCACCCCAGCAGTAACCGCCATTTCTTGGGTCTTGAAAGGTCATTCTAAAAGTCGTGCTATCGGTTGCAGAAGGTCTTGTCTGAGTCGCTTCTTCTATACCGCCATTGGCTTCGATCACTGCATTGCCGATATCCCAACGTAAGCCTGTTTTTTGAGCCCAGACATAATCCAATTCGTTGATGTGCCCTTCCATTTGCGCAACCGCATTTATCAAGTTTCCTTTAGCCTGATTCATAAACTGTGTGTTTCTGAACGTGAAGGCAACACGCGATAAGTTATTATGGAAATCAGATCCAGGTTGAGGCAGGTAGTATTGGTTATCTTCCACTGCAGGCATCACAAAGTCAGTTTTTAATTCGTTCGTTGCAAACTCGGCATTACCTAATGCATCGTGATTAATCAGATAATTGATATCAACATTCTTTCCCCAGTGGCGACTGTCTCCACCCCAGGCTGAGATATAAAGAGTGCCTTTTGAATCGACAACACCGGTCACGGTTATAAATTGATTATTACTGACCGTGCCGCGATAGGTGCGCACTTCTGGCATAGGCGCAATCGCTTCATATTGTTGTAAGCGACGAGTATCAAAGGTTAATAACTGAAAGTTGGGGGATCGCACAGAATGCTTTTCGAATACCAAGTTGAGATCAATATCATTCACGTTAACCGTTAGCTCAATGCTTTCCGGTAAGGTATGCCCAAGGGATTTGGACTCATCAATAACGACGGTATCGACGACTAAAGCATTATCACTCCAGCTTGAGCTGCCTTGCCCTAAAGGTCCTTGCGTCTCTATACGAATATAATAACGGCTGCCCGGAATAATATTGTCCAACAGAATCTGATGCTGCCCCGCGGTTAAACTGTCAAACGACATTTGATATTGCCAGCCTGTAGCCGACTGCCCGGCATCCATTAGTCCATAATAAATAACCAGTGGATAACCTTCATTAAGAGCATTCACTAACAGCTCAAGCTGAATTTGATTACCCAGTTCTGCAAAGTTGGTTTGATACGCCGTTTCCATTTTAATTTCGGCAGGTATAAAGCTACTGGTCGGATAAATATATTGATTGCTCAACAGGCCTTTTACTAAGTTAGGCCCTTGCCATGCAACCGACATGTGATCGCCACCGCCGCCTTCTTTGTGTAGAACTTCGATGTAATACAATTGACCCGATTTTAATGGCAGCTGTGTTTTTACTCGTGAACCATTCGACCAGCTATCTTCATTAGAATAGCCATTAACCCGCGCGATCAGCTCTGCTTTTTCGGCACTTAGGTCCGTGCTTATACGTAATTCACTGGCATCATCGGAGGCAATCCAAAAATCATACAGTCCATCTTCTGGAACGCTTAAATAGGCCGTTACTTTTTGCCCATAGTTATTACCCATCGATGTCGGACTTTTAAAGTCGCTTAGAACTCGCTGACTGGCAACCGTGCCTTGAGTATTAATAGTGGCGATATCTGAACCTGATATGCCCGTCCATACTTGCTGGTAAGCGCCTTTTTCAACAAAGTTATCTGCGATAAGTGCATAGATGATCACTTCCGCTTGGGTCACATTACCTTCTAAACTAATTTCTACCGTTAGCGTATAGCTTTGATTTGTATTGCTTAAGAAAGCATTGGTTAACGTTAAAGCACCGCTATTAGACAAGGAAAAGTAATTATTTGGGTTACCGGCAACGATGCTCATCGCGACTGTTTGCGAGCCCGTGTAATCACCGTTAATAACATACGCTAGCTGTCCAAAATGTTGATTGAGCGGACTATTTACAGGCAATGCAAATTCATAGTTCGAATGAGAAAAAACAGGGGTTGCGGGTAACAGTTCAGTTGTACTGATTGTGAGCATTGTCGATAAGCCCGCGCTGTTGCCGGTTTCATCGATTGCTTCAACTTGAAATTGGTATTCGGTATTTGAAACCAGAGACGCTACCCGCAGACGGGTATCGAAGCTTTGTGCAATAAATTCACCCTGCTGATAAATTCTATAAAGTACGGGTTTCTCTCTTTCGTCTGAGGAGGCGTTCCAGCTCAAGCTAATAAAATCATGACCCGTCGTAGTCGCGTTAAGACCCGAAACTTGGGTGGGGGCAACAAAGTCATCAATCACAATGCCGACGACTGAACTGCTTAATGAATAGTTACCGGCTTTATCAACCGCTTTAACAGAAATATCGTAACGTGTTGCACTGATCAAAGCAGTAAGTTCTAGGGTTAATGCTTCTGTCGTAAAGATTAATTCACTGCGGTTATAAATTTCATAGTGATCAACGGCTACATTATCTTGTGTAGCATGCCACATCAACGTTACCGCATCTTCCGCCGTTTTAAGCCAGGTTAATTCAGTCACCGCTGCCGGAGCTTGAAAATCGATCGGTAAACGTAAATATTGGTTGGCTATAATCGCCTGAGCAATGCCTGGGCCTTGCCATGCTACGGCTAAGTGATCACCACCACCGAACTCGACCATCAAGGCTTGAATAGCGTAAGGCTTACCGGCTTCAAGTTCGATAAGTGCTGATTGTTGCTCGCTATGCTTCGTCCACTGCTCTGCACTTGTCCATCCTGCCGTTTTTGCCCTAATACTGAGATTATTGAATAAGTGATCGTCACTGATTGATAACTCTGCACTGTCATCCGCGGCGATCCAAAACTGATATTCCCCACTCACAGGTGGTACTAGATAGCCTCGCATCCGCTGGCCATAATTATTGCCGATATCGGCTGGAGATTGAAAGCTGGCTTCAATACTTGAAAATGACGGCGTATCGGGAAAAATATCTAACGCTTTTAAGACTTCGAGATCATCTCGGAGAGACGCGTGATTATAAACATTACGTGCCAGGCCTTGATTATCAACATTTGTGGCTGTACCAATTACCCCCAACTGGAAACTTATACTGTTGATACTAAAGCCATCACTCACTTCGACGAGTAGGTTAAAAACTCGACCTGACATGCTTCCCAATGAACCACTAATTCGAATTTCACCGCGCTCATTAATCGTTAAAAACGGGCTAATATCATCTGAGCTATTGATGTGTTTAAGACTAAATCCCAAGGCATCGCCATCAACATCACTGGCCTCAACCTGGGTAATTAACTGACCAACGGGAGCAGAGTCAAAGACTCTGTATTGTTGTAACTGGTTCTTGATGACAGGAATATTATTTTTCTGGGTCGTTGCATCAATGGCCAATGCAACAGATTCTCGACCATTTCTATCGATAGCGACAACCTCATACCGATAGCTTTTGTTTTGGTCTAAATCAGCATCATGAAAAGTGAATAAACCAGCCGCTAAAGTGGCCACCTCTTCACCATTACGACGAATACGATAGCCATGTGCATTGTGTTCATCACTCCAGCGAAGAGTAATGGTATTTTGGGAGGTATTTAGAATTTGTAGATTTTGAATCGGAGGAACAGGATCATTAGACTCTGGGGCCTTATTATCTAACGCAACTGTTTGCTTTCCAGCGGGTGCTTCACTGCAAGCGCTCAGCATCAGGATTGCAATCAACCCCAGTATATATTTCATGTTCGACCCTTATTATATGGCTTTTTGCCTTATATCTATGGGTCGCGATACTATCATAGAGGCTTAATTTACAGGGTGACGCTATTCACACTTTAGGCTTAGTTAATCAAAGGATCTGACACAGTCAGAGATGAGACTTTTTATATCCTCCATACCGGTAGTAATTACGTGTCTAATATCATCCATAGTAATCAGCATTGCTGATTTTCCTGCTGCTGGATTTACCACTAAGCACACACTAGCGTAAGAAATATTCAATTCACGTGCCAGCGCTGCTTCCGGCATGCCCGTCATCCCGACTAGGTCACAGCCATCCATTTCTAAACGCTTAATCTCAGCAATGGTTTCTAATCGTGGGCCTTGAGTGGCACCATAAGTGCCGAAGTCACTGTAGCCATGTTCGAGTTTTTGCTTGGATAAAATGCTAATCAACTTCTGGCGCAATGCTTCGTCATAAGGGTGACTAAAATCTATGTGATCCAACGGCTTAAAAACACCATCAAAATAGGTATTTTCACGACCCTGGGTATAGTCGATTATTTGATCAGGAACGCAGATGTGTCCCGCGATGGCATCTTTATGGATTCCACCCACAGCATTAACCGCGATAATGTTATCAGCTCCTAACATTTGTAATGCGAGCAGGTTAGCGCGGTAGTTTATCTTGTTCGGCGCCACTGCATGAGGATGCCCGTGTCGAGCCAGAAATAATAAGCGCTGACCGTGCAACATACCTTCAACAATCGGTGAGCTCGGCTGACCAAGTTCGGTGGTCAACGTGTCGTGAATTTTGATGTCACTCAACTCAGTAAATTCAGTTAATCCGGTACCACCAATGATTGCGAGAGTTTGCACGTATTACCCTTATTTATTGAAGCGGAGAAAGTAGTTCATTAGCAATGCGCGTATGTTCTAGCCATTGCGCACTATCATAGAGATCACCCACTACTGAGCTTTGCGCTTTCATATCGGTTAGGCTCAACAACTTCCAACTTTTGTTACGCACGGTATCAACGATTTCTTGCGCGGCGTCTCTTTTATTACAAATCAAAAGAACATTACAGCCCGCTTCTTTGGCTTTTTCTGCACGCACCGCAGGTGAACCTGACGCGGCCGCGCCTTCCATCGATAAGTCATCACTGTAAATTAAGCCGTTAAAACCCAGCTCTTTACGCAGAACCTTTTGCAACCAGATTGCGGAGAAACCCGCAGTGAACTCTGCATCGACATCGGGATAGACAACATGCGCTGGCATAATTGCGCTGAGCAGCTCTTCGTTGATTAATTTTTTAAACGGAATTAAGTCAAGCTGATCAAGAACATCAAACGCTCTAGGATCTGTCGGAAGTTCTTTATGAGAATCGGCTATTACATGTCCGTGACCCGGAAAATGCTTAGCCGTTGCCGACATCCCCGCGCCTCTCATACCCAAAATAAACGCTTTAGAAAGCTGATAAACAACCTCTGGAGCGCTGGCGAAAGCACGATCACCAATCACCCCCGAGCGCTCAAAGTCTAAATCTAATACCGGGGCAAAGCTGATATCAATACCGTGATGTATTAATTCTGCGGCCATTAACCAACCCAAGGATTGTGACTTGGCCAAGGCACTGTCAGCATTAAGATCATATTCACTGCCTAAGCGACGCATCGCCGGTAAGCGTAAAAACTCTTCACGAAAGCGCTGTACTCGGCCGCCCTCTTGATCCACTGAAATGACCAAGTCAGAACGCAGTGCTTTAATACTTTCGCAGAGCGCTTTTAATTGTTCAGGGTTTTGATAATTACGGCTAAATAGGATTAAGCCTGAGATTTCAGGCTGTAATAAAAATTCAGCATCGCCAGGAGTAAGTTCTAATCCTGCAATATCGGCCATTACACAGATCGACATGGTATTCTCGCAAAAGTTGATTCTTGAATCCAAAGGGGTGTGCCTACATCGAGCTTATCAAACAGCTCAATGACATCACTATTGCGCATACGGATGCAGCCATGAGATTCAGCTTTACCCATCGGTTCGCTATCGGGGGTGCCATGGATATAGATATAACGCTGCATACTATCGACATTGCCCAGACGATTCCGTCCGATTTCACAGCCACTCAACCATAATATGCGCGTTAAAATCCAGTCACGTTTTGGAAACTGCTTAGCCAATTCAGGACTATAAATTTCACCAGTAGGTCGACGCCCAATAAAAACAGCATTCTCTGCTGCTTCAAAACCTATTTTGGCGCGGACCTGATGCCAGCCCAATGGGGTTTGATTCGAGCCTTGTTGCTCACCCACACCCAACTTGGCCGTAGAGATGGAGTATTCAATCACTTCAGCGGCATACGTTAAACGCATAAGCTGGTCTTGAACTGAAATTTCTATTCTTAATAGTCGCATGCAATCAATCATTCTTAACGTTAGACATCAAACCCGATGCTAAGAAAGGCATTAACTGTGATACAACATCTTTTACGTCAGACTCAGTACCTAGATCATGATTAGCCATGGCTAATAATGAATCGACACTGGACATGGTAAATACTGCAGCACCCAGCATAAAGTGAATGCGCCAGAAACGCTCCATCGGAGTTAGCTCAGGGGTAACACGATTAACTTCTTTCATATAACGACGGAATACTTCGCCGTATTCACTGGTTAAAAATTTGCGTAAGTGACCTTGACCCTGGCTATAAGCCAACCCCAATAAGCGCATAAAAACACCAAACTTCTCTGGGTTTTCAAGACCTGACTTATTCAAAGTGAGTACTAATAATTTTAGCAATTGCTCGGGGGTATTTTCGCGAAGCTCAATAATATCGAGCTGTTCTGAAAACTGCTCGCTAAAAGGCGTTAAATAGCGGGCAAATACTGCCTGAATCAGTGATTTTTTAGATCCAAAATGATAATTAACCGCTGCTAGATTGACTCCAGCCTTTGTCGTGATGTTTCTCAACGAGGTTTCGGCAAATCCTTTTTCAGAAAATAATGCTTCCGCCGCATCTAATATGCGCTGCGCGGTATCTTTCTGTGCCATAACTACCCAAATTCATATCTGTAAAATTCAAACATACGTTTTAAACGCTTTAAGTGCAAGCGATACTAAGCGCAAAAATTTTAGTACTTTAATAGAATAAATCACCGAAAGACTTTACAGCAGAAAAAACACTGTATATATTTACACCCACTGTATAGATAAACACTACTACCAACGCTTTAGGAAACAACATGATTAAGCTTACCGCTCGCCAGCAAGAAGTTCTTGATCTTATTAAGGACGCCGTAGAGACAACAGGCTTCCCACCCACTCGCGCAGAGATTGCCGATAAACTTGGGTTTCGCTCACCTAACGCCGCCGAAGAACATTTAAAAGCCCTAGCTCGCAAAGGCGCTATCGAAATGATGCCAGGCGCTTCTCGAGGCATACGTGTCTTAGAAGCACCGCAACTTGGTCTACCCATCATTGGCCGTGTTGCCGCCGGTGAGCCAATATTAGCTCAAGAACATATCGAAGATCACTGCAAGATCCCGCCCAACTGGTTTAAGCCTGGAGCTGATTTTTTGTTAGAAGTTCATGGTGAGAGCATGATTAACATTGGCATTATGGATGGCGACTTAATTGCAGTCCATAAGACCGAAGTTGCTCGTAACGGACAGATAGTTGTTGCCCGTGTTGAGGATAATGTCACCGTAAAGCGCTATCAGAAAAATCGTAACAAGGTGACACTGCATGCTGAAAACGATGATTTCGAACCGATTGAAGTGAACCTGAAAGACACAAACTTTGCCATTGAAGGCTTGTATGTAGGCGTTATCCGCCGTCATTAAAAACAGCGAAAAATAATTTTCATTAATACAAGGAGTTAGTTATGCGCCAATTACCATTAGGCATTCAGAGTTCTGAGTTAACCCTAAGCAGTCGTCTTGAAAGAATTAATGCCAATAATTCTACCTCAAACAATGCGGGTATTAGTGAAATTATTTTAGCCACTGACAGTGCTTTACAGCCTATCTACTTATTGCCACTGCTATCTCAAATGTCTTTGGATAAGCGCTGGTTGATGTGGCTAGCAGAAGAGCCTTCGATTAATCGTCAATGGGCTTCAGCCTTAGGCATTGACGCTTCACTCGTACTGCATATTAACGCCGAGCAAGAATGCTTTCATCGAGTTTGCTGCAAGGCATTAGCAGCGGGCACAGGCCATTTAATTATCGAGTGGCCTGGTCAAATCAGTACTGAACAACTGCAAGAACTCGAAGACGCAGCCATAATAGGTTCTAGCCACGCATTATTGATTCGTCGCCGCTAACCCAGAGTGAGATTTTTTACTTCTCATTATTCACGGATAAAACATTAGTGAATGGATCTTGGGGTTTCTGGATCAGTAAGGCCATCTGTGTGCTCTATGTCGAGACCTGACAACTCACTCACCTTACTCACACCCGCTTCAATCATGGCGTGCGCGACTTCAATATGATTATTTTTCAGCCCTTCTTTCGCTTCTGCAGAAAACTGAATTTTAACAATCATTTCTTCTGATTCTTCATCCGCTCTACGCAAACCAATATCACCATTGGATAATTCTACGATTTCAAAAAAATCAGCCATATTACTCATCTCAACTTACAGCCTGCTAAATTAACGCACGCTTAATACAAGGAACAAAAATATCTCTAGGATGATAAACCTAGACATCAAAAAAATAAGAGGTTACTTCACTTCGGTCGTGCTTATTAACTCTCTTGGCGATTATTACGCTGAAGATCGATAATGTCAGACAGTGATTGCAACCACTCTCGTAGAGGTAACGACTGTGACGTCGTATCGTGCAACTGAATCATGCTTGTACTGCGCGGCTTAAGGACAGGTTTATTATCCTTCTGGGCACAGCCTTCAAACGCAAGAAGCATCTGGCGAAGCCAACTGTAATCATCAGTTTCCAATTGAAGAAGCTCGGTCATCTCTCCGGTCGCCACAGGCACAAGAGAAATCAAATGCTCTAAAGAATTAATCGATTCTCGACACTGAGCAAGCTCCGCAACCTCATGCAAATAAGACTGATAGCTTAATACTAATTGAAACAGCACCGACTCTTGCAAAGCCAGACTGAGCACAGAGCCTGCAGCAGATTCCTCGGCCTGCTCTTGGTTTTCAATTAGAATCCTTGCTTGATATAGCTTCTGATTACTATGTCTCAGCCATTCTGCCATTAGAAATCAACCTTCAAGCCAAAATGAATACCTTCTTCCAACATAAAGACCTTACTAACACCTTCAAGCTTATAACGGCTGTAGCGATAGCCCATGTAGATACGTGCTGTCGGCAATAAAGCATATTGGATACGTACATCGGCATCGGCTAAGTTCTCAGTATCATCAAATGAAACAACACTCGGTGCATAATAGACATAACCTGCGGTACTTAAACCCGGTACCTGAGGAATCTGATAGCGATAGAAACCACCAACACCAAATGCTCCACCATCAACATCGCCATTTTTGAACCCAAATATACGACCACCGACCCCAATGTACAAAGGGCTATTAGGTTCACGCACGTCGACGACATGCAACCCTAAGGAGATCAAATCACCATCTTCTTCATGATGCATAGCACTGGCTGAGATGTGCAGTCCTGAGCCTACTTTCGTAGCATCGTATTCAAGACGCGCCGAGTCATTGGCTAAACTTATGTCTATTGAACCACCGGCCATGCTTTGCACACTAAACGATAACATCAACCCTGAAAATAGAACTTTTAATGCTTTCATACTTGTTACAACCCAATTTTGTATTCTAATTTTTTCTGCATCATACCAGATGCTCTCTCATTTGAGAAAATACGCTGGCTCCCCATAAACAAACAGCGCCTAAAGGCGCTGTTGTTTTTTACAGGGTACTGCAGTTGAATACGATTTACTTCATCAAGTCATGCAACAACTTGTTCAATTTAGCCACGTATTCAGCAGGCTTTTGTAATTGACTACCTTGCGCCAATTGTGCCTGACCGTAGATCACGTGAGCCAAATCAGCAAAGCGAGCTTCGTCTTGTTCTTTATCCATTTTCTCAATCAATGGATGATTCGGATTTACTTCCAGCGTTGACTCAGCTTCAGGCATTTCCTGACCGGCTGCTGCCAACATCTGACGTAAATTATCATTCATATCATTTTGACCAACCACTAAACATGCTGGAGACTCAGTCAATCGAGCGGTAATTCGAACCTTACTAACTTCACCTGTAAGTGCCGTAGTGATACGTTCAACCAGACTCTTATTGTCTTCTGCTAACGTTTCAGCAGCGGCCTTTTCTTCTTCACCGGTCAATTCATCAAGGTCTAATTCACCCTTAGTGATGTCTTGAAAAGATTTCTCACCGAACGTTGCTAAATGACTGATCATCCACTCATCAACACGCTGTGTCAGCAGCAGAACTTCGATGTTATTTTTCTTGAAGAATTCAAGGTGCGGGCTGTTATAAACCGCATCATAATTTTCACCAGTCACGTAGTAGATCTTTTTCTGATCTTCTTTCATACGCGCGATGTAATCCGTCAAAGAGACTGAAGCCGTATCAGATTCCCCTTGCGTACTAGCAAAACGGAAAAGACTCGCAATTTTTTCTTTATTAGCAAAATCTTCAGCAGGACCTTCTTTCAATACTTCGCCGAACTGAGTCCAAAATTTTGCGTACTTATCTTCGTCTTTCTTCGCCATTTTAGTAAGCACATCTAATACACGCTTAGTTAATGCCGTACGAATAGAATCAACATTTTTATCTTGCTGAAGAATTTCACGAGAAACGTTCAACGATAGATCGTTGGAGTCCAAAATACCTTTAACGAAACGTAGGTATAGTGGCAAGAACTGCTCAGCTTCGTCCATGATGTATACACGCTGAGTATAGAGTTTCAAACCACGCGCGGCATCACGATTCCACAAATCCATAGGCGCTTGTGAAGGAATATATAGCAGACTGGTATAATCTAACTTACCTTCAACCTTGTTGTGCGACCACGCTAGTGGCTCTTGCCAATCATGAGATACATGCTTGTAAAATTCGTTGTATTCTTCATCACTGATATCAGACTTTGATTTAGTCCATAGTGCTTGCGTATCGTTCACTGCTTCTGGAATCTGCTTATTTTCGCCATCAGCATCTTCGCTGCTAACTTCTTGCGGCAAGAAGATTGGAATCGCAATATGGTCTGAGTATTTTTTAATTAAGGTGCGTAAACGAGAGCTATCAGCAAACTCAGATTCGTCATCTTTAAGATGCAGTGTAATGCGTGTACCACGCTCTGCTTTCACGATGTTTTCTAGGCTAAACTCACCCTCACCCTGTGACTGCCAGCGAACCGCTTGATCAGCTGCTAAACCCGCGCGGCGCGTTTCAACAACAACATCTTTAGCAACAATAAAAGATGCGTAGAAACCTACACCAAACTGACCAATTAACTGCGAATCTTGCTTTTCATCGCCGCTTAACTTGCCTAAAAACTCAGAAGTACCTGACTTTGCAATCGTCCCCAAGTGATCAACAACGTTATCCCGGCTCATGCCAATGCCGTTGTCTTCGATGGTTACAGTATTATTTTCTTTATCAAAATCGATGTGAACCGCTAACTCGGTATTGCCTTCATAAAGATCAGCATTTGAAACCGCTTCAAAACGCAATTTATCACAAGCATCAGATGCGTTAGAGACAAGCTCACGCAAGAAGATTTCTTTATTGGAATACAAGGAGTGGATCATCAAATGAAGTAATTGTTTTACCTCAGTTTTAAAGCCCATGGTTTCTTTTTGAGTTGCAGTCATTTTATTTCCCTAGTTCTGGAGAATCACTCTTGAACAATCGTTGTTAAATCGTCAAAAGTGTCTTAAATAGTTAGCCACTAATCTAGCCTTGTATCAGAAATGAGGACAGACGGTTGAATTTCAAGGGACAGTCGCGTGAAAAGAGTGTGAAAAACAGGGGCAAAGAAGAGGAAAGCTAATCATTTCGCGGGTGGCTCTGGATTAATTCAAGGCCACCGCATAATTTTTGTTCTATTCTGGCTACTTTTTAGCCAATAAGAAATGCGCCCTAGCCGTCGCAATCGGGTTAGCACGATCATTTTGCCAAGCATTGATGGCGACATTGGCTACTCGACTCCCCTGACGCCAGACTTGGCACTCGGCAAAAGTATCCTGATCGCGTCCTGCCCTTAAATAATCCAATGAAAAATCGACAATTTTAGGCATCAAAGGCGTATCCATAAACATCAACAGGTTAATCGCACCTGCCAACTCCATAAACCCCCCAATCACACCGCCATGAATTGCCGGTAGAATGGGATTGCCTATATTATCGATATTTCTAGGTAACTTAAAAATAACGTTATCGCCAAAACGCTGGAATTCAAAGCCTATATAGCCCGCATAAGGAATGCTATCGACAAGAGGTTGAAAATCGCCACTGGTTTGCGCTTGCTGAATCGTATCTTGAAAGTTCATTAAGACTCCCCCTCAGTTTTAATACTTACCTTGCTACCTGACTTCACTAGGGGCTCCGTTCCCATATAAATACTGGCATCACCCGTTTCAATAACCCCCCTGAATCCCTCTGGCGTCATCTCTGCACCAATACGCATAAAGGTCGCGTTACACTTGGCAACTAGAGTATCATCAGTTTCTTGCCTTACTTGGCACTCAGTAAATATCACGTTATTAGTAATGCGTGTTACTGAAGCATGAGCGACTAGGTCTAACCCAGACTCGGATGCCTTCATATAATCTACCCGTAAATCCAGCGTCGGGCACAACTCCATTCCTTCTAGAGCAACAAAGCAGGCGGTACCACAAGCAGTATCCATCAAGGTCGTTAATGCACCACCATGAATAATACCCATCATTGGATTACCGATAATATCATCACTATACGGCAGTCGCATTTTCAAACTGGTTTCATCGGCTTGTAGAACTTTTAATCCTAATAGCTGGCAATGACGCAGCACTGATATAAAACGTTCTGCCTTTTGCTGAGCGGTAATATTCATATAATTCCACATCACTCTGGTAATAAATGCTTTTGCTAATGCTTCTATTAATATTAATAGTATTTCTGCGAGGTTATACCCTATTCTAGTTGAGGATAAAACCAGAACCTTTGTTTATCATTTAATAACAAACAAAGTTCGGTCAAAATATAAATATTACGCGCATAAAAAAAGGACGCTAAAAGCGTCCTTTTTTTATTGAAAATTACCGACAAATACTGATTTTTCTTTACGTCCAACCCGTAATTTTCTGCAAGGCTTTACCGATATCTGCAAGACTGCGTACCGTTTCAACCCCAGCATCTTCTAGCGCTGCAAACTTTTCATCTGCTGTGCCTTTACCACCGGCGATAATGGCCCCGGCATGCCCCATACGCTTTCCTGCCGGTGCAGTAACACCCGCAATGTAGGAGACAACAGGCTTAGTGACATGCTCTTTAATGAAAGCAGCCGCCTCTTCTTCTGCGCTACCACCAATTTCACCAATCATTACAATGGCTTCAGTTTTCGGATCATCCTGAAACAACTGCAATATATCAATGAAGCTAGAACCTGGAATCGGATCGCCACCAATACCGACACATGTCGATTGGCCAAATCCATAATCTGTCGTCTGCTTTACAGCTTCATACGTCAATGTACCTGAACGTGATACCACTCCCACCTTACCTGGCAAGTGAATATGTCCTGGCATAATACCAATTTTACATTCGCCTGGAGTAATAACACCTGGGCAATTAGGCCCGATTAAACGCACACCTAACTGATCACACTTTACTTTTGCTTCAAGCATGTCGAGTGTAGGAATACCTTCGGTAATACAAACAATTAATTGAATGCCGCTATTCGCAGCTTCTAAAATTGAGTCTTTACAAAATGGCGCTGGCACATAAATAACCGAAGCTTCAGCTCCCGTTTCTTTTACGGCTTCTGCCACTGTATTAAAAACTGGCAACCCTAAATGAGTCTGGCCACCTTTGCCCGGCGTTACACCACCGACCATTTTAGTACCGTATTCAATCGTTTGTTCAGAGTGGAAAGTACCCTGCGCGCCAGTAAAACCTTGGCAAATAACTTTGGTATTCTTATCGATTAAAATGCTCATTATTTAGCCCCCTTATTGGCAGCGGCTTTTACTGATTGCACTGCTGCATCGGTTAAACTTGTGGCCGCAATAATATTTAAACCGCTATCGGCTAATACTTTTATGCCCAGTTCTGCATTGTTACCTTCTAAACGTACGATAACTGGAACTTTAACCCCGACTTCTTCAATGGCGCCAATTACCCCCTCTGCAATCAAATCACAGCGAACAATGCCACCAAAGATATTAATCAAAACCGCTTCAACATTTTCATCGGATAAAATGATTTTAAAGGCTTCAATAACGCGTTCTTTGGTCGCACCGCCACCAACATCTAGGAAGTTAGCGGGCTTACCACCGTGCAGCTGAACGATATCCATCGTACCCATGGCCAGACCCGCACCATTAACCATGCAACCGATATTGCCATCTAAGGCGACGTAATTTAATTCCCACTTAGCTGCATGGGCTTCACGCTCATCTTCTTGCGAAGGATCGTGCATTGCTTGTAAATCTTTATGACGATATACCGCGTTGCTATCGATGCCTATTTTGGCATCCAGACAATGCAAATCACCTTCTTTGGTGATTACTAGCGGATTAATTTCTAACAAAGCCAAATCTTTTTCGACAAATAATTTCGCTAGCCCTAAAAATATTTTAACGAACTGATTAATCTGCTTGCCTTCCAGGCCAAGCTTAAACGCAAGATCACGAGCCTGATAAGGCTGAGCACCGACTAAAGGATCGATCTCGGCTTTTAGAATTTTTTCTGGAGTTTCATGAGCGACGGTTTCAATTTCAACACCGCCTTCAGTGGAGGCCATGAATACCACGCGTCGACTGGCACGATCAACAACGGCACCTAAATAAAGCTCTTGGTCAATATCCGTACATGTTTCAACGAGAATACGGCTGACTGGCTGACCATTTGCATCTGTTTGATAGGTAACTAAGTTTTTTCCTAACCAGTGCTGAGCAAATTCTTTAATTTCTTCTTTTGAAGTAACCAGCTTAACGCCACCGGCCTTACCTCGACCCCCAGCATGTACTTGAGCTTTAACGACCCATGTATCACCTTCTATTTGATCTGCTGCAGCGACTGCTTCTTCCACTGTCTGCGCAGCTATACCTTTTGATACTGGTAAGCCATATTGAGCGAAGAGCTGCTTACCCTGATACTCGTGTAGGTTCATTCAATTTATCCCGTCAGATTGCTTAGGTTGATCATTCAACTAGCCAAGAATAATGTCAATCATGTAAAAGTATGATGACCTTATATGTGCGCCTTTGCACTTTCTACTACTGCGCCGATTCCGAACTAGCTGCCAAGTTTTCTTATAACCTTTTGTGATAATAGACTGTCGTTCTTAGAATTCCAAATGCCTTAGACAAAAAAAGCCGTAAAACAAAGCTTTATTAACTAACTTTTGATTCAAGTCAGAGATTAAAACTCTATTTTACAGCTTTCAATAATGTGGCACGCCCATAAGGCGTCCTCATTTAATACCTTGCAGTACTCTACGAGTACCAAAGGCTTAGGATTACTTTTTCTTTTTCGGCTTACGGTTTGCTTTATGAATCGCCGCATTATTCACAGATAACGCCGCTTCATGTACCGCTTCAGAAATCGATGGATGAGCAAAAACCATCATACCGATATCTTCTGCGCTAGAACCGAACTCCATCGCAATCACTATTTGCTGACATAAGTCGCCGGCATTAGGGCCGATAATATGTGCACCCAAAATACGATCTGTGTCAGCATCAGCAATGATTTTTACAAAACCATCGGTATCGGTAGAAGCCATTGCACGACCGTTAGCCGCAAATGGGAACATACCAACATTGTAAGATTCGCCATTCGCTTTTAGCTGCTCTTCCGTTTGACCGACACTCGCAATCTCAGGACTAGTGTAGATAACAGAAGGGACAACATCATAGTTAAGCTGAGCTTTATGACCGGCAATACGTTCTGCAACCATAACGCCTTCTTCAGACGCTTTATGCGCAAGCATTGGCCCACGAACAACATCACCAATAGCCCAAATACCCGGAGCATCCGTTGCACATTGTTCATTAACAAAGACGAAACCACGCTCATCCATGCTAACGCCACTATCGCCTGCTAACAGACCTTCAGTATAAGGACGACGCCCAACGGCAACGATTAACTTATCAAAAGTAATTTTCTGCTCGCCATCAGAATCCTGATAAGTCACAGTCACTTCATCGCCATTGACTTCAGAACCGGTAACACGAGCACCGATACGAATATCTAAACCTTGCTTAGTCAAAAGCTTCTTCGCTTCTTTAGCAACGCTTTGATCAACCATGTGAAGGAAAGAGTCCTGCGCTTCAAGCACAACCACTTCAGAACCTAAACGACTCCAAACACTACCCAGTTCAAGGCCGATAACACCGGCGCCGATAACACCTAATCGCTTAGGTACTGCGGCAAACTCTAAAGCACCGGTAGAATCAACAATGATATTAGCGGTAAGCGGTGTCGGTGGAATTTCAACCGGCACAGAACCCGTTGCAATAATCACATCTTTCGCTTCGATGATTTCACTAACACCGGCGTGATTGATAAATTCAACTTTACGACCGGCTAGTAATTTACCTGTGCCTTCAAAAGCAGTAACGCCATTGGCTTTAAATAGAGTGGCAACACCCATCGTCAGATTTTTAACAATCTGATCTTTGCGCTGAACCATAGCCGGCACATCCATTTTCACTTCGCCGGTAGAGATACCGTGCAGTGCAAATTTCTCATGGGCTTCTTCGTATTTATGCGAGCTATCCAATAAGGCTTTCGATGGGATACACCCTACGTTCAAACAGGTTCCACCAAAGACGCCTTTGCCTTCTTTATTTACCCACTTGTCGATACAAGCCGTTGATAGCCCAAGCTGTGCGCAACGAATAGCCGCTACATACCCACCAGGACCACCACCGATTACAACAACATCAAATTGCTTACTCATGTATCTTCCCTTATTAAATATCCAATAACAAACGTGCTGGATCTTCTAGCATGTCTTTAATCGCTACCAAGAATTGAACCGCTTCTTTACCATCAATCATTCTATGATCGTAAGATAGCGCTAAATACATCATTGGTAAAATAACAACTTCACCATCAACCGCCATTGGGCGATCTTGGATTTTATGCATTCCCATAATAGCCGTTTGTGGCGGATTCAAAATTGGCGTTGATAATAACGAACCAAAGGTTCCACCGTTTGAAATGGTAAATGTACCACCTTGCATTTCATCAATACCTAACTTGCCATCACGGGCACGGGCACCAAAATCACCAATCGTACTTTCAACTTCAGCTAAGCCCATTTCATCAGTATCCCGTAGGATTGGAACAACCAAGCCACGGTCAGTCGATACGGCGACACCGATATCCTGATAACCATGATAAATCATGTCGCTACCATCAATAGACGCATTTACTGCTGGAAATTTCTTCAACGCTTCCGTCGCGGCTTTCACGAAGAAAGACATAAAACCAAGTTTAACACCATGGGCTTTAACGAAACGTTCTTGATACTTTTTACGCAGCTCCATGATGGGTTTCATGTTCACTTCGTTATACGTCGTCAACATCGCTGCATTTTGCTGAGCACTTACTAAGCGCTTCGCAATCGTAGAGCGTAAACGTGTCATTGGCACACGCTTTTCAATACGATCACCGGCATCAAAGCTGATGCCACCGGCATTAGTGCTGGCAGCTGCTTTAGGCGCTGGTGCACTTGCCGGTGCTGCTACTGGTGCAGGTGCTGCTTTTGGTGCTTTAAGATGATTAAGAATATCTTCTTTAGTAACACGACCGTCTTTCCCGGTTGCGATAACATCCTTTGCGCTGATGCCATTTTCTTCAGCCATCTTACGGGCTGCTGGGCTCATAATAATGCCTTCAACCGATACCTCAGCTTCAACCTTAACTTCTTCGGCAACGGCTGGAGCAGAAGCAATACCGCCTTCTTCAAAAATACCCAAAACTTCAGCACTTAATACAATTTCGCCTTCGCCTTTAAGTATTTCTTTTAAAACACCGTCAGCAGAAGCAACTACTTCAAGCACAACCTTATCAGTTTCAATATCAACAATGAGTTCATCACGGCTAATGGCTTCGCCTGGTTTTTTATACCAAGTTGCTACCGTGCCATCCGCGACAGATTCTGGAAATGTTGGCGTTTTGATTTCGATGGTCATTTTCTTTCCTTAAAATTCTGTTGCTCGCTTACCCTAAGGTAAGCGCATCATTAATTAGTTTTTGTTGTTGCGCAATGTGCAATGCCATATAACCTGCAGCAGGTGAAGCAGCGGCATCTCTTCCGGCATAATGTAAATACAGACCAGGGGTTTGTATGTGCAATACACGACGCATATGATGCTGGCTGCTATACCAAGCCCCCATATTCATAGGCTCTTCTTGGCACCAAACCATATCCTTAAGATTGGTATAAGGCGCTAACGCCTCAATCAACTGCTCTTCAGGGAACGGATAAAGTTGCTCAAGTCGAACGATTACAACATTCTCTTGTTCACGCTCACGACGTTCTATTAGCAAGTCGTAATATACTTTTCCTGAACATAGAACAACACGCTCTACTTTGGCAGGATCTAGCGCATCAACTTCAGGGATAACCGTCTGAAAGCTACCTTCAGCTAGGTCTTCCAACGTACTGATCGCTAACTTATGTCGTAACAAACTCTTTGGCGTAAATACAATCAAAGGCTTACGCAGCGGACGAATAACCTGTCGGCGTAACATATGGAAAACTTGAGCAGGTGTCGTGGGTACACAAATTTGCATATTGTGCTCAGCACATAATTGCAAATAACGCTCAAGACGCGCTGAAGAGTGTTCAGGCCCCTGACCTTCATAACCGTGCGGTAAAAGAACTGTCAAGCCACATAAGCGACTCCACTTATGCTCACCACTGGAAATAAATTGATCAAATACAACCTGAGCACCGTTAGCGAAATCACCAAACTGAGCTTCCCAAACGACTAATGCGCCAGGGTTAGTTGTGGCATAACCGTATTCAAAACCTAATACCGCTTCTTCCGACAACAGAGAATCATAAATATCGCAGCGAGGCTGGTCTTCAGAGATATTCTGCAAAGAACAATAGGTGCTGCTGTCTTTTTGATTGTGCAATACTGCATGACGGTGCGAGAACGTACCACGCCCAACATCTTGACCGGTAAAACGAATCTGATGCCCTTTTGCTATCAAGGTGCCATACGCAAGAGTTTCTGCAAAACCCCAGTTAATGGTTAAAGCACCCGCAGCCATCTTACGACGATCATCTAGAATCTTGCTGACTTGACGCTGAACCACAAAGCCTTCAGGAACTTCTTGCATCTTTAACGCAAGCTCTTGCAGCTCTTTCAGGTCATATTGTGTATTTGCATGGGCAGTCCACTCGTGCCCTATATGCGGAGTCCAATCAACAAATAACTCTTCGTTTGGCTCTTTAACCAAACTTTTAACCACGTGCACACCATTATCTAAAGCATCGCGATACTCATCTTCCATTTGCGAACCGATTTCTTCGGACACAATTCCAGAACCTACTAACGTTTCCGCATATAACTGGCGAGTAGTTTTTTGCTCTTTGATTTTTTGATACATCAGAGGCTGAGTGCCTGATGGTTCATCCGCTTCGTTATGGCCACGACGACGATAACAAACCAAATCAATCACAACATCTTTTTTAAATTCGTTACGATAATCAACGGCTAGCTGAGTCACAAACAATACCGCTTCTGGGTCATCGCCATTGACGTGTAAAATGGGCGCTTCAACAATTTTTGCAACATCGGTGCAATATTCTGTCGAACGAACATCTTCACGCTTATTCGTCGTGAAACCCACCTGGTTATTGATCACAACGTGAATCGTGCCACCGGTTTTATAAGCGCGAGTTTGTGACAACTGGAAAGTTTCCATAACCACACCCTGACCGGCAAACGCCGAATCACCGTGCAACAGTACTGGAATAACGGCATCACCACCGGAATCATCACGACGATCTTGGCGCGCACGTACAGAACCTTCAACCACTGGAGAAACAATTTCCAAGTGAGAGGGGTTAAACGCTAATGCCAAGTGAACTTCTCCACCCGGGGTCATTACATTCGATGAAAAACCTTGGTGATATTTAACGTCACCACTGTGGTTGTAATGCGCTTTGCCTTCAAATTCGTCAAACAAATCTGAGGTTTTCTTACCAAAAGTATTGATCAACATATTCAAACGGCCACGGTGCGCCATACCAATCACAATTTCTTTGGCGCCGTAGGTACCGCTGCGTTGAATCAATTCGTCCATTAGGGGAATTAAACTTTCTGCCCCTTCAAGACCAAAACGCTTAACACCTGGGTAACGAGAACCTAAATATTTTTCTAGGCCTTCTGCTGCGGTTAAACGTTCTAATAAATGTTTTTTAACTTCTTCGCCAAACTTCGGATGTGAGCGCACACTCTCTAAACGCTGCTGGAACCAACGCTGCTCCGCCGTATTAACGATATGCATGTATTCAGCACCGACTGTTGTACAGTAAGTCTGTTGCAATGCATTTAAGATTTCATTAAGTGTTGCTTCGTCTTGGCCAATAAATAATGAGCCAGTTTGGAACGTCGTATCCAAATCAGCTTGAGACAACTCATGGAAAGCCAAATCTAAGTCAGGTACTTGCTCACGCTCCATTAAACCTAATGGATCAAGCTGTGCATGCTGATGACCACGACCACGAAAGGCGTTAATCAACTGCAAGACTTTAACTTGTTTACGTTCGAATTCGCTGCTTACGCTCGATTGTGAAGTAGGTTTTGCCCGATTCTGATTTTTTGACAGTAACAGAAATTGTTCGCGAATCGGCTTGTGTGGAATATCCGTTGTCACATTTTCTTCAACTCGAGGGAGTTGATTAAAATATTGACGCCATTCTTCCGGAACTTCGTTTGGATCACGAAGATAGGTTTCAAAGAGATCTTCTATGTAAGCGACGTTCCCACCGGCGAGTTGGGAAGTACTCCATAGTTGCTCCATAGTCAGCTCGTGCATTTAGCTCCACCTTGTTTGAACATTTCAAAGGGACTACGTCACAAGACACCAATACCGGCTCACCGGAGCAGGCCGATCGGATAAGATCGTTGGCCTTGTTGACGAAACGGAGATTACCCGTCCCCTCTTCTTAATATACAGCTTAGTAAAAAATATCGCTTTGTAAGCAATATCTTTGAAAGATTTAAACAGGGGTGAATTGTATGTCCAATTCACCCCTGGTACAGACGATCAACTCGAGCTTTTAAAAACGAACAACTCGTTTTTTAGATCTCACGTTGTAACAACATTCCACGAATGTGTCCGATTGCTCGCGTAGGGTTTAAACCTTTCGGGCATACATTGACACAGTTCATGATGCCACGGCAACGGAAAACGCTAAATGGATCGTCCAAATCGGCCAATCGCTCTTCTGTAGAGGTATCACGAGTATCCGCTAGAAAGCGATAAGCTTGTAATAAGCCTGCTGGCCCTACGAATTTCTCAGGATTCCACCAAAAAGAAGGACAAGACGTCGAACAACAAGCACAAAGAATGCACTCGTATAAACCATCCAACTTGGCACGCTCTTCAGGTGATTGCAAACGCTCAATAGCGGGCGCTGGCGTATTATTATTAAGATACGGCTTAATACTTTCATACTGCTTGTAGAAAAGCGCCATATCGATAACAAGATCACGAATCACTGGCATGCCAGGTAAAGGACGTAAAATTAACTTATCGTTCTTTCCCTTGGTTGCTTCAGAGATTGGGGTAATACACGCCAAACCGTTTTTGCCGTTGATGTTCATGCCATCACTGCCACAAACGCCTTCACGGCACGAGCGACGGTAAGAAACAGAAGAATCCTGTTCTTTAACCAAGTTCAAAACGTCCAATACCATAAGATCTTTGCCAGCTGGCATCGCGATCTCATAGTCTTGCATGTAAGGCGCTTCATCTTTTTCAGGATTGTAGCGATAAATACTAACTAACATGATTTATTCCCTAAATTAATAAACACGGATTTTCGGTTCGAACGGAGGCACAGTTTTAGGTGCAAAGTTCACATCACGCTTACCAATGGTTTTAGTTTCTGGGAAATACAATGAGTGGCATAACCAATTCACATCGTCACGTTCGGTATAATCGTTACGGGCGTGAGCACCGCGAGATTCTTTACGCTCAATCGCAGCGATCGCCGTTGCATAAGCAGTTTCGAACAAGTTATCCAGCTCTAATGCTTCGATACGAGCCGTATTAAACGCACTGCTCTTATCATCAAGAACCGTATTACGAATACGCTTCTCGATTTCGTCTAGCAAGCCCAAGCCTTTAACCATGCTATCGCCATCACGGAATACACCGAAATACAGCTGCATTGTTTTTTGTAAGTCTGCGCGAACGACAGCAACATCTTCACCAGAAGTAGAGTTATTCAGACGGTTCAAACGTGTCATTGCACGTTCGATATCTTCTTCATTCGCATCAACTGATTCAAAGCCATCTTTAAAGCTTTTCTCAACCTGAATACCAACAGCACGACCGAATACAACCAAATCAAGCAGTGAGTTACCACCTAAACGGTTTGCACCGTGTACAGATACACAAGCAATTTCACCGGCAGCGTATAGGCCTTCGATAACAACGTCTTTTCCGTCTACCTGAGTCAATGCCTGACCACCGATATTAGTCGGTACGCCACCCATCATGTAGTGACACGTTGGCACAACAGGAATCGGTTCTTTTACCGGATCAACGTGAGCGAAGGTACGAGAAAGCTCAAGAATACCAGGAAGCTTGGCATTCAACGTCTCTTCACCTAAGTGATCTAGTTTAAGGAATACATGATCGCCATCAGGACCACAACCACGGCCTTCTAGAATTTCTAGAACCATAGAACGTGCAACAACATCGCGACCGGCAAGGTCTTTCGAGTTTGGAGCATAGCGCTCCATGAAACGTTCACCATCTTTATTGATTAAGTAACCGCCTTCACCACGACAACCTTCCGTTACAAGCGTACCTGCACCTGCAATACCGGTTGGGTGGAACTGCCACATTTCAATGTCTTGCATCGGAACGCCAGCACGAATTGCCATACCAACACCGTCACCAGTATTGATTAATGCATTCGTAGTCGATTGGTAAATACGGCCTGCGCCGCCCGTAGCCAATACCGTTGCTTTCGCTTTAATGTAAACAGTTTCGCCTGTTTCAATGTCAATCGCGATAACACCCGCAATCTGACCTTTAGCATTCTTAACCAAATCTACCGCATACCATTCATTTAAGAAGGTAGTGCCGCCTTTCAGGTTACCTTGGTACAAAGCGTGCAATAAAGCATGGCCTGTACGGTCGGCTGCAGCACAAGTACGCGCTGCCTGAGTTGGGTTATCTGGACCTTTAGACTGACCGCCGAATGGACGCTGATAAATACGACCTTCTTCAGTACGAGAGAAAGGTAGACCCATGTGCTCAAGTTCAAAAACAGCTTGTGGGCCAACAGAACACATGTATTCGATAGCGTCTTGGTCACCGATATAATCGGAACCCTTAACAGTATCGTACATGTGCCAGCGCCAATCATCATCTGGATCAGCAGACGCGATTGCACAAGTAATACCGCCTTGAGCAGAAACTGTGTGCGAACGCGTTGGGAATACTTTAGTAACACAAGCTGTTTTAATACCGGCTTCTGTTAGCTGTAATGCGGCACGCATGCCGGCACCACCACCACCAATTACGATAGCGTCATAAGCTAAAGTGCGAATTTTATTAGTAGACATAGCTTACGCTCCCCACAAAATATCAATGCCCCAAACTAGGTATACGAACACAAACGCCGCAGTTACTAGTAGGAAAAGGAAACGAATACCCGTTGGTTTAATGTAGTCTGTAGCGATAGTCCACATACCAACCCAGCCGTGTGCACAAATCGAGATCAAAGCTAGCAAGCTAGCAATTTTCATCGCTGTGCAGGCAAACAATTGCTGCCAATCACTGTACTGAATATCTGGATGAGCAATCACGAAGCCCAACAAGAACAAGGTGTAAACCGCAAGAATAACTGCAGTTAAACGTTGAATGACCCAGTCGTATAAACCACTGCGTCCTAAATTAGTAATACTTGCTACCATACCCAAACTCCAGCTAGAGCGATCACAGTTGTACCACCTACCAAGGTAATAATGGCACCAACTTTTCCGCCCTCTAAACTTTCACCAATGCCTGCATCCATTACTAAGTGCTTAATACCTGCAACTAGGTGGTAACCTAAAGCAGATAAAATCAACCAAGTAATCAATTTAACCAGACCGTTATCAAACGTCGCTTTTAGCTCTGCGAAACTTTCAGCTGATTCAAGGGATGCGTTTAACGCAACCAACATGAAGGCAACAGCAAAAAATAATGCAAAACCAGAAATACGATGAAGGATAGAAGTCCAGCCAGGAAGTGGGAGCTCTATAGTAGTCAGATCCAGATTTTTAGGTCTATTGCTATTCACGGCTCATCTACACTCTATTTTATTGTTACTGTTTAAAAACTAAACAAATAACGTAGGCTTAAAATAATCAACAACAACTGCATAAGAACTACACAGAAAAATGTTGCGACAAATTATAGTCATCCGCACACTTTTTTACAAACATAAGGCGTAACTAATAAGAAACTCATGTTTTTACATGGGCTAATTCAGACAATTCACACTGTACGAAATTCATTCATTAAAAAGCATTAGCCTCAAGTAATAAGGCCTTCAGCGATATTTCCAATGACTTATCATCTATACTAGACAATAAATCGCTATGACGCCCAGTAATGGTTTAATTGACAATCACACCAGAGGCTCTATAGTTTCGCCTTTTATTTAAGCGATAAATTAAGCGCTAATAGCTTTTTTGATTCAATTAACGCAAATAAATTCAGTAGCAGGAGGCCTTCATGGCTGATATTAAAGCGACCTTAACCGTCGATGGCATTGAAGAAAGCTTAGAATTGCCCGTTTATAAAGGCACTCTAGGTCCAGACGTTGTTGACGTGCGCAGCTTAACTAGCAAAAACCTTTTCACTTATGATCCGGGTTTTGTTTCAACTGCGGCATGCGAATCTAAAATTACTTTTATTGATGGCGCAAAGGGTATTCTTCTACATCGTGGCTACCCAATTGACCAGCTAGCAGAAAATTCTGACTATTTAGAAACTTGTTTCTTACTTTTACACGGCGAGCTTCCCTCTGCTGAAGAAAAAGAAACGTTTGTAAATACGATCAAAAACCACACAATGGTTCACGAACAGTTAAACCATTTCTTTAACGGTTTCCGTCGTGATGCACATCCAATGGCCATTATGTGTGGCGTAGTGGGTGCTTTATCTGCGTTCTATCACGATTCAATGGATATCAGTAATCCTGAACATCGCTTAATTTCTGCGCACCGCTTAATTGCTAAGATCCCAACACTTGCGGCAATGGTTTATAAGTACTCGATTGGTCAGCCTTTCATGTACCCGCGCAACGATCTTAACTATTCCGAAAACTTTTTACACATGATGTTCAATACACCATGTGAAGAAAAGGCAATCAGCCCTATTCTTGCAAAAGCAATGGATCGTATATTCCTATTGCACGCTGACCACGAACAGAACGCGTCAACGTCTACAGTACGCCTAGCCGGCTCTACTGGCGCAAATCCATTCGCATGTATTGCTTCCGGTATTGCAGCGCTTTGGGGCCCTGCTCACGGCGGCGCAAACGAAGCTGTGTTGAACATGCTTGAAGAAATCGGTGATGTTTCAAACATCGATGCGTTTGTTGCGAAAGCGAAAGACAAAGAAGACCCATTCCGCCTAATGGGCTTTGGACACCGCGTTTATAAAAACTTCGACCCACGCGCTAAAGTAATGAAGCAGACGTGTGATGAAGTTTTAGCTGAGCTTGGCTTAGAAAACGATCCTTTATTGAAGATCGCAATCAAGCTTGAACAAATCGCAACTGAAGATGAATACTTCATCAAACGTGGCCTATACCCGAACGTAGATTTCTACTCAGGTATTATTTTAAAAGCCATTGGTATTCCTTCTGAAATGTTCACAGTTATCTTTGCAACTGGCCGTACGCCAGGCTGGATTGCTCACTGGAACGAAATGATCAGTAGTGATTACCGCATTGGTCGTCCGCGTCAGCTTTATACCGGTTCTCCAAAGCGCGACTACCCAACTAAATAAATATTTAGTTCCGTCGAGTTAAGAACCTAAAAGCCGCATCATTTGGATGCGGCTTTTTTTTGCCCGTTTTTATCGACTTATTTTATTGAAAGCTCAGCAAGATAACGAAACTCATCTATGCTTTTTATATTGCTAATGGATGAGAAATAACATGCTAGAACCAGAGCGCCACTCTCTCGGCAGCCAGGCAGCACAACCCACAATGAATTTCAGCCAAGTAGGCGAAACCATTGCTATGCTCGCATTAACGGTCGCACAGATCGAAACGAGCATGAAAGAAGGCGACCAATCGGTTAACCAACTCACCGATAGCTTTACCGATCTGGCTAGCCATAGCCAAGAAATTATTGCAGAAGCACAAAGACTCGATAGTAACATTCCACATGAAGCTGACATCAGAAAAAATATGCTGCATGCCGCTGAGGGTTTAAGCGGAAAAATTCAACAAGCCATCATCGCTTTTCAATTTTATGACCGTTTAAGCCAACGTCTAGATCATGCGTCGCATAGTTTAGAAAAAATTGGCCATTTGATAGCGGACTCTGGCGAACGCTATCAAGAAAGTGCTTGGAGAAGTGCTCAGAATGAAATAAAAAACAGCTATACGATGGAAGCCGAACGGATCATGTTCGAACATATCATGCGAGGACATAGTGTTGCTGAAGCTTTAGAAATCTATCACCATCAATTTCAAAAAGAAAAAGAAGAGAATTTCGATACCGATGATGATATAGAGCTTTTCTAATACTCACACAGCCTCTTCTGTAATAATCAAAGCCTGCCCTACTTTAATCTCGAGCTTGTCTGAATAGTTAAAGGTTAAATTTTGACCAAAATGAATTTTCTTTTCTTTTCGACAATGCTTAAGCAATACCGGCAAAATGCTCGATTCACGCTTTGCTGTATTAGGATTAAGAGCGGGAATAACACAGCGCTCACAAGACTTAACGACCGTCATGTCAAGATTTACACTACCCACAAGATCATTCGCCGTTAACGACAGCCAATTACGCTCAGCGAAGACGACGGTATTCTCCACCACTATATTAGGTCGAAAGTTAATAGCGCTAATTTCTGCTTCACATGCGTCATTCAAAAAATTAATACTGGACTGAGCGACAACTAATAAAGGGAAACCATCAGCAAAGCCAACACTTGTTCCTTTATCGGCATATTCTTCATCCGCAAAACGCTGACAATCTCCTTGAAAGACCAAGCGACAGGGCCGATTCAATACCTGACTGAACCAGTTTGCAGCTTCATCCCCGCAATCGTATCCACGAACATCATCCGACCAAACCTGGACATCAATCAACTTCCCCTGCTCGTTAAGGCACAGACTTTCAGCGATCGTTTTATCTAACAACTGGCTAGCCCAAACCTGACCCTCTTCGATACGAGTAGAAATTAAAGCCAACTGCGGGATTTCACGCTGCGATAAAAAAACACCCGTGGCGCTATCGACCAACATCCAACGGCGATCAAATAACGGCCCTTTTTTATCAAACTGAAAGCTAGAAACAGAGATGCCTGCACAAGATTTTATAGGGTAAACGAAAAGTTGGCTTATCTGGGGGGACATGATTTTTTCCATAATAATGCGACACAGTTGCCGCATTATTATACAAGAGAGGTTTTAACGCGAATTATTAATTCCTTTTACGCCATCAGACTTTCGCTTATTCTGCGGCCTCATCAGTCTCTTCTTTTTCTGCGAACCCTAGCTTTTTACGAATAATACGCTGAACTTCCCTCGTCAATTTCTCAGGCTGAAATTTCGATAAGAAACCATCACAACCCACCTTCTCAACCATCGCTTTATTAAAACTACCCGATAAAGAAGTATGCAGAACAATAAACATACCCTTCAACTCTGGATCCTTGCGGATCTCAGTCGTCAACATATAGCCATCCATCTCTGGCATCTCAGCATCTGTAATCAACATAAGAACATCGTTCGCAATATCCTTACCCTCTGCCTTCCAAGCCTCTAATACCTGATAAGCTTCTAAACCATTATGGGTTACCACAACTTCTATACCCAACTTCACCAGAACGCCCGATACCTGATTCAACGCAACCTGCGAATCATCAGCAATCAGTACTTGCTTACCTTTAATGAGATCAACAAGGTCATCGTCAATCCATTCCTCACTGATTTCTGGATCGTATGGGGTAATCTCCGCGAGCACTTTCTCCACATCAATAATTTCAACGATACTATCGTCCATACGACTAATTGCCGTTAAGTAATGCGAACGTCCCGCACCAACAGGAGGTGGAAGTATTTCATTCCAATTCATATTAACAATACGTTCGACACCGGCGACTAAAAAAGCCTGTACGGTCATGTTGTATTCTGTGACGATAATGGTTGAGTCTTTATCAATAACCGTCGTGCCCATCTTAATAGCGCGACGTAAATCAATAACCGGGATGGTTTGGCCGCGCAGGTGGGTAACACCTACCACCACCTCATGACGATCTGGAATTTCGGTTAATGGCGGAAGACTCATCACCTCTTGCACTTTAAACACATTAATTGCAAAGCGCTGTCGACCACCCAAACTGAACAATAAAAGCTCTAATCTATTTTGTCCCACTAGCTGGGTACGGGAATCAACCGTGCTCAGAACGCCGCTCATAGTCCACTCCATAAAAGTTATATTTTATAAGTGTAGACAATTTAAAGTGCAGCGTTCGAGATTACCCCTTATCCAAGCGTATTACTTAGCCGGATAACCCGTAATCTCACGTATCGACTGGTATAGAGGCTTCATCCGCTGATACATCTTTTTATAGACTTCTTTATAGAGGCGGTCATACATCAGAACCGTCGGCATATCAGGCTCAAACACATCACCTAAACGCGTCATTTTATCAATGGCTTCATCATAGCTAGAATAGACTCCTAGACCGACAAAACAATTAATCGCAGCACCTAGACCAGAGGCTTCAAACGTATGAGGACGCTCCGCCGCCATCCCGAAGATATCAGCCGTTAACTGCATCGCCGCATCACTTTGCGAACCACCACCTGAAACGCGTAAGCGGGTGATTTTAGTACCGCTACGCTTTTCGATTTGTTCTTTGCCCGAACGTAATTCATACGCAATGCCTTCTAAAATAGCTCGATAGACGTGAGCACGCTTATGCACATCGCCGAAACCGATAAAGGCACCCTTACCTTCTGGCCCTGGCTGCCTTACACCGGGAGACCAATAAGGCTGCATCATTAGCCCCATAGAGCCTGCTGGCACTTGATTCAACAACTCATCAAATAACTGCTCAGTCTCAATACCTAGCTCTTTTGCTTTACGTTGCTCAGCTTGGGCAAACTCAGTTTTGAACCAGCTCACCATCCAAAAACCACGGTAAACCATCATCTCCGTATTATAGACACCCGGCATTGCCGCGGAATACGGTGGAATAAAGGGAATCGTCTCAACGTATTTTTTGGTCGAAGTATTAATTGTCGCAGTCGTACCATAACTTAAGCAGCCGACATTTGGCTCAACACCACCAGAACCCAGCACTTCACACGCTTTGTCCGATGCTGCTGCGATCATTTTCAATCCCACCGGCAACGACGTAAACTCTGAAGCCTGCGCGGTGATCTCACCCAGCAACTCGCCCGGCTTAACCAAGTCAGGCATCATATCTCGCGTTGCCGCCAATAACTTCCATTTCAGATCGCTTTTTTTCGCCCACTGCTGTTTACGATAATCATAAGGTAAATAGCCCATGGTCGAGCCGGTTGAATCTTTCACCTGGCCTGTTAGCTTATAAACTAGGTAGGTTGATAGACTGATGTAATGGCGGGTTTTCTTCCAAATTTCAGGCTGCTGCTGCTGAATCCAATTATCACGAGCCTTCGCTCTCAACTCAGCAATAACGTTAGTCAAACCGAGCGCTTTGATTAAGAAACCCCAAATACCGGTAAGCGGCTTTTTAACTTCCGCACGACGCTGATCCATCCAAACAATTGCCGGCCTAAGCGGTTTTTTATCCGCGTCTAGATTAATCATGGTATAGCGCTGAGTGGTCAACGAAATGCCTTTAATTTGCTCCGGCGTTACAAGCCCCTGTGCCCATAAACTCTGACAAGCTTCACCCAGTGATTTCCAATAATAATCAGCATCTTGCTCAGCCCAGCCCGGCTGTTTAGAAAAATAAGCTTCTAGATCAACCTTACTTTTGGCAACCTCATTTCCTTGCTCATCAAACACCAAGGCACGAATGCTTTGCGTACCATTATCAATGGCAAGTACATATTGCGGCTGAGTCACAGCATTTTCCTTTTTATTATGGGTAACTCCTCTGCCTTAAAAGGCAGAGGTATAGGTAGATATGAAGGAGGATAAATTAGGCAGGTATACTGTAGTATTTATTCCAAATCGACTTATAACGTTCAAGCTCAACTTGCCATTGCTGCTCAGTCCAGTTCAGTTCTTGGCAGCAGATCGCTTTAATTTTGTCTTCATAAATCAAACCACCCTGTTCAAGCAATAAACCTAAACGAGTACGGCGCAGCAATAAATCATCTAGATGAACAATCGCTTCATTCTTAGCAGACCAACGTAATTCAGCCCACATAGCACGAGCACCAGGAATCACATCCAACTCATTCTTTTGCGCTTGCGCCAATAAACGATCACTGTCCATACCATAATGGCCCTGCAAACGCTTCTTCAAATACCCTGGAAGGGATTTAAACATAACATTCGTCGGCGACGATTTAGTGAACATATCTGCACCATGGTCCTTCGCATTAAAACCTGGCAAATAAATTTCTGCAGCGGCCAAAACATCCAAGGCAATCAAACGGAAAGTGGTTAACTTACCACCACTGACAGTAACCAAACCTTTGTCATTCCAAACGCTATGATTACGCTTTTCTTTTGAAGGATTTAATGCCCCCGAACTTACTAGAGGACGGACCCCAGCCCAGGAAGAAATAATATCTTTTTCTACTAAGTCTGCTTTCGGGAATTGGAAATTAACAACACGCATTAAGTATTCTAACTCTACTCGCGTGATCGCCACTTCTTTATTATCAATGCCCTTATTATCCAAATCCGTCGTGCCGATAATCGTACGGCCTTCCCAAGGAAAGATGAAAATAGGTCGCTTATCGTCTGGGTGCATGGCAGTAAATGCCTGCGCCACTGGCAAGCGCCAACTAGGCACAACAAGATGGCTACCACGAGCTGGACGGATATTTTTCTCATCGCTCATTTCACCGCGTAGTTCATCCGCCCAAGCGCCCGTTGCATTGATAACAACTTTAGCTTTGACCGCAAAGACTTCTTCAGTCTCTGCATCTTTAAGATTAGCGCCAACCACATGGCCGTTTTCTTTAATTAAAGAATCAACACCCACGTAATTAACAACCTCGGCACCGTCTTTTTGCGCTTCGCGTAAAACACGAATCACCAAACGGGAATCATCGGTTACGGCATCTGCAAACTGAGTACCACCCATTAATTCATCTTCGTTAATTAACGGGCTTAAATATTCAAAATTGGATAACTTATGAAATTGACGATACTTTTTACCAGCAAAGAAATCATAAATACGCAGCAAGCTATTGAAAACAAACGGTCCTGGAAAGCCACCCTTATAATGCGCCATCAAATAGCCCATCTGGTCAACCAAACCTGGCGCTTCATTCATCAAACGTTCACGTTCAGAGACCGAGTGCATGGTCGTTTTAATATCGCCAGCCGCGATATAACGTAAACCACCATGGACCATTTTTGATGAACGACTTGAGGTTCCCCAGGCAAAATCCTGACGATCCACCAGCAATACACTTAAGCCACGACGCGCCGCTTCTCGCGCAATACCCGCACCCGTAATACCACCACCGGCAATAACAACATCCCATTCGTCTTGCTTGTTTTCTCTCAAGCGATTTAGCAACAGTTCACGATTACCTGATTGCCATGCTTCTTGCCACATAATAACTGCTCTATAAAAACTGCTGACTACGAGTCAGCAGTGGAAAGTAAAAAGAAAGTTAAAAATTTGCTAAACACCATTATTCCAATGAAGTTTATTTGTCATCTTCAATCAAAACACCCGGATTCAAACGTTTTTCTGGATCGAAATCTTTAATCAAGGTTTCAATCACACGCATACCGAGCTCGCCTTTTTCAGCAGGCATATAAGGAGCGTGATCACGACCGACACCGTGTTGGTGAGAAATCGTCGCACGACCCTGAGCGATCACGTCACAGGTATTAGATTTCAACTTCTTCCAGCGTGCCAACGTACCTTCATAGGTATCTGCGCAGCGAAAGAAATACGTCGTATAAATACTAGAACCTTGTCCATAAACATGAGAAAGGTGCGTAAAGACCATCGCCTCTTCGCCTTCATCTTTTAGCGCCGTGCGCAAAGATTCTTCCATGCCATTCATCATGTTATCAACGTTGTCCCAATCGGTAGACGTTTCTAACGTATCAACAGCAATACCCTGAGCCCAGGTTGTTTCACGCAAGTACGGGAATTTAAAACGACCATGTGCCCAGATAGAACCCATAATATTCGCTAAGGGTCCGCCAATACCTTTGTATTGTCTTAGAATCTTTTTAACTTGCTTCATCGACGTTTTATTTTGGAATTTGGTGCCGGTAACACCAAACGTCAACATGCAACGGTTATCATCCAATCCACGAAGACGCAAATAGCCATCAAGCAATTTAAACTGCTTCAATGTCGTACCCAAGTTTGCATGAGCACGAGTTTCAGCCGCGTTACTTACACGCATCATCGACATAGGAATTTTCTGCTGTGCAACTTCACGGGCAACAGCCTTACCTGCTTCCCAGTTTGGCATAAAGCAAACCATGAATTTTTCTTCTTTCGCCACGCGCACAACACGTACTTTAACTTCGGTATAGATGCCCATACGGCCTTCCATACCCATTGTTACTTCACGCATGTCAGGGCCCGCAGAAGAAGCAGGAATGGTAGGAATATCCATCGTCCCCAACATCGTTTCCAACTTACCACCGGCAAACATTTGTTCAATACGACCATAGCGTAAAGACTGCTGACCCGAAGAACGCGTCGCAACCCAACCACCAATAGTCGATAATTCCCAAGACTGAGGATAATGACCTAACGTATAACCGCGGGCTTGCAGCTGAGACTCAACTTGAGGCCCTGGCGTTCCAGCACCAAACGTAGCAATCTGGCTTTCTTCGTTGAGCTCCATTAGCTGATTCATACGACCCATATCAATCGTTAAAATCGCTTTGGCATTGGTCTGAGGCGTAATATGGCCGGCAACAGACGTACCGCCACCATAAGGAATAACAATGAAGTCATGCTCAACCGCAAGATCTAAAATCTCACGTACCTGAGTACTGGTTTCTGGATAAGCAATGCCATCAGGGAAAACATCAAAATCACCACTGCGCATGGCCAACCAATCAGGGAAGCTTTGGCCACGAGCATGACGAACACGCTCTTCAGCATCGGTACTAATTAGAGGGTGCGCAGGTAGGCGAGAAGCAGGCACTTTAGCCATAACACTTTCAAGAGAAGCATCTTCCAACGCTTTTGGTTCGCCAATGAAGCTGCGAATTAATGCACCGCCGTGTTCAGAAACTTCTTTAGTTGTACTGTCATCACCCCAACCATTCCAACGACGCATACTATTCTCCTAATACTTTTTATTTTTCAGTCAAATTAATGGGCTATTACAATATTTTTTTACAGTCAGTAATAGACCCATAGCGCAGGTAGCGCTAATATGACGATTAGTCTACGGAGGCACCCGAAATAAGCAACGACGCTTTCGGACAGCCACGTAGTAAATTAGGCCATCATACGACAGAAATCATTAAGATAGCCCTATGACTGAAGACCGCCTTGGATCCGCTTCGACCGCCGCATTGCGCCAATATTTACGAGCCGCGCAAGATTATGGCATTGAAGCAGAAGACGCGCTTGTACAAAATGATCTACCTATCGGTATTTTAGACAACAGCATAACTCGCGTAACCGGTTCTGAATTTCAGCGCCTCATTCGCTGGCTGGTTGACGCCTGCAATGACCCGCTGTTTGGTTTAAAGAGCGGCGCGTATGTTCAACCGGGTTCTTACAGCATCTTTGGCTACATGATTATGAACTGCCGCAGTGCTCGCGAAGCGCTACACATGACCCCAATGTATGAGTCTATTGTCGGCGACATGGGCGTTACCAAGCTTGAGAAAGCAGGACCGCGCTTAGCCGTTCGCTGGACATGCCAATATGATGACCCGATCATTATTCCTCACATGATCGACAATGTTCTCGCCTCTTGGACACAATTTGCTCGCTACCTTGCCGACCTGCCAGAAGGAAAGCCTTATTGCGTTCAGCTAGAACGTGATGAACCCAGTGCAGAAGAATTAGCGATTTATCAAAAGATGTTTGGCTGCGAGATAGAATTCAACGCCAAGCGCAGTGCGCTAATTGTTGACGAAGACGTATTAGAAATTCCATTACGTCAGCCCGACCCAGGTTTATTGCAAACCCTGACTCAGCAAGCTGAATCAATGATGGATGAGATAAAACAAAAGAAAACCATCATCCTGCAAGTACGCGCCGTACTTCGCCAGTTAATGGAACATGAATTACCACGTAAAGAAAAAGTCGCTGAAGCCCTGGATATGACCGAACGTACGCTTCAACGCAGATTGCAAGAAGCCGGTACCGGCTATCAGAATTTATTGGACGATATTCGCCGAGAAACAGCAATAGAATGGTTAACCACAACTCACGTTGCGATCAATGAAATTGCCAGTAACTTAGGCTTTAGTGAAGTGAGATCATTTCACCGTAGATTCAAATCTTGGACCGGCCATGCCCCTGGCGAGTATCGGACGCTTCATACCAAGAGTTAATGTTCAAAACATTAGTTTACATGTGGCCAATCCCGGTGGGCGTTGATAATTCATACTCTCACACGCCACGCGTAAACTGCTCTCACCGCCAACAACTGAACTAAAACAACCTTCAAAATTTGACGCCATCTCTATCCATTGGTCTTCATCGATATCAAGTCTATTTAGGATCTTCTCTGCGTCACCACTGAACACACCACGCTTATCGTTGTGCAGAATTCTTCCAATGCAATCAACTAACTCTAAATAATCACTCAGTTTCATTTGAATACCTTCAGGCTGATTTTTTTCGGGTTACCGACAAAAGGATAAAGCGTTTTATCTTGCTGACTTATCTGATTAGGACTTTTACTTTTCTTAGCCTTCTCACAACGCGTCTTAACCGAAGAATGATTAGAGTTTTCAGGTGTTTTCGCCATGCCTGCGCGTACAGGGTTCGAATCAACATACCCCATGCAAGCCGTTAACGCAGCCTCATCTAGTAGTGTTTGGGATTTGAAACGTCCCTCCCACAAATTGCAGGAGCAATTTGCACAGCTATGCTGCCCGAAGGGTGAGTACTATGAATGGTACAAGTGATAACCTACCGGTGCAGCCATCCTCTGCATTGGCTTCACGGGCAATAGCTTCGTTCAATATACGCATAAACCAGCTACTCTTATTTAAAAATCGGCTTGTAAGCGTAAACGCCACTTATCAATCGTTTCTTGAAATATCAGAAGCTCTACCTTAGAAAGGTCACTTTCCTTTTTCAGGTACTTCTGAGAAAGCACCGTGCCATTGAACAATTGATGCCAACGCTCAACAACTTCATAATCGGACCAGCTCTTAGCCCGATCAGTATTGATATGCAGTATGACGTGATAGTGGTTACTCATAATCGCATAAGCCGCACCCATCTTTTACAAGAAGATTGCAAAGACCTTGGGCAACTCTAACAATCGATCTTCGAGCCAAGCACGCCGATGCTCATAACCTTATCGAAAGTGTGAACCCTTCTCTTAAAAACGGCCACACAAAAACGCCCTACACACATCGTGCTGCGCAGTGGTAGTAGGCGTAGATTCAACAGCGATGAGAGATTTATGAGGTTTCGGCATAATGATCACCAAGCTAGATTAAAGGCTTAATTCAACTTTAGATGATAATTTTCATTTTGACACTAGGATGGGTTTCCATGTAGTTAGTTGATGAATCGCATGTAGATATCATTTTGAAACTGATCTCCATACCTTCCAAGTCTCATAATACTTAGATGCATATGCATAACTATTGGCAGAATTATCTTTTATAGCCAATACTTTCAAATCAAAAGAAAATGATTTCCACAAATTAGTTAGCGTTTTACTATCAGAAACTAAACATGGAAAAAAGTATCTTATAGACATCAGCAGATCAAAATACTTTATCCGGACTTCTTCATTATGACCATAAAAAACTATCTCGCTATATGAAAATACTTTTTCATATAGCTTTACTTGATTTAATTCATTTGGAACATAATAAACTAGTCCCTTCCAAATAAAAGCTAACTTACCTTCTAAGTTGATAAGGAGTAACTTACTACTATTTAGGTAAAGATAAGAGTAGCCTGATATTGCTGATACAAAAGAGTCATCCAGTTTTGTTGTTACTTTAACCCCCCTATCAATATCAATAGAATTGAAATACTTCCCGTCGTCAGACATCGATGATTCGATAGGGTATTTAATAAAAGCTAAAAAATTTCTCACTTTTCAATACTCATAAGTTTATCCATAAATCCACTCGTAGCAGACCCAGCTCTGTCCGCGGCTTTCAGGTAAGCACTACCTTGCTCACTAGGTGGCAGCTTTTCAATTTTATCTATCTTTGCTTGCTTATCAAATTTCTTCCCTGCCCCCGGAACTAAATGTCGATAGTCATCCCACTTATCGGTTATAGGACCTAATATGGGACCGGTTCTCTCTCTAATTTCTTTTTTCAACACTGATCTAGCATCAGCAGCGGCTTCAAAGATTGCTCTTGGAGCCTCACCTGCATCTTTCATTTCCGAAACTATACTTCTTATTTCAGCCATTCGTTTGTGGTACAGCAATCTTCCACCTCTAGCTAAACCGTATGTGGCAGCAGCTCCTTTTTTTATACTAGAGCCTGCAGCAACAGTTCCTTTCACTGCGCTATACCCTGTAACAACGCCAATTCGATCTAAGTTTGAACCAGAATGGATATCAGTTTCATCAACAGGAGTATTCGCTGGTTCGCTGTGAGAAACCATGGCAACAATACCCAAAACCGCCATGATTTGAAGCAAAAACTCACCATTTTCATCAATATACATCACCGGGTTATTCCCAGTATACTGATACAAGTTACACTCAATCACAGACCCCAAACACTTATCCATTTGCTCAGCAAACAGCGGGTCCGGAGAAATAAAGCGTCCACTCATGGGATCGTAATAGCGCGCTTCAAAATACATCAAGCCCGAATCATCGCGCTCTTTACCGCTAAAGCCATAAGGCTGAACACGACTCGGTTGAATATTGGCTGCATCGCCATAAGGTTGATAATGGCTGTGTTGAACTAGGTCGCCATCACTGGCTAACGTTAGCGTCACTGAACCTAAATGATCGCTATGCAAGCTTACTTGCTCGCCTTGTAAACCTTGGTTTGGATCGGTTAGTGGTAGCTGACGGCTTGAATATAACCAATACGCACTATTGGGTACGAGTTCGGTAATCGTTGACTGCCCACTTAAAGACTCTGCCTTAACGGACTTGTCCCAAAAACTCCAGCTGCCTTTACCAATATCGTAATGCCATAAACCCTGCACTGAAGAATGCTGCTGGATAAATTCTTTTAGCGTTACCTTTTTACTAATCGGTAATTGAGTCCAATTCCAACCGGGTTTTAATTCAGCCTGAATTTCGGACTTTTCATTTTCAATCGACCAGTCGAAAAACTCTAGCTCGTCTACCTGCAGCCAATAATTCTGCTGGCCTTGAAGCTTATTTAACTGGTTCGGATCAAAGCTATCGCGCTGATACGTTTGATAGCTTTGCTTGTCACTATCAAAGCCGACGATTTGTTTAATTTTATAGCGTGTATCACCCAACTGCTCATGAATGCTACTTCCCTGAGGCATTACAGGCAAAAACACCGAGTTCCAACCAGGATTTAACGACAGTGTATGCTTGGCTAATTGGGCTTGAGCTTGCAGTTGTGGCAAGTCGATACGGGCTACCCGTAAAGCGCCTAAGCGCACATGCTTTTGAATGCCTTTACTATAAAATTCATCGCGCAATTCATAGCTAGGGTCTAGATAAAATACCTGTTTACAGTTTGTCTCCGTTAATTCTGCGGCTTTGTCATGCTGACAAGAATGCTTACTTAAACGGCGACTATCAGGATCGTAACTGTAAGTTTCGGTTTGGCTAATATGACCATCGGGCTTTTGTGCTTGCCATTGTGACAAACGGCCCATTACATCCCAAGAATAAAGGTGAAGATCACCGTTGGGTTGTAACGTTTGCGTGCGTTGACCTACGCCGTTGTATTGCCATACGTGGCCATTATCGCTGCTAACAGGCGCATGTGGCCCAGGTGCATTGGGATTACCACCGTGTTCTTTTTGCAAACGTTGTTGTTTATGGCCATAAACGATGGCACCAAGTTGGTGTTTACCCGCACCTTTATTTTCTGCTAGCTGATGCTGTTTTGAGACCATATTGCCGATGGCATCGTAACCATAAATTAACTTGCCATAATGGCTATCGGCATCTACCAGTTGACCCTTGGCATCGTAATTAAAGCCTTGGCTATGGTCAGTACTAAGACCATTATTGATATGACTAATAAAGCCTCTTTTGTTGTACTGATAGGTTAGATCAAGCAACGACTTATTCTGATCTTTATTCTCGACCTGATTTAACGTTTTACTCAAAAGTGACGTTAAGCGCCCTCGTTTATCGTAGTCTCGATCTTGCTGACTGCCTTGGGTATATTCTAAGGTATTAAACTGCCCATCTGCGGCGTAATCTACGTTGCCGATAACCCCAGGAATGCCTTTGGTTAAGCCACGAAGATTGTATTGATATAACAAGCTATCGCCATCGGGCCAATGCAAGGTTTGCAATCGGTTTTGGGCATCAAACGTATAACTGAACTGGTAATAACGCTGCTGTTGTAGAACGGCTTTTTTAGTCAGGTTGCCGCGTAAATCATAATGATAAAATTCGGCGCTGTAATGCTCGTCATCGCTAACAGTATTTTCAGACACACCAGCATCTAGATGCGCTAGATATTCAACCGCGGTTAAGCGCCCTGTTAATTGACTGCCTTGCTGACTAAATTCTGCCGGTGCTTTGGCATGAGCCTTATCGTAATGATAACGGTATAACAGTTTACCCGCCTCATTCTCCCCAGCAGAGGTCACATCACGAATGGCTAATAAACGTTTTGAACCATCGTATTCATACGATAGCTTTCGATCCAATGCATCTGTTCTTAACCTTAGGTTACTGGCATTATCAAACTGGTAATGAGAAATACCTTGGTCAAGATCGTGCTGCTGGGTTTTGCGCCCTAAGCCATCAAACGTTACTTGCTTGGTATTACCTAGGGGATCAATACGAGTGATTAATCGCCCAAGGTTATCGTATTTAAAATTATGATAATCAAAGGCGGGGCTTGCCGGGTTTTGATCGGCAATAGGGTCGCCAATACGCGTAACCCGATCGGCGTAATCAGTATATTGTTCGTGTACAAAACCATCAGCATCGGTTTGACGATAGCGATAAGGAAAATACTTAAAGCTATTTTGCGCACGATCACCCTGTTCATCTGCGGGTAAGGTTTCAATAATGGTACGCCCTAAAGCATCCAACTGCTTTAGCGTATTACCGTTATTTTGGCTGACATCGGGAAAGGCAAAGTCCGTAAGGCTCGGCATAAAATACGGGCGGTATTCGGCAATAACTCGGCCTTGATGATCGTATTTTTTCACCCCAGAAAAAACAACTCCTTCTGCTTCGGCATCTTGCACACTGGCAAGCTGACGCCCAGCACCATCGAACAAGGTCCATTGGCGTTCTACTTGGCCGTCGTCACGCTTGGCGCGGGTTAATATGCGACTACTGCTATAGGCGGTTTGAACTTTGCGCTGACCATCTAGATAACTAATCCCTTTAAAGCCGTCGACCTGTTCATAAGAATATTGGGTACTGGGTTCACTATCATACGGGCGCTGAACATGGGTGACACGGCCAAAACCGTCATACTGCAAGGTCGTTTTAGCCGAGTTCATATCGGTATGGCGCAGCAATACGCCTAAGCCCATATCGTAATCGGCAAGTACCGTTAATACGCCACCGGGGCCTTGGGTATAAATATTTTCTTCTACCGGAAAAGTGCGCCAAATAGGGTCCCATTCCAATGTACGGGCACGGCCATCACCATCGGTAATGGTGGTTGGGTTACCATCAGGGCTGAAGCCTGTTGTAGATTGCTTCAGCCATGTCGTATCTTTTTCCCACGCGTCTTGCTGAGTCGCTAAACCTTGACTTAAGGTTTGGCTACCTTGCCCACCACCCGGTGCTTGGTAGTCGTACCAAGTTCTTTGCGCCGACAGTATATTTTGTTCCGCATCTTTAACCGAACTGTAAGCTACTTTTTGGAAAAGACCATTAGCATGAGTCGCGTAGACGGTTTCTGCACTGCTTTCGTCACCTTGCACATCTTGTAAACCATAATCATTAACTAAGGTCGTTTTGCCCCAAAAGTTGTATTGATAATCAACCACTCTTTGCTTTGAAGCACTTTGTAATTCGTAGCGTAGATGTTGGCTTTGTTTCATTAACGCCAAGCTAACTTCCAAGCCATTCAGCGAAGCAACTTCACTGCCGATGGTATGTTGGCGAAATACCTGCCACGTTTGTTCATCGGCACTATAAAGCTGATTTGCACTTGCGGTATCAGAATCTTTTAATGCAATATGTGCCGCGGTTTGTTCCTTACGGCGAACCATACCTAATAGCGGTAATTCTTCACTGCTGCCATCAAGGTCTCGCTCGTCAATTTTGCCATCGCCATCGTTATCGATGCCATCGGCGGCGCCAGTATAAAAATAATGACGACTAACCGGGCGCGTAATGCTGGCATCCCCTGCGCTCAATTCTGGATTGGCTTGAGTTTCAACCCTAGCAAACGCAAACCCCCGAAACTGCTTACGATAAGGATCATAATAAGGATCACGAAAACGGTAATGCTGTATCACATCATCATCAATACCTTCGCCCGTTGCATCCACCGATAACAAGGTTCTACGAGCAACTACCATGTGCTGTACTAGCGGCGTATTTTTCTGCCAAGCCTCGCCATTTTGTGCCGCCTTACCGGCATGCTGGCCACTACTTTCATAACTTAATAAGGTACGGTTGCCCATACCATTATCAATTTCGACCAATAAATTACTGCGACTGGCGATGTAAGTTTTACGCTTTAAGAATTCTGTTTCGCTCACATGAACGGGCGCACTGATATCTAACCAGTGTACGTCGGCATCACCATTGGTCGACAGCCAAACTAGATCAGAGGTGCCGTTACCATTGATATCGGCACTGTTTTTCACTGTCGCCTGAGGAACATAGTCTGGGCCTTCTAATACGGTGACATCACCCCACTGCTGATTGGCTTGTTGCAGCCAGTATTTAACTTGACCCGAACGGACATGCATCAGGTCACTCAGGCCATCACCGTTAATATCACGTAGCTGTAAGTCTGCAGGGTTAATGCCGACTGCACTTAAACCTTCGCTGCCATCAGGGCTGGAAATAAGGTGGTAGTCAGCAAACTCCATGCTGCCTATTTGAGGAAAATAACTCACTTCGATCTGGCTATTCACAAAACGGATACGAATAAGGTCGTCTAAGCGATCGCCATTGATATCTTGAAAATACACTTGATCTGCGGCGAGATCATAAGTCGCAGGAATATGATCTTGCGCTCGGCTGCGACAATGCCAGCCGGGTAAATCGATTTTTTTATTGGCGTTATGATCAATGTCTTCTGCGCCGGGGAAATTACCAAAAGGGGCAACATCTTGATCATAAGGGTTTTGCAGACCTAAATTCGAATCATTACTAGCAACACCGTTTAAACAGTAATACCAGCGCCCAAAAGAGCTGGCGACTAAATCCATACGTTGGTCAAAGTTCACATCACTAAAGCGCACATTCGCCGTGCCAGGGATTAACGTTGCTGGGCTTGGATAAGCGACCGCCGGGGCAAAGCTACCATTACCTTGGTTGCGATAAAAACTCCAGTCTTGATCGCTGATTCGATACAACATGTCGCTAGCGCCATCGCCATCTAGATCGACTAAGTGCACTCTTGGGTCACTCATAGGGGTAGACGGTAAACCCTGCACTAATACAGAATTAGCAAATTTTATTTTTGCTTTTATGCCGTCTGCGGTATTAAGTTCTGCACCTTGGTTTTCTGCCCACCAATACTGCCCTTGTAAATAAAATAGCCAATCGGCTAGGCCGTCGGTATTTAGATCTAGCCAAGTACCATGCCCGGCTTTTATATCGATGCCCGTGGGTAAATTATCAACCTGACTATAAGATTGTGATGCTGCTTTTGGCAACTCGCTGTAATTGAAAGAAATAGGTGGTAACTGTTGAGTTTTCTCAGCGTTCCATTGAGTGACATCGGCTAATAATGAAAGTGTCGATGTGGATGTTTGCGGGTGATACGCTAAGTTATATTGATGAATTAAGCGTAAACCATGATAAGTAGAAACTTTATTTAAACGCTTGGTTGTTGTGCGCAAGTAGCCTGCTTGATAATCGTCACGAGTATCTTGGCGGGTTTCATAATGGAAAACAATTCTATTGGTTTTCGAACTTTTGTTTTCGTTGTAACGCACAAAAGCAGGATACAACTTTCCTGCGGAAGTAGAGAATTGTTGATAAATAAAATCGGTACTGTGCCCTAATGGCGTAATAACTTTGGAAAGATACCAACGGAAAGTCGTATCAAACGTTGAACTGTCTGGCCCTATGCGGCCTATATTTATGGCGCCCGAAATATCAGCACTGCCATCTTTTAAATCGACATTACTAACATCGTCTTTTGCATCTAACGTATCTGTATCTGTATCTGTATCTGTATCTGTATCTGTATCTGTATCTGTATCTGTATCTGTATCTGTATCTGTATCTGTATCTGTATCTGTATCTGTATCTGTCGCACTAATATTAGTACCGAAATAATATTGATAGCCATTACTATCAATTGCACGCCAACCTTGATTATATTTTTCGAACTGTAAATTAAGCGGGCCAGAGCCTTCTGCTGCCACAGGAAAACTGATCTTGCCTTGAATTTGCGGTGCATACTTACCATTGGTTAGCGCAAGTAATTGCTGCCCCTGTAATTGGAATGAGTCGAGCTGATTATAATTCGGCTGTCCTTGTTCCATACGGCGTTCGATGGAGGGAATGTTTAACGACCAACCCAAACCCGAAATACCATAACCACTGCCAGAGCTGTAAGACAGCGCAACGGAAGCACCATGCCCTGCTCGACCTGCAGCTCCCTTAAAAGACACAGAGTAGCTTGCGCCACCTGTGTTTAAAGAGGGTTCAAAGGCCGAGCCTAGGCCCTGGATTGAACCAGGGCCTGAGGGGAGGGAGATAGTACTTTCCGCGCAAGAAGATATTGCATAGAAGAAGAAAACAGTTGACAAAAATAATCGATTCATTTAAATATTACTCAACCTAATCATCAAACACTTGCATGTCAGTTACTTCATGAGTTATTGAGTTTCCACCATTAACATCAGTTGATGTAACCGTGAAATAATACCGAGGAGGATTATGCCCAAATTTTTGTCGCTGCACCGTGAATATTCTCGATCCCATTGTAGTTTTTTCGTATCCATTCCCATAATCCATTATTCGAATTACTCCATACGATGTCACACTGAATAAAACCGTCTCACCTTCACTTGTTCTGCAGCCTCTCCATCTTGATGTATCAGGATTATATCCATAATCGCTATTAACAGACGAGTTACATGCACTTTTAGTACGATGCGAATGAGATTTGTAAGCATAATTTGCAAGAGATGCTTTTGTAGCATAGTCATTTAAATCAGCACTTTGTAAGTAACTGCTTGCAGCTACATTGCCTAAGTTGTCTGCATTAGCTGCATTAGCTGCTGTCAGAGCATGTGATGCATTTATTGATTTACCAGCGATATAATAAGTTTCTGTTACAAAAGAACCATCAGGTTGTTCTACCTGCCTAGTACCTGGGGTAAAGCTACTATTCCTAATATAATTTAAATCGTCTTGCACAATCCCTACAGCGCTTAACATTTCTGACTTTTTACTCCAGAGTTCTGCTGCATAGCCACCTAACTTTGCACTATCTGTCGCAGTAGCCGCATGAAACGAAGGCACTAGCTGATGCCTTGGTAGTAGCTCATTACTCAAAACAGTCGAAGTATTACCGCCCTGTTTAACATATTTACCAATGCTGATTCCTAAATAACGTTGCTTAGAGAAATCGATAGGTACTACCGTTGAACTACTCGAAGCATCGTCATTTTTTAAATCATTAATACCACCTAATAGCACATTCACATAGCCACTAACAACGCTGACATTTTCATGAGTTTCGCTCCACAATGTAGTACCTGTGGTTTCTTGATCATAAAGTTTAAAATTAAGCTGATAAATACCATTCAATTCAACTCCAACTTCATCATGCAAGCGTGCTTGAAATGGAACGAAATGTTTATTGGGTACTATAGCCAGTGCTGACGCTTCTGCAGCAAGTGCTGTAACCGGTGCAATAATGCTAGTCACTAGCCCTGATAATAAACAGAGCCCTAATGTTGATATTTTTACTAATTTATTCATGTTAATTTCCATGGTCTACTTTTTTAAAGATTTTGATTGAGCTTGAATCCCGCTATCTAAGCGGAAGTTATAGCGTTTAATTTGGTTAGCATCTTCTTCATCTGGAGCAAATACAGAGCCGTAACCCGAGCCGCCAACAAAAGGTTGGCCTGTACTGATATAAGCGTGATAGTGATGACGCTTAGTATCATCTAGCGGAATATTAGAATCGGTATTTTCGGGCACGTTAACATCATCGATATTTTTCGGCGTTACAGGTTTACCATTTATAGGCTCCTCTTCTAAACGAATGGATGCCATACAGCCTCGACCATCAAAACTCTCATTCTGTGGGTTCAATTTAGGCTCATTCGTGTACGGGTTGTTTCTGCGATTTTCATCAATGTTCGGTAAATTCTCTTTAAAGCAATCGGAGTCGTTTAATTGATTATTTTTAATATGATCGTTGTTCCCAACAGCATAATCTGGGCGATCAATATCAAACGTAGCCGAGTCCATAAATACACCACCACTGGCGTGAGTGCTGAATTGTATCTTCAATGTTTGCTCATGCTCCCCCGTCCAGCGGATTTGAGTATTAAGAATTTTAATATCGTCAGAAGTCGCAATAAAGGCACCTGCATTATCGGTAAGCACGATGACATAAGTACCGGGCCTGTTAGGAATATTGCTTCCCATGGTCAGAGTATTTTTGCCAACTTGATAATCAGTACTGACGATAGGACTTCCTTCAATCGTTCCTTCCGTTGCTCCACGTCGGTATAACTTCAAAAAGTAATCAGCTCCTGCAGTAAGGTTATTAATTCCTTGCAATCCTATCTCAAAACCCATATCTATCCCTGCAACATCCTCAGTTTGCAACGGGCTGACTAATACCTTTCTATTACCCGCGACAGGGATAATATTTTCATTTTCAATAGTTTCTTTAATCGTATAAGTTTCTGATTTTTCGCAACTTGTTTTAGGGTCCCCGACATGCGCAGGAATTGCTCTACAATCTTTCACTGATATATCAGTACTAAATGATTGATAGCCTAATGAATTAATCGTTACGGTATAATCACAAGGTATAAGCCCATCAAAAAAAGCACCTGTGATTGTGTCACCGTTAATAGTTCGAGTTTCAACCGCCGCCACTAGGTTAACTCCACAACCATTTAAAGTAATATTCAAGCCTAAATATTGTAGATCTACTTCAATGATACTTTGATAACGATTTGTCCCTTCGATTTCTAGCCCCCAACTAATAAGCTGCCCTTCCGTAGCATCTTCATTTCTAATTCTTAAATTCCACTCTCCTGTAGCGACCTGACCATAAAGAACATCAAGCGATTCAAACGGCTCACGTTGATCAGGGTAACTAATATTATTCAAAAATTGAGCGCTGCGGTTGTGTAAAACAATGCCATTGGCATTATCTAACTCATGATTAATCCAAGGAGGAAAAATACTTACTACCACTTTTTCTGGGTCTAAACCCGCAATATCCAAAGATAAAATCAAATCAGAGATCGCAACTCTTTGATTTATAGTTAATGGATAATCTTTTTCACCACGCTCAATTATTTGAGTTGTTGGATCGACTTTATCAACCTGATCTTTTCGTTTAGGCTTATCGCTGATGCGTCTAGCAATGAAAGTACCTTCCAATCGGATAGCATCATCACCTGATAACCCATAAACATTTTCAGAGTAATCTCCCACAAGGTCTTTAGAGGTCAGATTATCTTCTGGCATTCCTCTACGTCCGATCAAACTAAATTCACGCAAGATGTCGCTATTAAAGGGATTGTAGTATTCCGGCAATGGATTTTCACTGGTAGCATTTGGACGCTTGGGAACTTGTAGACGGCCGAACAATTGAAAGTTAGCTTCCGGGTTACGCAAGTCAAAACCATTTAGATACGTCAACTCTGTAATCAACATAGAGCGTTCATCATCCAACATGCCTTTAAAATTATTACCATCGCGCAACAGGCTTAAGAAATATTGTGGATTATGCTGTTCAATTTCTTTAACTTCGCCGTTATAGATTAAACGCTCTAGCTTAACTTTAACTTCGTAGTCACCAATAAGATCAGGCACATCCATATCAACAACAATACGCCTAGGTTCTGTGCTATCGACAGAGTTATGTTGAATTTCAATACAGGCGCTGTATTTTTTATCCGCGATTAAACCGGCACGTTCGGCGTGCAGTACCAACGATGTATCTATTTGGGTATTACTTCCAGAAACTTCTGAGACAAATATAAATTCGTCAATGCCTTTTTCAGCATTAAATTGACGTTGTCGGAAACTTAGCCATTCATGCTCACTTGTATCACCGTTAAAGCCTTGGCTATTCCCTGCATTGCTGCCTGAGCCGCCATTTTCAAGGCAAGGATCAAATTCACTGGTACACGCAACAACTTTCGCACGCCAATTAAGTACACCGGCTTTATCATTGGCTATGGTCAAATTTTGAGTCTCTACAAAATCTCCCATAGATAGAATGCGCTGACTTTCTGGGTAGTCATAATCTCCACACTGATCATAATCGATGTCATTACTATTTTTTGTCCAAGCGCTGGCTGGAATAGAGTTACCATATTTGTGACCATCGGGAACCTCAATAAAAGGCGATTCATCAACATCACCCGGTAATATGGTTTTTAATTTAGGGGCTAAAGTAGCGGGTTCATCTGCGAGTACCCAATAACCCACACCCGGTTCTAAGCGATTGAAATCCTCTTCAACTACAGAACCATTACCTCGTTCAATAGACTCGAAGCGATTAAGTTCATTATTGTATCTCCATATTTGAGAGTACTTCACTCCCGCAAAAGCAAAATCATAAGTTACCGGCTTTTGAATTGGAAAACCTATCATATTCCAGCCCGCTGCTAGCTCTACGGCGGTAAAAGGTTTGAGATTATCACTGGCAACATCAAAGTTTACCGTGCCACTTACACGGCCACGAACCCAGTATGATTTGCCATATTCTAAGTGAGATAAGTTAGAAGTTATCTTACTAGGTGTTGAATCATTTTCTGGAATCCCCGGTACATCAGGATGTGCATCATTATTTTGACCTGATGCAGCTTGCTCAGCAGTTTCATTGATCCAATAACGCCATAGTGAAGAATCACCTGCCGTTTCATAGCTCCAGACACTGGTAATTACTTTATCCTTGATCGCTTGATTCAGGATATCAATCACTCCATTCCCAGCCACTAAAATTGAACTGTTTGGGTCCGTATATTTTGGTAATTCATAAAAGCTCACCAACTTCCACTCATTTTTCTTCATGGTGAAGCTCTGAGCAAGCAGTGAATTAGATGACAACATCAAAAGTACTGCTGAGCTCAGTACCAAAAATTGCTTTATCCTTTTAACAAAAAAGTTCATTTCTTTCATTCCTTCCTTTTGGCTCACCGTGGAAATCCTGGTGGTGTTGAATTTGAAGTTGCTGGCTGAATATCAGGCAGAGCCTTATTATTAATTTCAACTTTGTATTTTTTATTTAAACTCGCCTCAAACTTGTCATCAATCTTTTTCATTTCTTCTTGAACCAATGATTGTTTGATATCACGATAAACTTCTTCTAAAGATCGTACTGTTCCCATTTTGTAAGCAACAATACGGACAAGGTAGATCTGCCCTTCATTTTCGAAAGGTCCCAAAACTTTTCCTATTTGATAATCACCAACTCTTTTCCAAACATCATTTGGGAGTTCTATTGGAGGAACTGTATCAGCATTCCAGCTTTGTAAACCTCCTCGATTCTTTGTTCTTTGTAGATCTGTTGCGTTTGACCATTTACCAAAACCTAAATTAACTTCAAGCTCCTGTGCCTTGATCTTAATAGTATTTGCATATTCTTCTTTTTCTTTTGGTAAACGAACTACCGCAGTACGAACCATATTTGGAGTTGAATATAAGTGAAGATTACTTTCGTAATAAGCTTTCACATCAAACTCCGTCACATTCACGGTGCGATAGCGCTCACGCTTCGACTCCATCATTAGAGTATTACTTAACAAACGTCGTTTTCTAATTAAAAAATCAGGATGCCGATCATAGCCACGGGCTACTGCTTCTTGATACCTAAGCTCTTCTTCAATCAATTGTTGCAAAGCATCATCAATGTCTTTTTGGCTAACTTTACCAGGGCGTGCATGGTAAAACGCAAGCAATTGCGATAATTCTGCATTCGTAATATTAGCTTCGCCTACCTTAGCAACCCACTCTTGCCCTTGCGGTGAAGTCTCATAAGTTTTCGGTACAAACTCTTCTTCACTGCAAGCTGTTAGAAATAATACCAAGCTTATGTTTGCTGCAATTATGCTTAATTTTTTCATTGAACAAGAATCTCAATTTCTTTTTCAAGCACTTGTCCGCTTTCATCACTGAGTGCTAGTTGATAGCTCCCACTCATTTCTTGGCTTGCATTAAATTCGAATTTATATACGTCATCAAATTGAGATAAATGGATAATACCTTCGACGGGGCGAATACTTCCTGCCTGAATATCTGAACCATCTACTCGCTGCCATTTGAAATAGATAATGCCATTTTCATTCTCAACAGCCTCCTTTAACTGCATATTAACAATACTGGTTGAGTTTCTTTCTAACTCTATTTTTTCTTCAAGGGTAACAGTAGCAAAGGTCGGAGACTTATCTACATCTGGTGTATCAATTCCTCCTGATGAATCACCTCCAACAGAGGGCTGATCTATACTCGATTTACTACCACTACTATTCTCACAAGCTATCAATGTGATTAAGGCAATGAAAACTATAAGAGTCTTTAATAATTGGTTAATCATGGGCTATGCTCCATACAAATACTTTGCCACTACTGTGGCCGGTTACGAGTTTATTATTGAGAGTATCTATAGCTTTAATCGCGCTATTGTCTGTTGCTTGCGTTAGTCTAAGGGAATCATTATTAATAGATACTTGTTGAATAGACCCATCTCTGTAGCCAACAAAAACATCCGTCACAGTTAACGCCAAAGCACTGACAGGAGAATTTTGAACATTATTGGTTAATACCTGACTGCTAGAGTCTTTAATATCCATTAAGTAAATACCTGATGAATCAAAGTGCTGAGCCATCGCAAGATGCGTATTAGTTCCCGCCGTAACAGATAATTTTAAACCTGCATCGTTACTTCCATTAAACGAATAACGTAACGAATCACTGGCATTACTCCAAAATCCACTTTGATTCCAAACAGATAATTGCTTGGTAGTAGCCGTCATTTGAGTAATTAAATGATCATTAGTGGCCTGTACATACATTGCTGGGTTATTACCAATACTCTTTACACCAAGATACGCATAGGTTGCAGCATTCCAACGATGAATCTTACCCTCCCCATCTGCGCCATAAAGGACATCCGTATTTATAGACATCGACATAATAGAGGCATTAGCTTCATTCAAGTTTGATGCTAATACTTGCTGCGTATCTAAATTCCATATTGCGATACTGCCATTATTACCACCAACAAATAATCTCTGCCCAACCACTAATAAAGAGCCAATACCTGATACCAGCTCCGTATTAAGTTCACCAACGAGCTCAAGGGTGACAGTATTTAGTAATTTTATAATTGGGCTGGTATTCGAAGCAGTAACAATCATTTGATCTACAAACTGAACCGCTGATATTGAAGCGCCATCAAATACTTGCTTTTGTTTTAGCAAACCTAGTTGCTGATTCGATGGTGTATCTATAATCATGGGGTTGGTATTATTCAGGTATTCCTGAATATTGCTAAAGCCATCTTGATCAGTATCAAGGTTTGCATCTTCATTTGAGTTGGCATTTAATCCATACATAACTTCAAAAGCATCAGTCATCGCATCATTGTCGGCGTCTCTTCTTCCTAGGGTATCCTTATCAGCAGCGTAAGGTATGCCATCATCATCAAAGTCTTCCGCACCATGAGGCATTGGTTTATTAGGATCATTTTTATCAAGATCAAGATAATCTAAAATACCATCGCCATCTGAATCCAGTGTGCTTTCCTTCCCCATGTGCACCATTAAATTAATCGACCCACTATTATTGTGTAGGCGAATTTGATCAGTATAACCATCATTATTAATATCAAATAGCCATAAGCCTTGCTGAGAAATGATGGGTAAGCTTGCCTGGGTATTAATTAAAGGCAAACTTTTCAAGTTTGATTCTTGAATGCCATATAAATCAATAGACTTATTAGCAAATAGGAACGCTGAAGGGATTAAATTTTGATTCCACCCACTGTTACTCACGATAAAATCATTATTATTATCAAACCCTACTTCACCAACATGATTTACTTCCGTGATGTAAGCAGTATTGGTTGGCAGTTGAATTGAACTAAATCTTGATTCTGAATCGAGTAGAAATTGACGACCATCCCATACACCGGGTCGGATTCTTAAAGTATTTAAACCACTTGCAGAATAGCCTTGTTCCCCTACTTGTATCGCATTTGCATATACGACATCAGCAATGCCATCGCTATTAACATCTGAAATCGTAGATGTACGGTTAAAGTCTACATTTGAAATGATTTGCCAAGGAGCATTCTGACCAAATGGTTTTTCGAACGCTTCTCGCTTATAGACATAAATTTTATTTTCTGGAGTATGAACCCAGAATTCCAATATGCCATCATCAATAAAATCACTATAACCAATACGGTAATCATCGAAATCTGATAATTGAGGTAAGCCTGATAGTGTTAATGTTAATTCTTCATTACTCGCCAGTGCGAAATTATCATTTGTCTTAATTACGTGAATCTCATCCGCGGCAACCAAAATATCTGGGCGGCCACTTAAGTACCAATGCACTAAAGAAACATCCTTAATACTGCCCCAAGAGGATGGAATGCTGTAGTCAGAAGCGGCTGTGCTTTGTAATAATTCGACATCTCCTTTTATCTGAATAGGAGAAAATTGACCCTGTACTATATGATTAAGTGGATAACTGTTTTCATTTGCAGGATCCGAACCTAGTCGGTATTCATCTGTATTTCTAAAACCATCATCATCAAAGTCTGCCAGAGGATCGTAACCCTGTGGAGAATTCATATATTCACTCGCATTACTTTCGCCATCCCCATCAATATCAGCGCTTCCACCAAATTGAACAGGAATATTTGGATTATTGGGTTCAGGATCTTTATAGTCTGGGATGCCATCACCATCAGAATCAATAGGATAGGTAGTAAAAAGCTTGCGTTCAATAACGACCCCTCGATTCGCTACTGTAAAGCTACTCACTGATCCTTGCTGACCACTGACATAAATCTGAATGGTATCGTTTAATCGTGCTTTGTTAGCACTTGCTTGGCCTAAATCAACTTCTATTGGGATCTCCAATGTATAAGTGCCATCAGCATTTAATTCCGTATCAGCAATTTCAACTTGGTTCTTTTTAGCAAAAATCCTGACTCCTTCATTCTCTACAAGTACAGCTTTTGCGCCCTCTTTTTCAAGCGCATACAGCTCTCCATGCAGAATGTTAGATGGCTCAGGAATACTGGCAGTAACTAGACTAGATGCCAAGGTGAGCCCCGCTACTAAAAGTGCACTTCTTGGAACTAATCCAGTCGCCATATTTTTCTTAATTTTATTCATAAAGTTAGTCAACATGAGTTAATAAGGGAACTGGATAGCACGAGGCTGTCCATAGCTGTAAGTAATTTGTAATTGAATATCGCTTAAATATTCCAGAGATAGATCACGATTATTAAAGCGGTTGTTTTTCATTCTTAGCATCCAAATACTGGCTGCTGGACTGTGGTTTTCAAGCTGGGTATTTTGCACGGGTATTGGTGCAGCATAACCATCGATGGTTGCGGATACCGATGCCAAAAATGGTGATTTATCAATGGTTCGACCTTCTTGCAATTCATAGGACAATATATCGTCCTGCTCTGGGGGATTAGCAAAAAAAGTACGAACAAATGCTCTATCCAACATTACTATATCTACAATTGCCGCATCCGAGCGGGCGGTTCTGCGAATAGAACCTGAAGAATCACTTACTAAATTAATAGCAATCGATTCAATTTTAATATTAGGTAAATTGGGAAATAATCTTTCCGTCACAATATCCATATTAAATTTGAATTCAAGATCATCATTATCTAGGTTACTGCCCTTCACACGGCTTTCTTGTATGAAATTCTGAAAACGACTTTCAGCAACATCGCTACTAAATGCCCCATAACCTAAAATATCATCTCGCATAGAAAAGCGAACCGTAGCGGATTGTTGTAACGGATAGCGCAATTGACGCATCCGCACATCCCATGATTTCAGTGCACCTAAATAGTCTTGTAAACTAGGAGACGCTCCACGTGCATACTGCGCAGAAAAAACAGTTTCAGCACGACTGAATGGGTCAAATAGTTTTTCTAGTGGACTTGCGAGCCCTCCATCTAACTTAAGTACTGGGTTGTTGTATTTCTCTGACCACTGATATTCCAAAGCTTTTGCTGCTACAAACGAAGCCTCTGTTGCCGCTTCAAAAGCATCATTAGCGTACTGCTCTGCATTAGTTGCGCCTATTCGATAAGCGGGATCACTTAAGTAAGAAGCACCTAAATCTTCGATTGCTCTGGCATAATTAGCAATTGTTCTTTCCAGTTCCGAAACCATGTTAGCTAAAATAACCGCTTGACGCTCTATGGATACTGCTGCTTGCTTAAAAGCTAATGCTTGATTTAACTGTTCAAGCATTAAATTTTTAATGACAGCACCACTTTCGATATCGTCGATCTTTGCTTTTTGTACTTGAGTTATCCTTGTCACTAAAGCTTCTTGAGTCGCAGCTATCACTGCTTGTGGGTTGAACGTAGATAGTGTCCCTGTATAGCAACAACGAGCCACTTCAGCAGCAAAAGTAATTGCAGTTAATTCCTGCGCATTTCTTAATATTAATCGTGTTGTTTTCTTATTACGATTCTCTTCAATTTCAATGCGTTTGAGAATATTTTGAATTTCTTGATTAATTAAATCTGCTGCTAGCTCACTATTTCGCTTTGACAGTAACTGTGAACCGATATCACCTCTTGGACTTTCTGCATTTAAAATTCGGTTTATAAATTTTGCTCTTTCTATAGAGGAACTAACTTGTTCGGGTTCAATCGTTGTTCCTGTTAAGGCTTCAATACGATCTTCATAACGTTCTTTTAAGTTGGTTAATTCTTTACTCAGAGCCGTCGCATCCATCTTGGCCGTTCTGGCTTGTCTTTTAGCCTCATCTTCCGAATCCATAGCTCTTTTCACTAAACTATTAGCTTGTGATAAGAAGTGTTCTACTGGCTGATAAGGAACAAAATCACCGGCTAACTGGTTAGGGTTAAATCCGCTTTTTACATCACGATAAAGCTGATTGGCATCAACAATTTGTCGCTTAACTTCATAACCAATATTATCATTAAACTCTATAGCAGATTGTCCTGCGATCAAAGGAAGTGAGTGGTAAAACAATTGATTACCTACCTGCTTTGCTCTTTTGGCAGCATCTTCGCGTTTGCCGCTATTTTTCTCACCATCACGATTAATATCTAAATCTTCTGAACCAGGGAAATTATTTCTAGGCGGATTATCAACATCTTGTACGTTATTTTTATAGAAAAATAATTTTGCTTCGCTCAAGCCAGCCAAACCAAATTTGGTTAATGTATCGGTATACCGATAAATATCACCAGAAACAGTTTTTCCGTTGAGATTGGTTAGTAAATTCTCACTCCGCAGGACCTTATTATTCAGAAATTGCTCTTTAGCAGCGTCTGAAAATTCCGCTAATTGTGTTTGAAATGTTGCTCGACTTGCCTGCATCATTTCTTGCTGCGTATTTGGATCTTCATTTGTACTATTTTCAAAACGATAGCGCAGTGCCTTAATTAGCTGATCATTACCTTTAAAACTGATTAGCCCTGATATGGCATTAATGGACTCTGCAAAACCAATATCTAAATAATCACGTTCAAGCTTCCAACCATCTACTGGTGAGTTATTAATATCGTTACTAAGTTCGTAACGAAGAGCCGAACGATGAAAGATATCATTAGCCTCAATTAAAAAGTCTTTAGGTGTGAAATTGGTAGATACTAAATCACAGGGAAAATCAATTACCTCCCCTGTTTTTGTTGCCTCTATGCCTGTTTGCTTAGTATAAATATCATTGTATCTTTCAAGTGATATCGCAGAAAATAAATTGCCTAAATCATCCTGTTTATTTAACTGAATACTCACAGCACTTATCTGCTGATCTACAGAAGCGATCTTTTGTGCATAGGGCAGCTCAGTCGTTTCATAATAAGTCCCACAGCTTAAGTTGATCCAACCTTTGACGATATCAACCTGTAACTCTTCCTTAGATGAATAAGGAAGGAATTCAGAAGAGCTTGCCAGAAGCTCTGCACATGCAAAGAGACAAAGAAAGCTAATCATTACTTTGTGTATAAATTTAGATAGCATCATGACTATAACCCTGCCGGAAACTGGATCGCTTTCGGCTTTCCGAAGCTGTAGTTAATTTGAACTTCAATATCACGTAAATATTCCAAACGTAAATCTCGGTTATTAAATCTATTATTCTTAATTCTCAATACCCAGCGGCTAGCAGCAGGACTATGATTTGATAATTGCACATTAACCGGAGGTAACGGACTAGCATAACCATTCACAGTTGCCGATACAGAAGCTACGAATGGAGATTTTTCTAAAGTGCGCCCTTGCTGCAGTGAATAACTAATGATGTCATCCTGCTCTGGATAGCTAGCAAAAAAGCTTCTGGCAAAAGCTCGGTCTAACATTATTAGATCCACAATGGGCGCATCAGTTCTATTTGTTGAACGTATTGATCGATTCGGATCACTAACCAAATTAATACTAATCGATTCTATTTTCACATTAGGTAAAGCAGGAAATAATCGTTCGGTAACGATATCCATGGAAAATTCAAATTGCAGATCATCATTATTAACATTAAGCCCAGCAACCCGACTTTCTCCGATAAAGTTTTGGAAACGACTGCTTGCTATCTCAGCTGGGTACACTCCAAAGCCTAAAATATCATTTTTCATAGAGAACTTAGTGCTTGCTACCTGTTGTGCTGGGTAACGCATTTGCCTCATTCGAATATCCCATGAATGCAAAGCACCTAGGTAATCTCCTAAACTCGGAGATAATAAGCCTGCAAATTGAGATGAAAAAACTGATTCTGCCCGATTAAAAGGATCGTAAAGCACGCTTAACGGTTTAGCTAAACCGCCATTTATATCAACAACAGGATTATTATATTTTTCAGACCATTGATACTCTAAAGCGCGCGCTGCTACGTATGATGCTTCTATGGCTGATTCAAAAGCATCCTCTGCATACTTTTCCGTTCTTGTTGCCTCTAAACGATAACCAGGATCATTGTAATAGGCTTGATCAAAATCAATTTTAGCGCGAACATGATTTGCTATGAGCTGATCCAATCGAGTCCACTGAGCGTCCAAGGCTACTTTCTGCCTTTCTACATCTATGGATGCACTTTCTAAAGAAATATATTGCTTAGCTTGCTCTAATAATATTTGTTTCACTTGGCTTTCGCTTGAGTAGCTCGCTAACCTTGAACTTTGCAAAGCTTGCAGTCTAGCGAGTGCTTTTACTTTTTCTGCTCTTACAGTGACGCCAATATCAATTGTTACTGCAACAAAAGGTAAAATCCCGAGAACCCCAACTTGAACCGAACAGCAACTTGCCAATTCACGAGCAGCCTTAATTGCACCAATACGTTCGCCATTTGATTGTATTAACTCATTGCTTTCTTGAAGTCTTTCTTCTTCATTTACGACCTGTTCAGAAAGAGAAAGGATCCTTTTATAGACTAAGTCAGCTGACAATACCGCCAACTGAATCTCTTTATAAATTCGACCAAGCTCACCTTTAGGGGCTTCTTGCGCTCTAACACGGTTCATATATTCAGCACGAGATAATGAAGTTGCAAGATCTGCCTGAGTAATTTTAATTCCGGTGATAGATTCAATCTGATCACGGTATCGCTCTTGCAATCCTCTTAGCTCATTTTTAACAAACGTTTTGTTTATAGCATCTGTTCTCGCACTATCCTTAGCTGCTGTTTCAGCAGTTATTGCTCTACCTACTAAGTACTTTGCTTGATCTAAGAAATTTTCTACTGGTTGATAAGGGACAAAGTCTCCCGCAAGTTGCTGAGGATTAAAACCGCTAACGACATCTCTATACAATAAATTTGCATCAGACACATGGCGCTTTAACTCATAACCAATATTATTATTAAATTCATCCTTAGACTGCCCAGCCATCAAAGATAATGAATGTAAATAAAGTTGATTACCCATAAATTTAGCTTGAGTCCCTGCAACATCTCGCTCAGCACTATTTTTAATACCGTCATGATTTAAATCTAAATCTTCGCTACCAGGAAAGTTATTTCGTGGGGGGTTATCCACATCCTGAACATTATTCTTATAAAATATTTGTTTCGCAGCACTTAAACCAGCCAATCCGTACTTGGTAAGCATATCGGTATACCGATATAGATCCTTTGGAACTAGAGAAATATTATTAATGTTTTTTATCATTCCCTCTGTTGTATCAAGCTTTCGTTCCAGCCCTGCATTTCGTAGTAAATCTTGACTTGCGACGTCACCAATCTTTACTAAAGAGTTGCTATAAGTTTTAGTCGATATTTGTAACAATTCTTGTTGAGTTTTTTCATTAGGGTCACTATTAAATCGACGGCGTAAACCATCAATTAATTCTTGATTACCTTTTAAAATGGCAATACCTGAAATTGCATTAATCGACTCTCTAAAGCCTGCTTTTAAATATTCTTCTGAGAGCTCCCAATCGATGAGTGAATCGTTCGCAATGGTAGACTTCAATTGTATATCCGCGTTGTAAAATATATCTACTGCTACTGCCAGATAATCTAACGGATGTTGTTTGGGTGCAGTTAAATTTGCTGCAAGACATGAAACTTGATAACTAACATCAGTAATATCTGGATCAGTTGATGTTAGTACAGTAATAGCCGCCTTTGCCAAATTGCTATCATATGCCTCTAAAGTAGACATACCTTTTAAAGAATCAAACAAATTACCATTCTTCAATACTCTTAATTCCGCGACATCATCATCTGCAATAAAAGAAGAATCACCAACGGCATCGATAAGTTCATCATAAGTTAGCTTATCTGCTCCACCACTAGGACGCTCATAACTCATTCCACAATCTAAGGCAATCCAGCCTTTAATTAACTCTACAATTAATTCTTTTTCAGTATCAAAAATAGGAGCAGAACCACCGTCAGGAGTATCCGTATCTGGATCTGGAATTACCGCAGTATCATTTGGGTCATAGGGATCAGATCCGAAAATAACTTCTAACCAGTTAAGAACGCCATCATTATCAATATCACTATCGACATTATCAGCAATGCCATCACCGTCAGTATCTTGCCAATTGCGATAATCATCTGGGTATAAATCATCTGGGCCATCCGTATCTACATCTGCCCATCCGTCACCATCTGTATCTATAGACCGAGTAGCGTCATCTGGAAATGCATCGCTATTATCACCAACGCCATCGCCATCGGTATCAACTGACTCATTTGGATCATCAGGAAATTGGTCTTCGCTATCGACAACTCCATCGCCATCGCTATCGCGCTGATACGCAACAGGATGACTCAATACTTTTATTCCTGTATTCGATGGAATATATATATTTTGGCCATCATAACTTGCCGTTACGTTATATCCTTTGGTATCTAACGTGCGAGATAATATGAAACTTTCATTCGTCTTACTGAATACATAAGCTCGTAATTCGCCACCAACTTGTTGCGCATATAACCACTCACCATCAGGGTTAACTGCTAAGCGAGAATTCGTAAGCATACCTGCCTGAGTATAAAAATTTGAGGTTGCTATGTTTGCTGATGAGAAGGCATCAACATAAATCACCGCACCATAAAGATTATAGAGACGTTCCTTTTCAAAATTTAATGCCATACCATGAGAAATTTGTATTCTTCCACCAACTTGATTAGTAGAGCCCGTATTAATATTCCCATTCAGGGAGTTAAGTTTTAGTTTTCCTTGCAACGGTACATTTGGATCAGTAGAAAAATAATAAAGCTCCGACTCGTCAGAGTTAAAAGCCAGTATTCCTTGACTATATGCTGTTCTGTAGACTCTAAACGAAACATATACTCGCGTGTTTGCCAGCGATGTATTAAAGAGACTCGTTAGAATTTGTTTTCTTTCGAACTGACCATTATTCCATCGATAATGATGAAGATTGTTACTTGATACATAAACATCCTTGCCATTACTGCTAGCCTTGATGTCCATGACAACTCCATTAGCCGCTACCCTAAAGCCATCATCCAACAATCCTGTTTTAACATTACGTTTAAATATTTTAAAAAAGCCTGAGCCTCCAGCATAGATATATTGACCATCGCCGCTAATCTCTACCATGCTGTAATTCGTGGTGCTATCGTGCTGCATAATTTGGGTTAATAAATTGTCACTGCCGCGCTGCCAAATATAAACACCGCCAGCGGTACTTGCGCCGTAAACAAACTTATCATTTGCACTAACCGCAATAGCATTACGCTGAGTAAATGCTCCACTAAACAATTCCTGCACCTGGGTAATCGCTGCATTACTAACAAGAGGATCTAAACCATTATTTAATTCAGTACCATCGATAATGCCATCGATATCAGTATCGCGTACTCGTGGATTGGTGCCTGCGGTGAACTCCTGAAGATTTGTCAGGCCATCATTGTCTGGGTTTTGGTTTGCATCATTATAAAATAAATTAAAATTATGTTCTGTTTCCCAAGCATCAGGCAAACCATCATCATCACTATCAGCATCAAGATTATCGCCAATACCGTCACCATCAAAATCACGCCATTCACTAGCATCATTATCAACACCATCGGTATTACTACCAATGCCATCACCATCTGCATCTAGCCATTCATTTTCATCATAAGGAAATGCATCCTCTGCATTATCGTGACCATCACCATCAATATCATTATCCAAAGCGTCTGCAACGCCATCGCCATCAGTATCGCGCTGATACGCAACAGGATGACTCAATACTTTTATTCCTGTATTCGATGGAATATATATATTTTGGCCATCATAACTTGCCGTTACGTTATATCCTTTGGTATCTAACGTGCGAGATAATATGAAACTTTCATTCGTCTTACTGAATACATAAGCTCGTAATTCGCCACCAACTTGTTGCGCATATAACCACTCACCATCAGGGTTAACTGCTAAGCGAGAATTCGTAAGCATACCTGCCTGAGTATAAAAATTTGAGGTTGCTATGTTTGCTGATGAGAAGGCATCAACATAAATCACCGCACCATAAAGATTATAGAGACGTTCCTTTTCAAAATTTAATGCCATACCATGAGAAATTTGTATTCTTCCACCAACTTGATTAGTAGAGCCCGTATTAATATTCCCATTCAGGGAGTTAAGTTTTAGTTTTCCTTGCAACGGTACATTTGGATCAGTAGAAAAATAATAAAGCTCCGACTCGTCAGAGTTAAAAGCCAGTATTCCTTGACTATATGCTGTTCTGTAGACTCTAAACGAAACATATACTCGCGTGTTTGCCAGCGATGTATTAAAGAGACTCGTTAGAATTTGTTTTCTTTCGAACTGACCATTATTCCATCGATAATGATGAAGATTGTTACTTGATACATAAACATCCTTGCCATTACTGCTAGCCTTGATGTCCATGACAACTCCATTAGCCGCTACCCTAAAGCCATCATCCAACAATCCTGTTTTAACATTACGTTTAAATATTTTAAAAAAGCCTGAGCCTCCAGCATAGATATATTGACCATCGCCGCTAATCTCTACCATGCTGTAATTCGTGGTGCTATCGTGCTGCATAATTTGGGTTAATAAATTGTCACTGCCGCGCTGCCAAATATAAACACCGCCAGCGGTACTTGCGCCGTAAACAAACTTATCATTTGCACTAACCGCAATAGCATTACGCTGAGTAAATGCTCCACTAAACAATTCCTGCACCTGGGTAATCGCTGCATTACTAACAAGAGGATCTAAACCATTATTTAATTCAGTACCATCGATAATGCCATCGATATCAGTATCGCGTACTCGTGGATTGGTGCCTGCGGTGAACTCCTGAAGATTTGTCAGGCCATCATTGTCTGGGTTTAATGCCGCATCACTCACTACACTGGGATCCAGACCATTAGCAACCTCCCAAGCATCAGGCATTCCGTCTTCATCAATATCAACTACAGCAACTGACAGGTAGTTTGAGAGAGTTTTTACATTATCACCAACTGATATTGGCAAAACTGGAGATGGATCAAGGATTGCTTTAACACGATCCCCTGCAACATTCGATGTCAAAGCCAAACCTAATTTTAAATTTTTAACTAACGCATCATCGACTAATGTACGTACATTATTAAAGTGTACATACGCTGCCATATCAGAGATTTCCAACCCAATACCAATACTCGTAGCATAATCAACTTGCTGCTGAGCCCCCAAAGGATTAGGCCCCTCAACTGCACCATCATGATTGAATGAAACCAAGTTGGCCTTACCTGTAGATTCACTGACTAACAATAAGACTGAAGCCCCATTAAAAAAAGGCATAGGATCAGATTGTTGCTTGGCCACTAAAAGGTCATCAACAAAATACAGAGAGGCTCCATAGCTCTCACTTTCACTGCTAATATTTATTTCAAAATAAGAGTTATTAGGTATATCTGTGTTTAACGCAGAACCAGCAACATAGCTTCCTGCTTCTGCTACACCAACAGGCTTAGGAATAATATCCAATACATATTCGATTGAACCTATTTCTATCCTCGGGGTTTCATACCCTCGCCCATCACCCGAAGGTTCTAATAAAGGTATATCAAACAATACCTCCGCCGAAGCCATAGGCATCGCCAAAGAAAATATAGCTAAATATAAAAGGGAAGCCAGATAACTGATTTTCATCTTAATCCTGTTCTCGTATTTCGAGGATTAGATGTACAAACTAAGAGGTAATGAAGGCATACGGAGAAGTGAATAAAAAATATATTATGTAGCAGTCACTTCCGTGTAACCTTAAAACGTTTAAAAACAATAACATAAACGCCAAAACTGATGATTTGTAACATCTGTTCAAATATTTGGCGAGATTGTAATTAAACGGTAATATTTTGTAAAGAATTAATTGACACTTGATTAAGTTAACGAGCTATCACAAATACTTTACTGCTTTATTATGACTAGTCCTGCTTAATAACATTAAGCTTATTTAATACAGTTTCAAAAACTCTCTGCGGTGCAATCGAACGATAACAAGGCGGTTGTGCAGGATTACCGTCATTGCGATCAGGATGAGTACATTGCTTACTCAAGCAAGGCGCACAGGCTAAATCACTGCTCAACACCTCTACTTTTGGCCCAAGCACACCCGTTAATACCGCATCCGTTGCGCCGTAAATGGCAACAGAGGGCACTTCTAAAGCGGCGACTACATGAGACAAACCGGTATCAACACCGACCACGGCCTCCGCATGTGCAAGATACGCATTTAACGCATTCAAGCCCATTTTAGGCAGTACTTCTACGCCTTCAACTTTACTCGCAATTCGCTCGGCTCGGGATTTTTCCTCATCATTGCCCCAAGGCAAAATAACCTTACGACCCGATTCAACGGTTAAGCGTGCAAGCTCGCACCAATAGACTTCAGGCCATAATTTTGTATCCCAAGTCGTACCATGCAAAAACAGCCAGTACTCTCCGCCATACCCGCCTTCCATTTCGGGGCGCTGCCAGCGGCTTTTATCAATGCCATAAGAAAAGGTATCAGGAAGGGTGTAATTCAATACTTGAGATAAAAGTTGGCGCACACGAGGAATCGCATGCTGACCTTTAGCAATTGCTTGCGGATATTGATATACCAAAGCAGCAAGGGGTTCGCGGCAGCTCGCTTTATCCAGACCATAACGCGGGCCTTTTGCTATCCGCGTGACAGCGGCGCTTTTGATTAAACATTGAGCATCTAACACGATGTCGTATTCTGTGCTGCGCAAGTCTTGATAAAAAGCTTTCATTTCAGCACGAACAGTCGCGCTCGTTAAATTTTTACGCCAGCGACGCCAAGCAATCGGAATCACTTTTGTCACTGCAGGGTGCCAGCTAGGGATATCGGCAAACGCCTCTTCCACCAGCCAATGAAACTCAATATTAGGAACTTGTTGGAAAGCATCTTGGACGGCAGGGAGTGCATGAAACACATCTCCCAAAGAGGACATTTTTACCAACAATACTTTCATCGAGAAACCTTAGCTACAACTTGGATAGACAGCGCACTTGAAATAGACAACATGTTTTATGCCGTCTTTATACCACGAGCCGCTAAACCAGTCACTTCTGCGCCGCAATCGTTTGCCCTGCAATACGTCCATTAAGAATGCACAACGATAAGAACGTGCCTTCTAACGAACGAATTCCCGCACAACCCGCGCCGCCAAAACCTGCTGCCTCTCCAGCCGCGTACAAACCTGGAATAACCTCGCCCTGTTGATTCAACACCTGGCTTGCGGTATTCGTTTCAATGCCCCCCATACTTTTACGACTAATAATTCGAGTACGAATGGCGATAAACGGACCCGCCTTGGGGTCGTTAATCTTCTGATTTTTGAGTGTCCTGACCTTATCGCCCCGCCACTTGCGTAAAAAATGGATACGGCGAATTTGATCGTCGGTGGTAAATTTCTCACCGCGTTCAATTTGTCCGTCATACGCCTGCACATCTCGCTCTATATTCGCTAGTGACACCTTTAATTGATCGTTTTTATTGCTGCCTTCACTACAGCTATGGCCAGTTTCATTCATTGCTATCACTAACGCGGGCAAACTATCAGCCACCACAACATCGTCACAATCATCTATTAGCCAATTAACAATTTCGCGATTTCCGCGCAGCGCCATTTTGATCACACCTATCCAACTCTTGTTGCGAAAGGCTTTATTAATGTGCGAGCCCGAAACCGCTAATTCTTTATAGGCGATCTTTAAATTCATCAGTTGCCAGCTGTATTGCTCAGGCAAATGCCCTGTGACTTTACACAAATTATGCGTATCGAAACCACTCATCAATGGCACTGGCCCAATGCGGTTACCACAGGCATCCAACCATAAAGAAGAACGCGCAGGCATAAGGCTTAGACCCTGGTTCTCATACTCCGGTTTAGGATGCTTTACCCCGGAAGCATAATTCCACATCCAGCCACGATTCTTGATACTGCCACCCTGCGCATCGAGTTCATCATGCAGTAGTCCATCCGCAAAAGGATGGGAACCGGACAAAATATTTTGCGGATATGGGCCATAACACTCACGATCCCAATGCTTTTCTACTTGTTTAAGATTGCCATTAAGCCCACCCGCGCAGACGATGGTATTTTCTGCAGTAACGGTAAAAGGCTCTAGCGCAGTTTGATGTTGATCAAATTTATGCCCACGACAACCAACCAGCTTGCCATCAGACCAGACAAAGCTCTCGACCTTATGCTGAAACTTCACCGTTAATTTATCGCGATTCGCATGACTCATAAGCTTCTTAATTAATGTCTGCGTGACTTCCCAGCCCGTGCCCCACGCCACGTGATAACGCGGAACCGAATTACCACGACTGCCTTTAGTAAAGCCAAACTCACCGCGCTCTACCCAATGAACAATAGGAAAAAAGCGGATGCCAAACCCTGTTAGCCAGTCATAAATATCTTCTTTATTGCGTTCAATATAGGTATGCGCCCATTGCTTGGCGTGGATATTTTCTTTTTCATCGGAACAAAACTCGGCCGCTGCAAACCAATCATCGAGGGCGAGTTGTTTGTTATCGTTAATCCCATTTGAGCGCTGCAGCGGCGTATCGACAAAGTGCATGCCACCAAAGGCTTCGTTGGCCATGCCGCCGAACTTCTCTTCACTATCACGATCAATAAGCAGTACAGTTTGATTATTGTCCAGTAACTCAAGCGCGGCACTGATGCCCGCGATACCGCCACCAACAATCAAGACTGGGCTAACGTATTCGTTAATCTTTTTATTATTGTGCATCCTGCTTACCCTCAAGGTAAATAACGGTGATTCAAAGGCGACATCAAACTTAATGAAAGTATTAAGCTATCTTCAAACCTTCTCATCGGATGCACTATGATTTTTAAAGCCAGAGTCATTGACCTAGGAAGCCAACGCAGGAAAAATTGATTCACATCATGCTTGCTGCCCCAATCAAAGGCGTTAACGGATATGTCGGATAAGATCGACCACCCGATTCGCATAGCCCCATTCATTGTCATACCAGCTAATGATTTTAAAAAAGTGTTCATTGAGCGCCAAACTAGCACCAGCATCAAAAATAGAACTGTGACTATTATGAATAAAATCGGAAGAAACCACAGCATCTTCGGTATAGCCTAGAATGCCTTTCAACTCCCCTTCGCTATAATCCTTCATCACTTGTTGTATTTCAGCTAGAGACGTTGGTTTTTGCAATCTCACGGTTAGGTCGACCACCGACACATCGGTTGTGGGTACTCTAAAAGCCATGCCGGTTAAGCGTCCTGCCAATTCAGGTATAACATGAGCCACCGCTTTCGCAGCACCGGTACTGGCGGGAATAATATTGCCTGCAACCGCACGCCCTCCGCGCCAATCGTTAACCGCCGCACCATCGACAGCCTTTTGGCTGGCTGTCGCTGCATGCACAGTGGTCATTAAGCCTTCTTCAATGCCCCAGTTATCTTGCAATATTTTTGCGATAGGCGCTAAACAGTTGGTTGTGCAAGAAGCACTGGATACGATATTTTGTTGGGGAACATAGTCAGTATGATTAACGCCCATCACATACATCGGGACGTCACTTGAGGGCGCGGAGATAACCACTTTTTTGGCCCCTGCGCGTAAGTGGCCAGCCGCTTGTTGCTGGTCTGTAAATAACCCCGTTGATTCGATCACGAGATCAACGCTTAATGCTTTCCAGTTGGCTTGCTCTGGTTGAGAAACACTTGATACCGCTATGGTGCGACCATTAACCACCAAGCTACCCTCGGTGAATTCGACTTGCCCTATGAATGCGCCATGAACAGAATCATAGCGTAGCAAATACGCCATATAATCAGCACTAATCCTATCGTTAATCGCAACCACTTCGAATTCTTCACTGACTGCAGCTTCACTCAAAACACGAAATACCAAACGACCAATGCGACCAAAGCCGTTAATAGCAATACGTAAAGCCATAACCTCACCTCCAATATCAAGCTGATACGTTCAGTATAGGTCAGTTTAATTTAGCCAAATAAGTCAAAACTAATACCCCCATCCTCCCCATTGTCCATCCACCCTATCGGCTTACTGAATGTCTGCTCGATTAACCGCGCCGCTGAATCAGGCAACTGTTTAGTGACCGCTTCACCGACCATGGCCTCAAGCTTGTTTTCATCCAGACCTAAGCAGGCGGCCAATTCTAGGATGCCAATCGCATTTTCTCGCATCAGCAACTGCGCTTGCTGCTGGCGTATTTCTTTCTTGTTACTCATGAATAATTCCTGCACGTTTGTTTTATTGACTAAATGGCACCAATATTATTCTGGCTTTAAATGCATGCTTATCTTTTAACTGCCATAAGATTACTGCATTATTAAGCTTCCGTTAACACCCTGCTTAAATACAAATAAAAAGTCAAAGATAGAATGGCAAGAAGGAAGACTAAGAAAGTGCTCCGTAATATCTCTTTCATTATTTATTGCTATTACAGAGTCATCGATCGTTAGTCGTATCGGCATAGTCAATTTTCACTCGATTTAAATAGGTTCATATATGCGTCGCGTTGTAGTCACAGGAATGGGCATTGTCAGCTGCTTAGGAAATAACAAAGAAGAAGTCCTTGCTTCCCTAGAAGCTCAAAAGTCCGGCATTCAATTTGTCAGTGATTATAAAGAGCGAGGCCTACGCAGTCATATTGCAGGCCGACCTAATATTGATCTTGATGCGCTCATTAACCGCAAGCTTAAACGCTTCATGGGTGATTCTTCAGCCTATGCCTATTTATCGCTACAGCAAGCCATTGCGGATGCCGGACTTAGCGATGAACAGGTTAGTAATTTACGTACGGGAGTCGTCGCCGGCTCTGGCGGCGCAGGCTGCAGTGATATTGTCGAAGCTGTCGATATACTCAGGAAAAAAGGCGTACGCAAAGTTGGACCTTATCGCGTTACTCGAACGATGGGCAGCGCACTCTCCGCCAATTTAGCCACCGCTTTCTCTATTAAAGGGATTAACTACTCCATCACGTCAGCCTGTGCGACTAGCGCTCATTGCATTGGTCACGGCGCTGAACTTATTCAATGGGGCAAACAAGACATCGTATTTGCCGGTGGCGGCGAGGAAGAGCACTGGTCGCTGACAATGCAGTTTGATGCCATGGGCGCGCTTTCTACCCAATACAATGATGACCCGACTCAAGCTTCACGCCCTTACGATCAAGCCCGTGACGGCTTTGTGATCGCTGGCGGTGGCGCGATGCTGGTTTTAGAAGAATATGAACATGCCAAAGCCCGCGGTGCTCACATTTACGCTGAGATTGCTGGCTACGCTGCTACGTCTGATGGCGCAGACATGGTTTCTCCTTCTGGAGAAGGCGCGTCACGCTGCATGCAATTAGCGATGAGCCAAGCGCAGTGCGAAATTGATTATATTAATACGCACGGCACTAGTACGCCTGCGGGTGACATCACCGAACTCAATGCGACCTTGGATGCCTTTACCCAATTTAACGGACACTCTAACAAGCTCTCTTTACCCCCCATGAGCTCAACCAAATCACTCAGCGGACATTCTTTAGGCGCTGCTGGGGCACAAGAGGCGATTTATTGTTTATTAATGATGCAACACAACTTCATTACTGGCTCCGCTAATATTGATCTACTTGATGAAGGAGCGACTAAGCTCCCCATCATTAAAGACAACAAAACCGCTAAATTATCGGCAATAATGTCGAATAGCTTTGGTTTTGGCGGTACAAATGCCAGTTTGATTTTCAAGTCCGTGTAAAAGTGACATACTCGGGCTTTAATGATCAATCGACATAATTTTTACATCGGACACGATTGATACAAAAACAATAACGAATAGCTAATTCCAAACGGATTCAGATCGAATGACTCAAGTAATCATCGACCCAAAAAATACACAGCAAGCGATGTCAGAAGACAAAGGCATCGATAAGCTTTACCAAATTGCCGAAAAGCTAGCAGAAGATTTTTCCTTATTCCCTAATATCGACGACGACTCGATTTATAAACACGTGCAAGGTTTAGTTAGCGATAACGACTGTAAACGTGAACGCGAAGAATTGCGCAACCTCGACATCGACAACTATATAGAGCGCGTTGTCAGCCCCAGTGAAAATAATGCCCGCATGTCGGCTAAAGCCATGGTTAATACCCTGGCGCATAAAGTAATCACTGAAGTTGATGAAGGCGCTTTGTACGTTGCGGAAGTCGAACTAGACTTTGGTAATTATTTCCGCCGTATTGGCTTCATTTGCCAAAACCGCGAACATAACAAAGGCGCTTGGCTTCCTCAGCACCACCATATTGCCGCTCAACAAATGCGCAATTTCGCTAAGCATTCCATTCCTGTTGTTACCTTAATTGATACCCCTGGAGCCGATGCCGGTGAAGAAGCCAATGCCAATAACCAAGCCCACTCTATTTCGCACCTAATTACTGAAATGGCGAATCTTGATGTGCCTTCATTAGGCATCATTTGGGGTGCAGGTTATTCAGGCGGTGCTATTCCTTTAGCCACGGCTAACTTATTATTATCGGTTCGCGATGGTATTTTCAATACGATTCAGCCACAAGGTTTGGCGAGCATTGCTCGTAAGTACAATTTAAGCTGGCAGGAATGTGCAAAATTCGTCGGGGTTTCCGCCTACGAACTGCAACAAATCGGCGTTATTGACGGCATTATTGATTACGCGCCCAGCGATGGTATTGAAAAACAGTTCAATCTATTACAAGCCATCGTTTCTGGCATTAAGTCCATTGAAGATGGGGCAACTGAATTTGCCCGCAACAATCCGTATTTAATGGAGCACTACCAACGCAGCGTGACGCGCTTTTTATCGCCATCGGATAAACTCGACGAAATGCAGCGCCAATCAAGCTTCTTTTTGGCCAGCAACCCGACTGAACACTCGAACGTATTCGGCATCACCTTCCGTTATTTACGTTATTTAACGCTGCGCCGTCGTATTCATTCTAAAACGCTGGAGAACTACGGTCGCTTAGCGGAAAAAGAAATCCCTGAAGGCGAATTAAGCCAGCGCTTAGAGAATGCAGCAAAGCGTAAATTCCAAAAGTGGATGCAAGCACCCGAAAAAATTGTTTATGATGATACCCTGCACAAGTCATGGAAAAACTTTTGGACCAAGTTTGAAGACCGAGATGAAGAGCGTAATACTATTTTCAAGATGTTTTTGGGCGAACCTAAAGACAACTACTTAAAAGCTAAGCAAGAATTGTGCTTCAATTTAGGTTTATATTTGTTCAACCGCTGGAAAGCGGATGCAACTAAAAACTTCCAAGGTCTAATGACCTACATGGAAGATTATAAGCAGAATCGCTTTTTATTACGTGCCGACGACATTCTCGATGCAGGTTCTATTGCTGAGTTCATTTTTAAAAATGAACACCCTCTAGCCGGTTTAGTTTTGGCAAAGGTAAGCCACGAGAGCCAGCAAAAAATTACCGCGGCGATGCAAAAAGAGCAAAGCAAAGGCGAATTGAATCAACTGATTGCTGCCGCCTTAAATAAAGTTTTACGTGATGAGCCTATTGCAGACGAAATTTGCGCTCAGCTTAAACTGTCTGACAAGACCCAAACACTGGCTAACAGCTTGGCCAATGTCACAGTAGAAGCCAACCGTCGTATTTTTGAAGAAGCGCTTGCACCGTACATTCAGTTCAAGCAAGAAAGCATTCAAAACCCTGCCCATCCAGACATCACTATTTTAGATGCTATTTTACACGATGAGCTGCGTCACGACTTCATTCAAGTCTGCCAAAACATGCTGGTATTTGGTGAGCTGTATGATCACATCATCCATAACCTACCGACTGTCGCCAAAGAAGCCAACGTTGATCGTGCACTGTCTCGCGATTCTGTACGCTCACTACTGCTCAACTCCCTCGCCCAAGCGACCGAAGGTGATAGTTATACGCCACAACAGAGAGAGTCATTTAACCATTGGCTTAGTTACTTCAGCCAAAGTAATCAACGTGGCAGCTTCTTAAAATCTGTTGAGGAATGGAAGAAACTCGCCTTCCCGCAGTTATCAGACACCTTATTTGTAATCATCACCTTCTTCTTTGAAAAATTACTGCACGAATACCAAGAAGCCGAAGAAGAAGGTAAAACGTATAGTGGCCGCATCAATCCCGTCAGTATTGGTCGACGTAAGGATTTCTGGAACCGCCTTACCATGGCGTACCACGATTTATTAATTCAACGTGTACTTGAAGATGTAAAGCGTGAGAAGAAAACCTCCTCGCCTGCTCTCATTGAAAAGTTCTTTACTAATTTTGAAGAAATAAACAGCAATTTGTTATCTGCAGATCCTGTTCACTTCCCAGGATTTCGCAGTTCAATTGAAACAGCCCTCAATAATAAAGTTACCCCGTGTGGAGTGGTCACAGGTTTCGGTAATTTATGCATTGATGGTGAAGAAAAGCGTGTCGGTGCTCTCGTATCCAACCTCGACTTTCAAGCCGGCGCTTTTGATATGGCCAGCGCAGAGAAGTTCTGTAAATTATTAGTTGAGTGCTCACGCCAGCAATTACCCGTGGTTTGTTTTATTTCGTCCGGTGGTATGCAAACCAAAGAAGGCGCAGCAGCACTCTTCTCTATGGCAATTGTTAATGACCGCATCACACGCTTTGTGCGTGATAATGACCTACCAATCATTATCTTTGGCTTTGGTGATTGCACCGGTGGTGTACAAGCCAGCTTTGTGACTCACCCAATGGTACAGACCTACTACTTCTCCGGCACCAATATGCCATTCGCCGGCCAAATAGTTGTGCCGTCTTATTTGCCGAGCACCGCAACGCTTTCGAACTACTTATCCATATCGCCTGATTCAATGGATGGCTTAGTGAAGCACCCTTGCTTTGATGATATTGATGATCGCTTAAAAGCCATTGATCCTAGCATTCCTGTTGCACGCTACTCTGTTAACGATGTACTGAGCCGCATTTTAAAAGGTTTAGTAGTAGCACAGCGCATGGCTCCTGATACCGGACTATTAGATACCAGCTCGGGTGCTCATAAAGAGAAAATATTCGCGCCGATTAAAAAAGTCATGATTCATGCCCGTGGCTGCACCGCCGCTAAGCTAATCAAGAAAGCGCAAGACAATGATATTCAAGTGGTACTGGTTCAATCAGACCCTGATATGAATTCGATTGCGGTTGATATGCTAGGGCCGCAAGATCGCGTAGTCTGTATTGGCGGTAATACTCCTGATGAAAGCTATTTAAACGCAAAAAGTGTGATCCGTATTGCGCAACATGAACAAGTTGATGCTCTTCACCCAGGTATTGGTTTCCTATCGGAAAGCAGCCAATTTGCCGCATTGTGTGGAAATTACAATATCAATTTTGTTGGCCCTTCTGTTTCTGCCATGGAAACTATGGGTAACAAATCGAATGCGATTAATACTGCGATTGCTGCCAATGTTCCTGTTGTACCGGGTTCTCACGGCATTTTAACCAGCTCGGCGAATACCGCCAGCGTGGCCGAAGATATTGGCTATCCGGTATTATTAAAAGCAGTTCACGGTGGGGGCGGCAAAGGCATTCAAGTGGTTGAACGTCCTGAGCAAATCCATACGTTATTCCACCAAATTTCTACTGAAGCCAAAGCCGCTTTTGGTAATGGGGATGTCTATCTTGAGAAATACGTCACCTCACTTCGACACATTGAAGTGCAGGTATTACGTGACTGCCTAGGCAATACAAAAATCTTAGGGTTACGTGATTGCAGCGTACAGCGTAACAACCAAAAAGTATTCGAAGAGTCTGGTTCGACAATGCTGCCAAGAATTCTTGAGCAAGCGGTTTACGATTACGCCGAGAAACTATCGAATGAAGTCGATTATGTCGGCGCGGGAACGGTTGAATTCATCTATAACCTCGATGCCGATGCGATCTATTTCATGGAAATGAATACTCGTTTGCAGGTAGAGCACCCGGTAACTGAAGCAGTTTCAGGGATTGATATCGTCAGCGCGCAATTTGATATTGCCCAAGGCAAGAGTATTGCCAAACTCAAGCCTAAACAAAAAGGTTATGCGATTGAAGTTCGCGTTACTGCCGAAAAAGCCGTTCGCAAAGGCGACAACATTGATTTCGCCCCCTTCCCCGGCACTATTAACGAGTGTGTTTTACCGCAATTTGACCACATTCAATTAATCACCAGCGCGGGTCCTGGCAAACAGGTCTCCCCCTTCTACGACAGCATGATCGTACAGATAATTTGTTATGGCAAAGATCGAGACGATACCATCGCTAAAATGCGCGACTATCTTGATCAAGTTCGTATTACCGGCGTCTGTACGAACATCATTTTATTAAAACGAATTTTAGACGACAGTATTTTCCAGTTAGGCGATTACGATACCACCTATTTACCTCAGTTCTTAGCACGTACCGATGGTGATGCTTTAATTGCCGATATGGAAGAGTCTGCTGAACTGAAGAATAATCAAGTTGACGCTAAGGCCCTTGCGATTGAAGGCTCCAATGAATTGAAAGTGCTTTCACCCAGTACTTGCATCTTCTATGGCTCTGCGTCTCCAACAGAGCCTGCGTTTGCGAAAGAAGGTGAGATCATCACCATTGAGCAAACCCTGTGTTTAATGGAAGCGATGAAAATGTTCAGCCCTCTTAGCCTCAAGCACTTTAATATTCAAGGTACGGAACTGTATCCCGCTAATCAGCGTTACCGCATTACGCGTATCTTGAATAGTGATGGTCAGCAAGTTAACCAAGGTGATTTACTGTTTGTGGTTAAACCTGTTTTAGGCGATTAATTTAACCGTAAAAAGACACGACTGGGCGCTTTCAATTTTGAGCGCCTCTTAATATAAGTAGCTTGTTATATTAAGCACTTTTCCTGCACTAATTATGAACGATGGTCTTAAACTAAAGCCATGATTAGTGCCTTAAAATACATTATACTCTCCCTATCTACATATTTAGTTAGAAAGAGTTAATAGTATGTCCCGTACTGATGCATTACAAACCTTCACTGCGGTTGTTCGAACCCGTAATTTCACCGCAGCCGCCGACTCCCTAGGAGTCACGCCTTCTGCTATTAGTAAACAAATTAGCGGCCTCGAAGAACGCCTGGGCGTGCGGTTATTAAACCGTACTACCCGCTCTGTTAGCCCCACTGAAGCTGGGCAACTGTTCTATCAGCATTGTGAAAATATCATTGAATCCATCGCCGAAGCCGAGCGCTTAGTGACCGATTTCGACGTCACGCCAAAAGGTCGATTGCGCATTACCGCCATGGCTAATTTTGGACGCCGTGAACTGGCACGCATGCTCAATGATTTCGCCCTTATCTATCCAGACATTAGCTTTGAACTCTATATCAGTGATCGCCCTGTCGATATTGTGCAAGAAGGATTTGATTTTGCCTTACGCATTGGCACACAAGAAGACTCACGTTTAATTGCTAAACCCGTCGCTAAGCAACGTATTATGGTCTGTGCTTCTCCTGCTTATTTGGCTAAATGGGGTACGCCGTCAAGCTTTGAAGATATAACCAACCACCGCATGCTGGTAATTGGCAACGCAGAATATGCTCGTTCAAATTGGTTGCGAGAATTTGAAAAATCACATTCTTTTAGTATCAATTCCGTTGCACGAAAATTAACCGTTAATGATATTGATCTCGCGTATGAAGCTTGCTTACAAGGAATGGGCATCACTGCCTTACCCAGTTATATTGCCGAACGCCATGTTCGTTCAGGGGAGTTAGTTCATCTGTTTCAGGACGTGGACATTCCAATCAGAACCATTAATGCAGTATTTCCACAGAATCGCTATCTATCAACGAAAAGCCGAGCATTTCTCGACTTCGTCACGTCCTATTTCGCCGATTCAGTCTAGCTAACTTCTACCTCAGAAGCTTCCTGTTAAGTGAAGACTATAGCTCTTCACTTAACTTGGCTTGTTTTTCCAGCGCCTGCGTTTTGTGCACGAGTATAGAGTCTGTGAATTTCTTCGGTATTTTGGCAATCTTTCGCTCATCATAATCAAAGAATACAATGCCCGTCTTAGCCACTGTCACCAAACGTCCTTCATCGGCACATGTCACTCGATAAATAAAATCACAGCCGTACTTATTAAAATCGTTAATTCCAACCTCAAACTTTAAGTTTTCACCGACAAATGATTCAGATTTAAACTCAACCATTAAGTCAGTCACCATGAGACCAAGACCACCAATATTGAACTCACTAAAGCCCATGCTGCGTAAAAAACGTAATCGCGCCTCATGCAGGAGCGATACCATACTGTCGTTGCCAACATGGTTGCCATAATTTATCTCTGTTACCCGCACATCCAAAACAGTTTCAAAGGTAAATGCTTCTGGAAGTACTAATTTAACTCTTGCCACTGAACTCTCTCAACTATTTAGAATCGAAGCTATGTGAATCACCGCTATACAGATGGATGCAGATACCTTAGCATCAAGGGTATAGTTTAAATGGTATAGCTTAAAAAGGTGCGCATAATAGCCTTGCGGGTATAAGCTCTACAATCTAATATTGATATTATATTGGTAATGTTTTGTTAATAAGAATTGATATGAAAAAAACACGTTCAGCATTTGTAAAAACCAGCGCTTTTTTGTCGTTATCGTTATTCGCTGCGTTTCCTGTTTCAGCCACTATTCCTACAGCTGAAATTGACGCCCCTTTTCAGGCGCGTGAATACACACCGAAGCAAGTGACAACCTCCAAGCAAAGCTTGCATCAATTACTCGGGCGTCATTATGAAAAGCAACGCTTAGACGATAACCTTTCCGGAAAAATCTATGATTTGTACTTAGAATCAATGGACGGCACTCGCAGCTACTTTTTAGCCAGTGATATCGAAGAGTTTGAACAATATCGCTTCAAACTCGATGACGGCCTGATTAAAGGCAATCTGAATGCCCCTTTTGTTATGTATAATCGACTACAGCAGCGTGTAACTGAACGCTTATCGTTTTTACTAAAACAGCTGCCTGAAAAAGCTAAGAAATTCGACTTTAGTAAAAATGAGCAGCTTAGCCTTGACCGTGAAAATGTCGAGTGGTCAAAAAGCACTCAAGAGTTAAATGATTTATGGCGCAAACGTCTTAAAAATTCCATTTTAAATCTTCGTCTTGCCGATAAAGAAGATGACGATATCTATGAGTTATTGAGCAAACGCTATCATAATCAGTTAAACCGAACGCACCTCGCCAACGAAGACGATGGTTTTCAGGTTTATATGAATGCTGTCACTCACGCGTTCGATCCCCATACCGCCTATTTCTCTCCTCGTAATACTGAGAACTTCAATATTAATATGAGCCTATCCCTGCAAGGTATTGGCGCGGTATTACAAACTGAAGATGAACATACCAAGGTCGTTCGCTTGGTTCCTGCCGGCCCTGCCGATAAAGCAGGTCAACTGCAAACAGCCGATAAGATTACCGGCGTGGGTCAAGGCGAAGAAGAAATTGTCGATGTTATCGGCTGGCGCTTAGATGAAGTTGTTGATTTAATTCGCGGCGCAAAAGGCACTACCGTTCGCTTAGAGATCATTCCTTCCGAAGCCAATGATTTAAAAACTAAAATCATTAACATTGTTCGTGATGAAGTAAAACTCGAAGAACAGTCTGCACAAAAAGAGATCATCGAGATTCCTCAAGGTGATAAAACCTTGAAAATTGGGGTTATTGATATCCCAACGTTCTACATAGATTTCCAAGGTCGCCAAGAAGGTAAAATAGATTTTAAGAGCACGACCCGTGATGTTGAAAGACTGGTTAATGAACTGAAAGAAGATAATGTTGAAGGCATCATCATCGATTTGCGAAATAACGGCGGTGGGTCTTTAGATGAAGCCTTGAACCTAACCGATCTATTTATTGACCGCGGACCTGTGGTTCAAGTGCGTTATTCCAATGGTTACGTGCAAGTTTTACCTGAACCAAAAAACCAGAAGCCTGGTATTGTTTATGACGGTCCTATTGCCGTCTTAACCAACCGCTTGAGCGCTTCTGCTTCAGAAATTTTTGCCGGTGCTATCCAAGATTACGGTCGTGGTATTATTGTTGGTGGCCAAACCTTTGGTAAAGGCACAGTACAATCGGTATTACCACTTGAACATGGGCAGCTGAAACTGACGCAAGCGAAGTTCTATCGCGTATCGGGCGACAGCACACAGCATCAAGGGGTTATTCCTGACATTCTTTTCCCTTCGCTATTCGATAAAGAAAAAATCGGTGAGAGCGCTCTCGATGAAGCCCTCGCATGGGATACTATCCGCCCTGCTGGTTATCAAGCAAAGCGTGACTTCCAGCAATGGTTGCCGGTATTACGTGAGAATCACCAAAACCGAATAGAGACTAATCCAGACTTCATTTATCTTCATAATCAAAAAGATTTAATGACTGAACTACGTCAGCGCACGGATATCACCTTGAACGAAAAGCAGCGCAAACAAGAACGTGAAGATAATGAGAGCCAACGTTTAGCCATTGAAAATACACGACGTAAAGCAAAAGGCATGGAACTTCTGACCGAGCTAAAAAGTGATGAAAAGAAAAGCGACGATAAGAAAAAAGATGATAAAGCTAAAGATGGCGACGACAAAGAGAATAAAGGCAAAGACAGTAAAGACGAAGAAGATGAAAAGAAAGAAGCCGATGCCTTACTACTTGAAACTGGAAAGATTCTTACTGACTTAATGGGCTTAAGCCAAAATCCCGCCGCGGAGTTGCAACAAGCCCAACAACAAACACAACAGTAGATACTGACTAAAATATCGACTATTTGGGCTACACACCACCGCACCTTAATCTTTAAAGTGCGGTGGCTTTCAAACCACTAAAACTATAAACCTAAAGCCTTCTTTACCTGCGGCTGGCTCATCATATGCAGCCATAGCTTATCAATGCTCTGATTGATCCATTCTTCGTTATACCCTACTCGCGGCGACGTAATGACGCTGCGTTGTTCATTCAAGGTAAACGGCTGTGACGTTGCAAACGAATCGTTATCAATCGATAGTACTAAGGTCATGGCAAGCTGACATTGACTCACCCACAGCCCGTCATTGCACTGATAAGCAAACGTCTCAATCGCCAAATCCACTTTTAAAGGTTCAAAAGGACTACTGCCACCAAAACCTAACTGCTGCAAACTGTTCTGCATCTTAGTTTGCAACGCTTGCTGTAAGCTGGGTTTCGCTAATAGTGGCGCCTGATCTGGCTGTGTACCACCTCGAGATCCCAACTGTTCAGTATCTTCGCGTAAATCCCGCACTCGCACTAGCGCACTGCGGCCCAACTGAGTTGAGCTTGCAGCCAAGGGACTGCTGGTCTGTAAGTTAATCATTTGCGGTGATAAAGCACAGCCACTGCTTAGCAAAATGGATGCTACTAACGTGCTGGCCAGCAGAGGTGATGCGATGCGTTTAAGCATTGGCTAACTCCTGCTCCGAACGTTTGAAGGTTAATGTCTGCGCATCAGACTCTGCTGCGACAAATCGATAACCGGCGACATCAAACTCACACAGTTGCTTAACACTACTTACTTTATTCTTGATGATATACGCCGCCATTAAGCCACGAGCTTTTTTCGCGTAAAAACTGATGATTTTATACTGACCGTTCTTTTCATCTTTAAACACCGGAGTAATAAGTTCAGCATTTAACTGCTTGGCTTTTACAGCTTTAAAGTATTCATTAGAGGCTAGGTTAACCAAAATCTTGCTATTACTTAACGCTAAGCGGTGATTGATCGCATCGGTAATGATCGATCCCCAAAAAGTATACAAGTTAGCGCCACGCGTATTACCGAACTTAGTGCCCATTTCCAAACGATACGGCTGGATTAAATCGAGTGGGCGTAACAAGCCGTAAAGTCCCGATAAAATGCCTAAGTGTGATTGCGCATAAGAAAAATGATCTGCCGTAAACGATTCTGCATCCAAACCTGTATAAACGTCACCTTTAAAGGCCAACACCGCTGCTTTTGAGTTACTTTGATCAAACGGTAAGCACCAATCATGATAGCGCTGCACATTAAGCTCAGACAATTTAGTACTCAACTTCATCAAAGCACTGATGTCATCTGGTGATTGTAATTTAAGCTGATCTATTAATTCCGCAGAATGATCTAGGAACTCCCCTTGCGTATGAACATCGGTAACCGCAGGGGTTTCAAAATCGAGAGTTTTTGCAGGTGAAATAAGCGTTAACATAATAAAAATCAATTATTCTGAATGAAGCCATATCATACCTAGCTTTAAAGACATTTTAAATCAGCCTCTATTGCCAATGAGGAATCAACAGAATGGCGTAGTCTGTAGAAAGTGAAATATTTATTAGAAGATTCTATAAAGGATTCAACAAGATGGCATCATTTTCATTCGGCATGAAACTCCAAGGGTTAGCACTGGGTTTAGCCAGTCGCTTCGCAGCGCACCCACTCGTTCAAAAATATGGCCTGGCAAAGTCGGCAGAGAAACTGGCCTACATTTCCACCAAAAAAGGCTTCCAGTTAATCCAAAAAGGATTGGCGAAAAAGAGTTTGGGGAATAAAAACGGCATCAAGGCATTACCCTCTCCTCCGCCTTTATTTGATCTAACGCTATCTGACGAACAGCAAATGATTCGTGATAGTGTGAAAGCCTACGCTGAAAACAATATCCGTCCACTCGCACTGGCCGCAGATGAACAAGCTAAACTGCCTGAGTCACTGCTACAGGACTCTCAAGAGCTCGGTTTAAATTACTTCTCGATACCGGAAAGTCTTGGTGGTGCAGGCCAGCTTTCACCCATGACCAGTGTTTTAATTGCCGAAGACCTTGCGTGGGGAGATTTCTCTCTTGCCTTTGCGATTCTGGCATCGACATCCGTCACCAATACCCTCAGCCGCTGGGGTAATAAAAAACAACAAGCACTGTGGCTACCAAAGTTTTGTGCAGACCCCTCTACCAACAAAGAGACGTTCAATGCCGCGATTGCCGTGCAAGAACCGCAGCCGTTGTTCAATAGCGACCTATTGACTACCAGCGCCAAGCAGAACAAAAAAGGCTACGTACTGAACGGCACTAAGTCTCTCGTGCCTTTAGCAGGAACAGCCAACCTCTATCTCGTCGCCGCACAATTTAAAGGCAAAAATGAAGTTTTCATCGTGCCTGCCAATGCCAAAGGCGTATCTTTTAAATCAAGCCCAGCGATGGGTTTACGCAGTGCTGAAGTCGGCATACTTCAGTTCGATAAAGTCCAGCTCGATAAAGACGCTTTATTAGGTGCGGGTAATGCCCCCTATCAGCAATTTAATTATGAAAACTTCATTGATAGCAGCCACTTATCCTGGTGTGCCATGGCCATCGGCTGCTGCCAGTCGGCTTTGGATTATTTGATCCCTTACGTTAACGAGCGCTATGCCTTTGGTGAGCCCATTAGTCACCGCCAATCTGTTGCATTTATGATTGCCAATATGAAGATCGAAATTGAAAGCATGCGCCTTTTAGTTTGGAAAGCCGCCAGCCGCTTTGAGCGCGGCGAAGAATTTCACCGTGATGCCTTTCTAGCCCATCATTTATGTATGGAAAAAAGCATGGAGATTGGCACCAATGCCGTGCAATTACTCGGTGGCCACGGCTTTACCAAAGAACACCCTGCCGAGCGCTGGTATCGTGATTTGCGTGTACTTTCAGTCATCAACGGCGGCCTACAGCTGTGATTTTTAGGAACCACTCAATTTTTAGGAGCCCACTATGATCTATTTAGAAGTCCCAAAAAAACTGCGCATGCTCGTCGATCAAGCGCGCCAAACTGCTGACCATGTTTTTCGACCTATCTCGCGTAAATACGATCGTGCAGAACATGACTATCCTATTGAGCTGGATATGTTCGCCGCCATAATGGACGGTATGAACGATGCTCTCGTCGACGGCGGCGCGGGTTCCGGTAAATTACGTCAAGGAACAAAAGACAGCAGCCAAATTCAAAATGGCATCAATATGACCACCGTTCTAGGCCTCGCGGAACTGTGCCGTGGCGATGTCGGTTTGTCGCTAACGATGCCACGCCAAGGCTTAGGCAATGCCGCGATTGCTGCCGTTGCGAATGACGAGCAACTCGCACGTTTTGGTAATAAATGGGCCGCCATGGCGATCACAGAACCCGGTTGCGGATCTGACTCTGCCGCAGTCCGAACCAGCGCATTTAAGGATGGCGACGATTACATCATCAACGGCGAAAAGATTTTCGTTACCGCCGGTGAACGCGCCGATGCCGTCGTGGTTTGGGCAACTGTCGATAAGAACTTAGGTAAAGCTGCCATCAAGTCCTTCGTGGTTGAAAAAGGCACGCCAGGTATGGAAGTGACTCGCCTCGAAAAGAAACTCGGCATCAAAGCCTCTGATACCGCATCGATTAGCTTTAACGATTGCCGTGTCCCTCGCGCTAACTTATTAGGCAGCGAAGAAGTGTCTTCTAGTAAGGGCGGCGAAAAAGGGTTCGCTGGGGTTATGCAGACGTTTGATAATACCCGCCCGGTTGTCGCTGCGATGGCCGTTGGCGTCGCAACAGCATCCATCGAGCGCACCAAGGAGCTGCTAAAAGAACAAGGTATTGATATTGATTACAAACGCCCCGCTAAGCTCGGTTCACAATTAAAAGCAGAAGTGTATCGCATGGAAGCTGAACTCGAAGCAGCGCGCCTACTAACCATCAAGGCGGCTTGGATGGCGGATAATGGCCAACCAAATTCCATTGAAGCCTCTATTTCAAAGGCAAAAGCGGGCCGAGTTGCCAACAACATCACACTAAAATGCGTCGAGCTATTAGGCACAGTAGGTTATTGTGAAGATGAATTATTAGAAAAGTGGGCAAGAGACTCAAAGATCCTCGATATCTTTGAAGGCACCCAGCAAATACAACAATTAATCATTGCCCGCCGCTTATTAGACAAGTCGTCCAGCGAATTAAAATAAGGATTCCGATGCAAGCTCGTACGGTAAGTTTCACCAATGTCCTCCGTCATGCTCTTTTTCAAGGCGGTGCAATCGCACCTCTTGTTAAAGGACTGCATACCTTAATCAGCTCCAAACCTGACAGCTACCGCTCCATCGGTAGCCATTTAGAAGAGCATGCCCATAAACGCCCAAGCGCACCGGCGATTCGCTATCAACAAGATGAGTTTAGCTATGGCCAGGTCAATGCTTGGGTTAATCGCTACGCACATTATTTTATCAGCCAAGGCATTCAGCCAGGCGATACTATCGCCATCAACATTGAAAACCGTACCGAGTGCTTAATTGCGGTATTAGCCGTGGTAAAAACAGGGGCGATTGCCGCCATGATTAATACCTCTCAGCGGGGTGAAGTCTTGCTGCATAGCATCAATCTTGTGCAGCCCAAAATGATGCTGATTGGCGAAGAGCAAATAGAAGCGATGGCTTCGGTGATAGAGAACTTAGAAATTCCTTTGCGTACTCAGCTACACTATTTAAAGGACACTGGGACTCGCCCTTGCCCCAGTTTTTATCAGGATATGGCACTCGTCAGCGCCCAGCAATCTGAAGACAATCCTGGTACTACACAAAAAATTCAGATGAAACAGCCTTGCTTTTACATCTTCACTTCAGGCACCACAGGCTTGCCCAAAGCCTCGGTCATGAGCCATTATCGCTGGCATAAATCCATGGCGGGCATGGGCCTCGCCTCCATGCGCTTAACCCATAATGATGTGATGTACTTGAGCCTACCGCTTTATCACAATAACGCCCTCACCGTTTCGATGGCGGGCATATTAGGGGCTGGAGGCTGCTTGGCGATTGGCCGAAAATTCAGTGTCAGTCGATTTTGGGATGAAATCCGTCAACACCAAGCAACGACGTTCTGCTACATCGGCGAACTGTGTCGCTATTTATTAAATAGCCCTGCGCAAGAAAGCGATAAAGATCATAAAATCAGGGCCATCATCGGCAATGGATTACGTCCTGATATTTGGATGGAATTCAAACAGCGCTTTGGCATTGATCACATCAACGAATTTTACGGTGCCAGCGAATGTAATCTCGTCTTCACCAATACCTTCAATCTTGATTGTACTGCCGGTTTTTGCCCACTGCCTTATAATGTTGTGGCCTACGATATTGAAGCCGATGAGCCCATTCGAAATCAGCAAGGATTCATGCAACCGGTTAAAAAAGGCGAAACGGGGTTATTGATTACCGAGATCAATGCCAAGCAGCCGTTTGAAGGCTATACCGATGCTGCAGCAACCAAGAAAAAGATTCTTCTAAGTGTTTTCAAAACGGAAGACCGTTGGTTCAATACCGGTGATATGGTTATCAACCAAGGCTTTAAACACATCGCTTTTGCTGATCGCCTAGGAGACACCTTCCGCTGGAAAGGGGAGAACGTCGCAACCATCGAAGTGGAAGCCGTTGCCAATGAATACCCTGGTATTGAACACAGCGTCGCTTATGGTGTGGAAATCCCTGGGACTGACGGCCGCGCAGGCATGGCGGCACTCACCTTGAAAGATATTAATGACTTTGACATTGGTGCGTTCTCGCGACACTTACGAGAAAAGCTACCCGTTTATGCCGTACCCGTTTTTATTCGCATCCGTGAGCAAGAAGAAATCACCGGCACGTTTAAATACCGCAAAGTCGAACTCAAAAAAGAGCATTATGATCTAGCTCAGGTCGATGAATCGATGTTTGTCATGCTGCCAGATCAAACTCAGTTTGTGCCTCTAAAAGCACCCATTGCGGATCAGATACAGCAACAGGCATTCCGTTTTTAAGAATCGATAGATTCGGGCGACTCAATCGCCCTTTTCTTCCTCTTGTGGTAGAATCCGCGCCTTTCTCGATCTGCTAGGACAAGACTATGACTGCGCTCGTTGGCATTATTATGGGCTCTAAAAGTGACTGGCCAACTATGAAGCATGCTGCTGACATGCTCGACTTGTTGGAAGTCCCTTATGAAGTAAATGTAGTTTCCGCTCACCGAACTCCAGATTTATTGTTCGAATACGCTAAAAGTGCGGAAGGCCGTGGCCTGAAAGTCATTATTGGCGGTGCGGGTGGTGCTGCGCATCTACCCGGTATGTGCGCTTCTCAAACCGTACTACCTGTATTAGGTGTGCCGGTTAAATCGAAAGCTCTTAATGGCATAGATTCATTATTATCTATTGCTCAAATGCCTGGTGGCGTTGCCGTGGGTACCTTGGCAATTGGCGATGCGGGCGCAAAAAATTCAGGTTTATTAGCTGCTCAGATACTTGCGACCAGTGATAGTGAGCTGACAAAGCGCCTCCATCAGTTTCAGAAAAACCAAACTGAGACAATTTTAAGCCAACCAGATCCAAGAGTAGAAGGCTAATGAGCACTGATCTTAAGCAATCAAAAGTAAAATCATTAGGCATTTTAGGTAATGGTCAACTGGGTCAAATGTTAGCAGACAGTATTGCTGAGCAAACCGATCTAAGCGTCAACTTGTATGATTTGCGCGCTTTTGATGAAACCAGTTTACAAGAATTTTTAATCGCGAATGATCGTATTTCATATGAAACGGAAAACATCCCCGCTCATATCGTTGCGCAAATGGAAAGTGTTGAAGCTAAGGTTTTTCCAAGCCTGACCGCGCTTAAAACGTTCCAGAATCGCATCACCGAAAAGAACGCGTTACGCGCGGCCGGTATTGCAACTGCAGAATTCCATGCGGTCAATAGCCTTGCTGATATTCATGATGCGATCGCACATCTCGGCTTACCGATCATAATGAAAACCACAACCGAAGGTTATGACGGTAAGGGCCAGTTTGTTTTACGTGAAGCACAAGACGCACAAGCGTGCTGGGATGAAATTGGCAACCGTGAGTTAATTGCTGAAGCCTTTGTTCCTTTCATTCGTGAAATTTCTGTTATTGGTTCTCGTAGCGAAAGTGGTGACATCAAAGTATGGCCGATGACGGAGAATATCCATCACGAAGGCATCTTACGTTATTCACTGTATCCTGCTCATGGTTTCAGCGCTGAGAAGCAAGCCATTGCCGAGCGCTACATTGAACAGATCGCGACTAACTTAGATTATGTCGGCACCATTACTTTAGAATTATTTGAAGTTGAAGATAATCTCATTGCTAATGAAGTCGCACCTCGAGTTCATAACTCAGGGCACTGGTCAATTGAAGGGGCTTTTACCAGCCAATTCCGTAATCACATGTTGGCAGTGACTGGCCAAGACATCACTTCAACGGATTCTCGCTTCCCAGCGACCGCGATGATCAATGTGATCAGTGATGAAGGTCCAACAGCGGCTGCTGAAGGCTTAGAACAAACTTATGTTCATAGCTACGGCAAAGAAGCTCGCCCTGCTCGTAAACTGGGACACGTAACCATTACGGCCCAAGATACGGAAGAGCGCGATGCTAAAATAAGCCAGCTTGAAGGCTTAATCCCTACAGGGGTTTGGAAAAAATAGCGAATACGTTCGCGACAATACTATGCGCCTAGGCCTAGCCTAAAGCGCATAGTATTTATCACTATTACTCTTGCAACCAATAGCGCTTGCGCATTAAGTCACAGCGACTGATCTCTCCGCCTAAATTTTGTGTGCCACTTAAAATCACTGAACCATTCGTCTCACAACTATCGATTTCACACGCCTCTCCTTCGCAAGGTTTACATGATTCATGCGCGGGGTTTTCAGCGCAGAACTCTTCATCACCTTGGGTCGTAGTACGAACTTCAATCGGCTCTGCGGGGATGCCTATATTTCCCATTGGGGATTTATTGACTAAGGGCAGCGAGCCACTGTTACTCGGGTCATTATCGGCTTTTATATCGATGGTATAGGCTGAAGAAGTGCCAATATCTGCAATGCAAGAACCAGGGTTACTGTCTTTTACAGTCGGCGAGAAGGTTGTAAAATAGACATCGCCTTGAGCAGTTAACGCTTTAGAAAGCACTTTCTCACCAACGTCTAATTCAATTTTCCAACCATGATTCAATGATGTATTCGTTGTGCTACTGGCTGCACTTGTGGTGTCTAAATTAACCAAGTCTGAAGGCATCAAAGTATGATAACTACTCGATGCCGCCATCAAATTTCGTTCTTTGATGACGAAAAAACTGTCACGTGCATTTGGAGCCAAAGGATGCGCGCGAAATCCACTGCCGATGGCTAAAGACAAGTATTCATCGTTATTTTTTTCATCACGAAAATATGAAATACTCGGAGCATAATAAAAACGTTTATAGCCTTCGGCTAAATCAGTGCGTTCATTGGCATCAAACAAAACCCCAGCCTTAGCAAAATCACTTTTTCCTTGGTTAGTTTTATTAATATCAAAGCGCCAAATTCGGCCCCCTAAATCACTGACAAAGAAATAATCAGTGATCATGTCACCATCAAAATCTAAGGTCGTCACATCACTGGTAATGGCACTGGTCATAGAACTTAAGTTCAAACTGCTGCTTGTATTACTCGCGTGCCATAAACGTTTACCCGTTTCAGGATCAATCATATACACAGCGTTCCCCATACTATGCTCTGTACGACGAACCTGATCATCCTCTACTGGGTCATACCCACCGCCGACCAGCAATACAACCTTGGTCTGGCCCTGCCACATAACTTTAGCCAGCACCATATCCGACCAAGTTTGACCCAGCTGCTCAAAATCTCCTTCACCACCATCTATTTGCCATACATATTCAGGTTTATCTGGGTTAGTAATGTCCAAAGCGTAATAATGACGACCGCCACGACGTAGACCAAAGAATAATAAGACCTTCTCTCCCTCATCGGCATCGACCTCGCCATTATAATTTTTATCCATGTGCCAATAGTTTATTGGCCCATCAATGCCATAGGTTTTATCGATCAGGTTTTCACCATCAACATAGGTAGGGATATTTTTCAGCAGCTCTTTTGGCATATATGAAAAATATTCTTTAAACTCTTTTTTATCCGCCTTAAAAGCATGTAGGTAGCCGCTATTAGTACCCACAAAAACTACTCCTTGCTGAATCTTCTCACCATTTGAACCGGTTGAATTATACGTTACAACCAAAGGGCGACTGTGAATGGGATCTTCTATTTCACGACGAACACCGTCCTCTGAGGTGGTCGACTTTCGATTAGCCCAATCGACCATCTGCTGGTGTAATCCATCAGTTGCAGTTGCTGGCAAGCCGAGTAACTCTTTACTCACGGTCGCAGTCGTCAACTCGGTATTAATTAGACTTTTTGATGTACCCAAATGAGTATAAATTTTAACGCTATGACCTAACCTGCTGGCCGCGCCACCAATCACTACGTCTTCACCATCGTGAACATTTTCAGTCCAATAACTTTGAGAATCTTTGGCAAATATTCCGCTGTCTAAAATTGCTGGATTACCGTTTGCATCAATTACCTCACCTGCCGCATTCAAACGATATGATTTTAAATTTCCATTCCAATTATTACCGGCTTGCGGCACAAACATGGCGTAATAGAGTTGATCTAGATGTTCCAAACTATTATATGAATTTGCCGCAACAGAAGGCGCAACAAATGTAACAGGAACATCCGAGGTCTCTTGCAAAGTACGCTCTAAAGCATCAACAATGCTTTGATAATCACTGGCTGGATAATATTTACCACCACCATGATGAGCGATCGATTCCATATAGCGGATATCACTGTTATCACCACTGCCATCAAAGAAACCACCAATCACAAAAGTGCGAATGATTTGCTTACCCGCCAGCTCAGTATTTTGATCAAAATTATTCAAGTAATAAGCCAACTCATCGGCACAACCGCCACTGCCTGAACAACTATGACTCAACCCAGACCCCGCGGGAAAATTAACCGCCGAAATCATTTTCTTAATTTTGCTGTTCGCTTGGTCATCATAGGAAGGAGCGCCATCGGTGAACAAAATAATGGTGCTGGTTGTTTGGCAGGCACTTTCTAACGGCGACAGGTACTGGTAGCCATTACGTGACAAAGAAACACTCGGAGTCTCAATTCTCTTCGTGGTATATCGATTATCTCCCTGATCGATAAAGCCGTCTTTATCCCGAATTAATGTCTCACCCGGCTTTAATATTTGCGAGTATGATCCTTTACCAAATTCAACATTGTCGCCTCTAAAATACAACGCGGCCTCATAATAACTTTCACTTAAAGGAGTACCATTCCAAGGTATGTAATCACTTACTTTTTTTCAAAGTCAGCACTAATATTTTCTACGTCATCAACGGCTATATCAACAAACCCACCGTTCATTTCTGAATCGAAGCGCATTAACCCTAATCGAATACCACTGGTACTTTTGACAACCGCAATCGCGGCCTCCCTCGCTATCTGCATTCGAGATTTTATTAATCCCTTGCCTAAATTATCTAATTCAATCTGGAAGTTAATATAATTTCCAGAATATAAATGTTCAATATTCGTTTTCCATTGTTTACTGTAATCTTTTGGTAATCTCCAGCTTTTATTGGTTACTATGTATTGATCATTAGAGTCTCGCCCACGCGTATCAACATAACTATTTTCAGGGTGCCTACCTTCATCTGCTTTGCATTCAATTAATGCTGATACCTCGTTACTCCCTAAAGGTATCGATTTATTGCTTTTATTGGGTAGCCAATCTTTTTTACTGTTATCCCAACGTTTAAATCGACCATTATAGAATCCTGTTTCTGCTAAGGCCTGCCCTGCGCTAAAACAGACCAACGCTTCCGGTGGGAAATATTGTTCCTGTAAATCATCGACATCAAGATCGCTCTTACCATTGCCCTCATACTTATTCGAGTAATAATAATATCCTGCGTTAAAGCCGTGATCTGGATAAACAATATCAGGATCGTAGTTCGGTGCTTCAGCCTCTTCGTACCAGCCCATACTGCCGGAGGTATCCATTACAAACAGTGAGTTCTGACGTATCCCCACCGATTGACCTCGATACACTTCAATATCTTCTGCCAGACTATTAGGAATATTAAAGCCTACAGCGGTCAGCATACTAAATATTACAAAGCATAATGTTTTATTCATAACAGCCCCTTTTCTTGCTCTTCTGATTGCGACCAACGGATATATGAAACCGTATTATCCAGATTATTAAATTGAATCCGTACGGCTTTAGAAGGATATTTTAAACGCGTATAGAGTAAGGAACTTAAAGCTATTTCTTCACCTTCAAAAATTAGAATACTGTTTTCATCTAACCGCAATTTTTTAGCATTACAATTACTACACAGTTTGATTCGAATTAGACCGCTTTCTTTTTCTGCAGAATAATTATCAACAACCTGAACATCGCTGTATTTTAGTATCACATTGCGACTAATAATATCAGCTTGTGTTACACCGTTAATTAGCAGTCCTGCGATTAGTATTAAGAAGTATTTCATGCTCGAGCGCCTAGCCATTAACTATTTTATTGAATGATTAATGGTTGATTAGTAAATTGAATTTTTCTGATTATTTAACCCAGGAAAGGTCAAACCTGTTTTTTGAAGAGCAGCCATATTACGTACAGCTAACCCTGCTGTAGTCGAGAGTTCGAAATCGTAATCAATTCGGCTATTGACTTCATTGCCTTCGGATAGAGATAACTCACCTTGGCGTGGGGGAATATGTAATAGATTGCTCGCCAGTTGAACGGCATCCGAGTCATCCTTGCTAGATTCGAGACTAACAGCCTGATAACTACGTTGGTTATTTTCATCCAAAACAAAGTTGGCCAATGGTTCAGATAATAAGGTATCCCCAGAGTCAGCAACTTTCAGTTGCATAAACCAATATTCTTGATCATTCATCGCCGTATTAAACAGCATTTCAACATGTTGAACATTAGCAACAATCTTGGTTTGCAAACCAGATCGCTGCATAGAAAATACAGCAACCAGCGTAATTGCCGTTAACAAGACCAAGCTAATAGCCAGAACTGAACCGTTATTCTTTACATATAGATTTTGATCAGAATTCATACATTATTTGTCGCTAAACGAAATTTAGGGATTACGACAAATGATAATATTTACGGGCTTGGATAACTCATGACTTATTAGACTAGCGGATATTCCGATGGGTAAAACGACGAAGATTTTAAACTTATTTACCGCGTAAAGAGTGGGGCTAAATTCCCTCTAGCCCCTTCTATAGTATTCAAACTGGATTAGAACTGATAACCGACAGAAATACTCATATTACTTAGATCCGTATTATTATCTAACTGAGCGTACTTATATTGAGTACCGACCGTTAATTGCTTAGCCACTTCATAAGATGCCCCTATACCGTAAGTAAATTCATCAGAAGACGCTGTCGCAGTAGAGCCCAGAAATTCGACTTCTTGCATCATAGATTCATAAGCAAGTCGGCCAAAAATCTGTAACTTAGGAATAACCTCATAACCGACCTTCCCCCCTAATGATAAGCTGCTAATAGTACTGGTTGCCGTACCAAAAGGGGTTTCAGTTTCCATCGATAAATACTGGTTGTAGCCTAACTCGGTACCCAACGACAATGGCCCATTAGAGAAAACTTGATAACCACCCAGCACACTAAAACTGGTGTCCGACTCACTTTCACTACCACTTTCAATTTCGGCTTGACCCAAAGCACCTTCAACGTACACATTATTTAAATCTGCATGGGCAGAAAAAGCAAAAAGAGAGGCTGTAATGGCTGACGCTAGAGTAAAATTTTTCATAATATTGTTATCCTGTTTCATTCCATTTAAGTAAAACAAATCGTTGTTTGCTTCGACTGGAATTAGATTAACAACAGGCAATGTACTGAAACTGAACGTAAAATGAACTGAAACTGAACGGACAAATTTAACCACGTTAAATTAGAATTTCGACCTTCAACCCCCCTAAGTCTGACGTTCCTAAGTGCAGCTTACCCTGGTATTGATCAACAATATCCACCACCATCGCTAAGCCTATGCCTTGCCCTTGCTGCTTTTGATCGGCACGCACTCCCCGGCGTAAAATGTCGGCAATCGCGGCATCATCAATACCTTGACCATTGTCCTCAACGACAATACGACAGCACGCGGGGGAATTTTTCTGTTCAGCCGCCTGCTCATTATTTAAGGCCAAACGAATCAAACCTCCTCCGTATTTTGCCGAATTGTCTAAAAGGTTACCGACTATTTCCAGTAGATCCCCCTTAGCGCCTTTAAAAACCACATCAGATTCCGTATCAATATCAATGCATTGCAAGGTGTCTTGATAAACTTTTTCTATCACATTAGCGAGGCTTTCTAATAAAGGTAAAACGTGAATAGTTTGCTGTACAGATTGTGGTCCAACATGAGAGGCCCGCTGCAGCTGATGTTGCACGATTTCATTCATGCGAGTCACTTGCTGGGCTAATGCATCAATTTGAGCAGTATCAAGCTCATAAGGTGCCGAGAGTTTATGCGGCTGCACAAGATGATGTTGATCGACCAAGCCCCGTAATACGGCTAACGGAGTTTTTAAACTATGAGCGAGATTCGATAAGGTATTACGATAGCGAGTATGCTGGCGTTTTTCATGCTGCAACAATCGATTTAAATTGATCGCTACCCCAGCCAATTCTTTTGGATAATGACCACTTAACTGTGTCGCCTTGCCCGTTTCAATTAGGTTTAAGTCATGTGCTAACTGCTTGAGAGGTGATAACCCCCAATACAGCGTTAAGGTAAATACAGCTAGTAATATCAGCGCCAATATACCTAACCCTAACCATAAGAACATTCGATACTGGCTCATACCTTGTTCAATTCGGGCAGAATTTTCTGCCATCGTCAGCGTATAGTTTTTTAACTGACTTGCTTGAACCTGCTTAGTCTTTATCTCCCACGCCACACCTAAGCTGGTATAAAAAAAAGACTTCCCTGCAATATCGAAGCTGCCTTGCCCTTGCTGCCCGGGTGTTTGCTTCAAGGGCTGTGTAATAAAATTCTGACCATAGCCTTGAGCGGATCCCGAACGCCAAACCTCTTCCCCTTGATCATTAATAATTATGGCAATACTGCCTGAATCAAGCTGGTTCAATTTTGGAAAATTCAATACCGCCGGCAGAAACAACTGCTCGTCTTCAAATTCAGCAGCGCCTAATACTAAATACAATTGTGTTTGCAGGCGATCTTGCAAGTCAATGTCCAGACTGCGTTTAAAAGCTTGATCAAGTATTAATGCGGTAATAACAATGAAGAGAATTAAAACAAGACCAGCGCTATAAAGCATGCGCCTGCGTAGGGAATAAGGAGATTTTAAAACCATAAGTTTAGAGCCAACAATTCAAAATCATAAAATTAGAGTACAACATCAAACCGATAACCCTGACCCCGAATATTAGCAATCGGCTTTAGGATCGATTCAGGATCTAGCTTCTTCCGCAGGCGACGCACAAACACTTCAATCACATTGCTATCATGCTCGGTATCGTCATCATAAATGTGATCAGTCAATTCGCTTTTGGATAATATTTTTCCGGGGTTGAGCATAAGATACTCTACCAAGCGGTATTCATAAGCGGTAAAATCGATGGCTTTATCATGTAAGAACACACGCTTTAGACAGGTATCCAACGACAAGGGTCCAAACACTATTTTAGGGTGTGACATGCCAGAAACCCTGCGCTGCAAAGCATTCAAGCGTGCGAGCAATTCAGCCAAGTGATAAGGTTTTACTAAATAATCATCAGCCCCGGCTTCTAAGCCTGCCACTTTATCTTCCCAGCTATCGCGGGCAGTTAAGATTAAAATCGGAAAGCTTTTATTCTGAAAACGTAGCTGGCTAACCAATTCTATACCATTGAGCTTAGGCAAACCGACATCAATAATCGCCAAATCGATGGGAAACTGAGTGCCCATATACAAGCCTTCCTCACCATCAGGAGCCCAATCTACGGCATATCCAGAATGCTCTAGCGCTTGAATTAATTGCTCTGCAATATTGTTATCATCTTCAACGACTAGTACGCGCATGGCTATTTAGTAACCTGTCCCGTTTGGCGGTGAACAAACAATGTTTTCATCACCCCCTGCTCACTGAGAATTTTTACGCGATAGACAGGTTGAAGTATTTCAGCCCCCTCTTCTCCCAGATATTCTTCAGCCTTTTCATAGGCCACAACTTTACCAGGCGTATGGGATTTTGCTGTTTCTAGCACGACATTTATCGCGACATCCACTTCATTGGCCATCGACATGCTACTAAAAGACACTACGACTGACAGCATCAATGTTTTTATAAGAGCCTGTAAAGACATGATGCTCGTGGGCAAACACCGCGCAATGGTTAAGATAGAAATTAGCTTGGTCATGTAAAGCTCTCAATGCAGATATAACGAGTATATGCCATGATACCCGTGAACAAGGGTAGAGTTAAAGTATCTTCCTGATTTTGATTATTTATATCGGTCTAATCATAAAGATATAGATTAAAATTTTGTTAACTTAAGTGCTTCGCATCGAGATAGGTTAAATTTGGTTATTTCAACAATTGGCCAAATCCTCCTATTTATTGGCCGCTAAATACCAGCTTATATGATTTTTATCCCGTAATTTATTGGCTGCCATTTGGCCTTACTCAATACGCATGGATAACAATAATGAAAATACTGCGCACGCCTCTGACTGCTGCCCTCTTACTACTATGTCTAATACCCGGTGCTAATGCTGGTTTTTTTGACCGCTGGAAAAAACAACCAACCTATGCCAAAACACATTACCCCATTGTAATGGTACCTGGTGCCTTTGCCTTTGATAACGCCTTTGGCATTCTCGATTACTGGCATGGCATTACCGATGAATTGCGTGATGAAGGCGCCAATGTCTTTGTCACAAACCTGAGTTCACTGGCACTTCATGAGACTCGTGGTGAAGAATTATTACATAGCGTGGAAGAAATCTTGGCCATCACAGGGGCAACTAAAGTTAACTTGATTGCTCATAGCCAAGGCGCTACCGCCGCCCGCTATGTGGCCGCTTTACGCCCTGAGCTGGTTGCATCGGTGAGCTGCACCCATTGCATGAATGAAGGCACGCCTTTTGGCAAAGGCATAAATGATACGTTTAAGGAGGGTACTTTTCTTAAAACCGCAGGTATTACCGTCATCAATGCTTTGTTTAACTTTATTGAGATGAGTTCGGCCAAGCCCAGCGATGGCGAATATAATAGTGCTGAAAACGAAAACCAAGATGCCAAAGCACTGCTAACCGCGGTCAGCGCAGAAGACTATGCTCGTTTTAATGCCTTATATCCGCAAGCAATGCCCGTGGTAGATTGCAACCTCATCAACAATGGCCTCGATGGGCATACCGGCGGTGGTGAACACGTAGTGAATGGCGTACGTTATTACTCTTGGGGTGGCACAAAAGCAGCCACTCGTTTACTTGATCCGCTAGATGCCTTAATCGTGCCTGTTGTTCAATTGTTTATGCCTAAAGGCATTGTTGCCGACGGTCTCGTGCCTGCTTGTGGACAAGCATTAGGAGAGTTATTACGGGATGACTATCGCACAAATCATTTTGACGCGATTAACCAAACAGCCGGAATGACGGCAGCGTTCGTCGATGTACCTTCAATTTTTGTAACTCATGCGAATCGTTTAAAGAAAGCAGGCTTCTAAATAAGCACTTACTGAGGAGGGAGCTTGACATCGCTCCCTCACCCTTTCTATTTTTGAGACGTATTAACCTATGAAGACTGATTATAAATTGGCCATTGCTGCCGGACTTTTTTCACTACTTGCCTTAACCTTGTATAACGCTGAGCCTTCTCTGGAAGCACTCACCGCATCTGAGAATGTGGCTATAAAAAATGTGATTCACCCCGCTGAATCAAATGCCGAGTCAAAGTATGTATTACCCATGGATAGTACGAAGAATTCAATCCACTCATTCCAAGACTTTCAGAACAATATCCCTAGCTATTTACGTAACACCGAATTAAGGGGCCAATTAAGCACTTTAGAAGATGGTTCATTATTGATCAGCGATGAAATCAGAAAGCGTTTCGATTATTTTTATATAATGATCGGTGATCGCTCATTATCTGAAATCAATGCCATTATTATTGACCATATAAGTCAAGAACTTGCCGAGCCAGCTCAAAGCCAAGCACTGCTTTTATTACAGCAATACACCGATTATTTAAACGAATACAGCACCTTTAGCGAAGGGGTAGACATTCGAGTCCTGCAAGATGATCCACATTGGATGGCCAGTGAAATTAATGCTCTGCGTATTTTTCACTTAGGAGAAGAAACTAGTCATATTTTTTTTGCTCAACAAGAAATTCTTAGAAATAATTACTTAAATCCGGACAGAGATTCGTTATCCACACATTTATTAGCAAATCAAAAACAAACATTACAACTATCCAACTTACAGGCAGAAACGGCGGCATTTAAAGCTAGCTATGCCGACAATGAAACCCTACATAACATGCGTATCGGACTGGTGGGTAAAGAAGCGGCGAATAGATTAGCGTTACTCGATAGCTCTCGCCAAAAGTGGCAGAAAAAGAAGCAAGCATATCAAGCATTAAAAACTCAATGGAACAATACATCGGGGTTAACCGATCATGATAAAGCAGACGCTTTTGAAAAGTTGGCTATGCAGGATTTAGGACTGACGATGACCGAACTGAAACGTCTCAGGGCGATTGAGTATATACAATCAAAGCGTGGTTAATACGTCGACTGTATCGTTACGTGTAACAGCTGGGCTGTTATACACCTAGCTTTCACGATACTGTTTTGGCGATACTCCAACCCAACGTTTAAAGGATTTAGAAAAATAAGACGCATCATTAAAATCTAACTGCGTCGATATTTGAGTAATACTCAATTGCGTTTCCGTTAAGTATCTCAGGGCTAGTTTCGTTCTAACCTCGTCGACTAGACCCTGCAAACACGTACCTTCTAATTTCAAACGTCGCCTTAAAGTTCTAGGACTCATATTTAATCCGATGGCAATTTTCTCCATCTGCGGAAAAGTAAAGTTCAGTAATTCATGTTCATCGCAGTTTAATATTAAACGTATTTTTTCGGTGAGACTCGATTGCTGCGGGAAATTCTCAAGCATTTTCTCACAACTCTTTTCTGCTAACTCACGCGTTAACGGCTCCGCCAATTTTAAAGCGGCTGACTTAATCTTTTTCGGCACGACCATCCTGCATGCCGATCGATCAAAAACAAGATTAGCTCCTAAAGAGTAGGCATATTCTTCTTGATAATCGGGTTCTGGAAAATCGAACTCAAAGGTTATTTTTTCATGAGCGCCACCAATTAACAGTTTAGAAACCTCTCTCAAACTGGTAAAAATACTTTCGATTAAAAAAGGCTTTACCTGCTCAATAGAAATACTTTCGTGCAATTCTAAAATAATGGCATCATCCGTTTCTTGATAGTGACATTCTATCACGGGGAATCGACATTTAAAAAAACGCGCAGTGAGTTTAATTGCATCACCATAAGTAAGGCTGGCCAGCGCGGCAATTCCCAGCATGCCATGCGTAGTAAGACCCAGCTCCGCACCCAACTGCAAACCTAAAGAAGAACTATTTAGCGCTTGATAGGCGTTGAGTATCATTTGCTGATATTGCTCAAAAGGAATAAACCCCTTTGTACTCTCTAATGTTTCTGCAGAGTAATCGGTATTCTTTAAAATTATCTGGCTGCTCACATTTTTACGTAAACACAGACGTAATAATGCCGCAGGGTAATTCACCGCAATCATATTATTGCTATCAATGGTTCTGATTCCAATGGTCACACTATGAAGACCTTTTATTATTTTTAGTGGGTCGATCCATACAATAATAATACACCTATCCTGCCCCGTTCACGCACGCCCAAATGCGCCCCTTATTATATTCCTTTCCTCTATACAAAATTTTCTTATAACTACTTGCATATACTTTACTTAAGTAGCCCCTGATAAAAATCTTTAACACCGATTTTCACCTCTAATAAGTAAAGGCAGGAATTTAGTCCGCTAGAATACTGAATAATTGATTGAAAAATCCATCACTAGGCCCTATAACATAACTGTACAGTCAATTTTTTATGATTTTCATTAAGGCAGAAAAATGATTAAGGTAATTATTGAGCGCAAGATCGCTCAGGATATGGGATCTACTTACGACGCAGCCATTAAAGATACTCTGCGCGCTATTTTAGAAGCACCAGGATATATATCAGGTGCCAACTTTAAAGATGCTAGTGATGATAATCATCGCGTCATCATTACCAATTGGAGCAGTTTAATCGCTTGGCAAAAGTGGCAGGGGTCGGAAGATCGCCGCAAGGTCATTGCTGCGATCCAATCGATTCTCACAACATCAGAGAAAATCACTGTCTTAACGGCTTAAGCTTTTAGCTTAAGTATTTAATTGCAGAATAAACTCAGCCACCTGTTCAATGGCGCTATCGATGTGCTGTTGGTGGCTGAAGCCCGATACTTTTCGCGGTTTCAGGTCATGATTACCATCTTCTAACCAATGTAGCTGTATCGACGAATTCAACTTTTCTTCTTTTATATAGCCGTTAACCTCTTCTAACGTGCCCATGGTATCTCTCGTACCCTGCACGATTAATAGTGGCTGAGTCAGTGCTTGCAAATGATCTAATCTATCTTTTGGCTCTTTACCCACAGCATGAAAAGGAAAGCCTAAGCACGCACTGCCTAATATAGGTAGGCGCTCATCCTCCGCTCGCAAAGCATTCTCCGCCAGCAGTATTGACGACATCCGACCTCCCATCGACTTGCCGCCAATCACCACCGGACAATTTAATTGCTTAATGGCCTCTGCATAAGCTAATAAGAGTTTCGGGGCACGATCAGGTGGGCGACGCTTACCATCCTCTTCTCGTTTAATCATGAAGGGGAAATTAAAACGCACGACCCGAATGCCTCTCTCGGCAAGCTTTTCAGCTACCTCCACTATAAACTCAGAATTCATGTCTGCCCCAGCGCCGTGGGCAAAGAGGTAAGCAGGGCCATCAATGGGGCCACTTTGGATAAGTTCCATCAAATTCACTCTTAATTAGATCAAATAAGCCATTTAACAAACAAAAACTGTCTTAGATCAAGAAAACCTTAGCAAAGCCTTCTATTATTCACTACTAGGACAATTATTGGCACATTCACGTTACTGGCACAGGATCGTTCGGTTGCAAGATACTTAAAACGTGTTCATTAATTGACCTAGAACTAGAATAAATGCGCTAAGCAGCTGTTTTAGTTACGAGTTTTATAATCCTTCGTTTGCAAAGTAGTGTACGAAAGATCATAATTGCGCCGTTTTTTAAACCCTCAATCCTCGCTGTTAAATGGAATCTGATCATGAGCAACGCGTTTGATCATCCCGTATATAACTACAAAGTGGTAAGGCAATTTGCCATTATGACTGTAGTTTGGGGCATCGTCGGTATGGCCGTCGGTGTACTTATCGCTGCCCAACTTGCTTGGCCGGCACTAAACTTTGATACTCCTTGGTTTTCTTTTGGTCGTTTACGTCCATTGCATACCAATACTGTAATTTTCGCCTTTGGTGGGTCTGCATTATTCTCGACCTCCTATTACATCGTCCAACGTACTTGTCAAACGCGTCTGTTTTCAGACACGATGGCTGCGTTTACGTTTTGGGGTTGGAATCTAGTCATTATTTTGGCAGCAATTACGCTTCCAATGGGCTTAACCTCTACTAAAGAATACGCAGAACTAGAATGGCCAATTGATATTTTAATCGCCATTGTTTGGGTCGTTTATTGCGTAAACTTTATTGGCACCATTATGAAGCGTAAAGAGAAGCACATTTATGTGGCTAACTGGTTCTTCGCGGCTTTCATGATCATGGTTGCTGTTTTACACATCGGCAACAACATTGCTATTCCTGTCACCATGTTCAAGTCTTACTCTGTTTATGCAGGTACGGTTGATGCAATGGTTCAGTGGTGGTGGGGACATAACGCCGTTGGTTTCTTCTTGACTGCGGGTTTCTTGGGCATCATGTATTACTTCGTACCGAAGCAAGCTGAACGTCCAGTTTATTCTTACCGTCTATCGATTGTTCACTTTTGGGCTTTGATTTCTTTATACGTTTGGGCTGGCTCTCACCACCTTCACTATTCATCTCTTCCAGACTGGGCACAAACTGCTGGTATGGTTATGTCTTTGGTTCTATTGGCTCCTTCTTGGGGTGGTATGATCAACGGTATGATGACGCTATCAGGTGCTTGGCACAAACTGCGTACCGATCCTATTTTACGCTTCTTGGTTGTATCCTTGTCTTTCTACGGTATGTCTACCTTCGAAGGCCCAATGATGGCAATTAAGACGGTTAACGCACTATCGCACAATACGGATTGGACCATTGGTCACGTTCACTCAGGTGCTTTAGGTTGGGTTGCGATGGTTTCTATCGGTGCTATGTATCACTTAATTCCTATTTTGTTTGGTCTTAAAGCCGGTGCAATGTACTCGACTAAGTTAATCAATGTACATTTTTGGCTAGCTACTGTCGGTACTGTTTTCTATATCGCAGCGATGTGGGTTAACGGCATTATGCAAGGGTTGATGTGGAGAGCGGTGAATGCCGACGGTACTCTAACGTACTCATTTGTGCAGAGTGTTGAAGCTTCGATTCCTGGTTATATGGTACGTGTTCTAGGTGGGGCGTTATTCCTAACCGGTATGCTGATCATGGCTTATAACGTTTATAAAACAGTTAATCACAGCGAAAAAGCTGTGACGGCTCAGGCATAGGGAGAACTGCTAATATGAAACATGACATTATTGAAAAAAATATTGGCTTGATGATCGTATTGATCGTTATTGCTATCGCTTGGGGTGGCTTGGTTGAAGTTGTTCCTCTTTTTTGGGATGACAATACCAACGAACCTGTTGAAGGCTTGATGCCATTAAACGCTACTCAGCTTGAAGGTCGAGACATCTACATCCGAGAGGGTTGCCACGTGTGCCACACTCAGATGATTCGTCCGTTCCGCGCTGAAACTGAGCGTTATGGCACCTATTCACGTGCTGGCGAGTTTGTTTACGAGCATCCATTCTTATGGGGTTCTAAGCGTACCGGTCCTGATTTAGCCCGTGTAGGCGAACGTTATTCAAATGAATGGCATCGTGCACACTTGTACAACCCGCGTGATGTTGTACCTGAATCAATCATGCCTTCTTATCCTTGGTTATTTGAAGATACTGTTGATGGCCGTGATACTCCTAAGAAAATGATTGCATTACGTCACGTAGGGGTTCCTTACACCGATGCAGACATCGAAGGTGCTAAAGCAGCAGTAGATGGTATTCGTGAAATTGAAGCTTTGGTTGCGTATTTACAGCAGCTAGGCACCGTCATGAAAGATAAGCAATAATTCATGGATATTAATGACGTACGTGGTTTAGGAACTATTTTTGCGCTGTTCTCATTTTTATGTATTGTGGGGTGGGCTTATAGCTCACACCGCAAGAACCGCTTTGAAGACGATGGCATGATCCCTTTTATGGACGAAGATGATGATGCAGCAGACGAAAAAGCAATTGATAGCAGCGTAAAGCAAAAGAACACGAACGACGACAAAGGTTCGGAGTAAAATTATGGACGCTTTAAGTACATTTTGGAACATTTGGATATTTGCCATTGTATTTGGCACCTTGATCGCATGTGGCTTGCTGATACGATTCGCTAGCAACCAAACAGACGATGGGGAAACGACTGAAACGACTGGTCATGTTTACGATGGCATTGAAGAATATGATAATCCACTGCCTCGCTGGTGGGTAATGATGTTCTGGGCAACGATCGTCTTCGCAGTGGGTTACATTGCGGCTTACGGTTTGGGCAACATGAACGGTTTCTTAAAAGTCGAAGTTGACGGCAAGCAAGTCCCTTGGTCGCAGAAGGCGCAATGGCAGAACGAAGTTGAACAATTCGATATCAAGGTCGCTCCGCTATTCGCAGAATACGCAGCAACGCCTATCGTTGAATTGGTTAACAATGAAGCGGCATTACAAACAGGTCAGCGTATCTTCGCTAGTAACTGTTCTGTATGTCACGGTTCTAGCGCAAAAGGCTCACAGGGCTTCCCTAACTTAACCGATAATGATTGGTTATACGGTGGCACTCCTGAAGATATCGTGAAGACTATTACCCATGGTCGTCAAGGTATGATGCCAGCGAAAGGCTTGATGCCAACGATGACAGATGAGCAAATTGCTGAGACAACTCAGTATGTTCGTAGTCTATCTGGCCTTAAGCATGACGCTGATAAAGCAGAAGCTGGCGCGGGCACCTTTGCTCAAGCTTGTGCCGCTTGTCACGGCGCTGACGCTAAAGGGATGCACATTACTGGCGCACCAAACCTAACCGATAAGGTTTGGTTATACGGTGGCTCGACCAAGCAGATTGAATTTACAATCCGCAACGGTCGTAGTGGTAAAATGCCAGCTCAAGGGGATCGCTTCTCTAAAGAGCAGATCCACGTATTAGCAGCTTATGTATATTCTTTGTCTCACAAAGAAACCGCTAAGTAGTTAATCACGTAATGATTCTTGAGCTAGCTCAAGAAACTCAAAAAAAGCGGCCCTAGGGTCGCTTTTTTTGTATGCGCGCTTCATACTGATCTTTATAATTGAACAGTTATATAGTTTCACCTCTTTCCCTAAGGCACGTTCACATGAGCAACACCCCTGCTAAAAAAGATCCTGCAAAGAGTATTCCTGTAAAGAATATCACTCCCGATAAGACTCAACCCTTATATGAGCAAGGAAAAATACAGGTTCGGGAAATCCACGGTTTATTTCAAAAAATTCGCTCGTATAGCCTATGGGGTTTAATGGCTCTATTTTTTGCTACATCGTGGTTAAGCTGGGGCGACCGTCAGGGAATTTTATTTGATTTATCTGCCCGCCAGTTCCACTTCCTCGGCATCACTTTTTGGCCACAAGATTTCTTTTTATTATCTGGCCTACTGATCATCGCCGCATATGGCTTATTTACGATTACCAATTTAGCCGGTCGTATTTGGTGTGGTTATACCTGCCCACAATCTTCTTGGTCTTTTGTTTTCATGTGGATTGAAGAAAAAACTGAAGGTTCGCGCAATAAGCGCATGAAGATGGATAAGGCCCCAATGAGCCTAGAGAAGTTTTTACGTCGGGGTACAAAGCATGTTTTATGGCTATTACTCGCGTTAGCAACCGGACTCACTTTTGTCGGCTATTTTTCCCCGATACGAGAACTTGTACCCAATTTATTAACGTTTAATTTAAACAGCTGGGAAACTTTCTGGGTGGGTTTCTTTACTCTAGCCACCTACCTGAATGCTGGCTGGTTGCGGGAGCAGGTGTGTATTCACATGTGCCCTTACGCACGCTTTCAATCCGTTATGTTCGACCAAGACACCTTAATTGTTTCTTATGATGAAAAGCGCGGTGAAGGTGAGAAAGGTCGTGGCGCTCGTAAAAAGAGCGCTGATTATAAAGCAGAAGGTCTAGGCGACTGTATTGATTGCTCGCTCTGCGTGCAAGTTTGCCCTACCGGTATCGATATTCGCGACGGCTTACAATACCAGTGCATTGGCTGCGCTCTATGTATCGACGCTTGTGATTCGATCATGGATAAAATGGGCTATGAGCCAGGATTGGTGCGCTATACCACTGAGCACGAGTTAGAGGGGGGTAAAACTCACTTTA
>Ga0209292_1000116_pt1 | contig 112954 bp, 107 predicted proteins | sample GOMGulsemesocosm_2_FD_184634 | JGI IMG/M metagenome (GOLD analysis project Ga0209292, IMG submission 184634) | Methane-oxidizing microbial communities from mesocosms in the Gulf of Mexico - GOM9C Gulf of Mexico (SPAdes) (version 2) | ecosystem: Environmental > Aquatic > Marine > Cold seeps... | reverse complement strand
TTGAGTTGAATTTTTTTCCCGACAATATCCTTATCACCTTGATAATGTTTTTGCCAAGTTCTGTAGCCTAAAACCACCGCGGGTTGCTTATTACCGACAACTTCTGTTTTATTAAATAACCGACCTAATTCGGCTTCAACACCTAATAAATCAAATAAATTAGCAGTTGCTAACATCACACGTAGGCTGGGGCGCTCTTTTAGATCATAAAGTTTATAACCCGTCCAATTATGGTAACTAGCAAACTCCGTAAAGACATCATTGTTGTCTCTAATATAATTGGCAACATGTATATTGGTACTACCCAACGAAGCGCTACGTGTGGTGGTTAACCCTCCTTCCAATACATATAATTTATCTGGTTGGCTATAAGGTAACGGAGCAAAAAACACCAAATCTACCAAGCTAAATACAGACAGCACCATAGACAAGGTTATAGCTAACGTAAAGACTGTCGTTAAATAATATTGTTTGGCTCTTTTAAAGGTAGCCAGTGCACTTTTAATGAACATGACTAGGCAACCTCAACTTGTGCTGCGGTGTGATTAGTTTCATGGCCATCTGATATTATTTGACCATCTCGCAACTGGATATTACGTTGCGCCATATCCGCATAACGAGGATCATGAGTAACCAGCACAATGGTTGTGCCTTGCTTATTTAATTCATGTAATAGCGCCATAACAGCATCGCCATTTTTAGAATCTAGGTTACCTGTAGGTTCATCGACCAACATGATGCCGGAATTTCCTGCCAAGGCTCTGGCAATAGAAATACGTTGCTGCTGACCACCAGAAAGTTGGCTAGGTAACAATTCTGCTTTATCGGTTAAATTTACTTTGGCTAAACATTCCTGTGCTCTTGCTCTACGTTTATCTGCACTATCGCCACGGTACTTAAGTGGCAAGGCGATATTTTCAAGTACGGTAAATTCGTCTATTAAATTAAAAGACTGAAATACGAAACCAATTCGGTCGCCACGAACTTTCGCCCGTTGGCTTGCGTTCATTGTCGCAACTTGCAAGCCATCAATCATATAATCACCACTGTCTGGTGTATCTAATATTCCCATAATATTAAGTAAGGTTGACTTACCACAACCTGATGGGCCAGAAATAGATACAAATTCACCTTCATTAATAGAGAAGCTAATACCTTTCAATACTTGCGTGCTTTGATCACCTGAGTTAAAGGATTTTGTTATATTTGAAATCTTTAATATTTGATTATTCATATTAGCTACCTAATTTAATTTGAGTCGTTTCGTCTTCTAGAACTAGCTTCGAGGTTATAATTTTATCCCCAGCTTTTAATCCAGAAAGCACTTGAATAAGTTGTCCTGATGCCTTACCAAATGTCACTTCAATACGACTTGCAATATCATCTTCACTGAGCTTGAATAGCCAAGCCGTGCTATTTTCATTCACACCGGTAGGCGTTCTAATATAGTGCACACCTTTTTGGACTTGTGCCAATATGGTGACATCAACAAGTTGCATGGGTTTTACACCCTCATATTTTCCTTCATCTAGCTGAATATCAACTTGTACAGCACCTTCACTAACAACGGGGTCTACACGAACAACGTGTCCTAATATTTGGCCATTGACCGTATAAATTTCAGCTTTCATGCCTGCTGCGACCATATGGGCTTGTAGTTGTGGTACTTTGATTTCAGCAACTAATGGAGACAAACTTCCAATCAAAGCGAGTTCAGTGCCGGGGGAAACACTTTGCCCTAAATCAAGCGAGCTTCGCTGAATAACGCCTTCCATGCCTGCCTTAACTGACAATTGTTCAACCATGAGCTTGGCAACGTCAAACTCTTCTCGTGCCTGAGCAATTAAATCATCTTGAATAGACAAAGACTCATTATGAACATCAGCAATTTTCTTTAGCTTTATTTTCTCTAAGTTAACTTGCTTGACGAGTTGATTCGCTTTCAGCTCGTTCCTTTTCGCGTTGATACCGGCAACAATCCCGGACTTAGCTAATGCTCGTTCAGCATCTACTTGTAATAAAGCGATTTCAGTTTCTGCTTCTAATTTTGATAAATTTGATTCGTTATCAAGCATTTCTCTTTGTTGACCAAGCATTACCTGCCTTTTGGAGGTTTTACTATTTTGTAATTTTGCCAATGCTTGGCGAAGATCTGCTTCTAATGTCGGGTTTTTAAGTGTCATAAGCACAGTATCTGCTTTGACAATAGCGCCGGCTTTTAGCTTGATTTCATCCACCAATGAATAACTCGTTGCCGTTAAAAGCCGCTTGTTAAGTGATTGAAGTGAACCATATCCTTCAACTTTTATTGAAAAGTCTCCAGCTTCAACTTTAGCAACAGTGACTGAATCTCGTGATATGTACTGTAGCGAGTTGGAGTAACCCATATTCCAGCCTGAAAACAACATCAAGATTGATGATGCTATTAAGGTCCGATAAACTAACTTTTTCTTTAATTTCATATTTGACTTACTTTTTATTGGATAAAGCTTGAATGAACAAACTATAAAATTTCCCGTCACTAAATTAAACGATATCATTAATGAAAAATAAATCATCGCTCTTAGATTTAAATATCGAATTGATAACTAAAAAGAGTATATGTTTCATTCCCTCAAAACGTTGAACTGAAACTAAACTGATTAGGTGTGAAAGGCAATCTTCTAGCATGAACTTATAAAGAACTGATGCGTAACCAAAGCGTAACTATGTTACTTATCAGTAAGTTAAAGATGTTTGGTTATAATCTCAATAATAGTTAATATCGCTTGCTTATGTTATGCTACCGAACGGTAAATCAGTAGATTTGAGTAAATAACAGGTACAGAAGTGATTGAGATTGGTGGATACATATTAGATGCTAATGAAATGACATTAAGTCGTAATGGGAACTCGGTGAAACTAGAGCCTAAGGTTTTAGAGGTATTAAGTTATTTTTGCGAAAATGAAAATCGTTATATTTCAATGTCAGAGTTACATGAAAACGTTTGGAAAGACCGTTGCGTATCTGATGCTGCAGTAAGAAGGTCCATTGGTAAATTGAGACAATTATTCAAAGATGACCATAAAAATCCTAGCTTTATTCAGTCTTTACCTAAACGCGGCTATAAACTTATTTGTCAGGTTTCAGTTTTAACCAATAAAAATGAAGATGAAGTTTTAAAATCAGTGCTGATCAAAGACATATCTGCGGTTCAGGAAAATAAAATTAAACCTGATATTGTAACTAATTTACTCCATTGGCAAAATAAAACGATATTTCTCTTATTAGTCATTATTATTTTCTTGTTTTTCATCATGCCAATTGTCTACGGCGTTTATGATAATATAGCGGCAACACACACTAAATACCAAAAGCTGGAAAACAGTGCGTCTATTCCTACCTATAAGCAGTAATTGATAAACGTTCCGAATCATCAATTATTGTCTTATGGTTTCTTTACACTAAAAGAGAACATTGGTTAGTTGAGGTCTTGTCCCATTTTGATCAGGTATGAAATCATCTATCAGCTTAAACTTTGCGCTATTTTATTCAGCAACTCATCAAATTTAAAGGGTTTTAACATAATATCATCCATACCTGAATTAATGCTGCGTTAACCTATTTCGTTGGACGCACTCGCTGACAGCGCAAATATCAGGGTTTGTTGATCATCTTTTTCATGAGACCTTATGCGTTCTGTTGCTTCAAATCCATCCATTATGGGCATTAATCAGTCCATTAAAATAATATCAACTTTATGTTTTTTGAATTGTTCAACGGCTATTTGGCCATTTTCAGCTTCGATTATCTTAGCTTGTGATTCATCAAGTGCCATTGAGACTATTTTGCGATTAATTCGGTTGTCGTCAACGACAAGAACTGTTTTATTGAGCAGTGATACCGGAGCCGAAGCTGATGTCCCCCCGCGAATGAATGCTTGTTTTTGGTCACTAGTTGGCAGAGTAAGTGTAAAACTAAAAACACTGCCTTTCCCTTCATTACTACTCACGTTAATTGTGCTACCCATCAATTTTATAAGTTCACTACTAATGGTTAACCCTAAACCTGTTCCTCCTTAATTTCTTGTCGTTGAAGAGTCATGTTGAGTAAATGGCTTAAACAAGCTTTTAATTTTTTCTGGTGAAATACCTACGCCAGTATCGATTATGGAAAACATCAACTGACATTCATCGCCATTAACTAAAAGAAAATCTAATTCGATTTTTACATGACCCTTTTTGGTGAACTTTATTGCATTGTTCAGCTAGTTTATGAGTACTGGTTTTAATCGAACATCATCAACGAGTACCAGAGGGAAATTTTCTCCATTAAATATCGCTTCAATGCTTAAATCAGTGCTAACTTCTATTCCGCTAGTACATAAGGTTATGACATCATTCACAAGATTTTTAGCATCAATGCTTATTGGGTGTAGTTCAATCTTATTGGCTTAAACCTTTGAAAAATCAAGCGCTTGATTGATGGTGGCTAATAGTTGAACGCCTGAATTTTCAATGGTATCAAGCAAAAACTCTTGTTGTTTGGTTAATGACGTTTTCTTAAACTACTGAACCATACCGAAAATACCATTCATTGGCGTTCTTAATTCGTGACTCATTGAAGCAAGAAACATGGTTTTAGCAAGACTAGCCGTTTCTGTTTTAGTTATTGCGTAGTCCAATAGTTTTTTGTTTCTAGCGGCCAAAACAAAATGATCTTTGATCATTTTGACCATTTGTATTTCAGCGTTGTTTATCGCGCCTTGAATCAGTAGATATTTGTTTTTGTTTATCACGATTACTTTGCTATTAAAATCGATATGCTCTTCACGTGCTCCTATTTTTATTTCGAGTTTAAATCGATATTTTCGGTTCTTTGATACTGCATTAATTATGCGTTTTATGATCTGCTTATCAAGTAATTGTTCAAGATTACAATTTGGCGAAGCGCTATTAAACCAGGTCGAAAAAGTTTGGTTAACTTCAATAATGGCTAACGAATCACAATCGAAAAGTACAAGCCCAAAGTCTAAATCAATGATTGATTCAGATGAAAGCTTGGTTGATGAGAGAGGTGATTGATTAGTCACTGGCAACAATTTGATCCATTAATCCTGAAATTAAGGTCAAAATTATTGAAATATCTTTTCCTTCAACACTTGCCTCTTCTAAGGATTCTTCTAATAATTCAGCGACTTCTAGGAAGTGTGGTACAGTTATTTTGTACGGAGCATGAACGGTTTTTAAATCTAGTCCGGTATATTTTTCTGGTCCACCTAAAGCCACAGCTATGAAATTTGTTTGGTGAGACATTAGCTTTTCCATGTTAACGTCTTCAAAATAAGGCGCAAGCTCTTCGCTATCTAGCACTTTTTGATAAAAATTACTTACTACCATACTAAATGTAACGAAACCGCCATATTTGTTATATAGAGTATTCTCCATAATATTTCCTTCTCTTTAGTAAAAAATGTGAACGCAGTGAATAACATACTAAACAAGTATTTCATCATAAGAGTGGGATTAAAATGCAAAATTTACAAATTATCAACTGAGATAGTTCATAAAAAACTAAATAACCGGACGAATAAAATTCATTTGACCATGCTAAAAGTTGCATAGTCGAAGTTGATAGTCCCAAGATTATTAGACAACTCAACAGCAATGAAGGAGCTGAGTGCCAACATGAAGAGAATAAATAGATTGAAGAAGGGATAATTTAATCTCATTTTCTCATCACTATCTCTACATGTTGCTAATAACTCAGTGTTTACTGATCATAGCTTTAATGGCCATTAATTTTATCACCAAACTCATCGATGGTCGCTGATGGGTCAGCTAGTTCATCATCCCAGCGTAGTGGCGGTACTTTACCAAACGATGGTTCATGAATACCGAAAGTACAGATGGGCCCATAGGGGTACTCTTGCGTAATGTAATAGCCATAAACGCCGTTAATATCTGTTGCACCATTACATTCATCCAAGTTACCGGTATTGCCATTATCATAAACCCAGTCATCTATGTATCGACCAAATGGGATACCAAAAGGTTGATTGGTAAAGCTAAAATCAAAGTCTTCTGAACGATTGATAACATCCCATGGGGTCGGCGGTGTACCATGCTCCTTAAATGCGGCTGTGTCTGTATACGGGTCACGCGATTGTCCAATACCATTTTCATCAGGATTTAATTGCCAGTTTTTCAAGGTATAACCGGATTTTGCTTTAACTAAAATACCTTCTTGATTAACAAACCACATACCAAACAAAGGAAAGCCATCTTTGGCAAAACCTATCAGTGGGGAACCGTTTACACCAGGGGCTATAGTCGCTTCATCATTACTTTGCAGTGGATGGGTCATCGCGTGGTAATGATAGGTACCTTCAAAGCCGTGACCGTAGTATTCATCAAAAATTGCCGCCATTTTTTCTGCTGCTGGCTCTTGTAGAGTATAAGCGGGTATTTCAAACCAGACCGAGCCATCACCACAACCAGTAGAATTTCCAGCCTCATTTACCCTTGCGTGTTCTGGGTTATAACAAAAGCCAGAGTCCATCGCGATACCCACACCATTTAATAAAATACCATCGTAATCCATGAAATTAGTCGGGTTACGGTCGGTATCATCAGCAACTTTAGGGTTTGACATTATTGGATTGATGGGAAGGTAAGTTAATTGCATATCATCGTGATCTATTTCGGTTACCCAAACGTTATCTTCATTAGGCGAGCCGACATCCCAGCCCAAATCATGATTTGGGATCATGTTGTGGCGCATACGACAATGCGTAGCTAGCTCAGGATCACTGGTTTCGATGACAGACTTATAATTCCAACCACCCGCTATATTGGCTTTAGCAGGGTCTTGAACATAACCACCACTGACAATAACTAAATCAATAATCACAATGCTTTCTTTACCTGTTCCCGGAAAATAAGGGGCATCAGTGGCAAAGTTTGAGCGATCATTCATAGCAGAAGAGCCATAATCACCATTATTTGCATCGGTAACATAAGCTCTGCAATCAGGGTTCCTATTGGTTAAAACCGCATTGAGCATACCGTTGGTGGTTTCATTTAAGTCAGGATTAGCGATATACTCGCCTGAAATAGGATCTGGGATAGGGTCAGGGTCGGGAATAGGATCAGGTGTAGGTTCTGGTATTGGATCAATAATTTCAGGTTCACTAATGCTAGGCATATCATCACTTCCGCCTCCACCTCCGCAAGCGGCCAAAGAAAGACATAAAGATAAAAATATCATGGCTTTAATATAAGTGCGACAACTACCCGTAATCTGAAATTTATTCATACAACATCCTAAATTAAATATTTTCAATATAATACTAACTGACAACTACCATACTAAATGTAACCTAATATCCGATAATATAGAGACAACAGCATCTACTTTACACGGCTAAATAACCTTTAATCATTTATGATTATCCTCGTGCGTTTTGATAACTCTTCTCCCATTATGAGGCTCTGCTGTTTTCGCTAATAATGCAACTTCGCTAATTTTCATATAGCCTAATTCCTAAAGTATCATGAATGTAGAGCGCTTATAGCGACCTAATATTACTTTATACTTCTCACCTTTTTTTTGAAATAGCTAGCATAGTAAAGTTATGTAAAGATTAGCGAGTTTTGAAAATCGTAAGGTTAATTAGTAAGTATATTTCACCTAGCCTTTAAAAAATGGTTCTAATCCTCCAAATGTTTCTGTCAGATTTCTTAACTCGATCTAACCTGATCATCTACAATTTTTTTGCCATTATTTCAGCATCTCGTCTATATTTATGAAAAGGGTGGAAAATACTTACTTTAAGGACAAATATGATGATGCGGATTTTACTGTGTTTATTACTCATTGCTGTTAACTTTCAGATTAATGCTGCGGGTAATAATAGCTCAGGTGGTTTTATAGATGTAAATGTCTATCCTTATTTGTCTGATGTTGAAAACGATAATACTGTCACGTTTAATATTGGCGCTAAACTCCAGAATCGCTTCTCTTATTTTGGTTTAACGAATTTTGGTAATGAAAAAGGTGAAGCAGCATTAACCGCTATCAACACTTTTTATACGGAACAAAATGTCCGTTGGCAAATTAGTGAAAAGTCTCCTATTGATCTCACGCTGCAAATGAATTTTCGTTCAGGCGATGATAATGACCGACATCGTTTAGGTTTTCGATGGCGGATAAACGATACCGAAATATTCAACTCTGTATTTAAGGCTATAAACCTAAGTTGGTCTGTTAATTTTCATTTAATACAAATTGATAGTGCATCAGAGAATGTATGGCAAATGGAGCATGTTGCTCGAATGACGTTTCCTAGCATTAATAACAGACTTTACCTAGCTGGCTTCATTGACCATACATTTAATGAAAATTTGTCCAATAATGTGCCCAAAAATCCAATGGTCGGTGAGGTACAACTTGGCTATAGAATAGTAGAAAACTTATTTTTTATCATTGAATACCGAGTGAACGAATATCGTCGTTCCGATGTAAACAATATGGGTGTGGGTTTGGAGTATTTAATCAAATGGTAGACGCCACAATGAAAATTCATGCAGGTAAAAAATGTTCGGTATTTGTTTCTCTTCTTTTTATCTTTTTTTGCTCTCAGATTTTAGCAACTGAATATACAGTCGGCTTGGCAACTTGGTCAGGTTATCCTCAGTGTGTGCAAGGGTTTAAAGATGCGCTAGCAAGTAGAGGACTTATCGAAGGAAAGCAACTGACCTTTATTCAAGGAGAAATTGGCGCCGACAAAATACTGCAAAGAAGAGTTGCAGAGGATTTAAAAAAGCAAAATATCGATTTGATTTTTTCCCTGACGACACCTGGAACAACCATAATAAAAGAAGTTATTCCTACTAAAACGCCGATAGTCTTTTCAATTGTGACTTATCCTGCTGATTCCGGCTTAATAGAGTCTTTTGAATATTCAGGCAATAACTTGGTCGGCACCAGCAATTACGTGCCATTATCTCACGCAATTGACCTACTGTTAGGTGTACTTCCGGCAACAAAGAGTGTCGCTATTTTTCATCGAAAAGGCGAACCTAATTCAAAAATTCAAACCGCTAACTTTTATCGCTATTTTAAGAAGAATGGCATTAAAGTGATTGACGTGACTGCTCAAAGCATTGAAGAACTGAAAGTGAAAGCGATAACACTAGTCAATGAAGTTGATGTATTTGTAACCACCACGGATACTTTGATCCAAAGTGGTGGAGAACAGGCGTTAATAAATATTTCCTTAACTCATAAAATTCCTATTTTAAGTGCTAACAAGAAAGGCATTGAGCAAGGTGCCACTTTTGGTGTTGTCGCCGACTTTTATCAGTTAGGTAATATGGCGGGTAAAATGGCGGCACATATCCTTTTAGATAAAGCTTTACCTGAAAGTATTGAGTCTAAATTACAAGAGCCACCAACCTACTTATTCAATAAGACAAGTATGAATAAGTTAGGTATTAACGTACCAGAACATTTATCTTTTGAAATACAATGGACAAAGTGAATAAACTATTTAAATGAAACTACTGCCTAAAGTTATCTCAATATCTTTATTAGTTGCCCTCATTGTTATAAGCACAATAGGCTACTTTGTTTTTTCGTATCTTAAATATGACCGAATGCAAACAATAGAAAAAGGCATGAATAGTGATGTAGCTTTCATTACTTCTCACCTAGATGAACAACAACGAAAAATATCTGATATTAGTCAAATAATAGCGCGTAATAGGCAAGTAAAAAAAGCACTAAGTTTGTTCGAAAATCGTGGGATTAGCCAAGAATTAAATGATCTAATCGAAGTTTATCCCTTTATTAATTATATTCTTGTCACTGAAATAGATGGCACGGTTTTCTCTACGAGTACACGTAATAGTAATAAGAAAAGAATTAATGGTGAGGAACTACTACTAAAAAATATTCACCAGCACCCATTATATGAGCAAGCCGATAAGAACTTTGTTGGAATAAGCTCGATTGGTCATGATGAATATTTACCTCAAATAGGTATGGAAGATGGGATAGCCCAGTGGTACACCGTGAATATTCATAAACGAGGTAAAGTTATTGGTGAACTCGTTATTAGTATCAACTGGCGAAGTATTGTAATAAATCAATTAGATGCGGATATTACTGAGTTAGCGGCTTCTAAAAGTTCATTAATTGGTGCAATCATTAAAAATGAAGAAAATGAAGTAATTATCGCGCGATACAATCAAAAAAATACTATCGTTACTAAGTATTATGAGAACAGTCTATACATAAACAATCCCAATGAACTTCTCTCCGAAAAGCGATTTACCATTGGGAAAACAGACTTTATTTCTCAATTAATATTCAATCGTAATGTTGAACTGAAAGTTGTTCAAACATTAGGTATAAACATTTTGATCCTAGGTACCGTGAGTGTTTTGGTAATTAGTCTATTGCTCTACTTCTTACTCGGAAAACTTTTATTACGTCGGCTAGAGCAACTGCATCTCTTTACTAAAGGCATTGGTCAAGGTGAACTGGATTATCAGATAGAAGATCTAGGGGCTGATGAGATAGGAGATTTAGGAAGAGATTTTAATAGTATGGTCAAGCGGCTAAGCAAAAATATGACTTCTATTGAAAACTTACATAGTGAATCTGAATTAAGACAGTCAGCGCTACTTGAGCTAAAAGAAAGCAGTGACCAATTAGCACTTGTGATTGATAGTACCGCAGCAGGCATTTGGGATTGGCAAGTTCAAACTGGCGAGGTTACTTTTAATAAGCGCTGGGCTGAAATAATTGGTTATACCCTCGAAGAATTGAGTCCTTGTGACATTAATACGTGGATGGAACACGCTCATCCTGAAGACCTAAAACGTTCTGGTGAATTATTAGAGCAGCACTGGAACGGGGCAACTGAAAGATATAACTATGAAGCACGAATGAAACATAAAGCAGGTCATTGGGTATGGGTACTAGATTCTGGCCAAGTAGTTGAATGGTTTGATGACGGAAAACCCAAACGCATGGTAGGTACTCATCTGGACATCTCTGCTCGGAAAAATAACGAAGAAAAGCTTATAAAAGCAACAGAAGAAGCACAACAGGCCGTTATTGCAAAAAGTGATTTCCTGGCCAGTATGAGTCATGAAATACGCACACCAATGAATGGGGTACTTGGTATGTTGGGGTTAGTCATCGATACTGATTTAAATGAAGAACAACACCATCGAGTCAATATTGCTATGGGCAGCGCGAGATCATTACTCAATTTAATTAATGATATTTTGGATTTTTCTAAAGCAGATGCGGGTAAAGTGGAATTAGAAAATATTGATTTCAATCTACGAAGTATGCTCGGCGATCTTTCTGAAGCTATGGGGTTGCAGGCTCAAGTTAAAAACCTTGAACTCATACTAGACGTCACGAACATTGAAGAATCTATAGTAAAAGGTGATCCTAGTCGGCTTCGACAAATCATATCTAATATCGTCAGTAACGCGACTAAATTCACCGCCAAAGGTGAAATTATTATTAATGCTGAGTTACTTCCATACGATGACTCATCATGGCGTTTAAATTGTAATATTAGTGATACAGGTCTTGGCATTCCCGATGATAAAATTTCTTCGCTATTTGACTCGTTTAGTCAAGTTGACGCTTCTACAACGCGTAAATTTGGTGGTACTGGCTTAGGGTTAGCTATTGTAAAAAAACTCTGTAATTTAATGGGCGGTGACATTAGCGTGACCAGTAAATTAGGGGAAGGAAGTTGTTTTAATTTTTATGTAACCTTGCAGAAAAGTAATAAATCTCGAAAGGTAATGCCTGAAGTTGATATAAGTAATCTAAAATTACTCATCGTCGATGACAATGTGACGAATAGAGAAGTTATACGTGGACAACTTGAGCATTGGGGGGCGAATGTTTTTGAAGCTGACAGTGGCCGACAAGCATTGTTACTTTGTGAACAGGAATACCGAAATGATAACAAGGTAGCTTTTGATGTCGCAATTCTGGATATGCAAATGCCCGATATGGACGGCGCCGAATTAGGTAAGTTTATAAGGAGTGATAGACGACTTGATCAAATGAAGTTAGTTATGATGACTTCTATGGGACATATAGGTGATGCGCGGTATTTTGCTGATTTAGGCTTTGACTGCTATTTTCCTAAACCAGCAACGACTGCGGATATATTTGGCGCTTTGTCTGTCGTGATAAAAGGAGGAGAGGTGCTTGATGACGCTAACCCTCTAGTGACTAGCCATTATTTAAAAACATTAATTCCTCCAAAAAATAAAAACTTCAATGACTCAGACTTAGATAGTATTAAGGATAAGCGAATATTATTAGTAGAAGATAATCGTATAAATCAAATGGTAGCAAAAGGGATCCTTAATAAACTAGGTTTACATTTTATTGATATTGCTAACAATGGTGTTGAGTGTTTAGAAAAATTAAAACAAGAACCGTTATTGCTGGATAAATCAACTCGGCGTTACGATGTAGTGTTGATGGATTGTCAAATGCCTGACATGGATGGTTATGAAGCTAGTCGTCAAATACGAGCTGCTACTGCTGGCGAACTAAACAAAAAAATTCCCATCATCGCTATGACAGCCAATGCCATGGCAGATGATAAGCAAAAGTGTCTTGATGCTGGCATGGACGATTATTTATCTAAACCTATAGACTCAGATTTATTAATAATTAAGTTATTATACTGGTTAACAGACAATGTAGAGCACGAAAATTAGACAAATTTATTCATTTGTCAATTGTTCTAATACCCACTATTATATCGTAATGAATCCTCATGGATAAATAAAGGCTAACGTTTGACTGTGTATCACATAATGTTAGATTGCATCGTTAAACTGATGAATTAGACTTTCTCTGCAGTATTTATTTAAATGGGATAGGAATGATAACGTTAACAAAAATAAATAGAATAATTAAAATTTCGCATTTTTTGTTTCTAGCACTAATTCTCTTTTTCAATCAAAAATTGCATGCTCAAGAGTTCATTATTGGTGTTGAAGATGTCTATTATTACCCACTATTTGAATTTCAAACAGAGCGTGACACCTTTGCAAAAGAGCTTTTAAATGAGTTTGCTAAGTCGAGAGGTTATAAGTTTACTTATTTACCTTTACCGATAAAACGATTTGATAAATGGTTACTGGAAGAAAAAATTGACTTTAAATACCCTGATAACTCACGTTGGTACCCTGATCCTACGTTAAAAAGTAAATATACATTTAGTCAACCTACCATTAAATTGGTAGCGGGGACCACAGTGTTAAAATCATTTCTTAAACAGGATAAATCAGAATTTACGTCTTTAGGTACGCTGTTAGGTTTCTACCCAACAACGTGGATAGAACAAATAAAAAGTGGTCGTGTTAAGCTTTATGAAGATGTTTCAACTAAAATATTAGTTCGACAACTATTAGAAAAGAATGTTGATGGCATAGACATAGAGCCGAGTGTTATTAGTTATTATCTTAAAGAACTTGGTGAGCCATCTGATATTGTAACGATTGACAAAAGGTATCGATATGATGTTTATGAATTTCACTTTTCAACAATAAAATACCCTGAAGTGATCAAAGAATTCAATGAGTTTTTAAACACAAATAAGACACTACTGAGCGAATTAAATCGAAAATATAATATCACTGATTATAAACCATACTTGCAGTAGTCCTTAATATTAAGGCATATTTACCAATATTATGTCTCGTTGTCATAAGAGATCATCCATAGTATCTTTATGTTTTTCTATAATTTACATTTTGACATTAATTCATAAACATTCGATGTTCTATATCGCTTTAGCACTAGCTCCAGCCCAGTTACTATAAAACAGTAAACTAGCTGGACACTAAAGTTACCCTTCAATATTAATAGAATAAATAACGGATGCGATTTTCCAACCTTGCTCTGTTCTCACCAAGTGCCAAGCTTCTTCGCCCCAGTTTGTTTTTACCTTATCTTGATGAAAACTATATTTAAAATGTACAGATGCAATATCAGTGTCATGCAGTATTTTTACATCCCAGAATTTTTCTTCAATTGCTTTTGGCGTTGACACAATCCAATCAATGAAGGAAATATAGTCACTGCTATGAACTTTAGTTCGCTTGGGTTGCCCTTCTTTTGCAGGAGGGGCTAAGGCAAACGTTTTATCGCTTGCAGAGCCAAGCCATGGCACAGTTGTGTGATGAAAAAGGTTAATAAAAGTAGGTTTATCTTTATTGATAATTGAAACGCTAAAAGCTTCAATCACCGCTTCAATCTTTTCTCGTTCGGTATCCATGGTATTTTCAGTAGCATGTGTTGAGCTTTGAAAACAAATAAAAATGGCGCAAACAGGTAGTATTAGCTTATTAATCAAACTCATAATAATTCCTTTAAATAATATAAGTTTTGTAATTTGCCAATTTGAGGTGAACAATGCTAATAAAGAATTCTAAAATTTTATAAAACTATTGATTTTAAATAAGAATTTTCATTATTATTCAAGGAAGTTTTCTAAAAAAGTTAAATCCCTAGTTTCTATAATTTGCTTTGCCCGGTCAAAATACTGTTGTGCTTGTCGTTTATCTCCCTGCATTTCAGCCAAATCTTTCAATTGTAATAACGTAATACTTGTACCGACAGGGCACTGTAAAACACTATGATAATTGAGGGCATTATTAAGTGAAGTATGAGCTGCTGAAAATTTATTTTGTTTGATCTCTATACGACTTTTTAGTTGGGCAATATAGGCCCTATATAACCAATCATGTTTCTCTATGGCATATTCATCTGCAATGTCTAATAAGCGTTTTGCTTTTAAAAGCTTCCCTTGAGTATATTCAACTAGGGCTAAATGATGGTAAACAATAGGTAACTCTTTCGAGTTAATGTTTAACGCTAATTCAATTGCGGCTGTTAATAATTTCTTAGCATCAGCTAAACGCTCTAACCTAAGATAAGTCATCGCTAACATTTCTTTTGCAATAATATTATTTGGCTCAATTTGAACAAGACTCTCCAACAGTTTACTTGCCGATAGTGGTTCACTTTTATCGTTAAGTTCAAGTGCTCTTACCAAAAGTTCATTACTGAATTCAGAACTAAAGTTTTTATCAAGAGCAATAAGTGAATGGCCAGTGTAACGGCTAATAATTTTTGCCAGTTTTATGTTAGCTTCGTTGATATTACGCTCAAATATAACGCCGCGTTTAATGTCATGTTTAAAATGCAGTGCATATTTTAATTGATAATTTTGTGTTGAACCCGCAAGTTCGCTTTCCACCACAATACTTGCCCCAGAAACATCAAAGATACGCCTGACACTTTTTGATTGATAATTCCGTTTCAGCTCCGCTTCTTCCATCAATGTTAAGACAAAATTTGTACTGAGTACGACTAATGCATCGTTAGACTGTAGTTGTGAAATTAATTGATCCATTGCCCCCAAATATACCCACTGATGATCATTGTCTTTAATGACGCTCTTCATTGGTAATATCACTAAAGATCCCGTTAAATTAGTTTCAACAGACTCATTTATTAACGTGTAATAAAGAGTAAATGCAATAAAAACAATCATCATGATAAACGGCTGCCACGGAAATATTTTTTTTCTGTTGTGCTCAGTTATACCGATATTAAGGTCTATATCGGTTTGAGGCGCTATAGAGCACTCTTCAACATCTGCAATCCAGGCATAACCTTTTCGAGGATGAGTTTTTAAGACTTCATCATCCATAAAAAGCTGTCTTAACTCTCTAATGGTTTGAAATAAAACTTGTTCGCTAACCTCAACGTCATCCCAAATAGTATCAAGTAACATTTGTTTGCTAAGTACTTCAAAAGGATGCTTTAAAAATAACATTAACAGCGAAAATGTTTTCGGGCGAACTTTAGTGATAACACCATTAAAAGTTAATGTTTGTTGGTGAATATGAATTATGCGGTTAGCTGTTTTGAACTGATTCAATAAGGTAAATCTCTACAGTGGAATATATGCCTATAGTCATTGAACACAAAAACTAATTGGCAAAGAGGGTGGGCATAATAAAGGTCTACTCTAAGGTAAAACATAACCTTTTTACAGAAAATCAACAACAATAAACAAATAAGTAATCGTAAAACCGATATCCACATAATACAAATGCTTTAATTTTCAATGAGTTTATAAAGTTTTATAAAATTTGATTAGATAATTAAATTGTCTTAAGGCAAATTACAACCCTTCATATTCAGCATAAAACAACACCAAGGTTGTAATGAGTAAATTAAATAAAAACAGTATATTTTTGTATTTTGGCATTGTCGCCATTATTGGGTATGTAATAAACATTATTATTTTAGGGGAGTTAGATCCAAATTATAGTCATGCAAAGCAGCAGATCAGTGAGCTAGGTATAATCAACGCGTTAAACCCTTTGATGTTTAATTTAGGCGAAATCGTAGCAGGTACATTTTTCCTAACCTCCAGTATTGGAGCGTATCTTGCGGTCTTTGATTTGACTAATAAAAAATATTTATCAATTATTTTCGCTCTGTGTATTACATTTTTTGGAATAAACTTCCTTTACTCTGGCTTCTTTCCTTTGCCTGATGAGCGTCATAATGGATATGGCATGGGAGCATATATTTTGCTAGCACCTATTTTCTTAGCTTGGTCATGCTGGCATATTCCAAAGTGCAAACTATTTGCTTATGCAAATCTCATTGCGTTTCTACTACTATTGATGGTGATGTTTCTAAACATTTTTTTAGGATCGCAACAAAACCTTGGTATATTTCAACGAGCTCTAGTGCTATCAACATTCCTTTGGATCTTTAGTGTTTATTCATATCTTATAAAGAAAAATTAGCATTTCAATTAAAAATAAAAGGTGATCATCAACCAAATGTTAGCTTTGTTTCATTCTTATAAGCACAGTTGCAGTTTTGTTGATAACACGCTTAATTTACATCGCCTAATTGGGAAATGGTAGTTTTTAAAACCGGCTTTATCATGTCTTATTTCGAATCAAAATTATCTATCGTTTAGTCGATTAAGAGCTCAATTAATGATTTTTATGTGTTGTTAACTGAAGACGATTTTATCCTAAAGTGAACTTACTTTTAATTTTGTAACTGACAATTACTAGGAAATAGATTGTAGTTGATTATATGAGAGAGATAACAGTGATGTTATTATTTTATTTTCGTTTTAAGAATATTAATTTACTTGTTCTATCCGATGTTGACTTTAGTTAAATTCACCGATTCTTGATAGGAACTTTGTGATGTTCGCGGACTATAGTTGTTGTAAACTTTTATTTAATAGTGCATAAGCTTAAATATTTAATTGGCTAAAAATTAACCATTACAATGAAAAGCTGATTACGACAGTAGTCGCTTTATTTCCAATTATTTACTTGATATAAAGACAATTAAACACCCATATGTTGGAGTTATTACGACATAAGTTAATTAACAATAAATATAAGAAGAAAAATAATGAATAAACCTATTGGAATATGGCGTTCTTGGGCACTAGTGGCTGGCATGATGATTGGCTCAGGCATTTTAACTATGCCAGCCTTACTTGCTCCTTATGGTAGTTATAGCTTTCTCGGTTGGGCGGTGACAGGTTTTGGTGCCGTTTGTTTAGCGTTAAGTTATAGCTATTTATCATCTCGTAAACCAGGTTTAGGTGGTCCCTATTATTATGTTCAAGAAGCTTTTGGCCCCAAATGGGCAGCGATTGTTGCTTGGGGGTATTGGATATCGTTAGTCTCATCAGTGCCAGCACTAGCACTGGCTTTTACTGGTTATAGTCAGAAATATTTGCCATTGCTTAGTAATAACGCGCTATATAGTGCAGCATTTGCCATTAGTCTTATCATTTTGTTCACGGCCATTAACATTCGCGGTATGCGTGAGGCCAGTACCGTTCAACTGGTCACTACTGTGATTAAAATTATCCCTTTAGTATTTTTAGGTGTCGCGGGCATTATGTTTGGCGAGGTAAAAGAAATTCCTGCGATTAACCCTGACAACAATTCGTTATTTCATATGGTAGCGGCGTTATGTTTATTGATCATGTTTTCTTTTATCGGTGTCGAGTCAGCCACACTACCATCAGAAGATACTATTGAACCGAAAAAAACCATTCCAAGAGCCTCTATATTAGGCACACTTACCGCAGTTATTGTCTATATGGTTGCTATGTACGGTTTAATGTCTATTATTCCTCTGGCAGAATTGCAACAATCAACTTCACCATTTGCCGATGCGGCACAAATTCTTATTGGTAACTCGGGCGCTATCATTATAACTATTGGCGCTTTGTTCGCGATTAGTGGCACCTTGAATGTTTGTATTATGATCACCGGTACTATCATGCTCGCTGGCGCAAGAAATGGCATGTTTCCCAAATATTTCAGTCAACAAAACACTCAAGGTACCCCCGTACGGGCATTGTTATTTTCCAGTACTTTAGGCATCATTTTTTTATTAATTAGCAACAGTGAATCTCTCATCAGTAGTTATGAGTATTTGGTGATTATTGCTACTTTTGCAGTGGTCATTGTTTATTTAGGTACGGGATTGGCGAGTATAAAGTTGCAATGGAATGATTATAAGCAAGGTCAAAAATTTAGTATTATGCAACTTGTTATTGCCTTATTAGCTTCGTTGTTTTCCGTATTGGCTATCATAGGTACATGGGTTTTATATCAATAAGTTGTCTATCAATAAATAATAAATAGTAGGAGCTAAAATGTTTACAAAAGCAATTGTGCGAAAACCTTGCAAAGCGATGCTTAACGGACTCACAGAAGCAAAGATGGGCTTGCCAGATTACGCCTTAGCCTGTGAGCAGCATCAGGATTATATCAATGCACTTAAAGAGTGTGGTTTACAGGTTACCGAGTTGCCTGCACTTGAAGATTATCCAGACTCATGTTTTGTCGAAGATGTTGCCTTGCTCACCGCTAAGTGCGCTATTTTGACACATCCAGGTGCTGTAAGCCGTAGGGGAGAAACTCCGCATATTGAAGAAGCGATTAAAGCCTTTTACCCCGAGATAGAACGCATTGACTTATCTGGGCATGTGGAAGCTGGCGATATTATGATGGTAGATGATCATTTCTACATCGGTCTATCAGCACGTACCGATACTCAGGGAGCTACACAACTCATAGATATATTAAATAAACATAATTTGTCGGGTTCTATGGTTGAAATGTCAGAATTATTGCACTTAAAAACAGGTTTAAGTTATTTAGAAAATAACAACTTACTAACTTTTGGCGAGATGCATACACACCCTGATTTTATACAGTTTACTCGTATTGAAATTGGCAGTGATGAAGATTATGCGGCAAACAGTGTATGGATAAATGGCACTGTATTGGTGCCTAAAGGTTTCCCCAAAGCCTTGGATGCAATTCAACAATTGGGTTATAAAACTCGCGAAGTAGCAATGTCTGAATTTCAGAAGTTGGACGGGGGCTTAAGTTGCTTGTCACTGCGTTTTTAGTTTGTTAATAAGCTCGTTACCAAGTAATTTCACGAGCACACTGTTTGTATTGTTAATGTTTAAATAAGGCAAACTTGCTGGTAATAATGGGAGGAAATATATTTCCCTAACGTGAACGTAACATTGATTCTATTGTCAGATAACCAGCATCATAGCGATTAGCTTCAAGATGCTGGTAAATATTTAAATTTTACGATTGTGTAATAGGTAATAATGTTATTTCTACACGGCGGTTAAGCTCACGACCTTCAGCTGTTTTGTTGCTTGCTGCGGGTTGTGTTTCGCCAAAGCCTACTACTTCAAGACGTTCACTCATGATTTTTTGACCACTTAGGTAACTAGCAACAGAATCAGCACGATTCTCTGATAGCTTTTGGTTATGCTGGAGAGAACCGTAAGAGTCGGTATGTCCAGAAACGACAATAAGAGTTTTATTATATTCTTCCAGTACTATTGCTACAGAATTTAACACACTAGTAAAATTAGTGTTGATGTTAGAACTGTTTGTTGCAAAGGTAATATTGCCAGGCATAACTAAATTGATTTTGTCACCTTCACGTTGAATACTTACGCCACTATCACGCAGTTGCTTACGCAATTTTGCTTCTTGGGCATCCATATAATAGCCAATGCCTCCACCGATAGCTGCTCCGCCAGTTGCTGCTGCAAGAATGCGCTTATTGCGTGTTCTGCTGTCTTTATCTTTATTGTCAATATAGGCGATGACAGCTCCTAAACCTGCACCTGCTGCTGCGCCTATAGCGGTAGCGGTCGTTTTACTTTCCCCTGTGTAGGGATCAAATGTTGTACAGGCTTGTAATAAAAGTAGGGCCGAGGCTGTGGTGATTATTTTTTTCATGGTGTTTTCCTATAATGGCCTTATTGCTAATTTTAAAAAGCTATGGCGATTAGTAAATGACGGTAAAGGCGCTATTGCGACTATTGCTTTTTAATATGTATTTTAAGGCACAAAAAAACTCGACTGTGAATCGAGTTCTAATGTTTTTACGAAAAGGCACACATCCAAAACTATATTAATTTTATATCTATTAGGTATTAGGTTCAAGTTTCAGTATTGTCCAAGATGTAATGGGTCTACAGTTATTATTTCAATATGTAGACAGTTCAGTTTTCAGTGATGTTTGTAATAGTCTGATAATTCATATAAATTAACTCGTCATTAACTAACATAATAATAATAATTAAGAGTATGGATATGCAACGTTTTCTGAAAATAAGTAAAATTACTCTTCTCACTGTTCTTGTTACTATCATTGTTTTAATCACATTTAATTGGGAAAAAGTTAATCGCCTGCATAGTGTTATTACTTTATTCGATAGTGAATTAATCGTTGATAACTTCTCAAATATGAATAAAGCATTTATCACTCAATCTGTGCAAAAAAGTGAACAAACTTTTGAGTTTGAAACATCATTAACATCTTTGCCAGATACATTTTCCTACCGTGAAAAATCAATATCGGTCGATGAATTTCTTACCCGAAGGGCAACCACAGCGCTACTGGTGTTAAAAAACGATCAAATTACCTTTGAAAATTATTTCTTGGGCACTCAACCAAAGGATAAACGCATTTCATGGTCAATGGCAAAGTCTTTCGTTTCCATTCTATTTGGTATGCAGGTAGATGCAGGAAAAATTGATATTGAGCAAAGTGTCGATTTTTATTTACCTGAAATGAAAAGTTCAGGTTATGAAAATGTCAAAGTAAAACATGTGTTGCAAATGTCTTCAGGTGTTAAATGGGATGAAGATTATCAGGACTTCAATTCAGACATTAATCAAATGGGCAGAGTTTTAGCCATTGGCGGTTCATTGGATGAAATGACCACTGCACTTGAAGCTGAATCTGAACCAGGAAAAAAATTCCATTACGTAAGTATGGACACTCACGTTATAGGTATGATCGTTAGAAGGGTTTCAGGAAAATCGTTAGCATTACTTCTACAAGAAAACATCTGGCAGAAGTTAGGCATGGAAAGTAACGCTGACTGGATCGTAGATTCACAAGGTGCCGCTTTTGCCCTAGGTGGCCTTAATGTTACTACACGTGATTATGCACGTTTTGGTCGTTTATTAGTCAACGATGGACAGTGGCAAGATGAGCAATTGATTTCTTCAGATTGGATAGCATCGGCTACTACAGCAAATGATGAACATTTAAAGTCAACTAAAGATAAGCTTGGCTATGGGTATCAAATTTGGTTACCAACTTTAGCAGAAGCAGGTGAATTCTTTTGTGTTGGCGTTTACGGGCAATATATATACGTAAACCAAAAAGAAAATGTTGTGATTGTAAAAAATAGTGCGGATAAACTATTTCAAGACAAACTAAATTCAAAACAAGAAACAATGGCGTTTTTTCGCGAGATCGTTAAGTCATTAAAATAAAATGTTCATCTCTATTTTTTATCAAAATGTAGCTGAAAGGACAATAGCAGAAAACGAATCTACCTTATTCAAGTGCGTCATTTTATCGCCTTTTCATATAAATTAATCCATTGTTCAACGGTGACTTTTGAGGCGAGTTCACCGATTAATTCAAATGGAATTTTATTCATATTTTTAAAACGTATACATGACTTGCCCATGTCTAGTTTAGTCGTGCAATGTTTTGGGTACTCTGCTTTAAACCACTCTAACAAACTTTTATCACTATAAATTCCCATATGATAAATCGCAATGAAGTTTTTTTGCGAGGCAATATTTATAAAAGGTAAAGGCAGAGCCGTGTCGCAATGATACCCATTGGGATAAATACTGTGTGGTACAACGTAACCTATCATTTTATATGAATAAGCTTCCTGAAATCCTGTAGGTAAGTTTTCAATAATTATACGGCGCAATTTATTGATCACGTTTTGTCTGTCTTCACTAAGATTGTCGATATAGGAGGTTATTTCTTGCTGTGTTGTCTGCATAGTTAACGCTTATATTTTGTGATTAAAAGTTTTGAGCTGCCCTAAATCTAGCACAACTTATGTTAGATATTAAAGAGAGAACAACTTATGGTTGATAGATACAGGGCAGAACATAGGAGTCAGTCTTAATTCGATGAATTTTAAATGAGGTAATCCTCACAAATAGTTCACTTACTTGTTATCAAGGAAAAGTTTTTCCTAGTGATATGAATGGTGAAATATCGAGAGATGACAATAATTTGCTAGTTATTCGATCTTTTAAAGTTTATTTAATTTAGTAAGTTAACGCTTTGTCGGGAAATTATATCGGCAGTAACGTATCGCTTGCTATTATGGGGAAATAACTAGAAAGGGCATAGCCCATAAATAGAAATAAACAATGAATTCGAATCATATGACCAATAGCTCTTTAAATATATGTAGTTCGTTGCTTTAGATTTATTTGTTCGCAAGAACCTGTTTTACAAAATTATGTCTGTCTACTTACTCTTGAACAATAGTTGTTTAGAGTCATTTTTAGTTGAAATCTTCTTATGGAGCGATTCCACTGAAAACGAGTGGTATGAGTCACATAAGGAAGGAACTTATTACTTTCATTAGCCACTAAATGGAAACAATGAGTCACTGTTTAGGTGCTTAATATTCAGTAAAAGTTCATATAATATTATTAACAGTAAAGTCATTCGCATCACTTTAACAAATATCGGAATATCAATGAAAAATACAATAAGTCATTATGGCTGGCTCACTATTCTTTTACATTGGCTAGTTGCCTTAGTTGTTATTGGACTTTTTGGCTTAGGCTATTGGATGGTAGATCTTGGTTATTATGATCCATGGAACAAAAAAGGGCCGGACCTTCACAAAAGTATCGGTATTACTTTATTCTTTCTCATGGTTTTACGAGTATTGTGGAAAAAGAGCCAAATAAAAACTCAACCTGTTATTAATCATAGTAATACAGAAAAAAAATTGGGGCATTTGGTGCATAGTTTTCTTTATGCTGCGCTTTTTGTTTTGATGTTGAGTGGATATTTAATTTCAACGGCAGATGGTCGAGCAATAGAAGTCTTCCAAATGATATCGATAATGAGCTTTGGTCAATTATTTACTGATCAAGAAGATATCTCAGGTATGGTTCATAAGTATCTTGCTTATGCATTGATTTTTACTGTTTTTTTACATGCATTGGCTGCATTGAAACATCACTTTATAGACAAAGACAAAACACTATTGAGAATGCTGGGTTATCGAGCGACTAAACATTAGATTTTATTTAACAAAATAATTAAAAATTAAGGGTACACATGAAAAAATTATTATTAGCATCGACATTATCACTTTTATCACTAGGAATGATGGCAACGTCTACAGTTAATGCTGCTGATTATATCGTTGACTATAAAGGTGCTCATGCCTCTATAAACTTTAAGATCCAGCACTTAGGTTATAGTTGGTTAACCGGACGTTTTGATAAGTTTAGTGGTAGCTTTAGTTATGATGCTGATGACTTATCATCTGCAAAAATTGTAATGTCAGTTGACACAACTAGCTTAAATTCTAATCATGCAGAACGAGACAAACATGTTCGCAGTGATGACTTTCTTGATGCTGATAAATTTGGCAACGCAAAGTTTGTTAGTTCTAAAATCAGTGATAAGGGCGCTAACAAAATAGAAATTAAAGGTCTGCTAACTTTGCATGGTATCAGTAAAGAAATTATTATTGATGCAATTAAAATTGGTGAAGGTAAAGATCCTTGGGGTGGTTATCGTGTTGGTTTTGCCGGTACCACTAGAATTGGTTTAGCGGATTTTGGTATTCCCGCGAACTTAGGTCCTGCATCGTCGCATGTAGAACTAGAGTTTCATATTGAAGGTGTGAAGAAGTAGCCATTAATTAAGCGGTTATTTTTAGTGTTGGTTACGTATGCTAATGTGTAAGCTTAACTCATTCATGTAAAAGTCGAAAGCTAGCGATTATGCTAGCTTTTTTTACAAAAAATTAAGAATTACTCCGAATCTCTATAACCAGAAACTGGAACAATTCCTTGTATATTCAACCCTTCAGCAGAATCAATAATATTGACTGTATGATAGTTGAATGCAAAAGACATTGCTTGTAAGGGGCATTGTTTTTGACCTTCAACCCACAATTCTTTATGCGTATTAGCTTTTATTTGTCGTATAGCATTGGGTGTAGAAAATTCCATAATTAAATCCTTTTAATATTTTATTCGAACTTGCTTTAACAAATAATCATAGTACAGTTTTGTGATATGTCTAGCCGTTAGTATGTTAATTAACATTTTTAAATAGATGTCGATACAAAAAACCTTGAACAAAATCTACATTTAATTGTTTGGCAAATTGCGCATCTTCTAGAGTTTCAATGCCTTCTAAAATGACTTTTTTATTCGTACTGTGGGCGTAGCCGATTAATGATTTAACAAGAAGCATAAAATTTCTATTAGACTTATTACTGACTACATATCTATCAAGTTTAATATAATCAACTAATTGTATCACGGCTGTAGATACCATAGATTGTGGGTTGCAAAGATCGTCAATCGCGGTATGAATATTATTTTTGGATAAGTTATCTATCATAGCTAAACTCATAATTGCATCGTTTATTTCAGAATTCTCGATAAGTTCTACAATAATTTTTGATTTTTCAAAACTTTTAAATAACTTCAAAAAAGGGTTGTCACTTTTTAATGCGCCAGTTGAAAAATAAGAGTCTTGGTCTAAATTTACAAATATGTCTACTTGATTAGGTGCATATGATAGTTGTAGTTTTTTCTGTTGGTATTCAACTTGGAACAAACTTAATGGGCTGTCATGTAAAGAAGAATAAACAAGGTCAGGCCGTATAGTCGAACTGTCTTTATTGAAAAATCTTGATAGGCATTCATATGCATAGATTTCTTGATTTTTGATGCAAATAATAGGTTGATATTCAACACCGTAGCGCTGATTTTCCATTAATTCTATTAAGATTGAAGGTGAAAGATTTGTTGTGTTTTTCATTAAATGAGGAGGTCGGCTTAGTGCTAACCTGTCCCTACAGCGTAAATGTAACCTTATTGTAAATGAGAATCATTATCATGTGAAGCTGTTAGTTTGTCATCAGTCCATATTGTGAAATCTCTTAATGAAAATCGATAAAATTTTAGCCAACGAGAGATTAAGCTGTTAGAATTCGCGCGAATTTTTAGTGGCCATTACTCGGCAACCATATTTAATTAAGGAGTGCATTATGTCTAAATTTTTCTACCGAGGTACACCTGATGTTATGGGGACTCATGGCACAGCAGGTTATAAACCTAACCGTGACGTAAAGCTTGGCAGTGCCGCAAAACCATTGACCCTTATTGTTACGTCAGAGCAAAGAGGGAAAGAAATTGAAATTATTGTTACCGAACATAAGTTCGTTGCCAATATAGAAATTAATGCGGATGAAAAAGAGAACATAACTGAGCTTGAAGCGGTGCTGAATACTCCGAAAACGCAGCGCTTTGAAAAAACACCGAAAAGAAATGACCCTTGTTCTTGTGGCAGTACTAAAAAATACAAAAAGTGCTGTGGCTAATAAGTTAAACTAATTTATCGGTATGTAAACGAATGGCTGATAATGGATTTTGGCTATTTATATTAACCAGTTATGGAAAAAACACCTAAAATGACAGATACTTATATATTAATAGGAGTCATCTTAGGGGGTACATAAGTGAAAAAAATCAGCTTGACGCAAGATGATAATTTATCATTTAAAGTTAGCCAACAATTATCACCGAAAGAATCACAACGTTTTGATCTCTATTTTTCTATTCCTGAAGAAATGGGCATTAATGCTATCACCCTGAGTGAAGACAACTACTTCCACAGTAGTATAAAGAGCCATTGCGCTTACTTTTCTCGTCAAGTGCATTTACCCCTTGTTAGAAGTCGGTTTATTAGCCAAAAGAAAGGCGAAAAGACTGATTATCGCAGTAACCTAAATTTATTTTCATATCAATTTAGGGTCGCCCTTGAAACAGACATTAAGCAAGCATTGCAAGAAAGTGATACAGATAAGTTTTATCTGGATGCGCTTGAGTTGGTCGTTCAAACCCAAACTTTGTTAAAGAAGTTACGCCGCTATACACCCACTGATCCAAAACTACGATCATATTTTGAAAATGTTGATAATTATCTCAGTTGGTATACTGAGCAGTCATTTCTTAATTTATTGTCTAATGGACCCAAAAGCTCAGACCAAACTGAATCTCGTGAAGTTTTATTTGAGTTATGTCGTCAAGAAAATCATTACAGGACTGAGCAGCAGTATAATTCGAAAATCACGTTAGCTGACCCAAATCGCATTACTAATAAAATGAGATTGTTGCGGCGTTTAAGTGAATTTGGTGTTGTATTTAAAAGAAAAACCCATGATCTAGATGCTAATTTACGACGTTTAGTGCGTGGGGGGATTACGGCTGTAATTATGGCATTCGTGATGGCTATTGTGCTTAATGCACGCTCGGCTTTTACCGAAGTAACGCTGGTTTTGATTGCATCTCTAGGTGTCATCTATGGCATTCGAGAGATTTTTAAAGATGATTTAACACGTTTAATTTGGAGAAAAATTCAACGTGGACGGCCGAAGTGGCAACATGTTTTTACTGACAGTTTGTCAAAAAACAAAATGTCAGTACAAACATTATGGCTCGAATATATAAAAGATAAAGATCTGCCTGATATTGTCAATAAACACTTTCAAAAACGCCGACAACAAAATAAGCAAGCGGCTCAGTTATTGCATTTTCGCTGCGATTCTAGAATCATAGCGAAAGAGTTTATGCCTGGTTTTAAGGAAATACAACACCAAGTATTTTTCAATTTAACGCCATTGGTACGTTTTATGAAAAAAGGAGAGGGGCGATTATATGCACTTGATGGTAGTAAAATATCTAATCAAGGTGTTGAGCGGCGTTATCAAATCAATTTAGCTGCAGTGCAAGAACAAAAAGTATCGGGTAGCCAAACTCAACAATATATACAACGGTTTAAAATCACCATGAATCGCTCTAAAATTATTAATATAGAAGGCATGAAATCAGAGCAAAATTATTAGGAACCTACCCTAGGAACCCGCAATAGGGATCCGATAAAAGCTCATTTACAAGGGAGTCACTGTAAATGAGCAACGTGTTTTAAATTTTAGTTAAAGAAAAACTAAGCGGTGACTTTCTCTGCTTTATAGACATCAAAATTAGTGTTGTCTAACCGAATAGTTCGTAACATGCCTCCAATGCCACAAAAGGCAATCACTTGAAAGTAAATACTATTGATAAGAATTTCTAAATAACCTAATTGGAAAAAGTCTACAGCAGAATTAGCAATAAAAAATAAACTTACAAGCATACTGACAGCAACCATCGATTGTAAAGAAAATCCAGCTTGCTGGCTTCTATCTTTTACTGCTTGGTGAGGATCTAAACGTTTACCGGATAACTGTCCAATTGCTAGAGCTATAAACAATGCATGTACTAAACTAAGCGTGATTATTTTTATAATAATGTCACCCGTGAAATTGAAATTATGAATATATAGATCAAATAATACGTAACCGAAAATTAGTATGATTGCTGTTATCACGGATATTGGAGACACATAATCAAATAGTTTACGTGGTGTTAAACCTGCTGTTCGACTTGTACTTTTATTCGCTTTTCTCATGAGCTTGAATTGTCGGAAACCCGAGATTTCAATCATCATAAATGGGATGAACTGCACCATACCAAACATTAGAGGTAAACCTTCTGCAAATTTCTGATCGCCATCATAATCTTTTGACATAAACGCATATACTCCCATCAAAATTAAACCAATAACGATAATTATTTGATTAAGCAATTGATACCGTACTTTAGCTGCAATAACTTTTTCAATAGATTCAGGGTAAAGCTTTGGATAATTTTCGGGAGGGAAACTTTTTATAACACTCTCAATTCGTTTGATAATTTGTGTTGGGTAATAATATGATATCAATATTATTTGGCTTAAAAATAATGCATAAAATAAAATGTGAATAGACATTCTCTTCTCCTTAATTGTTTTTACTGTTCATTGCATTGCTAAAAGCAATACGTATCTCTGAATCGGTTACTCCTGCATTTTTACATGCAGAAATTGCCTGATTTAATTGTGCTAACACTTCGGCATTCATATCCATTTTGCTGTTTACTAAAGCTTCAGGATGCACAAAAGTACCTCTGTAGCCTTTGCTTTGAATGACTAAGTCTCTTTCTAATAACTTATAAGCTTTAGCGACCGTTTTACTGTTCAACTCTAAATCATTGGCTAACTGCCTAATTGAAGGCAGCGAATCACCAGGTTTTATTTTGCTGTTGACGATTGCCGATTTTATTTGTTCAACAAGTTGAGTAAATAACGGCATTGGATCTTCAATATCAATTGTAATTTCCATATTTATAGGTGCTCCAGTTGTTCCGTGTGTGGTAATGGTACATCTATCTTGTGGCATAACGCAAGTATATTTTAATTGAAGTTTGAATGTTGAAACTGATAGGACAGTTTTGATTGTATTATTTTACATAAAATCAAAGGATTGAAAGTATGAGTTGTGGATAAATTATTTAATGAAGAGGGAGGGATTTAAAATAAGCTAACTATATCGATGATAATGTTTTATCGATATAGTTAGCTTTAGTTTTGTTTATGTTATAGATAGGTTTACTTAACTTCTTCACCGGCCGCTTGTTTATCGGCATGGTAGCTTGAGCGTACTAATGGACCACAAGCTGCGTGTTCAAAGCCCATTTTAATGGCTTCTCTTTGGTACATATCGAATACGTCTGGGTGAACATAGCGCTCAACGGGTAAGTGATGCTTACTCGGTTGTAAGTATTGACCAATCGTTAACATAGTTACACCATGGCTACGTAAGTCACGCATGACTTGTAAAATCTCTTCGTCCGTTTCACCTAAGCCAACCATTATGCCTGATTTAGTAGGCACTGTAGGGTTTGCTTCACCAAACTTTTTAAGTAAGTCTAATGACCACTGATAGTTTGCCCCAGGACGTGCTTTTGTATATAAGCGTGGTGCTGTTTCTAAATTATGGTTGAATACATGCGGAGGGTTAACATTTAAAATGTCTAATGCGCGATCCATTCGACCACGAAAATCAGGGACTAGAATCTCAACTTTAGTATTGGGTGCATGTATGGCAATTTCACTAATACAGTCAGCAAATTGTTGAGCTCCACCGTCACGTAAATCATCACGATCAACAGAAGTGATAACCACATATTTTAATTTCATGTCTTTTAGCGTTAATGCTAATTTTTTTGCTTCGTCAAGTTTAGGTGCTAGAGGGCGACCGTGACCAACATCACAAAAAGGGCAACGACGAGTACAAATGTCACCTAAAATCATAAAAGTGGCTGTGCCGTGATTAAAGCATTCTGATAAATTTGGACAAGACGCTTCTTCACACACTGAGTGTAAGTCATGCTTACGCAATGCTGCTTTAATGCTATCAATACGTTCGGTTGTACGAGGAAGCTTAATACGTAGCCACTTAGGCTTTCTGAGCATGGTTTCGCGTTCTGAAGGCACAACTTGAATCGGGATAAGTGCCATTTTTTCAGCATCACGCATTTTTGTGCCGGGGATAACTCGGGTTGTTTTAGTGGTCATTAGCTTCGTCCCAACCAGTTTTATAACTGATATTATTGGTATTTAATAATTGAGCCAGGTGTTTAATTAAAGTTTCACCTGCTTGAACTGTATTTGTTAATTCGCTGATATCAGCCGTTTGTACCATTTCCAGGCCTTGGTAACCACAAGGGTTAATCCGTAGGAAGGGTGATAAATCCATATTTACATTAAGCGCTAAACCGTGAAACGAACAACCTTTGCGTATTCGTAAACCTAGCGATGCTATTTTTTTTCCATCAACATATACTCCAGGAGCATCAGGTTTTGCTTTGGCGATAATATTAAAATCAGCCAATGCGGCAATGAGGCCATTTTCAAGGAGGGTAACAAGTTCACGAACACCAATTTTTCTACGGCGAAGGTTGATCATAAAATAGATCACTTGCTGCCCTGGGCCGTGATAAGTCACTTGCCCGCCACGGTCGACTTTTACCACTTCAATGTCGCCAGGCATAAGTAAGTGTTCTTCTTTACCTGCTTGGCCCTGGGTGAAAACAGCAGGATGCTCTACTAGCCAAAGCTCATCTTGAGTTTCGTCGTTACGATCATCGGTAAATTTTTGCATTGCTTGCCAAACAGTGGTGTAGTCCATTGTGGCAAGTTGTCGAATGATTAACGAGTTTTTCAAGTTTTTACTTCACTTAATTCTAATGAAATCGATTATATCCAAATAATAATGGAATTACACCGGATAAATACTAAGGTTATTATTTTCATAAATTCGTTATTCGAAAATAGTTAAATGAACTTATAAAACGTAACGTACGACATCAATAGCGGTTAGCTTTGTGTAAATCGTTTCTATTTGCTCTTTACTGGTCACAGTAACTGCGATAGCAAGAGAGTGATAAGTCCCTTTCGAGCTGACTTTTATTGTAGGAGAGTAATCACCAGGTGCATGTTTTTGTAGTTCATTTATCACCAAATCAGGTAACTCATCGCAAGCAACGCCCATAACTTTAAAATTAAGCACTGTTGGAAATTCTAATAATTCATCAAATTTGGTTTTCATGTTTGTTCTCTAAAGTAGGGATGGTACTTGGTAAATAGTCAATCTTGGGGCATTTTATCATTAATCAAATAGAATGTGATCATTGAATTTAGTGCTTTTATTAACATTTTGATATTAGTAATAAAAAACTCGGCAGAAGCCGAGTTTTAAAATGAAGGTGTTTGAGCTTTTTTGCTAGTCAACAAACTGTAACTTTACATAATCGACTAACTTACTGAACATACCGCCTTCATTTATTTCTTGTAAAGTGACTAATGGATATTCCGCGATGTCTTCGCCGTCTAAGCGTAAAAATAATTTACCGACAACCGTTCCTTTAGCTAAAGGAGCCTCTAGTTGCTGATCTAATTCAAAACTTGCTTCTAAGTTTTTGCGCTGACCACGAGGAATTGTTATTGGAGTATCAAGTAATATACCGAGGTCAACTTCTTTAACATCACCCATCCAAATTCGATTGGTAACAAATTTTTCGCCCGCTTTATACGGTGTATATGTTTCAAAGAAACGGAAACCATAATTAAGTAATTCTTTACTTTCAACTTTTCTTGCACGTTCACTATCTGTACCCATCACGACACTGATCAAGCGCATTCCGCCTTTGGTCGCAGAAGAAACCAAACTGTAACCCGCTTGTGAAGTATGTCCAGTTTTTAAACCGTCAACTTTCATGCTTTTGTCCCATAATAAATTATTACGGTTGTATTGTTTGATGTTGTTGTAGCTAAAGGTTTTTTGACTATAAATTTTATATTCTTCAGGTACATCTCGAATAAGTGCTATTGCAAGTGTTGCCATATCGCGTGGTGTTGTTTTGTGTTCTTGACTATCTAGTCCGTGACTATTTTCAAAGTAGCTACTGTTCATGCCTAGTTGCTCAGCGTGAGCATTCATCAATTGTGCAAAAGAATCTTCGCTGCCTGCAATATGTTCGGCCATGGCAACACAAGCATCATTACCAGAAGCGACAATAATACCTTGGTTTAATAATTCTACGGAAATCTCAGTACCCACTTCAATAAACATGAGTGATGAACCAGGGAAATTTTTTGCCCAAGCTTTTTCACTGATAGTTACCATATCTTCATTGCTAATATTACCACTTTGTAATTCTTTACCTATGATATAGCTTGTCATCATTTTGGTTAAACTGGCAGGCGCTAACAATGAATCAGCATTACTTTCGGCAATGACTTTCCCTGTGGTGTAATCGATCAATATATGACCTTTTGCTTTTATTTCTGGTGGCGAAGGGATAATCGTGATTGCATGAGAAAAAGATGAAAAAGTTAAAGCAACGGCGCCGAAAAAGCTGATAAGTTTAGTTGAGTTTTTAGCCATTTTTTTAGCTAATGGGTAAGTCATAATATTCCTAAGGAAATTGAATGATAAAAGGAGAAATTTTCAGCAGTATACCATTTTTACCGATGATTACTATCGTGGCTTTTAGGCTATTTGTAACGATAAATTATTTCAAGCTAAATGCTTTAGGATAACCGGATTTTTTTAAGCCCGTTAATATATTATTCAAAAGCTCTTTGTCGTTTATCGGGCCCATTTGCACGCGAAAAATCTTGTTGTTTTCAGGAGTAATGGTATTTATTTGATATAAGTTTTGTAAGGCTTGGGCGGTTTTGTTCGCGAGCAGCTTATTTTTAGTTGCGAAGACTTGAATGTATTTACGTTGGTGGCTGCTGGCTATAGAAGACTGCTCAGGAATAATCGCTTGTTTTTTGTCAGGTAAGGAAAAGTCAGTAATAGCGGTAATGGTGACATTAGCTACACCAGTTTTCATCATGCCTATTTTATAAGCTGCACTGTACGACAAATCAATAATACGTTCTCCATGGAAAGGGCCTCGGTCATTCACGCGTACAATGACGGATTTGTTATTTGCATTATTAGTCACTTTTAAATAAGTGGGTAAGGGGAGGTTTTTATGCGCCGCACTCATCGAGTACATGTTATAGATTTCACCATTTGAGGTTAAATGGCCATGGAATTTTTTACCATACCAAGAAGCTGTTCCTGTTTGACTGAAGTTTTCAGCACTCTTTAAAACGGAATAGGTTTTTCCACGAACGATATATTGGCTTTTATTGCCGCCTCTGCTGTGAGGTTCTTCTTTTGGAGTGATCTCGATAAGTTCATTTGTCGTGGGTACACGCGTGGGCGTGCTATCATTTTTTTGTTGATAGCGTCCAGAATTAATGCTGCATGCAGTTGTTAATACTAATAATATTGTGAGTAAGATTTTTCGTTGCACAGTCTCTATTTCTTATTATTTTATTGGTGAATTTAAGCAATAAAACGCTTATGAGTACTAATAGCCATTAGCATGCCAAAACCTGCCAGTAATGTCACCATGGATGTACCACCATAACTCACTAAGGGCAGAGGGACACCTACAACGGGTAATAGTCCTGATACCATACCGATATTTACAAATACATAAACGAAAAACGTTAAGGTAATGCTGCCTGCTAATAATTTCGTGAACGCGTGTTCTGCTTTTACTGCAATCCACAGGCCTCGCATCACAATAAGTAAATACACACTGAGTAAAGCGACTACACCTATAAAGCCAAACTCTTCACTAAATACAGCAAAAATAAAGTCGGTGTGCCGCTCAGGTAAAAATTCAAGTTGTGACTGAGTACCTTGTAGCCAACCTTTGCCGTCAAAGCCCCCAGAACCGATAGCTATTTTCGATTGGATAATTTGGTAACCAGAGCCTAAGGGGTCTTGCTCTGGATTCAGGAATGTTGTAACTCTTTGCTTTTGATAACTACCCAATAAGTAGAACCATAAAATTGGCGCAAAACCTAAAGCTAATCCTGTACAAACACCAATAAGTTTCCAGCTGACGCCAGCAAGAAAAATAACGAATATACCTGAACTTGCAATTAAAATTGAAGTGCCAAAATCGGGTTGTCTGAAGATTAGGATTGTCGGTAAAAGTACCAAAATGAAAGCAATGATTATGGTACTTAATTTAGCGGGCAAGTTTTGTTGGCTGACATATCCCGCAATCATAATGGGCACAATCAGTTTCATGATTTCAGAAGGTTGAAATTTTATAAAGCCTAAATCTAACCAACGTTGTGCACCCTTACCGATATGACCAAATAATAAAACCGCAATCAGCAATATCAACCCAAAAACAAACACGGGAACCGCCCATTTTTGATAGGAGAGAGGGGGGATTTGTGCAACGGTAAACATGACTAATAATGCGATGCCTACCCGTTTTATCTGACGATATACAATAGCCATTTCTTGGCCACCAGCACTATAAACAACAAATAGGCCCAAAGCCAACAGAGCAAGAATACACAAAAGCAACGGGAGGTCTATGTGAATTCTTTGCCAAAAATTGCGCTTTTTTTGTTGATCGTAGCCATGGCTTTGCACTAGTTATTTCCTAATTTTTTAGTTTTTTTGTTATTACCATAAACATTAGAATGTTGTGGGTGTTTATTTTCATCGCTACTGACTATTTCTCGGTCACCAAAATATTGATCCAATACCTGGCGTGCTACAGGTGCTGCGTTAAACCCTCCACCACCTTCCAAAACATTTTCAACAACGACAGCAACCACAATTTCTGGTTTTTCGTACGGAGCAAAAGCAACGAACATGGCATTATTTCGTTGTGTTTCTTTGATTGCTTTTGCATCATATTCTTCATCTTGCTTTTTTGATATCAGCTGGGCCGTACCCGATTTTCCTGCTGCGTCATAGCGAGCGCCTTTAAAAGCCGGGTATTTTTTCTGTGCGGTGTTATGCATTGCATCAAGGACTAAATTCCAGTTTTTAGAGTCTTTTAAAACAATCGGCGGTTTATCTTCAAACAAGACTTTTTCACTGATCATTTTAGTGACAATATTTATACTTTTATTCTCAGCAGCACTTTTTTCATTTAAGGGCTCTATAGTGACTGCTTTGGCTGTTTCAAGTAAAAAATGCGGTATTTTTTTCTGGCCTTTATTGGCTAAAATAGAAATAGCTTGAGCTAATTGTAAAGGTGTTACGGTCCACAAACCTTGACCAATGCCAACGTTAACGGTGTCTCCTGTATACCAAGGTTGATTATATCGACTGCGCTTGGCTTCTCTTCCTGGTAAAATAGCGCGCTTGTCTTCCCAAATATCAATGCCGGTCAAGTCACCAAAACCAAACTTTTCCATCATATTGGTAATGTTATCTATTTCTAGCCTAACCGCTAAAGTATAGAAAAAAACGTTACATGAATGTTCTATCGCGTCGTTTAAGTTAACCCAGCCATGCCCTGGTGCATACCAATCTCGATGTTTACGTTCAAGGCCTTTTAGTTGAAACCAGCCAGGATCATAAGTACGCGACTTTTGGGTGATAACTCCTGCTTCTAAGCCCGTTAACCCGAGTAAAGGTTTAACGGTTGAAGCGGGGGGATACCCTTGCACACTACGATTAAGCAAAGGTCTGTTATTTTTGGGGTTAAGTAATTTTTTATAATTTTTAGTACTGATACCATGAACAAATAAGTTACCGTCGTAACTTGGATTTGAATACATGGCTAAAATTTCACCCGAGCTAGGATCCATTGCAACTACAGCACCACGTTTTCCGGCTAGTGCGCGTTTGGCGATCATTTGCAATTCAATATCTATGCTTATGGTCAAGTTTTGACCCGAAATAGGAGGGGTGTAATCAAGCGTTCTGATCACACGACCTTGGCTATTTATCTCTACTTCTTGGTGGCCAATAGTGCCATGTAATAAGTCTTCATAATATTTTTCTAAGCCGAGTTTTCCTATATTACGTGTTGCCGCGTAATCTTCGGATAAATTTTTCTCGGCTAAACTTATTGAATCTTTACGGTTGATACGAGCAACATAACCTAAAGAATGAGTCGTTAAGTCACCAAAGGGATAATAACGCTTGAGACGAGCATCTATAAAAAAACCAGGAAAACGATGCTGATTAACTGAAAAAAGCGCAACTTGTTGTGCACTTAATCTCGAGTGGAGTTCTATCGGTTTAAATCGTCGTTTGCTTTTGAGTGCTTTAAACAACTTTTTTTGTTTCTCTTCGCTGATATCGAGTAAATCACTTATTTCTACAATATGTTTTTCTAAGTCAGTAGTTTGCTCAGCAATTATCTCTAAGGAGTAAACAGGTTTGTTTTCAGCAAGTAAAACACCATTACGGTCGTAGATGAGACCACGGTTTGGTGCGACAGGCAGTAGCTTTATCCGATTGGAATTAGAGCGTGTTTGATATTTTTCGTAAGAGTTAATTTCTAAATCATAAATATTACTGAATAAAATCAACAATAAGACTATTACGCCGACAAAAGCGATAAAGGTTCTACGGGCAAATAGATTAGCCTCAGCTGAATGATTACGAATAGCAACGCGTTTATTTGATGCCACGGTTACTCTCGATCATAGCTATTCTCGGTGATACGGGTGGTTATTGTTGATGCTCCAAGCACGATATAAACTCTCAGCCACAACAATACGAACCATAGGATGGGGCAAAGTAAGCGGTGATAAAGACCATTTTTGTTCAGATGCTTTAATGCAAGAAGGGGCTAAGCCTTCAGGTCCACCGATTAATAAGGCGACATCACGACTATCTAGTTGCCAACGCTCTAGTTGTTGGGCAAGTTGTGGTGTTGTCCACGGTTTGCCTTCCACTTCAAGCGTAACAATCCGATGACCTTTGGGGATTGCGCTTAATAATAGTTCGCCTTCTTTTTCTAGAATACGGGCTATATCAGCATTTTTACCGCGCTTACCCGGCGGAATTTCTACTAAATGAAACGACATATCGCGAGGAAATCGGCGACAATATTCGTTAAATCCTTGGGTGACCCATGCTGGCATTTTATTGCCAACAGCATATAAGGTAAGGCGCATAATCGTTTAGTTTAATTTCACTATTAGTTTAGTTCCACAATTCTTCTAGTTGATAACGGTCACGAATTTCGTCGGTCATTACGTGAACAATTATACTGCTTAAATCAACTAACGCCCATTCTCCAACATCGTTACCTTCAATACCTAATGGCTCAATACCTGCAGCGCGACATTCGATAGCAATCGATTGTGCAATAGATTTAACATGACGATTTGAGTTACCTGAACAGACAATCATGTAATCAGCAAAACCTGATTTTTTACCAATGTCTAAAATCGTAATATCACGACCTTTAATCTCTTCTAATTTTTCAATAACAAATGCTTTTAACGCTTCAACTTGCAAGGGAATTTCTCTTAATCTAAAAAGTAATACGCTATAATATCATTATTTTTTCTGCGCGTAACTATGAAGTTATTCTTGATAGAGATTTTCTTGAATAATATAATTATGTATACATTCCGGCAGGTGATTATTCTTGGCTTTATTATCCAATAGATGTTTGCGTATTTCGCTTGACGAAATATTAAGCGACTGGTTTTGATGGAAAATAATTCCACCAGCCTCTTGTGTTTTTATTTCGGTAAGGTTTTGGATTCGATGATCTTTTAATAACTTTTGCGTATCCGTATTCATTTTATTTAATTCATAGCCAGGCCGAATGTTCACTACAATATGGCACAGAGATAATATTGTTTGCCATTGATGCCAAGACGTAAAGTTAAGCAAAGAGTCCATTCCTATAATAAAAAACAAAATACTCTCTGGCTGTTCTTGTTTAATTTCTAGTAAACTTGTCACTGTAAACGAAGACGTTTTACGCTTTAATTCGCGATTGTCGAGTTGAAATAACGGTTGTTGCTGACAAATAATGCTTACCATCTTTTCACGGTGTAAAGCACTCGCTGTAGTTGAACTTTTATGAGGGGGAATATGTGCGGGTAACAGAAACAGTTGTTCTACATTAAGCCATTTCGCGGTTTCTTTAGCTGTTTCTATATGACCATTATGAATAGGATCAAAAGTGCCACCCATAATCACGATGTTCTTTTTAGATGTAGATATTGGCTTATCCGAATTCATAATCTAGATTGAAATTTTTTGTGGTTTGTCCGTGATATAAACTGATACAAACATCCGCTAATAATATAAAGGGGTTAAAGTCGCTACTGGTTTTACTGATCAAGTCGGTTTGCGCTAAACGTGCTTGAGCTTGGCTAATATTGTCGCGAGTAATATTATTAAGTGCGTGTTGGTAAAGGGGTTTCTTTTTATCCCATATGCGATGTTTTTTATAAATACTGTCAATGCTCTCACCTTGTTCAAGTTGCTCCAACATAACGGATAGTTGCGCAATCTCTTTATGAATTACCCAAACAAGTTGCCCGATGGCGGCACCTTCGTGCTGAAGCTGATCCAGCATATTAATACACTTATTGAGATTTCCACTGAGCAAAGTATCAACGACTTGAAAAGAGTTAAACTTAGCTTGTTTGATGAGTAACTTTTCTGCATCTTCACAAGTGATGAGTTGAGAACCGAACAACAATGAAAATTTTTGTAACTCTTGCTCTAAAGCAGGTAAGTTTCCTTCAAATAATTCTATCATCAAGGGGATAACGTCTTGATGAACATTTAATTGTTGCTGTTTTATTTGTTGATTTAACCACTGCTGAAGCTGACGACCTTCAATATCGTACAAAGGTAAAAAACACCCCAGCTTTTCTAGAGTCTTAAACCATTTACGTTTTTGACCTGCGGCATCAATTTTAGGACCATGAAAGATAAGCTGCACGTCAGGATGAAAATTTTCACTGAGTTTTAGTAATATTTTACTACCCACGTCAGCTATTTTTCCTGTTACTAATTCTATTTCAATGATGCGTTGGGCGGCAAATAAGCTCATGGCTTGATATTCTTCGACTAATAAATTCCAGTCAAACTTATCATCTGCACTAAAGCGAATAACTTCACTGAATCCTTGCTGCTGGCAATGTTGTTTTATTGTATTTAGGCTGTCGTTTTTTTGCCAAGGCTCATCGCCAAAAACTAACCACACAGGCTTAAAACCTTGACTGAGAGAGTTAGTTAATTGGTTATGATAAATACGCATTATATTATTATCGTAGACAGGTCGCGGAGAATTTTATTCGCGGCTTCTGTACGCATTTCACTCAGCATTAAATCGAGTTCACGACTTTTAGCAAGCGCAATGTTGGGATCATCTTGATAATCACGGTTAAGCTCAAACTGAAAAGAACGTATATCATCAGCAGAAATCGCAAGTTGATAACGTACGGTATAAATTAGTTCGTATTCTGCTACTTGTCCATTTGGGAAAACAGAAAGTGTACGACGATTCAAACTATCTTTTAAAAGTCGCAGTTGCGGAACATTCTTAACGGCTTTCGGCACTAATTTTATTTTATTCAAACTCAAGTGTTGTCTAACTTGACGAGTTAATTCACCAAACTTATCTGCGGAGCTTAAATGTAAGGTTTTTAATTGGGGAGACATTAAATAATCCCCCCGTAACTGAAAGCCACAGCTTGATAAAAACAAGGTTAATAAAGCAATTACAGCTATAACTGAATGTGCTTTGTCTTTTGTTATTGATCTTTGCATGTAGCTCATTTTTAGGACCTTAGTCGATTAGTTAGCAACAATGTTTAAAAGTTTGCCCGGTATATAGATAACTTTACGAATCGTTTTGTCATCAATAAAGCGGACTACTGTTTCGTCACTTAAGCCAAATGTTTCAACTTCTTCTTTGCTTGCCGATGCTGAAACGGTAATTTTAGCGCGTACTTTACCGTTTACTTGTACAATGATTAATTTTTCATCTTCAACTAAAGCACTTTCGTCAACTATTGGCCAAGACGCTTCTTCAATTGATGCATTATTACTTGCTTTGTCACCCAATGTTTTCCATATTTCATGACACATGTGTGGAGTAATAGGTGTAAGCATAATGACTACAGCACGCACTGCTTCTTGCATCACAGCCCTGTCTTCAACACTTACTAATTTAGCTTTTGTTAAATGGTTCATTAATTCCATAATTGAAGCAATTGCCGTATTGAAGGTATTTCTACGGCCAATATCGTCACTCACTTTTGCTATGGTTTTATGTAATTCTCTACGCAATTTTTTCTGCGAAGCGCTCAAGGTTAATTCACTTAACGGTGGAACTGTCCCATGCTCTTTGACTTGTTCACTAAAATCAAAAGCAAGCTTCCAAACACGTTTCAAGAAACGATGTGCACCTTCAACGCCTGAGTCAGACCATTCTAAAGTTTGCTCTGGTGGTGAGGTAAACATAATAAATAAACGCACAGTATCTGCGCCATATTTACCGATAACTTCTTGTGGGTCTATGCCATTATTTTTAGACTTCGACATTTTGCTCATGCCAGCAGAAATTACTGGTTGACCATCAAGCTTACTAACTGCAGCAGTAACATTGCCTTTTTCGTCACGTTCAACGTCAACATCTGTTGGAGAAATCCAGTCTTGTCCACCATTCTCTGCTTCACGATAATAAGTGTCGGCTAATACCATGCCTTGACATAATAACTTTTTGAACGGTTCATCACAGTTTACTAAACCTGCATCACGTAACAATTTATGGAAAAAACGTGCATACAATAAATGTAAAATCGCATGTTCAATACCACCAATGTACTGATCAACAGGTAACCAGTAATTGGCCTTAGCGGGATCAATCATTTGAGTATCGTCGTTTGGCGAACAGTAACGTGCGTAATACCAAGAAGACTCCATAAAGGTATCGAAAGTATCTGTTTCGCGGAAAGCTTCTTCACCGTTATGCGTAGTTTTTGCCCACTCAGGATTGTCTTTAATCGGCGAAGTCACGCCATTCATTATTACATCTTCAGGTAGTTCAACCGGAAGTTGGTCAAGAGGTACGGCTGCAGATTCTCCGTTGGCTAAGTGCACCATTGGAATTGGCGTACCCCAATAACGTTGACGAGAAACACCCCAGTCACGTAAGCGGTAATTAACTTTTATTTGACCTTTATCTTCAGTTGATAATTTGTAAGCGATAGCCTTAAATGCTTTTTTGAAATTTAAACCATTAAATTCACCAGAGTTGATCAGTTTACCTTTCTCAGTAATTGCGGCCTTAGCTATATCGTCATCATCTGAGCCTGCAATAACTTGTTTAATTTCTAATCCGTATTTAGTGGCGAATTCATAATCTCGTTGGTCGTGTCCCGGTACTGACATTACTGCGCCAGAGCCGTAATCCATCAATACAAAATTAGCCGCCCATACAGGAACAATTTCACCGGTTAATGGGTGAATGGCTTTAAGGCCGGTATCAGCACCTTTTTTCTCCATCGTTGCCATATCAGCTTCGGTAGATTTATTGGTTTTACATTCAGCAATAAAATCGCTTAATGTGCTGTTATTTTTTGCAGCGGCTAAAGCAAGTGGATGTTGCGCAGCAAGGGCGACGTAAGTAACCCCCATTAATGTATCTGGACGAGTGGTATAGATATCAAAACTTTCGCTTGAACCTTCAACTTGAAAGGTCATTTCAACGCCTTCACTACGACCAATCCAGTTACGCTGCATGGTTTTAACTTGCTCTGGCCATTCAGTTAGTTGGTCTAAGTCAGTTAATAGTTCTTCAGCGTAATCAGTTATTTTAATAAACCACTGTGGAATTTCTTTACGTTCAACAACAGCGCCTGAGCGCCAGCCGCGTCCGTCAATAACTTGTTCGTTTGCTAATACTGTTTGGTCAACTGGATCCCAGTTTACGGTGGCATTTTTCTTGTAAACTAAGCCTTTTTCATAAAGCTGCGTAAAGAACCATTGTTCCCATTTATAATAATCTTTTTTACAGGTCGCTAATTCGCGGCCCCAATCATAAGCAAAACCTAATGATTTTAGTTGGTTACGCATGTAATCAATATTTTCATAAGTCCATTTTGCTGGCGCGGTCTTATTTTTTATTGCTGCGTTTTCTGCCGGTAAACCAAATGCATCCCAACCCATAGGTTGCATGACATTTTTACCTTGCAAGCGTTGATAGCGAGAAATAACATCGCCTAAACTATAGTTACGCACATGCCCCATATGTAAACGACCACTTGGGTAAGGGAACATAGCGAGACAGTAGAATTTTTCTTGACCGGGCTTTTCTTCGGCTTTAAAGGTATTGTTTTCAGTCCAAAATTGTTGAACTTGCGCTTCGATAGCTTGGGGATTGTAAATGGATTCCATTGGAAATTTCTCAAACACTTTAGAATGTGGGGTTCATTCGCTTGTCGATAGAAATAGACGGCGATTATGAACGTATATAAATAATGGCGATAGAATACCTTATATACCCGTCCCACTTCAAGATACTGTTTCAGAGATAAGCGAGTTTTGACAAGTTTATGTGATTAATTTTTTATATAAATCGAGTTATACCTATACTTTACTAATAAGTCGTTAAGGAGTGCGTTATGAAATCAAAAAATAGTGTTTTTCAAGATCTGTATCAAGCATTAGTTATATGGGCTGAGGACGTTAATCAGCATGAAATTACTGATATTGTTGAAAAGATAGAGCAAAGCAAATTATATCTTAAAGCAGCAGAGAAATTACCTGAAGAAAAAGTTAAACAGTTCGTGGATAACTTACGTTTTGATATCAGAGAGTTCATTCAACAAAATGAAATACAAGCTAAAGATTCTCTCTATTTGAGCCTGCTCAACGAATCATTCTGGAATAATATGCAAGCCATTACAGACAAGTCACAAGTTGAGTGGTCTGAACTCGATGATGACTTTAAACATCACGGTGAATATAAAAGTGGTGATTTCATAGGATTTGGTTTTTTAGAGTGCCAAAACTGCCATGAAAAAATCACCTATAGTCATGCCTCTGATGTAGCTGACTGTTTTGCGTGTAGTGGTAATTCTTTTATCCGTTTACCTTTTTCTCCTTAGTTTAGACCTAAGCGATAGGACTAATGTTTTACTAATTATTATAAATGAGAGTAAACTAACCATATATAAATTATTAATTATAATTCGCCTGTTTTTTAAGCGTTATCAGTGAGATATTGCATGCCTTCAACCCTTACATCAACGCCATTAGTAACCCGTTTATCAGTTGAGCAGTTAACTGCCCAGTTATCTGCGAAGCAATTTTCCTATTGTAAAGTGACTCCAGATGTAGAACAAATTTTTATTGGCCATACACGTGCTAAAGAAGCACTTGAATTTGGTTTGTCTATGGATGCCCAAGGTTTTAATATTTTCGCTATGGGGGAACATGGCACTGGCCGACAGACCTTGATAAAACAAATGTTAGCCGTTACGGCGGGTAGTGAAAATACACCATATGAATGGTGTTATATCAATAATTTTGATGATGTTCATGCCCCACACAAATTATATGTAAGCGCTGGAGAAGGTAAGCAACTACTCGCTCGCATTAATACTTTTATCGATGAGTTATTAGACTTGTTTCCTGAAATATTTGATAACCCAAGTTACCAACGTCAAAAGGCATCGGTAGATAGAGAATTCAACAAAAAGTACGACCAAGCGATTGCTGAAGTTGAAGAAAGTGCTTTAAAAGATGATGTGTTACTTTATGAAGAAGATGGCGAGCTAAATTTTTCACCTTTAGTTGATGGAAAACCGTTAAATGATAAGGAATTTGCAAGTTTAGATGAAGGGAAACGCGCTGATTTCTATGTGTTATTAGATAAATTAGAAAATTTTCTTTCTGAAAAGTTGATTGAGTTACCACTGTGGAAACGCATCTCTTCAGACAAATTACGTAAATTAAAAAATGAAACGACTGAACAGGCTATACGTCCATTTTTAAAAGAGCTTGAACACGAGTTTGCGAGTAATATTGGGGTATTAAAATATTTATCAAAAGTAAAGGCACATGTTGTTGATACTGTTTTAGAAATTCTCGTTGATGAGAATACTGAAAATAGAAATGATAAAGATGCACGTAAATTAATGGTAGAACAATTTCTACCTAATCTACTTTTTTCACAAAAAATCAATGCAGGCGCACCTGTTATTTATGAGCAAAACCCTACTTTTCAAAACTTGTTTGGTCATGTCGATTTTGCGAGTTTTCAAGGAAGTACCTATACCAGTTATCGGTTAATAAGAGCAGGGGCCTTACATAAAGCGAATGGTGGTTATTTAATTTTAGATGCTGACAAATTATTGAATCAGCCTATGGTATGGGCCCGTTTGAAATTAGCCCTTAAATCACAAGAAATTACCATTGAAAGTCCTTATTCAGAATATAGTCAGCCGGGCTCATTTAGTTTACAACCAGAAAAGATTCCGCTAAAGGTAAAAGTTATTTTATTGGGTGATCCTGAAATTTATTACATGCTGCAAGATTATGACCAGGAGTTTACCGAGCTATTTCGTGTATTGGCTGATTTTGACCAATACCTTGAGAGTAATGAAGAAAATCTAAATGACTATGCACACTTAATTCGTCAACGTGCTTATAAAAATAATTACCCACATGTTAGTGATGAAGCAGTGCTTGAGCTTGTTCGTTATGCGTTAAGACGTGCAGAACATCAGCATAAAATTTCAGCTAACATTGTACAAGTTAACGATTTACTTGATGAAGCTTTTTACCTTTGGAATAAAGGTGGCAGTGAAGGTGACTTAACGGCTAATCATGTCGCTTTAGCATTGGCTGCTAAGCAACGAAGAACAGGGCGCATGAGTGAAGCTTGGTTAGGTGAAATAAAAGAAAAACAAGTACTTATTGATATCGAAGGACAACATGTTGGTAAAGTAAACGGCTTAACTGTTTTAGAAATTGGTGATAGTGTTTTTGGTACGCCAGCGCGTATTACCGCTACGGTATATGCGGGCAGTGAAGGGGTTACGGATATTGAACGTGAAGTGGATTTAGGTAAATCTATTCATTCTAAAGGTGTGCTTTTACTTACAGGGTATTTAGGGCATAAATACGGGCAAGGTTTTCCTGTATCTATCTCAGCTAATTTGGCGATTGAACAGTCTTATGGCCACATTGATGGCGATAGCGCTTCTATGGCAGAGCTTTGTGCGCTGATTTCGGCTATTTCCTTATTACCGATAGATCAAAGCCTTGCTATCACTGGTTCGATTAACCAGCATGGCGGTGTTCAATCAATTGGCGGTGTTAATGAAAAAATTGAAGGTTTTTATCGATTGTGTAAAGACGAAGGTTTAACGGGAAAGCAAGGGGTTATTATTCCTCGCACCAATGTAAATAATCTTATGTTAGCAGATGATGTAATTGAAGCCGTTAAAAATAACCAATTTGCAATTTATGCCGTGGAAGATATAGATCAAGCCTTGGAGTTGTTAATGGGTCAATCTGCTGGCGTGTTGAGTAAAACAGGACGTTACCCTCGCAAATCTATTCATGGATTGGTCTTGAATAAACTTTCACTTTTTTCTGATTTACTAAATGGCGCTGATGAGTAGTCAGCGTAACGTTTTTCACTTTTAAAACCATCTAACTGCATGAAAAAATAATTGTTTTTTTGTTGTTTAATGTGCATGTTTTCAAATCTTTTCTATACTAACAATAAGTCATGAAAATGGGCCTTTTGAGGGGTAATCACCCGTAATTGGCTTAAATAGATTAAATAGGTGTTGCTGCTAAGTTTTCTTATTATCGACAACCTATTTTACTTTGACAAAAATAATAACAACATATTTCGGTAAGTAAGCTGTCTATCGATAAAGCCATTCATCCATTAATACGGTGAATAGCTTTTTGGGAGATCATATGCATTCATCTGAACAGATCGTTGAAATTTGGCCTATAGCCGCTTATTTTATTATCCTCGTGGTATTACTCATTGCCATGATGTTGCTCTCTCATGTGCTTGGACCTAAAACGCGTAGTCGAGCAAAAAACATACCTTATGAGTCTGGCATTATTGCTGCTATTTCATCTGACAATTCATCATCAACAACTAATAACCATACTCGTTTTACCAACCACTTCTTTTTATACGCTATTTTCTTTGTTGTTTTCGATCTAGAAACTATCTACTTATTTGCATGGGTAATTGCATTCGATGAAGTTGGGTGGGCTGGTTTTATCGAAGCAAGTATTTTCATTGGTGTGTTATTGGCGGCTTTGGTTTACATCGTCCGCATTGGAGCTTTAGAACTAAAACACCGTCACTTGACTTTTCGTCATCAACAATCAGCTGAATATTTGAGGAAGAAATAATCATGGAATGGTCACTAACGAAAGCGAAACTTGATGAAGCAATGCTAGAAGAAAAAAACATCTCAGAACAAGATTTAGATCGCAGTGTTTTTATGGCAAAGCTTGATGACATGGTGAATTGGGGGCGTAAAAATTCTATTTGGCCATTTAATTTCGGCTTAAGCTGTTGTTATGTAGAAATGGCAACGAGTTTTACCTCCCGTCATGATATTGCTCGCTTCGGAGCAGAGGTTATTCGTGCTACGCCACGTCAAGCTGACTTGATGGTGATTTCAGGCACTTGTTTTCGAAAAATGGCGCCAGTTATCCAACACTTATATGAACAATTATTAGAGCCGCGCTGGATTATTTCTATGGGAGCATGTGCGAACTCTGGTGGTATGTACGATATTTATAGTGTAGTTCAAGGTGTTGACAAGTTTATACCCGTAGATGTGTATGTACCAGGTTGTCCCCCACGTCCAGAAGCCTTACTTGAGGCATTATTACTTTTACAAAACAGTATTGAGCATCAACCTAGGCCTTTAAGCTGGGTAGTAGGCGAGCAAAATGTTAGTCAAATAGCTAAACCATCATTACGTGATATTAAGCAGCAAGAACGTATTGATGTAACCACATTAGATCCTCCTGATCGTTGTTAAATAATAAACTAAACATAAAAACTCTAATAAAGCAGGAAGTTTAATTAATGACAGAATTCAATATCAAAGCCAGTAAAGATTGGCAGGCAGGTTTATCATTGGCTGAACCTGATGCTTCTTTATTTCAAGGGAAATTGGCCGAAGAAATACAAACTGAAATTTTTTCGATTATGCCTGAACTTGAACTTAAACCAGTAACAGCAGCAGAGAATATAGTTGATGGTATTTGTACTTTTTGGCTAGATAAAAAACAGTTAATTAAACTAATGCATGTGCTAAAAAATGATTTAGTGCAACCGTTTGATATGTGTTTTGACCTTTTCGCCATTGATGAAACTAGTCGAGCAAATAAAGCTCATCACCTTCAAGACTTCACTGTTAATTACCATCTAAGATCCTATCAACGTAATCAGGATATCCGTATCAAAGTGGCTTTACGTGCTAGTGATAAATCATTAGAGAGCGTTTGTCATATTTGGCAAAATGCTAACTGGTATGAACGCGAAATGTGGGACATGTTTGGTATCACCTTCAATGGACACCCTAATTTGAGACGTATTTTAATGCCAGATACGTGGGAGGGGCATCCCCTATTAAAAACACATCCGGCTCGAGCCACAGAAATGGATCCTTTTAGCCTAACACCTTATCAGCAAGATAAAGAACAAGCGGCTTTGCAATTTGACCCTGAAGCTTGGGGAATGAAACGAAAAGATGAAGATAACGATTTCATGTTTCTAAATCTAGGTCCTAACCACCCGAGTGTTCACGGTGCTTTTCGTATTGTTTTACAAATGGACGGTGAAGAAATAGTCGATTGCGTACCTGATATCGGTTACCACCATCGTGGTGCTGAAAAAATGGGTGAACGTCAATCGTGGCATAGCTATATACCCTATACCGACCGGATTGATTATCTCGGCGGCGTCATGAATAACTTTCCTTATGTCATGGCGGTTGAAAAACTTGCCGGGATCACCGTTCCTGACAGGGCGAAAGTCATTAGAATTATGACGTCAGAGATGTTCCGTATTCTTAGTCATTTACTCTTTTATGGCACATTTGCTCAAGATATAGGCGCGCTATCACCCATTTTTTATATGTTTATCGACCGTGAAAAACTGTTTGGCATTATTGAGGCTTTTACTGGCGCTAGAATGCACCCAAGTTGGTTTCGTATTGGCGGCATTGCCCAAGATTTACCTAAAGGTTGGGACGTTATGGTGCGAGAGTATGTGAATTACCTGCCAAAACGCTTAGATGAATACGAAAAAATGGTGATGCAAAATTCAATATTGAAAAACCGAACCGTAGATGTGGGTGCTTATTCAAGTAAAGAAGCTATTGAGTGGGGGATCACCGGGCCTGGTTTACGAGCAACCGGTTATTCGTGGGATCTTCGTAAACAACGACCGTACAGTGGCTATGATCAATTTGATTTTGAAGTACCACTTGGCAATAAAGGTGATTGTTATGACCGTTGCCGGGTGCGCGTTGAAGAAATGCGGCAGAGCATTCGTATTATTGAGCAATGTTTAAATAATATGCCGGAAGGTCCTTATAAGGCTGAACATCCACAAACCACACCCCCAGATAAAGCAAAAACTATGCAAAACATCGACAGCTTAATTCCTCATTTTGTAAATGTTTCGTGGGGACCTGTTATCCCTGCTGGAGAAGTGTCGATGTGCGTTGAAGCGACTAAAGGCATTATGGGTTATCACTTAGTCAGTGACGGAAGCACAATGAGTTATCGGACTCGAATTCGCACACCAAGTTTTGCTCATTTACAAATGTTACCGCTGATCAGTAAAGGTCAAATGGTGGCCGATTTAATCGCCACGTTAGGCAGTGTTGACTATGTCATGGCTGATGTAGATAGATAGGGGGTCGAGAATGGAATATAAAATGAACGCTATGCCGCAAATTAATATTGTCACTATCGATTATCGACAGTATTTGTCGACAAGTGAAATAACATCAATTGAACATGAAGTTAGTATCATGGAAACACGTGAAGCTGCGGGTATTGAAGCGTTAAAAATTATTCAAGAACATCGTGGTTGGGTTAGTGATGAAAGTTTATACGCCATTGCCGATTTATTGAATATGCCAGAAGCAGAACTAGAAGGTGTGGCGACGTTTTATAATTTAATTTACCGCCAAGAAGTCGGACAGTTTGTTATTCATTTATGTGACAGTGTTGCTTGTCACTTAACCGGGTATCAGCAAGTATATCAGGCTATAAAAACACATTTAGGCATAGATTATGGGCAAACTACTCAGGATCAAAAATTTACTTTTTTAAGTAATGTTTGCTTGGGCGATTGTGATAAAGCACCGAGCATGATGATTGGTAAGCAACATTATCAATATTTAACGCCTGAAAATGTTGTAGAAATTTTAGATGATTTAGCAAAATTGGAGAATGAAAATGACTGAAATCATTCGTCCACTTACCCATTTGGTCAATCTGAAGTCGCCACTTTCTCTTAGTGATTATATCAGTGAAGGCGGCTATCAAGGGGCAAGCAAAGCGATACACGAATTTAGCCCAAAACAAGTTTTAGATTTAGTCAGTGATTCTGAATTAAAAGGGCGAGGCGGAGCTGGTTTCCCAACAGGGATGAAATGGAGTTGTGTCCCCATGTTCCCTGATAATGATGAAACTGACGATGACGTACCTGAATTCAAATATCTCGTGGCAAATGCTGACGAAATGGAACCGGGCACGTTTAAAGACCGTTACCTATTAGAAGGCGTGCCGCATCAATTAGTTGAAGCGATGATTATTGGCGCCTATACCATAGCAGCAAACAGAGGATATATTTTTTTACGTGGGGAATACCATCTTGCTGCAAAACGATTACAGCAAGCGATTGATGAAGCCTATCAACAAAATTGGTTAGGCAATAATATTCAAGGTACCAAATTTTCTTTCGATTTATATGTGCACACCAGTGCCGGCCGTTATATTTGTGGTGAAGAAACAGCATTGATCAATGCATTAGAAGGGCGTAGAGCAAATCCAAGAGCAAAGCCGCCATTTCCACAAATGAGTGGGTTGTTTGGCAAACCAACAGTGGTTAATAACGTCGAAACCTTATGTAACTTGCCACATATTCTTAAGCATGGCGCTGGCTGGTTTAAAGCATTGTCACCTGATAGCGATGCAGGAACAAAAATTTATGCGGCTTGTGGGCGAGTGAAATCACCGGGCTTGTGGGAATTACCTATGGGAACAACAATAAGAGAAATTTTATATCAGCACGCAGGAGGCATGGCTGACGGTCTTAAATTACGAGGATTATTACCGGGAGGCGCATCAACTGACTTTCTTTTACCTGAACATCTAGATACACCGATGGATTTTGCCTCTATTTCTAAAGTTGGCAGTCGTTTAGGCACGGGTGGTCTCATCGTTTTAGACGATCAAAATTGTCCTGTAGCTATGGTACTTAACTTATTAAAATTTTTCGCTCAAGAATCTTGTGGTTTTTGTACGCCTTGTCGAGATGGCACACCTTGGGCTGTAGAGGTGTTAACACGTATTGAGAATGGTAAGGGTCGAAAAGAAGATCTGGATACTTTGCATAACCTCTGTGATTTTATGTGGTTAGGGAAAACGCATTGTGCACTTGCCCCAGGCGCCGTCGAGCCATTAAAAAGTGCATTACGTTATTTTATCGATGAATTTGAACAACACATAGATAACGGTTGCTGCTCTTATCAACAACAAGGTATTACTCAACAAACCCATGTTGTGCAACCATCACATGGAGGACAATTTCATGGATGATAAAAAAGGAACTTCTTCACAAAAAGTTACTGTCTATATTGACGATATTGCTTATCAAGTGAACAAAGAAAATAATTTACTCGCTGGCGTATTATCGCAAAAACTCAATTTACCCTATTTTTGCTGGCATCCGTCAATGGGGTCAGTCGGTGCTTGTCGTCAATGCGCAGTTACCCAATACCAAGATGAGAATGATACTCGTGGCCGGCTTGTTATGGCATGCATGACGCCAGTAAGTGATGGTATGCGTATTACGCTGCAAGACAAAAGTTCTGCAAAGTTTAGAGAGCAAGTTATCGGAGCTATGATGACTAATCATCCTCATGACTGTCCTGTTTGCGCTGAAGGTGGAGAATGCCATTTACAAGATATGACTGTAATGACTGGTCATAATTCTCGAGATTATCAAGGTACTAAACGCACCTTTAATAATCAATATCTCGGTGAGTTAGTCGGACATGAAATGAACCGTTGTATTACGTGTTATCGCTGTAGTCGTTTTTATAATGATTATGCTGGCGGCAAAGATTTCGGTGTCTATGGCTCTAAAAATCAGGTTTATTTTGGCAGGCAAAAAGATGGAACTTTAGAAAGTGAATTTAGTGGTAATTTAGTGGAAGTTTGCCCAACAGGTGTTTTTACTAATAAACTATTTTCCGCACATTATACTCGCAAGTGGGATTTACAATCAGCGCCTTCTGTATGCGCACATTGTTCGGTGGGTTGTAATACAAGTATTGGTGAAAGATACGGTTCAGTACGCAGAGTGATGAACCGTTACAGTTATGATCTGAATGGATATTTTTTATGTGATCGCGGTCGCTATGGTATTGGTTTTGTTAATGGCGAACAACGTATTAAAAAAGCGAAGGGGATCAGTCAAGCTTCGCCAGAAAAATTAACTCGCTTAGATGTTTCAAAGTCACTGGCACATTTTCGTGGCAAACGTTTTATGGGTATTGGTTCAGCGCGCGCGTCATTGGAAGCTAACTTTTATTTAAAACAAATGGTAGGTGAAGAAAACTTTTCAGCTGGATACAACGGACAACAAATGGCTGTTGCCAAGGCGCACCAACAATTGCTGAACAATTATTTTACCAAAGATAGAATGTTGAGTTTACGAGAAGTGGAACAATGTGATTTTATTTTACTTATCGGTGAAGATTTAACGAAAACCTCGCCACGATTTGCTTTGGCTTTGAGACAAGCTTGTCGAAATAGTGGTATTGAAAAAGCGGCAAGTATGGGCGTAGCATCATGGCAAGACAGCGCAGTTCGCACAATCAGTGGTAAACGTAATTCGCCGTTTTTTGCTTTGCACCCAACGGCAACCAAATTAGACGAACTCACAGAGCAACATCTATTATTAGAGCCTGATGATATTGAAAAAGTGATGTTAGCACTCACAAACCTGCTTGGTTCTGACGTTAATGAAAAAAACAATGAAAAGTATGAAAAGCAGTTAAAGAATTATAACACTGAGCAACAGTTGTTTATCAATAAAATCATCAGCGAACTCGTAAAAGCAAAAAAACCACTTATTGTTACCGGCGACAGTTTGTTGAGTGCGAAAATATTGTCTGCAACGAATAAGTTGATGGCTTGCTTAGAAAATAACCCCGATCAGAAAAAAGTTAATTTAGTTGTCTTGGCTTCGGCAAGTAATAGCATAGGTTTACTGTCTCTCATTGATGAAAAGTCATTATCATCTGAGCAGGTTTTAGCCAAGCTTAGTGATAATACAATGGACGGTGTTATTTGTTTAGAGCAAGAACTTGCTACCTTTACTGATAAAGAATTAACGTTATTAAGAGATAATTCTGAAACAATTATTGTGCTTGACCACAGTGAAAGTCGAGTGAGTGCGATTGCCGATATCGTGCTTCCTGCGGCGGCAGTAAGTGAGAGCAATGGTCACTTTGTTAATTATCAAGGAAGAATACAGCGATTTAGTCAAGTACATGCACCGATTTTACCTATTTTAGATAGTTGGAAATGGTTGTCATATATCGAAAAGTCGTTAGAGTTTTCAACAACCAGTCAGTCTATTCTTCGAAAAAACAAAACGAAAATCATTGAAACTTTAGATCAGTTACATCATCACTTCACTGAAAACTTCACTTCTTGGCCAGTGATCGGAAATGTTCTTTTAGATCAAAACCCTGTCGCTAGGATGACACCGCGCGCAAGTGGTCGAACTTCGCAAGCAGCTAATTTTTCTGTTCACGAAACTAAAGTAGTCCAAGATAAAGATCAACACTATCGTTTTTCAATGGAAGGGAGCAAGCCTAATACGGTAAAAGATATGCCATTTACTTGGGCTCCAGGATGGAATTCTAATCAATCAATTAATCACCACCAAGTAGAAATACAAGGTCAACTTTCAAATTATCATGAAGATCTTTATTTAGCGTTTCAATTTTCTAACTTCAATCATAAAGTAGAACAAACTAGTGATGATACTTTAGCAGGAGATAGCCCTGCTGATAAAAAATTCAACTACTTCCCCCAAGGCTCTCTATTTCAGGGCGAATGGCAGTCAGCATTGACGGCTGAGTTTGACCTGTTGAAATATTCACTTGAGAAAAACCCAACGCTTTATTTGTCTACAGAATTTTCTGAAAGTCAGGGGTGGTCTCAAGGGCAGTGGCTGAAAGTTACTGCAGATAATATGAATTGTATTGCTCAATTAAAGTGTGATGCTAGGCTTCCTAAAAATTTAGTTTATGGCGATATTTATGATTTCATCAATAATAAATCAGGTATAACCGTTAAATTGTCTGAGGCTACAGAGCCTGAGGTTATTCAACAACAGGAAAGTCGAATAAACGGCTATCAACTCGCCAAAGAAAATCAAAAAAACATCCTTGAACGGCTAAAAATATCTGACCAGCATATCCCTATTCGCTTTGTTGCTGGAGGTTTAGATGATGCCTGAAATGATTTGGAAACTTCTCGAAATAACTATAATGATAGCCCTGCTTATACCTATTGCGGCAACACTGGTTTGGGTTGAACGACGGATGATTGGCATTTGGCAAGACCGACATGGCCCTAATCGGGTAGGCCCCTTTGGTATTTTACAGTCATTAGCCGATTTATTGAAAATTCTAGGTAAGGAAGATTGGATACCGCCATTTAGTGATCGTTTAGTTTTCATACTGGCACCTGTTATTGGTGCTGTATGTGTATTAATGAGCTTTGCTGTTATTCCCTTTACACCTGACATTGGTGTTTCAGACTTAAATATTGGCTTGTTGTTTTTCCTTGCAATGGCTTCATTAGCGGTTTATAGCGTTGTTTTAGCCGGGTGGGCGTCAAATTCAAAATATGCATTGCTAGGTGGGATGCGCGCTGCGGCTCAAACCGTGAGTTATGAAGTTTTTATGGGGTTATCGGTAATGGGTGTTGTGCTCTTAACTGGAACCTTTAATTTGCGGGAAATTGTTCTAGCACAGGCGGATGGTTGGTTGATACAAAGTCAGTTTGTCGGTTTTTCGGTCTTTCTTATTGCGGGAATTGCAGAAAGCCATCGTTTACCCTTTGATTTACCTGAAGCTGAAACTGAGCTTACCGCAGGATTTCATACTGAGTATTCAGGTTTAAAATTTGCATTGTTCTTTTTAGGTGAATATTTAAGTGTAACGCTAATTTCGGCCATGTCCGTGGTCTTGTTTTTTGGTGGTTGGCTTATGCCTTCGCCATTAGACACTTGGTTACCACCATTGGTGTGGTTTATTTTAAAAGTTTTATTTTTTGTGTTCTTTTTTATTTTATTAAGAACATCGCTGCCACGTCCTCGTTTTGATCAGTTATTAGCCTTCGGTTGGAAAGTTATGCTCCCCATTGCTTTATTGAATTTATTAGTCACAGCGGCTTTACGTTTAGGAGGTGTTCTTTGAGTATTCTTTTAATGAGTTCATGTAAAAACTATCTGAGGAGACTGAAATGTTAAGTCAGTTTCGTACTATGTGGTTAGTGCTTAAGCATACATTTACCAAAGCAGATACCGTGCAATACCCTGAGCAAAAACCTTATTTAGCCCCTCGTTATCGTGGCCGAATTGTACTGACCCGCGATCCTGATGGAGAAGAGCGATGTGTTGGTTGTAATCTGTGTGCAGTGGCTTGTCCGGTAGATTGTATTTCTTTGCAGCAAACTATTGATGATGACGGACGTAAACGAGCAGATTTTTTTCGCATTAATTTTTCTCGTTGTATTTTATGTGGTTTTTGTGAGGAAGCTTGCCCAACTTATGCTATTCAATTAACCCCTGATGTCGAGTTAGCTGAATACGACCGACAAAATTTGGTCTATGAGAAAGAGCACTTATTGATCAACGGGGTTGGCAAGTATCACGATTATAACTTTTATCATCACAGTGGTATTAAGGTGGGCGATAAAGGTAAAGGGCAAGCTGAACAAGAACGTCCCCCTATTGATATTAAAGGATTAATGCCATGAGTTCATTAGGTTCGAATAAGAAAGAGTGTTTATTGAATAACGGGATTGGAAAGTATCACGACTATAACTTTTATCATCACAGTGGTATTAAGGTGGGCGATAAAGGTAATGGACAAGCCGAGCAAGAACGTCCCCCTATTGATATTAAAGGATTAATGCCATGAGTTCATTAGGTTCGAATAAGAAAGAGTGTTTATTGAATAACGGGATTGGAAAGTATCACGACTATAACTTTTATCATCACAGTGGTATTAAGGTGGGCGATAAATGTAATGGGCAAGCTGAGCAAGAACGTCCCCCTATTGATATTAAAGGATTAATGCCATGAGTTCATTAGCTTCGATAGAAGGTTTGTTTTATTTGGCTGCAACTATTGCCATAGTTGCTAGTTTGAAAGTGGTAACCGGTAAAAATACAGTGCATGCATTACTCTATTTAGTCATTTCATTACTTGCTGTGGCAGTTTGTTTTTATTTAATGGGGGCTCCATTTGCCGCAGGTTTAGAAGTCATTGTTTATGCTGGTGCTATTTTAGTGCTATTTGTCTTTGCAGTAATGATGTTTGGATTAGGCATTGATGAAACTCATAACGCACCACAATCGAGAGGTTTATCTTTATGGGTTGGCCCCGTATTTTTAGGGATATTACTCTTGATCGAATTGATTTTTGTTATAGGCAATAGTGATCTTTCATTACAACTTAACAACCAAATCGTCGATTCAAAGGAAGTAGGTATGCTCCTTTATGGACCATATTTACTTGCAGTAGAGATTTCTTCATTCTTGTTATTGGCTGGGCTTGTTGCAGGCTACCATTATGCTAAACCAGATTCTCGAGGAGGGCGATTATGACTGAAATCCCCTTGACTCATGTATTAATTTTATCAAGCCTGTTATTCATTATTGGTTTTGTTGGCGTGGTTGTTCGAAAGAACACCTTGTTTATGCTGATGAGTTTAGAAGTGATGTTAAATGCAGTGGGTGTTGCTTTTATTGGTGCGGGTAGTGTTTGGCAAGAGGCTGATGGGCAAATAATGTTTATGCTTATTTTAACTTTAGCCGCGGCAGAAGTCGCTGTTGGCCTTGCATTATTGATTAGAATGCAACGACGGTACCGAACCTTAAATATTGACGTACTCAATCAGATGAAAGGGTAAGGTGTAGTATGAGTTTATTAGCAAGTTTGCCTTTGTATCCATTGTTAAGTTTTTTAATACTGATCAGTTTCGGTAAACGACTTTCTTGGGTCATGGCATCATGGGTAAGTGTTGGTGCTATGGCTGCTGCCGCGTTTTGCAGTATGTATTTGGTGCATCAACTATCTACGAGTGATACTAGCGTTATCACGGCTCATATGTGGCAATGGTTTTCTATTGGCAATGCAAAAGTCAATGTTAGCTTTTATCTAGATGCACTATCTGCTGTGATGATTTTAGTCGTTACTGGGGTAGGCTTTTTAATTCATCTATTTGCTGCTATTTATATGAAGAGTGATGAAAATTTTACTCGTTTTATGGCTTACATGAATTTATTTATTGTTGCCATGTTGGTATTAGTGCTAGCTGACAACTTGGTCTTATTGTATTTAGGCTGGGAGGGGGTTGGTTTATGTAGCTTCTTACTGATCGGCTTTTGGTATCAGGAAAAAAGCAATGTATTGGCGGCTCGTAAAGCCTTTATTGTCACCCGTATTGGTGACACTGCGATGGCAATTGGTTTGTTCTTATTATTCAAATCTCTGGCAAGCTTGAATATTGCAGAGATTAACCAACTTGCTCAGACAACGATAAGTTTCACTTCAAACTCTATGAACGCTGAACACAGCGATGCATATTGGGCCGCATTATTATTACTGGGCGGAGCCCTAGGGAAATCAGCACAACTACCATTACAAACTTGGTTACCTGATGCAATGGCGGGACCTACACCGGTTAGCGCACTTATTCATGCTGCTACTATGGTTACTGCGGGGGTATATTTAATTGCTCGCATGAATGGCGTATTTTTGATGGCACCAGAAGTGATGAATTATGTTGCTTGGCTCGGAGGTACTACGTTATTAATTGCCGGCGTTGCAGCATTAGCACAAAACGATATTAAACGAGTCTTGGCATATTCAACCATGAGCCAAATTGGCTACATGATGTTAGCACTTGGTGCTGGAGCTTGGTCTGCAGGCGTTTTTCATTTAATGACTCATGCATTTTTTAAAGCGTTATTATTTTTGACGGCAGGTGCCGTTATTCTTGCACTACATCACCAACAAGATATATTTAAAATGGGCGGGCTTTTAAAAAGATTACCCGTTGAAGCCACCTTGTTCTTGGTTGGTTTAGCTTGCTTAATTGCTCTGCCAGGAACTTCAGGGTTCTTTTCCAAAGAAGCTATAATTGCCAGTTTATGGTCTTCACCAACTGCAGGTCCTAGTTTATGGTGGTGTGCGATATTAGGTGCATTATTAACAAGTATTTATAGCTGTAGATTATTCTTCCTTGCCTTTCTAGGTAAAGCACGTTTTCCAGAAAACCTAGTTATTAGCGATCATATTGAAACCAATAAACTTCTGCGAGGCGCTTTATTCATTTTAGCTTTACTGTCTTTATTTGGCGGGTTGGTTACCGTTGATTTATCAAGTTTGTTTTCGTCATATAAACCAAGTGTTGTTAGTAGTATTGATAGTCCTTCATGGCTTCATGTTGTTGCCATTACCACCCCTTTTATCGGCATTATATTCTCGTGGTTTTATTATAGACGTTACAGGATAGTTACCGATGAACCTTTAACAGTCAGTCATTCAGCTTGGATTGTTTTTTGTCGAAATGGGCTAGGCTTTGATACGCTCTATTCAAGGTTGTTGATAAAACCTTATTGCTTTATTGCTAAGTTAAATAAAAACGATGTATTTGACCAAATTCTGATGTTAATCGCTTGGTATGTACGCATTTGGCGAGATATTTTGTCTGTCAGTCAAAGTGGCAGCCTACGCTGGTTTGCTGCCGCATTTGGTTTATCTCTAGTTGGCTTGATTTGCGTGGTGATTTTATGATGCTGACTTTCATTATTTTTGGTTTACTCCTTAGTGGGAGTGTTGCTTGGGTTACGGACAATAAAGTCTTTGCGGGTATAAAATTCCAAGCGAAGTGGGTATCTTTATTATCGGTGTTAGCTCTTGGTAGCTATTTCCTGTTGTTAGTGTATTTTTCAAATAACAATTTTCAACAACTACAGTTGTTTGAACGCGTTTCATGGATCAGCTCATTAAATATTGATTACGCACTTGCTCTGGATACGCTAAGCATCACTTTAATTGTTCTTACTTTTATCCTTGCTGTTGTTTGTATTTTGGTCTCATGGGAGGAAATACAAGAAAAATCAGGATTTTATTACTTTAACTTATTAGCAACGTTTTCCGGCGTTATTGGTGTGTTTTCCGCCGTTGATATGTTTTTGTTCTTCTTCTTTTGGGAAGTCATGCTCATCCCCATGACAGCTATTATCGCTATATGGGGACATGAAAACCGTTATTTTGCAGCGGTTAAATTCTTTATTTTCACTCAAGTAAGTAGTCTGTTAATGCTCGTCGCCATTATAGCGATGGCATATATTCATCAACAACAAACAGGTGTAATGAGTTTTTATTATCAAGATTGGTTAACGTTAGATATTAAAATAGATGTTGCACAATATTTAATGCTAGGTTTTTTTATCGCCTTTGCAGTGAAGCTACCTTCAGTACCCTTTCATAGTTGGCTGCCAGATGCTCATACCCAAGCACCCACCGCAGGTAGCGTATTACTGGCAGGAATATTGCTCAAAACGGGTGCTTACGGACTTATTCGATTTGTTATATTTCTTTTCCCCCAAGCGAGTGAAAACTTTGCCCCAATAGCGGCAACCTTAGCTGTCATAAGTATTTTATATGGTGCAAAAATGGCATTTGCACAAAGTGACTTTAAACGTTTAGTTGCTTATAGCAGCATTAGCCATATGGGCTTTGTAATGTTGGCTATATTTAGTTTTAATGAAATAGCTTATCAAGGAGCTATCGTTACTATGGTGGCACATGGTTTAAGTAGTGCTGCGTTGTTTTCTTTAGCAGGTATGATCTATCAACGCATTCACTCTCGAAATTTAGATGATATGGGGGGCTTTTGGCAAAGTGCACCACGTATGGGAGGTTTTGGGTTAGCGTTTGCGGCAGCGGCTTTTGGTTTGCCCGGTTTGGCTAATTTTGTTGGCGAGTTTTTAAGTTTGGTGGGCGCTTTTCAAGTATTCCCTATTATGGTGGTTTTCGCCTCATTGGGTTTAATTGGCTCGGCGATATATGGCATGTTGTTGTTTCAGAAAACCTTTCAAGGAGTACCATTACAGCAGGTACAAGACTTATCTGTACGTGAATTTATTATCTGTGGCAGCTTACTAGGGCTACTGGTTGTTTTAGGTTTGTATCCAAATATAATCTTAGGCTATGCGTTTGGAGTGTTTGCATGAACCAAGTTGAAAATATTGTAGAAGTAACCGTTTTTACAGCTGAAATGTTTGTTGTTTTGTCCCCCATTTTATTTCTGTCATTTGGTATCGTTTTAGCGTTATTACTTATTGCTTGGCAACGTTCACAAAAAATGATCGCGGTATTCAGTCAAGTTATTTTAGTCTTTACGTTATTGTTATCTATTCATTTGTTAAGTGGAAATCTATTAAGCGGGGAAGGCGTACAAATTACTACGTTATTGAAAGTTGACCAATTTAGTTACTTAAGTTTATCACTCCTTTGTTTATCTGCTTTAGCTGTGGTTAGTTTAAGCGGACAAGCTTTAAAATCACAAATAGAAGTGCATGATGAATATTACTTATTGATTTTACTGGTTACTTTAGGTGCTGCTATATTAGTTGCGAGCGACCATTTTGCGAGCATGTTTTTAGGTTTTGAATTGCTTTCAATCAGTTTAGTTGGCTTAGTCGGTTATTTTCGTGAACATAAATATGCAGTAGAAGCTGGTTTTAAATATTTGATTTTAAGTGCCACCGCTTCAAGCTTTATGCTACTTGGGATTGCTTTTATTTATAGCCAAACAGGTAATTTAAGTTTTGCTGTTAATTCAGCCGCGGTGTCATGGAGTCCAGTCCCTTTACAGTTATTTAATAGTGTTGGTATTTTACTGTTCTTTTCAGGTATCGCGTTTAAATTATCTTTAGCGCCTTTTCATTTCTGGGCGCCTGATGTTTATGAAGGAGCACCGACGCCAATTACCTTGTTAATGGCAACAGTATCGAAAGTCGCTATGTTTACCGTATTAATAAAGTGCTGTTTTTCTCAAGGTTATTATAATAATGAGTATTTCATTGACGTTATTATTATAGTTGCTCTTCTATCTATGTTTGTTGGTAATACATTAGCTTTAAAGCAGCAGAATATTAAACGACTGATTGCTTATTCCTCAATTGCTCATTTTGGCTATTTACTTATTATCCTGTTGATAAGTTCTGAGCAAAGTATTGATTTTGCATGGCAAAGTGCTCTATTTTATTTATCGGCTTATATACTGGCAAATATCTCCATTTTTACCATTGTAATGGCTTACGAAAAAGAGCTTTCGCAAAACGCCCAAGAGAGAGACGTTAGGATTGATGATTGGCAGTCGATGTTCTGGCATCGTCGAACTGAAGCTGTTTTGTTGATAGTTTCTATATTAAGCTTAGCAGGGATCCCTTTGACTATGGGGTTTATTGGTAAGTTTTACCTTTTAAATCAGGCTGTTATTTCGCAAAGTTGGTGGCTAGTTTCTGGTTTAGTCATTGGTAGTGGTATCGGATTAGCCTATTACTTGCCCATTATTTTTACGGTTTTTAAACCCGGCGAAAAGCACATGCTAAAAAGTCACCATCCTAAAGGTGTTCTTGTAGCGAGCCCTCGAATATTTATTACTCTTCTCATTATTATTAGTTTTTATTTAGGCGTTTTTCCTGATTCTTTCAGCCAATATATTATGTAACAGCAATTCTTATAAGTAGTTGAATGGGGCTCTATTATGAGATTGGATTATTAACGATTTTAAATTAAAGACAATAAATTAGTTATATTTACTAAATAGTAAGTGGTTTTACAAAATAAATATCTCGTTATTTTGTAACCTATTGAATTTTATGTAATATAATATTGGCGCGATACTTGAGTAAAAGTAGCAACTCTTTATAACAAAAATAATAGGAATAATGTCATGTTTATTCGTAAAAATATTGTACGTTCACTTACTCAAGCTTCTTTAGCCCTTGCTACTATGTCTCTGTTAAGTGGCTGTTTAGTTGTTGCCTCTGCGGAAAATGCAGATATTCATCATAAAAAAGAATTAACATTATCGGCAAGTGCCTTAAAGACACTCGATATAGAAGCCGGAGCGGGTGGTTTAATTATTAAGGGTTCTGATCAAGCTACGGAAATTATTGTATCAGCGGACATTTATACTAGTAGTAAATCGAGTAGTGATTACGAGTTTGATTTGTCAGACTCTGGAACAACAGCTTTTTTGGTGGCTAAATCGAATAGCTCAGGCATGTGGATGGGAACGTCACCTCATATTGATCTTGTGATCACAGTACCAACTAAAATTATGTTAAAGATTAATGACGGCTCTGGAGAGGTAGATATCACCAATATAAACGGTGTTATTAAGCTAACTGATGGTTCAGGTAGCTTGTCTATCGCAGACGTAAGAAATGATGTCACTATTATTGATGGCTCTGGAAAGATAACGTTAAGCAATATTATAGGCAATGTATCAATTGATGATGGCTCAGGTGCAATTAACCTTAATGATATTGAAGGTGACTTATCAATAGAGGACGGCTCTGGCAGTATTTATGCGAGTGGTGTAAATGGCAATGCAGATATAAATGATGGATCTGGTGATTTAACCGTAAAACAGGTTACAGGCATTATTACACTTGATGATGGCTCTGGTGATATAGAGATTGAAGACGCTGGTGGTTTGAAAATTATTGATAGTGGCTCTGGCGGATTGAAGGTAAGTAATGTTAAAGGGGGTTTTGAGATCGATAGTTAATGGAAATATAATTAAACTTATTTATATTAACTTGAACTTAACTTCTAATGGAAGTTGACATCAAGTTAATTAAATCGACTGTTTTGAATGTTTTTCATACGATTGTACTATCTATTACTTGCGTGGTGCGAAAATCTATGTATAATGCGCGCCTCGCTAACGGTGATTTGATTTATAAATTATTCTCCATCGTTTAATGCGAAATGAGTGGGGTTTTCCGCCCAATAGACTTCTTAGCTAATATATCATTATTAGCCCTATGTTCTTTAGTGAACGTGCCTTAAGTCTTCCTGGTGGTTTCCTCGTATATATATGCGGGATGACAAGGTTACTTTTAACCTATTCCGCCACAAGAGAAGACAAAATTTATGACTACTTCTAACGATGCTCCTGTGAGCTTTGACTCTTTAGGCTTGCCTGAAACATTATTATCTGCTGTAAAATCTCTCGGTTTTGAAAATTCAACTGATATCCAAGCAAGAACTATTCCCCCATTATTAGCTGGTAAAGATGTATTAGGTGAAGCACAAACAGGTACAGGTAAAACTGCTGCTTTTGGTTTACCCGCTTTAGCAAAAATTGACTTATCATTGAAAAAACCACAATTAATGGTTTTAGCACCGACACGTGAATTAGCGATGCAAGTTGCAGAAGCAATTGAAAGCTTCGGTAAAAACATGAAAGGTTTACGTGTTGCTACTTTGTACGGTGGTCAATCATACCAGCCACAATTTCAACAATTAGAGCGTGGCGCTCAAGTGGTTGTTGGTACTCCTGGCCGTTTAATGGATCACTTACGTCGTAAGAGCCTTAAATTAGGTAACTTATCTTTTTGTGTACTTGATGAAGCAGATGAAATGCTTAACATGGGTTTCCTAGAAGATATCCAATGGATACTTGACCACTTACCAGAAACTACGCAAATGGCTTTGTTCTCTGCAACTATGCCTCCAGCAATTCGTAAAATTGCTAATCGTTTCTTAAAAGATCCTGAACATATTAAAATTGCTGCAGTTAAACAATCAAAAGCAAATATCTCTCAGTTTGCTTGGAAAGTTAGCGGTATTCGTAAAATTACTGCTTTAGAGCGTATAGCTGAAATCGTTGATTATGATGCGATGATAGTATTTGTACGTACTCGTAGCGATACAGTAGAAGTTGCTGAACAACTAGAGCGTGCTGGTTACCCTGCATTAGCGTTAAACGGCGACATGAACCAAGCGCAGCGTGAACGTTGTATTGAGCAAATGAAGTCTGGTAAGTCATCTATATTAGTTGCTACTGACGTTGTTGCTCGTGGTTTAGATATTCCTCGTATCTCTTTAGTTGTTAACTATGACCTACCGGGTGATAACGAAGCTTATGTTCACCGTATTGGTCGTACAGGTCGTGCCGGTCGTGAAGGAATGTCAATTGCATTCGTACGTCCTCGTGAAATGTACTCATTACGTCATTACGAGCGTTTGACTTCAGGTGTTATTAAGACTTATGAATTACCAAATATTGAAGAAATTGGTAAAAAACGTATTGAACGAACACGTGTTGAAATGGCAACGGTTGTTGCAGATAAAGATTTAGCAAACATGCGTGAAATTGTTGAAGCTATGGCGAACGAATCAGAGCTTTCTATGACTGATTTAGCAGCCGCTTTATTATTCCAAAAACAATTAAATCAACCATTACAACCGAAAGAAGATCCAAAACCTCGTCGCGAAACTCGTGAACGTAGTGATCGAGATAGTAGAAATGACCGTGGTGGCCGTAACGAAAGCCGTGGTGGTCGTAACGAAAGTCGTGGCGGCAGAAATGAACGCGGCGGAGAGCGTGCTCCTCGTAAGGTTAAAGTTAACCGTACGGATGTTGATTGGCAGACATATCGCCTAGAAGTAGGTAAAGAACATGGTGCTCGTCCTGGTGACATCGTTGGTGCTATCGCTAATGAGATTTCTTTAGACAGCAGCTACATTGGTGCAATTAACTTACATGATAAGCATACTTATGTTCAGTTACCAAAAGGAATGCCTGACAAGTCATTTGAGCAATTGAAGCGTGTTAAGATTCGTCGTCAATCATTAGAAATTACAGTTTCAGATGTTAAAACAGTTGAGTCAACACCAACAGGTGATCGTCCTCGTAAGAATCAAGAACGCTCAAATCGTCCTAGTTAATAGATAAGCATTCAATAAAAAGGTACGTATATCGTACCTTTTTTTATGCCTGTAATTTACTAAAAATCTTGAAATATATCCTGGTAATTACATGTGTAACCATAAGTTTACATGTGTTCTGTAGGCTTTATATGGCTTGTCTTCGTATCGAATAAATTCTCATCATAATTCACGTACATTTTCTGTTACGCCCCATAGGTTGGTTAGATTTGCTTGTCGCTTTCCCTTCTTCTTAAACCTAGTGATAATGCTTTCATTGACAATGTAACAGAGATAAATATGACTGACGTAAAAAACCCACTAAACCTTCGCGGTATCGAATTCACTGAATATGCAACACCAGATTCAGATTTTATGGAAAACGCATTTTATGGTTTTGGTTTTTCAAAAACGAAAACTTTTAAAGGTCGTGATATTGATTACTTTAATCAAAATGATATTCACTTTTTATTAAATAATGAAAAAGCGGGATTTTCAAAAGAATTTGCTAAAAGTCATGGTCCTGCTATTTGTTCAATGGGCTGGCGCGTAGACAATGCAGATTTTGCTTTTGAAGAAGCAATTAAGCGTGGCGCTAAATCTGCAGCTGATGAAGACAACAAACTTCCATATCCTGCTATTTTCGGTATTGGTGACAGCTTAATCTATTTCATCGATAAATTTGCAGCGTCAACAATAAATCCAGGTTCTATCTATGAAGATGACTTTGAAGCGATTGACGCGCCAGTTATTAATGAAGATAAAGGTTTTTTACGTGTTGACCATTTAACCAATAATGTTCATCAAGGTACGATGGAGCATTGGGCAAATTTCTATAAAGATATATTTGGCTTTACTGATGTTCGTTACTTCGATATTAAAGGTGAGAAAACAGCTTTGATTTCTTATGCATTAGCGTCACCTTGTGGCACTTTCTGCTTACCTATTAATGAAGGTAAAGGTAAGAAAAATAACCAAATAGATGAGTACTTAGATGAATACAATGGTCCAGGTGTTCAACATTTAGCGTTTATTAGTGATGATTTAGTCGGCTCTTTAGATAAGTTAGATAAAAATATTATTGATACGCTTGATATCGTTCCTGAGTATTATGATGACGTATTTAAACGTATCCCTTGGGTTAAAGAAGATCACAAGCGCATTCAAGATCATCAAATACTTGTTGATAGTCAGAAAGAAAATTCGTACTTATTACAAATTTTCACTAAAAACATCTTTGGTCCTATCTTCATAGAAATGATCCAACGTGTAGACGACCAAGGTTTTGGTGAAGGTAACTTTACTGCATTGTTCAAATCGATTGAACTTAACCAAATGGAAAAAGGTACGGTTTAATTTTTAACAATTTCTTACTCTTTTTATTAAAGGTCTGCTTATGCAGGCCTTTTTTTATTACTCATTAAAACCTACACTTAAATCATTTTACTTTCAGCTTTAATCTGAATTGGACTTTGCCTGTCTTTTACACAAAGAATTTTGAGTTTTCCTTATGAACAGTATTGTTAAACCTTATTTGTTTCGCGCCTCTATTGTTGCCAGTTTGGCACTTATACTTGGCCTTTCTTTATCGGCTCTCGTTTATTCTTCTTCACAAAAAGTTAAAGAAAACGCGGTTGAACTTGTAGAACAACGTATCCCTATTTTAACGGGGGTTAAGCAGTTAGTTGCCGATTTAAGTGAGCAAGAGCGTAATATTTACGAATACTACCGCTCTCAAAACGGTGAGGTTTTCCAAAAAATGCATAACGAAATTCAAGCTGCATTTATTTTGCATAGTGAAATACTGCACGAGCAAAAGTACTTTAGTGAAGAAGATGAAATTATTATCGCCAAACAAGCGCAAATTAGTTTGTTGGCGAAAAAGTTCTACCACCTTATGGAGACGGGAGATACCGGGGAGAATCAAACGTGGGATGATTTACGGGAATTACTGACTGAAATATCTACGGCAAGGCGAGAGCTTTTACCCACGTTGATGAAAGTGGAAAGAATAACAAAGAAAACCGTTGATAAAGCGCACCATGCAACATTAACGCAGGTGGATTTCACCCATAACATCGTGACCTTTTATGGCTTTGCCATTGTTCTTCTTGCTGGTTTAATTGCTTGGTATATCCGTCAATATATTTTAACCAATGCTAAGAACACCCGTTTAGCCTTATTTTCACATAGAAACCCAAACCCTATATTGAGTGTGAATAATTTGGGGGAGTTAGTTTTTTCTAATCCCGCGTGTAACACATTATTGAATAGTCAGGGCCTTGATGAAAAAGATACTGAGCAGTTATTACCCCGCAATTTTTCTGAATTAAGAAAAAAACTGACGGAGTGTGATAGAAATGCGATGACATTACAGCAAACGTTAGGTGACCGTATTTTGCACATGAGTATTCATTGGTTAAAAGAACTTGATGCATACGATATTCATTTACTTGATGTTACAGAGCAAAAATTCGCTGAGCAAAAGGTGAAGCATTTAGCTTTTTATCAACCACTGACTAATTTACCTAATCAGTATAAGTTGAATGAAGATATCGATTTACATTTAGCAGATAAGCATCATTTTTCATTAGGTATTTTTGCAGTCAGTGATTTTAACCAATTAGTGAGTTCTGTTGGTGTAGAGGCGACGTCTTTACTTGTTACCACACTCACAAAAAATATTATTAGCCAGTTAGAGGTTGGGGTTAATTTATATCAATTGAACGATAGTCAGTTTGCGCTTATCTCACAGCATCATATCAGTGAGGTAACTTTAGAGAATTTAACGTTTAAAATTTTGCAGGTTGCTCAACGCTCCATTGTAACGTCGTTTGGAGAATTCTTTATTGAACTCGATTTTGGCTATTGTTTATCCCCCGAGCATTCTACTGAACGTGGAAGTCTACTTAAACACGCTCATGCGGCGTTAGATGAAGCAAGTAAAAATGAGCACCAACATTTCTCAATGTTTGAAATGAGCTATGCGAATAAAATAGAGCACAGTGCCAACTTGATCGACAAGTTACGTCAAGTTATCGAAAAAGATGAATTGTTTCTAGTTTTTCAACCACAGTTGCATCTAGCAAGTAATAGAATTACCGGTATAGAAACTTTAGTTCGCTGGAAACATGAAGATGAGATAATTTCACCCGCTGATTTTATTCCATTGGCGGAACAATCAGGGTTAATTGTACCTATCGGTGAATGGATTTTGAATCAAGCCTGCCTTATTGCTAAACAGTTAGTTGAACTAGGTTACATTGATATTGTAGTCGCAGTAAATGTTTCACCGCGACAGTTTTCACATCCAAGCTTCTCTGCCAGTGTCCACCAAGCATTAAGACATTCTGGTTTATCGCCGCGAAATTTAGAATTAGAAATAACAGAAGGTGTCTTTATGCATAATGAAGCCGGCACCCTTGAAGTTTTACATGAACTAAAATCATCTGGTATTAGTTTGTCGATAGATGACTTCGGTACGGGTTACTCCTCTTTGTCATATTTAAAACGTTTACCGATTGATAAATTGAAAATAGATCAGTCGTTTATTCGAGATTGTCATAATAATGAAGAAGATCGGGTGATTGTCAGTACTATCGTTGAACTTGGTAAAAGTTTGGGGTTGTCGCTAATCGCTGAAGGCGTTGAAGAGTCTATGCACGTTGATTTTTTAAAATCGTTACAATGTGATGAAATTCAGGGATATTGGTATAGTAGACCGGTTGAGGCTGCTCAGCTATTTGAATTTATGAAAAAAGCTTCAGCAAAAGCTAGTTAAGCTGATAACAGGGTAAGTATTTCGTTATTTTAAATCCAGGTTTACGATTTGTTATTAGTTTGATAAACAAGGGAGGAGTATTGTTCAATAATATGATTGATTGCTACTTGTTCATTGTTTTTGGCTGAAAGTAACATTCTTTGATAATGGCTGATAGTTTCTGTTAAATATTGTTGATGTGATGTTATCGATAGATCCCACATCGTATGACCTGTAGATGATATTTCATTCAATGGATCTAACGTATTTACTAATACTGAAAATTCTTTTTTTACATGGATAATTTCATAAAAGCGTTTATTTTCAGTGACAATATACTCGCCAAGTAACGAACAGTTATTCTTTATTAAGGTTTGTCTCACTTGATAATTGTAATGAACTGCGCAAAGGATAAACTCGACTTCGATAGTTGGTTTTGTGATAGACATTTCACGAAATTTATTGATCAGATTTTCAATAAATTGAATAATTAATTCGCCACCGACACCTGCAATAACCACCAGTTGCTTATCTTGAGGCGTTAGCGGAATTTTTATGACATCAGTACAGTGAACTTGCCAGCGTTGAACGAAATCTTCAGTGCTAAAATGCTTTTGTAATAATGATTCAAGCTGAGAAGTTAATGAGGGAACAATATCGACAAAATGAATAGTGCTTGCAGCTTTTCTTTTTAATAGCGTTAATCCCAACAAACCATGATCACAACAACAATCCCAAATACTTTGGTAGTTAGCGTTAGCGCTGATGATACTGTCAATTTTTTGCAAACGGTTGCTTATTTTTTTCATCTGTAAATTTAAGCCAAATCAAACCAATTTTTTTGTTGAGCTTCATCTAAAAAACTCCAAGCAATAAAACGACTGATTTTTTGCCCTTGTGCCATGTTAACGATCTTCACTTGCTTTGCATTGGACTTTTTAATAGAGAGCTTTAGCTGACTTATATGGTCTTTTTTAGACACTAGGCAGGTAAACCATAACACTTGATTTTGGATACGTTTACTTTCTTTTATCATGTTATTTATAAAAGCAACTTCTCCGCCGGGGCACCATAATTCAGCATTTTGTCCGCCAAAATTAAGGGGAGCAGTTTTACCCGTATTTAAGGGTACTTTCATCCCTTTTTTATTTGCTTCTAAATTTTTAACTTTACGTGTTGAGCCTTTGGTTGCTTCTGCTAATGAACGATGAAAAGGCGGATTGCACATTGTTAGTTCGAAGCGTTCTCCCGGTTGAACTAGATTGTTAAAGACTTGTGTTGATTCTTTTTGTAGTTTACAGGTTATTGCTTTCTTAAGGCGTTTGTCTGAGGATACATTTTGCTGCGCTACTTTAATCGCCATAGGGTCTATATCACTACAGGTAAAACTCCACTGATATTCACGTTGTCCTAAAATTGGATAAATACAACTTGCACCCGTACCAATATCAAGTACTGATATTCTATTCTTCATTGACGTTTCAGGGAGTGTTTCTGATAATAAATCAGCAAGGTAATGAATATAGTCAACTCTACCCGGAATAGGGGGACATAAATAACCTTGGGGGATATCCCATTGATTAACGTGATAATGATGCTTTAATAATGCTTGATTAAGTGCTTTTACAGCATTAGGGTCAGCAAAGTCGATAGATAAGTTCTGATATTTATTGGTATGAACGTAAGGTTTTAACGTGGGTGATGATTGGCATAGTGCTAAAAAATCATAACCGTTATTATGACGATTTTTGGGATGGAGGTTTTGTTTTAAAGCCACGAATATTCTCTACAAATAAATAACGAAAAGATTTTATCATTTCCTTAATCTAAATGATAAGTTTGCCGTATATAAATATTATGCGGCAAACTCCAATATGATGAACGCTATTAGATTGACTTAAAGGTCATAACCAATATGTTGATGCAAACGAATGACTAATTCTTCTTTTGAATTATCGTAACCTAACTTTTCAGCCGTTGAACGTAACGCTTGCTCAACCAGATTAAGGAATTTACCGTACCCTTGGCTCGTTTTATGATCTTTAGTGGCAATGATCACAAATTTTATTGAATCAACTAAGCAATCACCTTCACAGTGCATGGTGAACGTATTATTAGGTTCAAACGGATTAAAGCTTAATTTCTGTAAGTCTCCAGCGGCCTTGTGTTTTTCTTCCAAGCGACTTCTAACAATAGGCGTTAAACCATTAGCCAAAATAGCGCCCTCAAGCAAATGCTGCTTATTTGCAGACTCAATGAAAGCATGACTGATTAAGTCGTACAATGGTTGATAGGGCTGAACCTTTGATTTATCAATATTGAGTAATTCTTTAATGCGACGGTTGATAGGCAAATCCGCCACAGCATAGGTTAGTACATCTCTTTTTTCTGGCAGTACTATATCATCAGCCGCGTAGCGATTTTTTAAGGTACGCAATTTGTGGGTTTGTGTTCCTGTAACGCCTTTATCTTTAGCAAACAAATCGTAAGTTAAATGTTGGTGATCACACACTCTCACCGTTGAATTACTAATTTGATGAATATCAAGAAATTCATTTAAAGCCAATAGAACATTTTTGTGAAATTCTGCTGAGGTTTGACGGACATTGTCACCATTAGCGAGAAATATTAAGGTAATACCTCTAATGCGCTTCTTACCATTAATGTAAGCATTCTGGCTGTAATGATTGCGAGGGCTATACATAAATAAAATTTCTTGATCAGTTTGTACCGTTAATTTTTCTGGACTATAACGGATACGAGAAAACTTTTCATTGGCAATAAATTGGCCACTCTCAATATCCAATTTATTGTTTACATCAAAAAAACTGTCAGCTAAATGTTGATATAACTTCTGGTAAGGTTGTTCACTTGTTCTATCCATTAATTTACTGTGTAAGTTAATTAATTCATCTGTAAGTGGGAATTTCACCATTAAGTATTGGTTATTACGGGCAGATGACGGAATGTACACTTTATGCTGGTTGCTACGAGAGCGAGAGATTGGCATTTCATATCCTTATTAAATAGAGTAGTAATCTAACCGCATTATAAACAAATTGGATTTATTTTCATGTGTTCTAAAACACAATTGGGCTTTATGTGTATCTTTTTCTATAAATTTGTTACGAAGATTTAACAACACAAAATAATACACTCCTGTGTAATATATATTTTCCTTTTCAATGATAGTAATAAGCCACCTAGCACTAAAAAGGTAGACAACTCATCTAAAGAGAAACACCCGTTGCTGAAATCTTAACCCTATATCCGCATACGTTGCTCATTATCGAAGGTCATACTTCAAAAGTTGGCTTTAGCGGTGTACCTTATTTTCTTCTTTCTAGATAAATTTGTATAAATTCTTTATTATTATTGTTGCTGCTGTAATGGGGTATAACCAATACAGCAGTTTTAGCTGAGTTTATCCCTTTTTACATTAAAATAGCATGATGAAGATCATGCTTTTTTTTGTCAAAAATTTGTGCTATTTCGTGATAACACTCATGTAAAGTACCAATCACCATCGAATACAAAGTAAATCAATAAAAATGGTGGAGATGAACCTTATTAATAAGTTGAAAAAAAATCGCTTGCCCAGTATGCTACGCCACCCTTTTTACACTCAGTGGTATTAGTAGACAATGATTGGTTTTGATTACGGCACTTCAAATTGTGCTGTCGCAGTAATGGAAAGTGGCCAACCGAAGATATTATCTTTAGGTGAGCATGGTAAGTATATTTCTTCTACGCTATATGCGCCAAGTCGAGACATTATTGCTCATTGGTTATGTCAACAATTGAGTGAAGAACAACAATCTCTTTTCAAGCAACAACGAGCGTTACCGTTACGAAAAGGGCAAAACGTATTACGAGAACTGAAGCTTGATGGTATTCCAACCGAATTGTCTTTTGGCCAAACAGCCTTAGATTTGTATCTGGAAGATCCTGAAGAAGGTTATTACATCAAATCACCTAAATCTTTTCTAGGGGCAAGTGGTTTAGTCGACAGTCAAATTAATTTGTTTGAAGATATTGTTGCAGCGATGATGAGTAATATCAAAACACTTGCTGAGGAAAAACAGCAAAAAGAAATAACACAAACCGTGATTGGAAGACCAATAAATTTCCAAGGTTTAAAAGGGGAAGAAAGTAATCGCCAAGCGTTAAATATTTTGACCAATGCTGCTAAAAGAGTGGGTTATAAAAACGTTGAATTTCAATACGAGCCTGTTGCAGCCGGTTTTGAATATGAAGCAAATTTACAAGAAGAAACTAAAGTGCTTGTTGTTGATATTGGCGGAGGGACCACTGATTGTTCAATGTTATTAATGGGCCCGAAATTCAAAAACAGTTCTTCAAGAGAGCAACACTTGCTCGCACACACAGGTGTTAGAATTGGTGGCAATGATTTTGATATTCAATTAGCGTTAAAAGGAATAATGCCAAGCTTAGGCATGAACGGCAATTTAAAAACAGGTAAGCCTATGCCTGTTAACAGTTTTAATCAAGCTGTGGCGATTAATAATATTAATGAACAAACTAATTTTTACAGCCAAGAAAATTATCGGTTTTTACAAACATTGCAACGGGACGCAAAAGAACCTGAAATATTTTCTCGCTTGTTAAAAGTGCATCAGCAGAAATTAAGTCACCGGTTAGTTAATGGCGCAGAGCAAGCAAAAATAGGGTTAACAGCACAAGATTCTCAATCAATACTTCTCCATGATTTGGCTGATAACCTAGAAGTTGAAGTTAATCGTTCATTAATGTTAGCTTCAAGTTCAGCTCAATTAAAACAGATAGCTCGCTTAATGAGTGAATGTGTTGTGCAAGCAAATTGCAAACCTGACGTGATTTTTGTCACTGGAGGCTCGGCAAAATCACCCGTTTTGAATAAATTTTTACGTGAACAAATGCCTAACACCCCATTAATTGTGGGTGATCATTTTGGTAGTGTTACGGTTGGTTTAGCGCGATGGGCTGAAAAAGTATTTCAATAAAGTTAGAGTTTCACTGCAATTCCCTTGTAATTGCAGTGTTAACAATGTTAAAAATATAGAGGTGGATGAGTCACAGGTTTTACATTTTAAAAGGAATTAACATGTACTTAAAAATATTAAGCTTTATTTGCTTATTATCGAGTTTATATACTTTTAGTGGCTGGGCCAATAACTCTCAATCGATAACCGTTCCTGTCCATGAAAATATTGCGGGTAAAGCACTTCATCAATATGCAAATATTTGGTGGCAGTGGACGAGTTCAATGAGCGATAAAACTTCTCCGGTACGTGATAAAACAGGTGAGAAATGCCATGTGAATCAGCAAGGTGATGTTTGGTTTTTAGCTGGAGGTTTTGGTACCTCAAAAATACAGCGTCATTGTATTATTCCACAAGGTAAACATATTTTTTTCCCTATTATTAATATGGCATATTGGCCTGAAAATAATATCAACAAAACTTGTGAAGAAGTAAAGCAAGAATCTGCATTAAATAATAGTGAACTATACTTTGTGTATGCCGAACTCGACGGTCTTTCAATTCCCAATATGCGCAATAATCGAATTAAGTCTGAAAATTGTTTTGATTTGCATGAACTACTTGCGCAAACACAAGCGGCAAAAAAAGTTTATCCTGCCGCTACCGATGGTTATTGGCTAATGTTAAGGCCTTTATCTAAAGGGGTACATTCGTTGAAGTTCAATGCCCAATACCAGCATAGTTCGGCGGTTCATGGAAATATGATGCAAGATATTGAATACACTCTAGAAGTTAAATAGGCTTGAACATAGTTAAGCATCATTTTACAATGGGATATCTTCATTACCGTGTTAATCAATTATGTCTTCAGATACCTTAGGCGCAAGCCTTAATTATAAATCAAAAGAGAAAGGCTATCGTGATCGTGCCTTAAAATTATTTCCTTGGGTGTGTGGCCGTTGTGCTCGTGAGTTTGTTTATTCAAACCTTATGGAGCTAACTGTGCACCACGTTGACCACGACCATACTAATAACCCTAACGATGGTAGTAATTGGGAGTTGTTATGTGTTTATTGCCACGATAATGAGCATGCTAAATACACAGATCACGCTAAGTATAAAACTGAAGTTATTGCAGGCGACACAAACCAAGATACTGCAACCTATAATCCTTTTGCTGATCTGAAATCAATGTTGAAAAAATAATTTATCTATATTTCAATGTGGTTACAAAACTTTTCATTTTTTTACTGATTTACCATTGTTTTTTATTAGTATAACCCCGAGTATATTAGTTGAAGACAATTTTTCTCTTAGTAAAAGGTAACGTTATGAAAATAAATATTTCCGGTCACCATGTTGAAATTACTGAAGGTATTAAGCAGTCAATTGAGAGCAAGTTTAAAAAAATTGCTAAACATTATCCTAGTCTTATGAGCATAAGCTCAATTATTACCGTTGAGCCACACCAACAACAATTAGAAGTTTCTACTCACTATGAAGGTAGTGAAATCTCCGTTCGTGCATCAGGTAAAGAGTTATATTCAGCTATCGCTAGTGCCGCTAAAAAATTACAAGCAGCGCTCGCGCATCGCAAAGGTGTATTAGCTGCAAAACTACATAAAAAATATGAAGTTGAACAGTCGGATGCATTTTTACTTGAACAATAATTATAATTGAATTAGTTTATTATGATTAATATAAAGGTTGCTATAAGCAACCTTTTTTATGTTCAGGATGAACGGTATGTCGTGATGCCATGGATGGCAAGGAACGACCATGTTCAGGATGAACGGTCATGATTTTAGTTCCAGACAAATCATAAATACCTCAGTCCATGGATGGCATCACTACGATTTTTTCACATAAGTCTTTAAGCAGGGAGAAACTAATGGCGGGATCAAGTCTATTAACATTACTCGATGATATTGCAGCGGTACTTGATGATGTTGCCATCTTATCAAAAGTAGCAGCTAAGAAAACGGCAGGTGTACTTGGCGATGATTTAGCACTTAATGCTGAACAGGTTTCAGGTGTAAAGGCTGACAGAGAATTGCCTGTTGTTTGGGCTGTTGCTAAAGGGTCATTGCTCAATAAATTAATCATTGTTCCTGCCGCTTTAGCGATAAGTGCTTTTGCGCCACCATTAATTACGATTTTATTAGTAATAGGTGGTCTTTTTTTATGTTTTGAAGGTTTTGAGAAAGTGTTTCACAAATTTTTTCATAACAATCAGAACTTACAACAAGATAAAAAAGAACTTCAACAGATAAAAGTAGATGCTTTAATCGATGATAATGTTGATTTAGTGGCTTTTGAACAGGAAAAAATTAAAGGCGCTATTCGTACCGACTTTATATTATCAGCAGAAATAGTTGTTATTGTTCTAGGCACGGTTCAAGAGGCCGCTTTTGGAATACAAGTCGCGGTGGTCTCTGGACTTGCCCTTGCTATTACATTTGGTGTTTATGGGCTTGTTGCGGGCATCGTTAAACTTGATGATTTAGGACTATATTTGTTAAGAAAATCGGTTTCAGGCAGATTTAATACCATTCAACGTTCCTTAGGGCGTGGCTTACTTATTTTTGCACCGGCATTAATGAAAACGTTAACGGTGGTAGGTACTATTGCTATGTTCCTTGTTGGCGGCGGAATTTTGGTGCATAGTTTTGAATGGCTCCATAAGCAGGTTCATCATTTGGTTGAGTTTTTAGCGCATAGCTTAGGTGCTATTGCTGAGGTTGTAGCGCCAATTATTACAGAAGGCATTGTGGGTATTCTTGCTGGAGGCTTGGTTTTATTAGCCATTACATTGCTTAAATCCTTTAAGAAAATCAATAATACTTAATATCAATAAATCAGACGGAGTGAGCATTAACTTAAGCTTTGCCTGATTTTTTTTATCTGTCCATAAGTCCTTTGATATACTCGAAAAAAACTTCGCTCTAAAGGACTTAGCGCATGTCCACTTTTCCGCATGGATATATTCGCCCTTCACTATGTTTGTCTGCAATAATCTTTAGCTCATCTGTAGTCCAAGGGTAATCACTTTTGGTAAGACTTATTTGCTAAAGTAAAGACAACGCTAAAAACATAAGCCAGTATAAAATAACCTAAAAATTGACCTGAAATAAATAATATCATTTTAGGTGTAAAGGCTGTCTCTTCAGTAAAAAAACTCAGCATAAATATTGCGGGAGATACAAAAAATGTATATCCGGGAAAAGATAATGAAATGAAATGGTAATTAAACAAAAATGCACAAATACCTAATATAACACCAAAAAATCCAATGAATAAAGCAAACCTAAAGTGGGTCATTATTTTTACCTCAAAAGTCATCAAAGTTTAACTTTTACGATATCTTCTTAATCAAATATTAAGATAAATTCAAATAAGCAACAAATCCGATCCAACTAATACCAAGAAGTGCCCAAGGCATGAAGCTGATTGTTTTTGAGTCGCCTGTTTCATTTAGGTTATTTAAATCATCTTTGTTTTGAGTGTTCTTATCTCTTAATAATGATTTTTTAGCTTTATCACGTTCTCGTGACTTTATGTTTTGCTGCTTTTTATATTCGGCAATACCTTTCTCAATGCCCTGAGCAATAAGCTTAGTTTGTTCTTTCGTTTGTTTAGGTTTTTGTGTGCTTTTGGCGACTTTCATTGCTGCTGTTTGAACTTCGGGTGAATGTTTATGATTCATTTTCTACTTATAAGCTAATATTAATATGATAAGGATGAATTTATAAGAACCTCGCCCGTTGAGCAAGGCTTATCTAAAGTTTTCAAAAGAGATAAATTAATGCTTTATACCAACTAGAGTAGTTGTTTAACTTTGATTGATGATTAATGAGTTTTATGACCTTATTCTTTAAAAGAGCCATTCTCATTTTCTTTGTATTTATTAACGACAGTATTGCAGAAAACAATGAAAATGAAACGATATTAGCTGAACATAAAAAACTTAATGTTCAGGTAATCTCAGAAATATACCCCCCTTATCAAGTGATGAATGATAAGGGGGAACTTCAAGGCTGGGCGGCGGATAAAGTCAAAGCAATCTTTGATAAAGCATCAGTTGATTATAATGTAAAAATATATCCTTGGGCGCGGGCCTATCAGTTAGCGTTAACAAAACCTAATGTCTTTATATTTTCTTTACTGAGAACAGCAGAAAGAGAGCATCTTTTTCGATGGATAGCGCCATTATGTTTAATCGAATTTTCATTCTATCGCTTAATAAAGAGGTCTGACATTAAAGTTAATAACCTCGAAGAAGCAAAAAAATATCTTATTGCTGCCCAAAAAGGACAGGCATCAGCTGAGTACCTATTAAGCCTAGGATTTGAACCAGAAAAAAATTTATCGGTTTCTTATAATAATGATAACTTTATTCAAATGTTAGCTTTTGGAAGGGTTGAACTTATCGTCTTATCATCAACTTATTTTCAATCACTTATTGATGCGAAATCCCCCTTTGCTGATAAAATAGAACCTGTTTTCCCATTGCGCGGCTTAACGCGCAATTTGTATTTAGCCAGTAGTCTTAATTCCGCGCCTGAGCTAATTGAAAAATTAAATAATGCATATCACGAGTTAGTTGCTCAATTTGATAATACGTGTAATGAATAATCAAAAAGTTTACTGCTATGAAATGGTTAATTTACATTTATTTTGGTTAAACTTACTAAGTTATAATTTTAAAATATTGATTTTTACAACCCTGTTTTTTAACGTTATGTAATTTAAGACTATTTTTATTGGTCTGTTTTTTGCTTAATTGTTTAAAACATATATTTACACTTTTAAGGAATAATAACATGGCCGTTAATATTGCAGACCGCCCGAGAGATAAAGTTAGAGAAGAAGTTGTTGACCAATTAGTGATGAATTATAGTCACGGTGAGCTTTCACATGAGGCTTTTGAAAGACGACTTGACCAAGCAATGGCTAGCGAATCGAATGAAGACCTTGTAGAACTGGTTGCAGATTTAGACTTAAAAGTTGACCAAGAATATATTGAAAAGAAAAAAGAAGACTTTCGATTTAATTATTCTTCAACCCCAGCCGATGAAAGTGATTTACTTGTCAATATTTTTAGTGGTAGCGGAAGAAGTGGACAATGGCGTGTCGCTAAAGAAATTAAGTCTGTAAACATTTTTGGTGGTTGTGATATCGATTTTAGCGAAGCCATCTTTACACAAAGAGAAGTAACAGTGAAAGTTTTTTGTTTATTCGGTGGTATTGATATATATGTTCCTGAAAATGTGAAAGTTATTTCAAAAGCTTTTTGTATTTTTGGTGGTATAGATAATAAAGCTCCATCCACTGATTATATCGATGCACCGACAATTTACGTTGAAGGGTTGGTGTTATTCGGTGGTTTAGATATAACGCTCAAACGTACATTGAAAGAACGTTTTACTGCCTTTGCTGATGGATTAAGAGATATATTTAATTAAGGATATTGATGTTTAACATTTTTCTTGGTTAATCGGAAAAATAAACAAACTTGATCAGGATATAACATCAAAATAGATCAATAAAAAACGCTGGAACATTATGAACCAGCGTTTCTATATGGTTGATATAAATAAAAGCGCAAATTTAATCCGTAAAAGTAATTCTTGGTTGAGCGTCTTTTGATGAGTCTATTTTAGGTGAACAAAGTAGTAACCTTGAAGACGCAATTTCTTCTTCTTTAACCATAAATTCCTTAAAAGCATCAAGGCGCTGCTCTGACAATTTAGCCAATTTCTTGATCTCATCTTTATCGGTTATCTCAATACCTAATGGTTTATCAATATCTTCTGGTGTCGCAATTGCACATAAGGTTAATTGTGTTTCAGGCTTATCTTTCATCAATGCCGCAAACTGTGTCAAAAAAACAGTATGCTCAGCAGTTAAGTCCGTTCCTTTTACTGGAAAGGCTAAGTCATTGAAGCGGACTTTTAATAAATAATCCCCTGCAGACATAGCTATGGTTACAACATTGGCGTACGGCACAAATGTCGTCATTAAATATTCTTTGGCTGCTGACATTGTTGCTTGTTTAATCATCAAACTGACAAAACCACGCATTCCAAAGGATGGATCATCTGTACTACCCTCTAATGGTACATCTAATTCTACATTTCCATCACTATCTTTTAACATGCCTAATGCGATGTTAAACGGTACAGAAGTCTGGCTTTTAACCGTATCAGCCTCATGATCATTCGCAGCACCCAGCTCAACACCCCTCAAAAGTAATACAACATTACCATCAATATCTGTGTTATCAACCGTAACGTCTAGATCCACATCAAGCTGACCGGTTTTAAGTTCATATTTTAGCGCTTCTGAAATATAACTCGATAACGACGGAAGACTTACTTCTTTGAAGAAACCTTTGAGTTGATAAAAATCTTCTTTACTAAAAGGTTTAGCAACAGCAGATAAGTCAAAAGAAGCATATTTATTACTGCCTCCTTTTAACACAAAGAAGCTCTCTTGTTGCGGTTTTTGGTTATCAAATGGCCCCGCGGTAAATGTAGTGATTTTAAAGTCACGTTTATAATGCGGACTGGCACTTTGGTCAGTAAAGTTGATATGGCTGGTGTCAATAAACGAAAAATTATTTATCGCTAATGTAAATGCAGGTTCGGAGTTAGCTATTTGCTCTTCAATGTTGTTTTGCTGACTTACTGCTTTTACTGCAGGTGCTTCAATAGGTCGGTCATCTTTTGCTGGCAGCGGTAATCCTACCATATTTTTGTTTTCATCGAGTTTTGCATCAATAGCTAAACCGAGCAGAGTTATCGTGTCGATGAATACCCCTTGCTGTGAAACATTAATATCATTCAAGCTCAGATTTTGAAATCTTGCTAAAGGCTGATGTTCGTCTGTTGTGTTTTCGGCGAATATGCTTTGCTCAATGGCAAGATTAGGGATATTAGCTTTTATTAATGAGTCTACTGTTGATATGAATATTTCATCAAGGTTTATCGCTGAGATATTAGCTAATATCTGGGATTTTTTACCATCGTAAGCATTAATGTCATGGACGTTTAGTTTCGCTGTCCCTGTGATGGCAGGAGATTGTTCATTATTAAGTTCAACCGACAAGTCTTTTATAGAGAAAGGCATGATATTAAGTGCGAGTGTTTTATTCTTATGTGTTGCCTTAAAATCATCGGTAATGAGCTTGAATGTTTCAAGGTTAATGTTTGTGCCTAAATCTGTTAATGAAATAACTTGTTTACTGTTAACACTGACCGAACCTTGCAGAGTTAAAGGATTATGTTCTTCGCCAAGCGCTAATAGGATAGGTTGAAACGGTGTTAATGCTAATTCAGATAACACTAATTCTGAGCTGATTTTTCCTTGATTATTTTCTAACTGGGCGTTTATATCTATTTTTAAGGGAGATTTATTAATGGCTGCCTTAAGGAATATTTCAGCTTGCTGGGCTTTTGTCGAAGCGAGGACATTTTTCATTATCAAAGAATTGATCGCGAATTTCTGCTGGCTTTGTTCAATGCCAATATTGAATACCGCATCAGACAGGTTGAAGTTTGGCAGTGATACTTGATAATTATTCGGTTCATTATTACTGTTATTTTTTTCTATTTCTTTCGCATTATCTTCAGACGTTTTAATTGTTGCGGAGTCTTTTGAATTGTTTGTGATAACAAAGCCACCAATGACTGGATCTGCTTCATTCAAATTAACATCAAGATATAAACCGTCAATAGTAAATTCAGAGAAGTGCAAGGTGTCAGTTAATAGTCGGTATAAACTTACTTTTACACCCATTGATTTAATCGCTAAAACAGGTGTTTCCATATTTTTTGTTTCAGATATTTCTAGGTCTATAATCGTTAAAATTGAGCCGAAAGGGTTATAACGAATAGTTGTTGCATCGGAAAGGGTCAATTTTTTTTCATTAAGGTATTTAGATGCGTAATGGTGACTAACAAAGGGAGAGAGTAACCAAATTAATGTAAATAAAGTAATAAAAATTAAAGTTATTAACTTAGCTGATTTAATGGCTATTTTTTTTACCGAAGAAGACATAAAGTTCCTGATTTATTGATAAACGTTTTGATAAAGTTGTTTGTATAGGTTTTCAGTATAGCGCGTTGTTAAACAAACGATTATTAATTGTAATAAGTTTGTAAAATGGGGTAGATTATTGACTTTTTAATCGACTGTCTAGTGTTATAGGAGGAATTCTCTCAGTAACGATAAAATTGTTTTTGTTGCTGAACTGTATCTAAGCCAGTATGCTCAATATTAAGTGGTCAGACCTTTGGGTTAACTCAATTAGAATAGCGTATTATAATAATATGACAAATCAAGAATCTATATTTTTACCTCAGGGTGAACATCAACTTCATTTAAGGCATGTTTGGCAAAAAAAAGGGGGCACCCCTGTTTTTATGATACATGGCGTTATAGAAAATGGTCTTATTTTCTATACAAAAAAAGGTAAAGGTTTAGCTTGTTACTTAGCTGAACAGGGGTTTGATGTTTATGTGGCTGATTTGCGTGGACGAGGGGAAAGTACTCCTCCAATTAATAAAAATGCTGACCATGGACAATTTGAGACAATTACTCAAGATATTCCATGTTTCATAAATTATATTATTAAAGAAACACAGCAAAAAGTGCATTTAATTGCACATTCATGGGGTGGTGTCCTTTTGGCAAGTGCTCTTGCTCGAACTCCTGAATTGTCTAAGAATGTTCACAGTAAAACTTGTTTTGGCACCAAACGAATGGTGACTGTAAAAAGTTTAGAAAAACTCTTTAAGATAAATGTTTTTTGGAATAATTTAGCACCTAAATTAGCAAATAAAAAAGGATTCCTCGATGCTAAAAGTTTTGGTATCGGCTCAGATAATGAAACGGTGAAATCTTTAGCTGATAGTGTAGTGTGGACAAAAAAAAGTGATTGGCATGATCCAAGAGACGGTTTCGATTATTTTCAAGCAGCAAAGCTTATTGATTGGCCACCTACATGGCATTTTACCGGCAGTAAAGACAAAGTATTAGGTCATGCAATTGATGTGAATGCTTTTATTAAAGAATATAACCCTCAAGCGAAATTCACGCTACTCTCTAAGACCTCAGGGAATATACACGATTACGATCATATTAATATTCTTACCCATCCCGATGCCCTAAATGACCATTTTCCACTATTAGTAAAATGGTTGAAGTCGCACTGATTTTAATATTTGTTTACTGTTTATCGGCTTCTAATCCTGTTAAGTTTTAAGGTTTACTGTTATAAAATCATTTCAAAAATTTTTCTCATAAATTAAATTTTAAATGGATGTATAACATGAATAAACCCTTAGTTTGTATTGCGACCACCTGCTTTTTCCTTGTTGGTTGTCAATCACTTTCTTCAACTGACATTCCTCAGGTTGACAAAACACAAGTCAATAACACTGTTTCAGATAACAATATTACCGAGGAGGCAGCACCTAAATATCAGGAGTTTATTCATCAGGGGGATACTTCACCTATTCATTCAATTGTTGATGTTAAAGGTAACACCATCGATTTAACCAATGGGAATAAACGTAAATTGGTGATTTTATTTGCTACATGGTGTTCAGATTCAAATCGAGCGCTTAAAGCAATGAACCAGTCTGCTTTATTAAAAGATCCAACGGTAGAAGTCATCGCTATTGCCCGTGAAGAAACTAACGAAGAGGTTATTAAATGGCGCGATGAATATAATATTAATGTGCCATTGGCAACTGATGTTGACCGCAGTATTTATAAACAGTTCGCCGTTGGTGGCATTCCCCGTTTAATTACAATAGGCAAAGATAACAAAGTGATAAAGATGAACTTAGCGGAAGGAGAAGATCAACTTAAACTTATTAAATGGTAAATTTAGCAGCAGGAAATTAAAATATGAGGAATTGTTACAATTTCCTGCTTGGTATTTAAGCACAATCCTATTAAATTTGAACTTTGTTAATTATTTGTAATCAATACTAGTTCAGCATCCTTGTAGGTAATTTCATGCACAAGGAAAATGAATACAAACTAAAGGATGATCATGTTAAAAACAGCAACAATAACCACGGTTTTACTCTTAACTACATTCGCTTCCCCTTTCTCGCATGCAAAAGCGAGTAAATTAAACTTCCACAAAACTCAACAAAAAGCTGAACAAAAAATAACGGGGAAACTGTTGTATTTAAATGAGCACAATGGTGATGTTGATTTGCTTATTCAAGATGATAATCGTTTTAGTTATTATCCAGGTATCAGCAAAGGTGGTTTAGTGGATAAAGCTGAAATTATTGAAATACCTAAAAATGCACAATTTTTTAATCAGGCAAAACTAGCTAACCAAGCAAATGAGGTGATTGTTTATTTAACGTCTGATGCTGTGATGTCATACAATATCCAAGATAAAACGTTTAGCAAACTGATAGCTGTAGATACCTTATATAAGTATCAAAGTATTTTTGAAGTGAATTTTGGTGAGTTTGTACAAGATTTTAATCAAGACGGTTTAAGTGACTTTATTACATATAGCCTAGATAAAACTCACGTTTATTTACAAAACTCGGATGGGTCATTCACTCATCAGTCACTCGCCATTTCTCCACGTATTGAAAAGTCCGGAAGTGGCATTTCTTTTACACCACAGAATTTTTATCACGCTGATTTTAATAATGATAACAAGAAAGATATTGCCTTTCAGGTTAATGACCAAATATTGGTTTTTGCGCAAAACGAAGATAAATCATTCAATGCTAAGACATTGGCTATCACCTTAAATGCTCATTTAGAACATGAAAATTCTGCACAGAAAAAAGATCAAGATGAACAAAGTGCAGATGTGAAGCTTGAAACTATTGAAGACATAAATGGTGATGGTTTGGTTGATATAGTAACCAAGGAGTCTGTTCGCGATGGAATGATGTCTAGAACTAATGTACTTATGGTTCGTTATGGTTTCCTTGAAAATGGTGCCATAAACTACAAAAAAGAACCTGATGGCAAAGCTACTTTCGATGGCGAAGGTATGATCAAGTTTAAAGATATTGATGGTGATGGACTAAAAGACTATTACACCCTAAGTGTTGAAATTGGTATTGGGACTATGATGTCGGCAATGTCTGGTTCAATCGATATGGATTTGCGTTTCTATAAGTTGGGGCAAAATGGTAAGTATATCAAAAAGCCTACTTATGAAAATGAAGTTGAAATGTCAATCAATTCAAGTAGTGATGGTGAAACACTGACCGAAGTGATGGATTTTAATGGTGATGGGATCAATGATTTGATACTTAAAACCGATGATGACGAGTTTACAATTTATTCGGGGTCAAAGGGAAAACGTTTATTTGCAAAGCGAGGTGCTGATTATGAAATATCACTTCCTGCAAGTGTTAGAACAGAAGTTAAAGATTTTAACAACGACGGCAAAGCCGATATTCTATTTTTATATGGCAAAAGCTATGACGAAGATGAAGAAAAAGAAGTTGGCGAAAATAAACTAACATTATGGTTATCAGCTAGTTAATTAATACCCGTAGTTCGTTATACTATTAAGGAGGCACATTTAGTGCTTCCTTTTTTTGCAATGTCATGCTGCTTCTATAGCTATGGATGACGATTATTGAGGCTTAAATATGCGTTTCTTATCCCGTAGATTGGTACTTCCTAATGATTTAAATTATGCAAATTCGCTTTTTGGCGGCAGGGCATTGGCGTGGATTGACGAAGAAGCGGCCATTTTCGCTATTTGTCAATTAGAGACTAACTGTTTAGTTACAAAACATATTGGTGCTATTAATTTTCAATCTCCAGCCCTGCAAGGTGATGTTGTTGAATTTGGTTTAACGACAAAAAGTGTCGGTAGAACCTCAATAACCATTACTTGTTTAATGCGCAATAAGGTGACTAGAAAAACCATCTGTTTAGCTGACGATATTGTATTCGTACAAGTCGATCCTGAAACCAAAAAGCCGATCCCTCATGGCAAGACCTTAGCTGCTTTACAAGCTCAAGAAGCAGAATAACCCCCCTTTCATTTAACATTATCTAAAACTTTTCCTATAAAATAAAAATCAAACGTAAGTGTTTGATTTTTATTTGTTTGTATCCATTATTTAACCTTTTGAAAGTCATTTAGAAATGTTTGATTACAACTTTAGGTTGTTTAACCTACACATTTTTCTTGTGTTGTGGTGTGCTGGTGGTGTATAACACATGTATTGTTTTATTATTGTATAGCTCAAAGAACTTAAACATAACAACCGTAAGGAAATATTATGACACCTCAGTGGGACAGTGAAAAACCTATATACCTACAGTTATATCAGCAAGTTGTTGCTCGTATTCTCGATGGTTTTATCAAAGAAGGCGAAGCGTTGCCATCAGTTCGAAAAGTGGCAGCAGAATACCAAGTGAACCCAATTACTATTTCTAAGGCGTATCAAATGTTACAGGATGAAGAAGTTGTAGAGAAGCAGCGTGGCAAAGGATTATTTGTTAAATCTGGAGCGCAAGAGTCGATGCTTGATCGAGAGAGAGAAACTTTTTTGGTTCAACAGTGGCCAGAAATATTAAAGCAAATAACTCGATTAAAACTCTCTGCTGAACAGTTGTTAACAGGAGATAAGTTATGAGTGAATTAATTTCTATTACAGGTTTAAATAAATCCTATGGTAATAAACATGTAGTGTCTGATGTGAATTTAAGTATTCATAAGGGGCAAATTGTTGGTTTAGTAGGTCCTAATGGTGCGGGTAAAACGACTTGTCTACAATCATTATTAGGTTTAACTGATTTTGAAGGTGACATTAATGTTCTGGGGCATCATCCAAGAAAAGAGCGTGAAAAAATGCTTAACGATGTCGCCTATATATCAGATGTCGCTATATTACCGAAGTGGTTAAAAGTAACTCAAGCATTAAGTTACATGAATGACGTACATCCAAATTTCGATATTGAAAAAGCACGTACATTTCTTGCAAAAACTAATATTGATATGAATGATAAAGTTAAAGCTTTATCAAAAGGGATGGTTACTCAGCTGCATTTATCTTTAGTGCTAGCGATAGATGCTAAGGTGCTTGTACTAGATGAGCCAACATTGGGTTTAGATATTTTAACCCGTAGACAATTTTATACGCACTTATTAGAAGATTTTTATACGGAAGATAAATGTATTCTTATCACTACACACCAGATTGAAGAAATTGAGCATATCCTAACGGATGTTGCCTTTATTCAAGAAGGTAAAATAGTGATAACTGAAAGCGCTGAAAATATTCGTGAACGTTTTAAATTGCTAACAGTAACACAAGACAATATGGAGCAAGCTAAACAATTACAACCTCTCTTTTCAAATAGTTTAATGGGTTTAACGACCATGCTTTTTGATAATCAAAGAAATGAGGACTTACAAACGTTAGGTAAAATTAGCGTACCGAGTTTAGCTGACATTTTTGTTGGCGTGATGACTAAGGAGATATGTTCATGAACACGAAAATATTAACAACTTCAATCAAAAAAGAATTATGGGAATTTAGCAATATTCTAAAATGGGTGCCTACAGTTATCGCTATTTTAGTCATAGTGATGCCTTTGGCCATTTTTATGCAAAGCAATGAAAGCTTCAGTGAACTATTTCAGTTTTTAACGGCATTACCAGAACAATTTATTTCCGAGGAACATGCGCCAATGCTCCCTAAGTTATTCTTTGTTATGGCACTTTCTCTATTCGCACCATTTTTGATGGTGGCGTTAATCATTCAGCTATATTACTTTACAGTCTGTTTGTTTGATGAAAGAAGAGATTTATCTATTATGTTCTGGCGTTCGTTACCTGTTTCTGATGTCACCGCTATTATGGCTAAACTTATTACCGGGACTTTAGCAATTCCAGCCATCTTTTTAGGCGCCGCAACAGCAACTTTATGCCTAATTCTATTGTTGGCTTTTTTCGTTTGCATTATTTTGTCTGTTGGATACGATGTGAGCTTGTGGGCATTGTGGATTGATGCTGATATTTTAAGTGGTGTATCGCTTATTTGGTTACATATTGTTCCTTTTGCTATTTGGATGTTACCTTTATTTGCGTGGTTAATGTTAGCGTCTATGTATGCTAATAAAGCACCATTTTTATGGGCAATATTACCTGTGGCCGTTATTCTATTGGTTGAAGGTTTTGTTGTGAAATACTTCCATTTATCAGGATTCTACATAAGTAGCTTATTATTGGATTATTTCTCACTTTCATCACAATTTGTTGAGTCTATTCAAGGACAAGATAACCTAGCTAGAACGGTGCCATTACAAGCACTTATTGCTAAATTAAATATAGGTAGTGTATTAGTGGGTATCTCATTACTTTATGGAACATACTGGTTAAGACAGAACAAAGCAGAGGTATAACTTTACTTTAGTATATTAATGTTCATCCGCTAAAAGCTGCACCCTTCAGGTTGCAGCTTTTTTTATGGGTATATTGAAAATAATTAATCGTTTGAATTTCATAGGTTTTATTTAGTATGCCATTTGATTTTTTATAAGGAAAACGGATAAATACAAGGTATAAAATCAGTAGGCATCATTCTACTTATTAATGATACAACGTTGCAGTTATTCGTTTTAACCATTAAAAGTGAGCAGATATATAGTCAACTTGGTATTAGTTTCAGAAGACAAATTAACCTATGGTTAATCTTAGTATCAGCATGCAACAAGTAAAGTGAGTATCCACCAATGCGATAGTAAAAGAATAGATGGCTAATATTGGAAAGGTGAAGCGCTACAGTTGATACCATAGCGATGGGAATAATAATTAGGCGATAGATTTTTTTGCAAATAATCCTTCAATTTGATGTTTCAAGCGATTTTTAACTTGTTGATTGAGGCCCAGTGTAAAAAGTATGCTTGAAATTGTGGCGACAATAATAACGGTTTTATATAATTTAATGCCTGTAAACATAATTAAAAGCATTAACAAAAGCGCATAGGTTATACCCATCACTGCAAGACATAAACATAAGCCTTGTACTTCTTTGTTTTGAAATATTTTCATGTTTTAGCCTCTGGTTTATTTCTTTAATCTCAATATAAAACAGCTTACCAAAATTATGTTATTCACTCTATAGACAAGTTAATCACAAATGTTACATTTGGTTTCGAAAGTAATAGAAAAATGTCACGAATTGAATAGTCATGGTGTCTTGGGTACGAAAGAGGAAGTTTTCTGCTTCTAAATAATGATTTAAGGGCTCAGTATGATTAAACAATTCATAGATAGTTTGACTAATATTCAGATAATTAGCCAAAGTGCTATTCGACACTTAACTCCGCGGGATGATATCCGATGGATAATGACTAACGTTGATTCAATAGTACAGGGCGTATATAAAGATGTTATTGAATAATGAACAACAATTACTGCCTGATATTGCTTTAGCAAAATCAGGTGACCAAGTTGCATTTACCCGTTTAATTGAGCAATTAACTAACACAGTGGCTGCTATAGCCTTAGCTATTACAAAAGATCTTGATAGTAGTGAGGATGTTAGCCAAAAAGTTTTCATTAAAGTGTGGCGAGAAATAGATCAGCTAAAAGAAAATATAAGCTTTTTACCTTGGGTACGACAAATTACCCGTTACACTGCTTTCAATCATCTTCGAGATGAAAAGGTTAATCGTAACGTCAAAGGTGATGAAATAGATCGAATGCTTGCTACACTGGTTGATCCTAGCCACTCAGCGGATGCAAAACTATTACGTGAAGAGCAAAATCTTCTGATTCAAACCTTGTTAACTGAATTACCCGACGAGAGTCGAGAAATAATACTGTTATATTATCGAGAGCAGCAAAGTAGTCAGTCTGTAGCCCTACTTTTAGGCATAAATGAAGCTACGGTAAGAAAGCGTTTAAGTCGCGTTCGAGCACTTATCAAAGACCAGGTACTCGCACGTTATGGCAAAGTTATTTTATCAACGAGCCCTTTAGGTTTAACGGCGTTAGTTTTATCCGGATTATCTGTTAGCTCACCTGTTGCGGCTGCGGTAGTTACTAAAAGTATAGTGAGTAGTCAAAGTCATTGGTTAGCAAAAATAGTATTTACCCTAGGTGGAGCAATGCTTGGTGCAGTCTTAGGCATGTTAGCTAGCTATATGGGCATGTCTAAAGTTATTACAAAGTCTGTAGATGAAAATCAGAAAGAACAGCTTATTACTTTACGCAATAAAACAGCCTTACATTTATTTTTGAGTGGTATTTTTCTTACCTTGTCTTATGAGTTAACCCAAGGTTGGGTTATGCCTTGTTTGTTCTTTATTGCTTTGCTCATTGTTGTTTATCGTTCAACACAACGAGTGAATGCATTAGTATATTTTTCATCTGAGCAAACAGAAAAGATAGAGCCGAGTTCAATTGAGCCTAATTTGATTAAACAGAGTAGAAAAGATAAGTTTTGGTGCCAATTTGGTTTGATCTTTGGCTTTTTAGCTGGCGCTTCAGGATTACTGACTGGCTTATATAATAGTGGTCGTTTTGCGACTTTTTTCTAGCAATACAAATTAATTTGAATAGGAATAATATGAAGTTAAATGACTTTCTCAAAAAATTAAACGCGACACCAGAACAGGTGGAATTCAGTGAAGTGATGACCGTAATTTCGGCTAACTACCATTATCAACCTTGCACGTTCAGCAATGGTGATTTAACCAATGAAGTTGGTTCTAATGAGGGGTCATGTAAAATTTTTGCTTTTGCTAAATTACATGGTCTATCGGAAGAAGCAACATTAGCGTGTTTTGGTCAATATTATCGTGAAGATGTTTTGTTAACCCCAAAAGGGACAGATCACACCAATATTAGAAATTTTATAAAGCAGGGTTGGCAAGGCATTAACTTTGAAGGCGAAGTGCTGTCTTAATTAGGTCTCATCATCTTCTAATAAGTACTGCGTGTAACCTTTTATTCCAAAATATCGAATAGATTTTTTTAGCTTGATCATTTTGGCGATAAGTAACTCGCCAAAATAAATCTTCACAACTTGCTTCTCGCCATTAGCGTCGCTTTGATATTGGTGAAGAGAATTATTTCTTAAATTATCAAACTCTGTTTTCATGATAAGTTTCAAAGGTTAACCTCCACTTTTAATCAAATAACTTACTTTTGATGAATTAGTCGATCAAGTTCTTGTTTGGACAAATAATTTTCCATTGTAGAACGGAGTAATTTATACAACAAGATTGAACCGTCAATTTCTTCTTTACGGTTAGTTAAGCTCTCAATATTTAAACCTAAGGGTAAATCGTAAGGTAATACGGCGTCGAGTATTTGCTGTAATGTGTTTAAACAGATACGAATAGATTCATAAAGCGGCTTTTCCGCGTTAAGAATTCGTAAACTCGTCGCTTCAGGAACACTTACTCCGAGCCATTCAATAAATTCTAGTGTTTTTTTACTGCCACACGGTGAAAACGTTAATATTATACGTTGTGGTTTTAACCCTTGTTGCTGACATTCAATCGCATAACGCGTTAACATATCTATTGTCGCTTGAGGGTTATAAATAGCTTGAGATATAAAGAAGTTACACCCTTGCTGATGCTTTTCTATTAAACGTGTATGTTCATTACCTTTATTTGCATGTCGTTCAGCAATGGTAATACCGCCAATAAAAAAATCATGCTGATTATCAACTAACGTTTTATAAGCACTGGAAAGCGGTAAAGAAATATTGTTTTTCTGTGAAGGGCTTCCAACAAGAACAACATCACGAATGCCATAGTCTTGCCAAGCTTTATTCGCCCACTGATCAAAATCATCGCTGTTAGACTGAACAACACTTTTATAGGTGATCACCGGGCGTTGAGATTTATTCTGTAATAATGAAGAATAATAACGGGGATCTAATGTTGATTTAAAAGGAAAAGGTCGGGGGACATTGGTACGGGAATCTTCGTCTTGAATATCATAGACAATCAAACCATCAAAATCGATGTCGCTGACCCGTTCAAGAAGTTTGTTAGCAATCATTTCTACTTTTTCTACAGGCGTATCACTTTTCGGAGGGGTTGTGCCAATAAAATAGACGCCACGTGTATTGTCGTTATAACGAGCTCTTAATTCAGATCCTTTGTTCACTTGATTTTCATACCGTAATATTGATAGAACTTATGAGAATATAATACCTTCTTAGTAAACATAAATCTTTGTGATATTCATATTTTATTGTCGATAAAAAAATAATTTGTATATATTGATAAAAAATTATAATTATTTGTAATAAAATTTAATTTTGTAAGACTAACTTAACTATGAATTAAAAAGCACTGCCCATTCAAATAATAAAGTAAGGAAAATATGTCCCTGAACTTTTTAGATAATATGAAATTGCAAGAATGAAAATGACTCAACATTAACCGCAAAACAACAAAATATACGAATATAACATGTGGTATTGATAGATGGTCATTCATCTATTCTTAGCTTCACAGTAATAACTTAAAAGCAAAAAAGTTATAGCTGTATTTGGAAATAACTCACAAAAGAGAACATTATGAAAATGTCTGCAAACCCATTTCAAGCTTGCTTGGATACTATACTTTCACCTAGCGTAGCCTTTGACACAATAAAAGAAAAAAAAGGCTGGTCATGGTTACCTTTTATATTATTAATTACTTCAACGTTTGTTTTATTTTTGTATTACTTTAATGCCGTTGATTTTGCTTGGTTAAAAGAACAAATGCTGAATCAGGCCGCAGCTTCAAAACCAATGACCGATGATGAGTTGAAAACCATTGCTAGTTTCTATGAGAAAGATACGATGCTTTGGACTACCGCTATTGGTGGCACATTAGGTTTTGTTGTTATCAATATGCTTACCGCCGTTTATTACAATATAGCGACGAAAGTTAGCGCAGGTAGCGAATATAAATTTACTCAATGGTTTGCGTTTACATGGTGGGCAAGTCTTCCTACTATCGTATCTGTTTCACTTAGTGCTCTCGTTATCTTTTTTGCTGCAGATGGCATGGTTTCAATGCAAGATTTACAGCCAACAAGTTTCAATAGTTTATTGTTCTCTGTTGAGCCAAGTAACGCGTGGTTCAGCTTTCTTGAAGCTATTAACTTGTTTTCATTTTGGATGATTGGTGTTACCGCTATTGGCCTTCGTTCTTGGTTAAATATTGAATCTAAAAAAGCACTCATCATTGCAGCAGCACCGCAGATTTTTATCTTTGGCGGTTGGGCTTTATATATTATGTTTATCGCTTAAAGAGAGCTGAATAATGAAAAAATCACTGATTATTATTGCTGTCATTATTGGGCTAGTAAGTCTTGCTTATTTTAAAAAGACGGGTAAATCACAAACGCTCGAAGTTAAAATTCAGCAGGTTGAAGCTGAAAACATAAAACGCTCAATTTTGGCATCTGGCACTTTAGTATATAAAGAGCAGGTTCAGTTACGCTCTGAGGTAATAGGTCAAGTCAGTGAAATGTTGATAGAAGAAGGTGAAGAGGTGACTAAGGGACAAGTATTAATGCGTCTTGAACCTCGCACTTTTCGTGCGGATGTCGAGCAACAAGCCGCTTTTGTACGTATACAAAAAATTGCGATAGAACGTCAACAAAAGAAAATTGAAAACTTGAAATCTCAATGGCAACGTAAGCATGATTTATATGAACGAAAAATTCTTGATCGAGATGCCTATGAACTTATAGACAACCATTACGCATTAGCAAAAATTGATCTACGTTCTCGTCAAGAATCGTTACTACAAGCTGAAGCGACACTTGATAAAGCACAGGAACGTTTGGATAAAACCGTTTTCCGTTCACCTATTAATGGTATAGCGACCTCAGTAGATATTAAACAAGGAGAAACAGCGATTAGCGGAACGACTAATATTTCAGGTTCGAACTTGATCACATTAGCTGATCCATCATCTATTCTTATCGAAGTACAAGTTGATGAAGCTGACATTGCCAATATTCTTGTTGGGCAACAAGCCGATATATTTGCAGTGGCATTTCCTGATGATGCGCTAAAAGGTGAAGTTCAAAGTATTGCAACTACGGCTAAACGAGCACAAGGAAGACAAGGTTTAAGCTTTAAAGTGAAAATATTATTGTCTGACTCAAATGCAGTTGCGGTTAGACCCGGTATGAGTTGTCGTGCGGAAATATATACGCAAAGTAAGAATAAAATCATAGCTGTACCGAGTGAGTCGGTCATTTTTGCTGAACAAGAAAAACATAAAGATGACGATGAAAATGATGAGGATGCAAATGAAGATAACTTCGACCACGTTTTTGTGCTTATTGACGGTAAAGCCATCAAGCGTAGCGTTGAATTGGGTATTTCAAACGACCGATTACAAGAAATTTCTTCAGGTATACAAATTGGCGACAAAGTGATCACTGGACCAGCAAGGGCATTAGGTAAATTAAAAGATGCTCAGTCAGTGAAAGTGATTGATAAAGAGGCATAAATGATGTCTGCAGAGTTTATTGAAAACAAGACTACTGAAGCAATTATTGTATTAAGTAAAGTCGCAAAGCGCTATAAAATGGGTAACCAAGAGTTTTATGCACTCAATGACTTTGACCTTGAGATTCAACGTAACGATTATCTTGCCATTACTGGGCAATCAGGATCTGGTAAGTCGACCTTGATGAATATTCTCGGCTGCTTAGATTATCCAACAAGTGGTACATATAATCTGAAAAATAAAGATGTATCAAAGCTTGATGAATCTGCGCTTGCAGGAATTAGAAATTTAGAAATTGGTTTTATCTTTCAAAGTTTTAATTTATTGCCGCGAGCGAGTGCTTTGCAAAATGTTATGCAACCACTGATTTATCGCGGGATGCCAATTAAAGAACGAAAGATAAAAGCTGAACTAGCCCTCACTCGAGTTGGTTTAAAAGATCGTGTTGATCATTTGCCAAATCAACTCTCTGGTGGGCAACGTCAGCGTGTTGCTATTGCTCGAGCATTAGTTACAGAACCTGCAATACTTTTGGCCGATGAACCCACAGGAAACTTAGATTCAGCCACAACAATGGAAATAATGGCTTTATTTGATGAGCTGCATCAAGATGGTCAAACCCTTATTATTGTTACCCATGAACAAGAAATTGCCGACCGTTGCCAACGTGTTATTCGTTTAACGGATGGTCGTTTGGTCGCTGACTCTACAAACCCTGATATTGAGTTGCAATATAAGAAAAAACAACTTCAAAAGGTGGCTGAGCATGTCTAGCGTTTTATTTAAAATTGTTGAAAGCACCCGTTCAGCAGCACATTCTGTTCGAGCTCATGGCTTTAGAAGTTTCTTAACAACATTAGGTATTATTATTGGTGTTGCATCTGTTATTGCTGTGGTTTCTGTTGTGCAAGGGTTAGGCAGTAGTATTACTTCACAGTTTGATGATATGGGTACGAATGTTGTAAATATTAATGCATTCACTCCCTTAAAAGAGCGCTTGCAAGGAAAAATAGCCAAATTAAGTTATCGTGATTTTATAGAGATTCAACATAAGGTATCAGGAATAAGCCATATTACACCGACCGTTGCTGCTACTGGTGCAAATGGCGTGGTGCAATATAAAGGTGAGTCCACAGCAACACGTGTTGTTGGGACGGGGTCTAGTTATCAATCCTTGTATGGTATTTTTCCTGAGTCTGGTCGTTTCTTTAATATCAATGATGATAAGTCACGACGCCGTGTTGCTGTGCTAGGCGATTCGATTATCGATAAACTTGAAATTAAAGGCTCACCCGTTGGGCAATATATTATGATTGGCGGAGAATGGTTTAAAGTGATTGGTGTACTGGAGAAACGAGGTAAACTTTTTGGTTTTGACCAAGATGACTTTATACTCCTACCTTACACCACAACAAGAGCTTTACTTGGTGGTGCAGAAGAACCCGATATAAGTATTTCGTTGCAAGTAGATGATGCCAATCAGCTTGATAGCATTAAGCAGCACATTAAAAATTTACTGCGTCGTAACCATAATTTATCAAAAGAAACGAGTGATGACTTTAAAATTAGCACGGCAGAGCAAATGCTTGAAACCGTAAATAACATTACATCAAGTACTACGATGGTATTGAGTGGTGTGGTTGGCATTTCATTACTCGTAGGTGGCATCGGCATTATGAACATTATGCTGGTTTCTGTGACTGAACGTACCCGTGAAATAGGGATACAGAAAGCACTTGGCGCGACACGTGTTGATATACTTTTACAGTTTCTCATTGAAGCCGTATTCTTATGCTTGCTTGGAGGATTAATTGGATTAGCATTAGGTTATGGTGCTGGCGCTTTAGTGAGTAATCTTATTGATTTACCTTCGGCAGAAGTGCCTATATGGGCAGTAGTGTTATCGTTTGGCTTCAGTGCTGGCGTTGGCCTGTTATTTGGTATTATTCCTGCGGCAAAAGCTGCTAATTTAGACCCAATTGACGCGTTACGTTATGAATAAATAACTTACGTTAATTACCATAGTCGTGTAATCAAAGTGCTTTATTCATCGGTTAAATTTACAGACCTATTAAACAAAAAAAGCCCAGTTATTCACTGGGCAAAAATATAAGGGAGAAACATAACAGTTGAGGAATTTAGCTTGGGCTTTCTCCTAATGGTTTGTTAGTAACGATAGGAGTTTTTGTCTGCAATAAACTTTTTCCATTTATCGCTATTTTTCTTGATTTCAATGCTTCTGGTATTTCTCTTTCTAAATCAATATGAAGCAAACCATGCTCCATAAAAGCGCCAATGACTTTTACATGATCACCGAGTTGAAACTTTCGTTCGAAGTTACGTTCAGCGAGACCTTGATGTAAAAATTTTCGTGGTGCTTCTTTATTATTATTAGCGGCTTTAGTGCCGATAACAACTAAGGTGTTTTGTTTGGATTCTATCTCGAGATCCTCATCGGCGAAACCTGCAATAGCCATGGTGATTCTATATTGGTCTTCAGCAAGTAATTCAATATTGTAAGGAGGGTAAGACGATTGTTTATCAGATCGAGAAGCTTTTTCTATTAAACCCGCTAAGTGATCAAAACCAATAAATGAGCGGTAAAGTGGGCTGAAATCTGTTTGTGTACGCATAATTCATATCCTATTTGTTATACCCATAATGTAAATTTTAGGGCATTAGCAATATGTGATTTCCTTGGAATATTTCTGTGCTTGATATAACCGACTTATAGTCGCGAAACAGTCATGCTGAAATTATTATTCTAAGGAATATAATGTGCCTTTCAATATTGAACAGGCGGTTAATGTAGCCCCGTTTAGCTTGTGGCGACTACACTATTAAAGATGGGATTGATGACGGGTTTTTCAAGTAAAAAGTAAAAAATAAAACATTATTATTTTTAAGTTGTTGAAATTTAAGGTTGTTGTTTTTGTTTTTCTTTAGGTGATATTTCTTTAGTTAATACTTCTACTGGGCTTAATGCTTTCATTGTTGAAAGGGCTAGTTCATAGTCAGGGTGCTTTGAAATATCCGCAACAATCTCTTTGTAAGCTATCATTCCTGATGAGTCAATAATAAATATCGCCCGCGTTAATAAGCCCATATCTTTAATAAGTAAGCCATAACTGCTACCAAAATCACGCCATACTGAGTCAGACAATACGACCAATTTATCGATGTTTTCGATTTTACAAAAGCGTTTCTGTGCAAAAGGTAAGTCATTGCTAATTGTTAACATAACGATGTCTTTCGGTAAATTGGTTATCTCATCATTAAAACGTTTGGTTTGAACCGAACACACGCCAGTATCTAGACTTGGAACTACTGAAATAAGTACATTTTTTCCTGAAAATTCAGAGAGTGATACAGGCGCAAAATTTCCATTTACCACTTTAAAATCAGGTGCTTTTTGACCTACATCAACTTGAGTACCTAGTAGCGTAATAAACTTGTTGTTTGCTGTAACTAAATTCGTTGTTTGCTGTAGATTATCGTCATGAAGTGGGCTTGCTGATATCTGAAAAATAGTGAAAGCATTTAAAGTAAAGAGCAGTGAAAAAGTAAGAAATAAATTTGAAAATTTCATATTGTTAAAGTGTTTTATAATTATTGATGTATAGATGTTAACTTTGCCTATAAAAAATAGCCATTATTTAGTGCATTATTTCAAATATTATCTATTGTTATTTATAGATAAACAGTAAAATATCGAAATATCATCGCTACAACTATTATCTTTGAATTAGGAATAATGAAAATATGTCAATACCCCTTTTAATTTGTGACGACTCGAACATGGCGCGAAAGCAAGTCGCACGTTCATTGCCTGATGGCTGGGATGTCGACATTAGTTTTGCTACTAATGGTAAAGAGGGCATTGAAGCTATTAAAGCAGGAAAAGGCGATGTTCTTCTCCTTGATTTGAATATGCCCTTGATGGATGGTTACCAAGTACTTGAAACGATTGTTAAAGAAGACTTAAATACCATGGTGATTGTTATTTCTGGTGACATACAACCAGAAGCGCATCAGCGTGTGACAAGTTTAGGTGCATTAGACTTTATTCAGAAACCGGTTAATAAAACTAAATTAACCGAAATATTATCTGCTTATGGTATTTTTACTCAGTATGATAATGAAGAAAAACCGCTGCCCATTGTAATAGAAAAAGCGCCTGTTGCGCATGTTGAACTTGCACCACTCACTCACCCCGCGGCAACTGTGAGCGTCAATAAGGAAGTTCTCACAGAGGATTTTTTCTTAGATCCTGAGTTAAGAGATTGTTACCAAGAAATAGCCAATGTTGCTATGGGGCAAGCAGGAGATTTATTAGCACGTTTACTTGATGTATTTGTTGTACTCCCCATCCCTAATGTTAACTTAATTGAAGTGAGTGAATTGAGTATGGCGTTATCTGATGTTGAAGAACAAGAAAGTACTTCGGGTATTTGCCAAGGTTTTATTGGCGCAGGAATTTCAGGAGAAGCCTTACTTATTTTAAATGATTCAAGCTTTAAAGATGTAGCATCTTTAATGAATTACAAATATGAAGTTGATGAAAGTACTGAACTTGAGCTGTTAATGGATTTAGCTAACGTGCTAATTGGTGCCTGCTTAAATGGTGTTTCTGCCCAACTTGATATGCCTTTCAGTCAAGGACATCCCGTTGTTTTAGGACAACATAAAAAAATATCTGAATTAATAGCGACAAATTCTAAAAAATGGAAACGCACATTAGCCATCGAAATTAGTTATAGCATTGAAGACTATTCAATAAAGTGTGATTTACTCTTACTCTTTACTGAAGAGTCTATGCGTACACTTAATAATAAAATCTCTTACTTACTGGATTAACTATGTCATTAGAAACATCACAAATAAATGAATTACATTGGTTAATGGAAATGCTACATACCATAGATGTAGGCTTGGTCGTACTAGATAGGGATTACAAGGTTCAAATATGGAATGGATTTATGGAGAATCACAGTGGTTTGCTGCCACGTGAAGTAAAAGATAAAGTGCTATTCCCTTTGTTTGATGAAATCCCTGAAGATTGGTTTAAGCGTAAAGCAGAGTCAGTATTTTTATTAAAAAATAAAGCTTTTACTATCTGGGAACAACGCCCCTATTTATTTAAATTTCAAAATTACCGTCCGATAACAGGTGCGGCTGATTATATGTACCAAAACACCACTTTTATTCCTCTGATGTCGGCAACCGGAATTGTTACTCATCTGTGTTTAATCATTTATGATGTTACTGATAATGCTTCTCACAAAAAAGATTTAGTGCAAGCGAATAAAGAGTTAGCTATTTTGAGTCAAACAGATGGTTTGACTAAATTATTTAATCGCACACACTGGCAACATTGTCTACAAGCTGAATTTAAGCGTTGGATCCGTAGTCAAAATCCTAGCTGTTTAGTGATGATTGATATTGATAAATTTAAAGATATTAATGACACCTACGGACATGTCGTAGGGGATGAAGTTATTCGTCATATTTCAGGACTTATTCGTCATCATGTTCGTGAAACCGATGTTTCTGGGCGTTATGGCGGTGAAGAATTTGTAATATTATTAGCAGACACACCAGCAGAAAATGGAAAAGTATTTGCAGAACGCTTGAGGGCAGAGATAGAAAAAGCAGTCGTTAAATATAATGACATTGATTTGAAGTACACTGTGAGCATGGGTATTGCTGAAATAGACAGCAGCATTGAAACCTACGAAGCTTGGATAGAGTGTGCAGACTCGGCCATGTATCGCTCAAAAGATGCAGGTCGAAACCAAGTGACAATGTACAAGGAGTAATAGTTCCTAATAAATGAAGTGTCATAAAAAAGCCCTAAATAAAATAGGGCCTTTTTATGCGTTACTTTCATTAGGTAGCCAGGTTATTTTTGGTATACCTTTTTACCATTAACCCATGTCGCTAATACTTTATTCTTCCAAATGTTTTGTTGATTCTCGGTAAAGTAATTATTCTCTAATAAGATAAAATCTGCTTTTTTACCTTTTTCCAAGCTACCGATAATATTCTCTTGATGTCCGGCATATGCTGCATCTACGGTAAAGCTTCGCAAGGCTTCGAGACGAGTCATACTCTCTTCACTGTACCAACCGTTTTCAGGTTGGTTTTGATGGTCTTGACGTGTTACTGACGAGTGCAAGCCGAAAAATGGGTTAGGAGATTCTACAGGGAAGTCTGAGCCTGCAGCAATAACAACTTGAGCATTCATTAACTTTCGCCATGCATAAGCACCTAAAATACGTTGTTTACCTACACGGTCAACCGCCATGTTTTTATCACTAGTGGCATGAGTCGCTTGCATTGAAGCGATGAGATTTAGCTCAGAAAAACGAGGAATGTCGCTTAATTGCAATATTTGGGCGTGTTCAATTCTATGGCGAAGTGCTTGGCTTTTTGTTGCTTTTATTTGTTCTTGATATAAATCTAAAATCACTTTATTGGCATTATCACCGATGGCATGAGTGTTCACCTGAAAGCCCGCTTTCATCGCTGTTTGAATATATTTGGTTAATTTCTTTTTGTTATGTAATAAAAGACCTTTATGGCCAGCATGATCTGAGTAGTCAGCAATTAATGAAGCGCCACGACTACCTAAAGCACCATCAGCTTGAATTTTTACACTATTGAAATTGAGCATGTGATCACTGCTGGTGAATGGTCCTTGCTTTAGTGTTTCTTGCCAATGATCTGAGGGTAAATACAACATAGCATTGATACGCATAGGTAAGATATTTTCATTACTGAGTTCTTTGAAAATCTCAAGGTTATCTGTAAATATTCCCGCGTCATGAACACTGGTTAAGCCAAAAGAGACCAGTTTATTTAAGGCCTTTTGTAAAACAATTTTTTTCTCCTGCTTAGTCAATGGAGGAATGCTCTTAGTCATTAAGTCCATGGCGTTATCAACAAAGATCCCTGTTGGTTTACCTGACTCATCGCGAATTATAGCACCACCTTCTGGACTCTTTGTCTCAGAGGTAATACCTGCAAGTTCCATTGCTTTTGTATTCGCCCAACCAGCATGACCATCAACTCTGCGTAACCAAACAGGTGTATTCGGGAAGTGTTCGTCTAAAGATTTAGCTGTTGGAAATTGTGTGTTTGCCCACTGGGTTTGATTCCAGCCACGACCTTGAACCCAAGTAATACCAGGGTTGGTTTTAGCGTATTCAACGGCTGATTTGACTGCGGAATCTTCTGAAAGTGTGCCCAGCAAACTTGCTTGCATCAAACTTAAGCCGTAACTCAATATATGTCCATGAGCATCAATTAAACCAGGCATCAAGGTTTTTCCATGACCATTGATGAACGTTATATTTTCCGATTTAGGTAACCTTTCACCTTTTATATAGAGTTTATCAATCTTGTCATCAGTAAATTGTATCGCACTAAATTGCTTTAATTTACTTTCTACAAGTGTATAACCTTGAACGTTTTCAATTAAAGTCGTTTGAGAAAATGCAAATTGAGCGACTAAGCTAAAGCTGAATGCGGCATAGCTAAATAATTTGGATGATTTTTTCATATTATAATTGTTTTAAGGAAATCAGTGTTTTACTTTATCATGTCTTTTTTAAATAATACTAATTTTTGACATAAAAAAGGGCACTTAAATAGTCCCCTTATCAACCAAGAAAATAATCTTAAAAGAGTAATTTCTTTAAACTAAATCGTTCTTGTTGCAGTAGCTGGCGCTATGAGTGCTGCTTTCCTTGCGGGGTAAAGCACCGCAAGTTGACCGACAATAAATAACGCCACAATGCCAAATAGTATTAATTCAAAACTAATAGGGGTTAAGTTAAAGGTTGATACTAGCCACATATTTAAGCCGATAGCACCTATTGAACCGATGAATACCCCCACAGTTGAAATTAAGAAGTTCTCTACCATAAAGTAGCGCATAATCTGCCAACGAGTTGCCCCTAAAGCACGCCTTGTGCCTATTTGTTTGGTTCGGCGGTTAATACTAAAAATGGCTAATCCTACAATGCCAAAACTTGTGATCAAGGTGAGTGTAGCAACAACGGTCGTTAATATTTTATTGGTGGCGTTGTGCTGGCGATAACTGCGCTTACGGGTATCTTCAACTGTCGTTATCCGGCGAATTATCCGACCTTTGTTACTTTCAGCTAACACTTTTTCAATGACCGGCATCATTCTGTCTCGTTTACCTGGTTCTGTACGGATAAAATAATAACTACTTGATGACTCAATTTGAAAAGGCACTAACATACTGCGTTCAACCCCATCCCAACCATTCCATGGTGCCTGCAAAGCCTCAACGATACCAATAATTTGCATCGGTTGAGTTTGTGAAATATAAAAGGTTTTTCCTATTGCAGACTGCCAATCATCAGGAAACAGTTGAGCAGCAAATGCTTTTGTTATGATCGTTTTTGGCGGCCATGTTGACTGACCCTGTCCACGCCATTGAATATCTTCTTGGCTAAAGTTTTCTCCAGCAATAAGGTTTAAGCCCATAGTATTAATACCGTGTTCATCAACCATGTACAGTGCACTACCAATAGCATCTTTGTCTTCACCAGGCTCATGCTGTAATGACATCGACCAACCACCACCACTGAGTGGAATGGCATTTATTTGTATCGCATCAACAATACCTGGTATTTTTCTAAGGGTATTTAAGTCGGTTTGCAGCTCAGCTTGAAAATTATGATCTTGAGCAAACACGGTATTAGTTAAATAAAAGGTATTGTTTTCATCGATACCACTCGGGCGCTTCATTTGTTGTTGTCTATCTTGGATCATAAATATGGCATTAACCATAATAGCCATGGTTAAGGCTATTTGTAATGCGATAAGTATGGCACCCATTTTATTGCGCATTAAGGCGCGAAAGATTAATCCTATTTCTAACATGATTCGTTCCTTATTATTGGCTTTTGAGTTGTTGAGCAGGCTGAATATTACAAGCTCGCCAAGTAGGGTATATACCGGAAATAATTGATGATACTAAGGCTAGAGCCAGTGCCAAAATCATCATGGTACTATCCAGTGTTGCTAGCCCCTGCATATAATCGCCATAAAGGCTTTCAACACCTATCAATCCTAAGTAGGCTAAAACTAATCCTAATAGCCCTCCCGCTAAGCCAATACAAGCGGACTCAATAATATATTGGCTAAAGAGTGTTGCTCTACTTGCACCAAGTGCTTGGCGCAAACCAATTTCAGGGGCTTTACCTAAAAATTTAGCCAGTAATAAACCAACGGTATTTAACAAGCAAACGATTAAAAACATAAATGACATTGCCATCATCATTTTAGCGTCATCAGCGACGACTTCTTGATTTTCAAGCCACTGCATAACATTACTAAGTCTATTGTCCATCGGACGTAAAAAGCGTCCATAAGCTTTTTGCTCTTCCACATAAGCATTAAGAAATGTCAGGTATTCTTCTTTGTCTTGCTGTGTTTTTAACTCAACCCAAAACTGCGTCCAAATACATTCAGAGACTAAAAAAGCACTGAAACCATCGCCAGAGGGCTTCCAGCAATTAGTATTGCCTGAGCGGCCAATTTTTTGTTCGGCGATCATACTAAAAGGTACAAAAATATCTTCAGAGTCGTTAAAGGCACCAGTGGTAATATCATAAAAACGCGGTTTGGGCTGCCATTGGTCGATGACACCAACAATTTTGAATACATTGCCATCCAACTTAATTGTTTGACCGACAGAGTCTTCACCGCCAAAAAGTTTGTCGTTAGTGACTTTGTTTAACACTATGACTTGTTCTTTATTGACATCAGCCTGATGTGTCCAACCGCTGCCATAAATAAATGGCACATCAAACATGGTAAAAAAGTCGGCTGTATTAGCGCGTCCACTCACCGACATTGGTAATAATTCCGGGTCATTAGGCTCGATAACACCATTAGCTTGTGCTTGTGCATTTTGGCGAAACGCCTTTTGTGCGTTCCATAAATTGGTAGTGTCAGTAAAAGTAAGTTGATCCGGAGGATTTAAACCTTCATCAAAAGGATCGTTAACATCCCAACTATCAAGTTGTACATAATAAAGTTGTTTACTTTTATGGGGGATGGGGTCCGCTGACATCAAGTAATTTACTGTGATAGTGGTCATCGCTGCGCCAATTCCTAAACCGATAGCGCAAATCATCAGCAAACTAAGCCCCCAATGCCTTAAAATACTGATCCACGCAATTTTCAAATAATAATTAAACATGATAAGTCCTTTGCGAATAATTAAGCGATAGCTCTATGGTTGACAAGGTCTAACTCAATGACACGGCCATCTTTTACTTGTACTTGCCGTCTCGCTCTTTTCGCTAGCGTGGCATCATGGGTAACCATAATAATCGTGGTACCTTGCTGATTAATTTCTTCCAATAAACTCATCACACCTTGTGCCATTTCTGAGTCTAAATTTCCGGTAGGTTCATCGGCTAAAAGAAAACGAGGATCGGTGGCTAAAGCTCTAGCAATAGCGACTCGTTGTTGTTGTCCTCCTGACAACTGGCTGGGTAAATGCTTCAACCGTGACGCTAAACCGACTCGATCTAGGTTTTCTATAATCCTACGCTTACGCTCTTTTGCATTAAAGCCACGATAGCGCAGGGGTACATCAACATTGTCATAAAGATTCAAATCAGGAATTAGATTAAAACCTTGAAAAATGAAACCTATTTTTTCATTACGCATTCTTGAACGGCCTTTATCGTTCAGTTTGCCAACATCTTCACCATCAAGTAAAAAGTCGCCGTTAGTATAAGTTTCAAGTAAACCTGCAATATTCAAAAAGGTTGTTTTTCCTGAACCTGAAGGTCCTGTGACGCTGAGAAAATCCCCTTCATTCACCGTCAAGTTGAAATCTCTTAGGGCATGAGTTTGGATATCAGCGGTTTGAAATATTTTATTTACATTTTTCATAACAAGCATAATTACGATCCTTTTTTGTTCGATATATATCGTTTGGATTTATTTCTAATATTGATGAGTTAACATTGATGGTTTAATTTTGACTGAGTAAAATCTTCTCGGCTGAATTGAAACTGTCAGTCCCTGAGATAATAATTTGGTCGCCTGCAGATAAGCCATTGAGTACTTCTACATGGCTTAAGCTACGCGCGCCTGTTGTAATAACCGTTTTATGTGCGAGACCATCTTTAATTAAGTAAGCATATCGTCCACCACTACTTTCTAAGAACTGGCCGCGCTTAACTTGCAGAATATCGAATTTTTGTTCAAGAATTATTTGGGTATTTAACCGTTGGTTTTGACGAAGCTTTACTGGTATTTTATCTAAGAAACGTACTCGCCCAGTAACCTGATTATTCAGTATTTCGGGGGAAATTGTTACTAGACGAGCACTAAAACTTTGTTGTTCAAATTGAATGGCGACCGTCATTCCTAGCGCTAAGTCGTCGGCATAACTTTCGGGAATATCAATTTCAACTTCAAACTGGCTTAAATCCACCACGGTTAAAATAGCTTGATTTTTACTTAAAAAAGTTTTGTTTTGAATATTGAGATTGCCAACAATTCCCTTTACGGGGGATATGATTGTTAACCCGTCAACTTGTCGTTGAAGCTCTGCCAACATGAGTTTTTGACGACGTAAATCTAATAACAATGATTTACTGTCAAAGTCTAAACTTTCAATATTAAGTGCGGCATCTTGTTCTGCATGTCTTTGTAAAAAACTCGCATTTTCAAGTTCATCTTGTGATTTTTCAAAGTCTATTTGGCTAATGGCATTTTTCTTATAACCTTGATCTGCTCTTCGTTTTTCACGTTTCGCCGCCGTTAATTTCACGTTAGCAAGATCAACCGCTTTTCGGTCAATTAACTGTTGTTTTTTGGCGAGTATTTTTTGGCGTTCAAAGCTTGATTGCAAGCCTTCAAATATTGCTTGTTGTTGAGAAAGTTGGCTAGTCAGTTCAGGACTGTCGACAATTGCTAAAGTTTGCCCAGCTTCTACTTCATGACCGGCTTCAATTGCTAAAGTAATTGTACCGTCAGCAGGACTATATACTGTTGGTCTTACTGCCGCAACGACACGGCCTAAAACCGAAATGTCGCGAGTGAAATCGCCACGGGTAATGGTGGCAATTCTTATACGGTCAATGGAAATTGATTTTTCTGCTTGACTCCACCTTTTAGCAGACGGTGCCACTTGCCAGATTAAAGCGGCTGCTAACAGGGCTCCAATAGCAATAAGTGTAAAACGTTTTGGTTTATGAGTGGATGTGATTACCTGAATATCTTGTTCACTGGTGTCTTTAATTTTCATGATTTCCCCCGAATATCTCAAAGTAAGTCGTGAGAACAGGGGGAAAGGTTTATAAATTCTGAAAATAAATTTAAGTAATTAAGATTTGTTTGGTTTTATGCTGTGCTCTTTTTAAGGGGGAACCGCTGAAAAATAAAGAATACAACCAATAATAAAAAAGGAAATAGCCAGTGAATTAATGGGTAATATTGACTATAAAAAGTTTTTCCTTCCACCAATTTTATTTCAGCTTTCAGCACAGCTTCGGTAAATTGTGGCAGTTTTGCTTGTATATTTCCTTGATGATCAACGATGGCTGTTATGCCATTATTTGTTGTGCGAAGCAATGGTCGACCAAACTCTAATGCACGCATTCTCGCTATTTCTAGGTGTTGGTGAGGGCCATGAGAATCACCAAACCATGAATCATTACTTACTGTAAGTAGTATATTAGTTTCATCAGTAAAGTTAGCCGCGAGTTGCTCAGGAAAGGCTATTTCAAAACAAATCAGCGGTAATATATGATGGCCATTTGCTATTAAATTTGGCTGAACATAGTCGCCTCGAGTAAATGAGGAATATGGTAAATTAAAGATAGGCGCTATAGTTCTTAACAATTCTCCAAAAGGTACGAATTCACCTATTGGGAGTAAGTGATTTTTATAATAACGATTTTGGTGTTCATAACGGTAATGGCCGGTTTTATCGGTGCTTTCCTTTTTACCGAGTACCACTAATGAATTGAAATATGCTTTTGAATCAAATTTATAATTTAAAATGCCCGTAATTATTGCACTGTTATTTAATGCGGCAGACTTATCAGCTAAAACGAGAAAGTCTTGTGCGGTTGGTTCTAATGCAGTAATTGCGTTTTCTGGCCAGATAATAATATCTGCATCATAGTTTTCTCTTGCATGGTCAAGATAGAGCAGCATGGTTGGCCATTCTTTTTCTGGCTCAAACTTCATGGATTGTTCAATATTGCCTTGCACTAATGCTGTTGTCACTGTGACCTGTGTGGAATTTACCCAAGCGATGTTAGTTAATAGATAACTGCTAAGGGCAATTACAGACAGTAATAACAAATGCGATTTACGATAAAAACATTTAACGGTATTGATCAGTGCAATGCTAATAATGAGTAACAATGCACTAATTCCAACTTCACCGATAACTGGCGCGAAACTAGATAATGGTCCGTCAATTTGGCTATAACCGATAGACAACCAAGGAAATCCTGTTAAGACATTAGTGCGTAAATACTCACTAACCATCCAAAAAGCAGGAAGTAACCATAGTGAAAATTGCCGGTTTGGTGAAAACCTACTGGATAGATAACAAGCGAGAGCAGGGTAAAGCGCCAAATAGCAGCAAAGTAGTAACATGAGTAACAATGAGAATATGAGTGGCAAGCCACCGAATTGATCAATACTGACATGAACCCAGCTAATTCCACTCGCAAACCAGCCTAATGCAAAAATGAAGCCCTGCTTAGTCGAGGTCCTTACACTAGCGCCATTTATTGAGTTGAAAAATAGCGGGAGAATAATAAACATAACCCACCATTGAGAAAACGGCGCATACGCAAAGACTAAAATTAGGCCAGAAATAAAGCTAAATAAGTTCTGCTTATTAAGTAAGTTGGCGCGTAGGCGCTGTATTAGGTTAATACCTAGTGTTTTGATGCTCATCAAGGCTAATCGACAATTTTTCCAGTAATTTTATGTGCTTTGGGAATGATAATATGTAGGGTTTGGATACGGCGATTATTGCCAGCAGTAATTTTAAATTCAAAATCACCTATCATCACTAACTCACCTTTTTTCGGCATATGACCAAATTGATGTAAAACAACGCCGCCTATTGTATCGGCATCATTTTCATCGAAGTCAGTATTAAAATATTCATTGAAGTCATCAAGCTCAGTGAGTGCATTTACCTGGTAAACATTACTGGCAAGGTGTTTGATGTCTTGTTGAATTTCATCATCAGTTTCATCTTCAATTTCGCCAACAATGAGTTCTAGAATATCTTCAATGGTAACTAGACCTGAAACACCACCATATTCGTCAACTACAACGGCCATGTGATAGCGTTTTGACCGAAATTCATTTAATAAAGGTTCAACTTTTTTACTTTCAGGAACAATAATAGATGGACGGATTATTTCTGCTATCGTACATTCTTCTTGTTGACCAAAACCATAAGCGAGTAAGTCTTTCGCTAACAAAATACCTTCAATATGATCAATGTCGTCATTGATCACAGGAAATCTCGAATGACCAGATTCTAAAATAATAGGTAAGGATTTTTCGAGCGTATTATTGATATCTAGCGTGATCATTTGTGATCTTGGGATCATAATGTCACGCACACGCATATCAGAGACTTCTAATACACCCTGGATCATTAATTTGGTTTCAGGTTTAATTAAGTCACGGTCTTCAGCGTCATTTAACACTTCAACCAGTTCTTCCTTGTTTCTCGGCTCTCCAGTGAATACTTGTACTAATTTATCAAGTATCGATTTATTTGCAGAGCCGTTGCTAGAATGGGGTTGGTCATCGCTCATAGAGCTTATTTATTTCCTGTAAGGTTAGCTTGCTGCTTAGTTTCTAATCAATTGAAAGTAAATTCAAGTGGTAAATGATTATTTGTGTAACGGATTATAAATGAATCATACTATTCATTTATAATATAAGGATCTGATATGTTTAGTTTGTTCAACAATTTTTTTTCAAGTGCTTCCATTTCAGTAGCTTCATTATCGTCTATATGATCGTAACCTAATAAATGTAAACAGCCATGAATAACCATATGAGCCCAGTGATTATGAAGGTTTTTGTGTTGTTCTTTTGCTTCTGCTGATACTACATCAGCGCAAATAACTAAATCACCGAGTAGGTCTAGCTCAATTCCTTCTGGCACTTCAAAAGGAAAAGATAAAACATTTGTCGGTTTATCTTTTTCTCTATATTGCAAATTAAGTGATTGGCTTTCTAGAATCTCAACAAGCCGAATAGTGAGTTCAAAATCTTTTTGGTATTGATTTAAAGCGGTATCAACCCAAAGTTGAAATTGTGTGTTCGTTGGTAAATTAGGCGTATCACAAGCTTGTTGAAGATCTAGGGTAATGGTCACGTTTTCTTTTCCGAAACATCATGGGAATTGTGCTGTTTTTTTGCTTCTTTGAAACGTTTCTCTTTTTGTTCAAAAGCATCATAAGCATCGACAATTCTTGCAACCACAGGGTGACGTACAATATCTGTTGACTGAAAGTAATTGAAACTAATTCCAGAAATATCATCAAGTACTTCAATAGCATGGCGTAAACCGGATTTTGCACCACGTGGCAAGTCTACCTGAGTAATATCACCAGTGATCACTGCACGGGCATTAAAACCAATACGAGTAAGGAACATTTTCATTTGTTCGACGGTGGTATTTTGGCTTTCATCAAGAATAATAAAAGCATCGTTTAATGTTCTACCGCGCATGTAAGCGAGCGGTGCAATTTCTATCACATTACGTTCGATCAGCTTCTCAACTTTTTCGAAGCCAAGCATTTCAAATAGTGCATCGTATAATGGACGCAGGTAAGGATCTACTTTTTGTGATAAATCACCAGGAAGGAAACCCAGCTTTTCGCCGGCTTCAACCGCTGGGCGAGTTAACATAATGCGGCGAACTTCCTGTCGCTCTAATGCTTCAACAGCACAAGCAACCGCTAAGTAGGTTTTACCTGTTCCTGCAACACCAACACCAAAACTAATGTCATTACTGAGAATGTTCTGAACGTAGCTTTGTTGATTGGGATTGCGAGGTTTTATAACACCTCGTTTGGTTTTAATCGTCACTAATTTGTCGAAATCAACATCAACTTTAGTCGGTTCTTGCTCAAGAACTTTTGCGTCTAAAATAGCAAGGTGAACCATTTCTTCACTGATTTCTTTTAGCTGATTTTTGACGGTTGCTGTCTCGATATATAAATTCTTCAGTAAGATGATTACAGCATCACAGTTGCTCGGTTCACCCATCACTTTAAATTGATTACTGCTATAACTTAATTTAACACCTAGGCGACGTTCAATGGTTTTTAAATGATTATCCATTGAACCACATAAATTAGCTAAGCGATTATTATCAATTGGCTCTAAGTTAAATTTCTTACTGATGCTCGTCGTCAAATTTATATCCGTTTTTATAAGCTATGATTAAAATAAGATTAAGGTGTAAACGTACCCACACCTAAATCGTCAATGTTACTGCTACTCGTATGATGACTGTTCGCTAAGATGTCTTCAGGTGAATGTGCAATACGTAAGCCCATTTCACTTTCTTCGCGTACTAATTCACCACGTAATGAGTTTGCGTAAACATCTGTAATTTTAATATCAACAAACTGACCAATAACTGTATGCGGAGCCACAAAGTTAACTGTGCGGTTATTCTCTGTTTTACCACGTAATTCCATTGGGTTTTTCTTTGAAGGGCCTTCAACTAAAATACGTTGCTCTGTATTTAACATTTGACGAGCAATACGTAATGCTTGATGGGTAATTTGGTCTTGAAGAATTTGTAAACGTTGTTTTTTAGTAACATCGCTTATATCGTCAACCATATCTGCAGCCGGTGTACCTGGGCGTGCGCTGTAGATAAAGCTAAAACTTAAATCGAAATCTACGGCTTTAATTAAATCCATCGTTGCCTGAAAATCATCATCGGTTTCACCAGGGAAACCGATAATAAAATCAGACGACATACAAATATCAGGCCGTGATTTTTTAAGTTTTCTAATTTGAGACTTATATTCTAAAGCGGTATGGCCACGCTTCATTTGCGTTAATATGCGATCTGAACCACTTTGTACCGGTAAATGTAAGTGGCTAACTAATTCAGGAACGTCTTTGTATACATCAATGATATCATCGGTAAATTCAATAGGATGTGATGTTGTATAACGCACTCTGTCAATACCATCAACCGTAGCGACCAAGCGCAATAACTCTGAAAAACGACAAATTTCATCATCGTGCGTTACACCGCGATAGCCGTTCACGTTTTGTCCTAGTAAATTTACTTCACGAACACCTTGAGCAGCAAGTTGAGCTATTTCATATAAAACATCGTCAAGCGGACGGCTCACTTCTTCACCACGTGTGTAAGGTACAACACAGAAAGTACAGTATTTACTGCAGCCTTCCATAATTGATACAAAAGCACTTGCGCCTTCAGCTTTAGGCTCAGGAAGACGATCAAACTTTTCAATTTCTGGAAAACTTACATCAACAACCGGGCTATGGTCACCGGTAACTTGTTGGATCATTTCAGGTAAACGATGTAATGTTTGTGGTCCAAAAACCATATCAACATAAGGTGCTCTTTGACGAATGGCATCACCTTCTTGGGAAGCAACACAGCCGCCGACGCCAATAAGTAAATCAGGATTATTTTCTTTTAGTTTTTTCCAGCGACCTAATTGGTGGAATACTTTTTCTTGTGCTTTTTCACGGATAGAACAAGTGTTTAATAAGATAACATCAGCATCTTCAGCTTCGTCGGCTAATACAAAACCATGCGTTGAGTCTAATAATTCAGCCATTTTTTGCGAGTCATACTCGTTCATTTGGCAACCCCAAGTTTTGATGTATAGCTTTTTACTCATTAACTTTTCACTCATTAAATATCAAAAAATCTAAAGAAGCTAATACGAAACATATAGCTTCATGATTAGTTCAATTTAAGGACGCGTATTTTACTCCTTCTTGGCGCTTGACGCTAGTACCTGATTAAACTTTAAGTAAAGCAGTGTAAGGCTTAACAATTTTTCCTTGTTGCAGATAATAAATATTCGTATAAGTGATATAGGTTGGTTAGAATGAACTTGAAAAATAATTGGATAATTAAGCGTAAATATTATGAATAATTTTGATTGTGTGATTGTTGGTGGTGGTATGGTTGGTGCTGCTAGTGCTTTGTCATTAGCAAATCTAGGGCTTAAAGTAGCTATTGTTGAGCAATCCCAACCTAAAGGTTTTGATAGCTCCCAAGTATTAGATTTACGAGTTTCAGCTATTTCACTTGCTTCTGAACATTTGCTCACTCAGCTAGATGCTTGGTCACAATTGCAACAATGGCGATTATGTCCTTATAAACGTTTAGGGGTTTGGGAGCATCAGGTCAGTTATACCGAATTCAATGCTGATGATATTAAACAAACACATTTAGGGCATATCATTGAAAATCGCTTAATTCAGCTTTCGTTGTGGCAACAAATAAAAAAACATCAAGGGATCACTTTATTTTGTCCGGCAAGTTTAGTGAATTTTTCATCTGCAAATAAAGAAGTTAACCTATCTATAGTCAATAATGAGAATTCAGAAAATATTGAAATAAAGACAAAGATGCTTATTGCAGCTGATGGTGCTAATTCTCAGGTTAGAAAATTAGCCAATATTGGCATGACAGGTTGGGATTATCAGCAGTCTGCGATGCTTATAAATGTTGAAACTGAATCACACCAACAAGATATTACTTGGCAACAGTTCTTTGAAACCGGCCCGGTGGCTTTATTACCTTTATCAGGGAAAAGTGAACTAGGTGGATATGCCTCTTTGGTTTGGTATCACAAAAAAGCAGAGATAAAAAAATTATCGGCTTTAACTAATAAGCAACTGCAAGCAGAAGTCTTACAAAAATTCCCAAAACGCTTGGGTAAAATAAACGTTATTGCTAAAGGAGCATTTCCGTTAAGCCGCAGACATGCAAATACTTATCAAAAAGGACAAGTTCTCTTGTTAGGTGATGCGGCTCACACGATTAACCCAATGGCAGGGCAGGGAGTTAATCTCGGTTTTAAGGATGTTAAAGCATTACAAACTGTTATAGCCACTGCAATTGGAAATGGTGAGTGTTGGTATGAACCTGAAGTGTTATCTCGTT
>Ga0209292_1000115_pt1 | contig 113711 bp, 101 predicted proteins | sample GOMGulsemesocosm_2_FD_184634 | JGI IMG/M metagenome (GOLD analysis project Ga0209292, IMG submission 184634) | Methane-oxidizing microbial communities from mesocosms in the Gulf of Mexico - GOM9C Gulf of Mexico (SPAdes) (version 2) | ecosystem: Environmental > Aquatic > Marine > Cold seeps... | reverse complement strand
AGTGACACATCTAAGAATGCTGCTTGAGTGGTAAAATCAAGAGTGAAGTCTGACTCGACTGCTCCTCCTTCTTTATCACAGACTAAGACCTGTAAGCTTTCATTATCTTCTGCTTGCGCGGCTAAATCTTTCATCACAACGGTCAAATAATCATCGTCGTTGATTGTATATTGCGCGTTTAAAATTTTACTGCCACCTGGTGCTAGGTATTCGCTGGCTAGTGTTAGCGTTGCTGTCACATCAAAGATCTCATCAGCTTCAACATGATGATCGACATTGATTGTCGCAAGAGCATGTGTGACGGTTGCCGTAAGCGGCGCCTGCATGGCTGTTAAATCGATAGTGCGGTTGCCAGGTGACCCAGAGAATACATAATCTTTTACACTACCAGTACCTTCCGCATTGTCTTGGCCCCCAATGGTATTACCCAATACGGAGTAATCTATACTTGCCAGCCCTTCTATACCGCCACCTTCATCCGCAATCATTAGATCTATGGTATTGGCAACATCTGACAAATCACCTTCAATAATTGGATTAGTGGCATCGGTTATTGTTATCGCCAAATAATCATCATTTAATAGGGTGAAGTCACGGCTTGCCGCTGATGGCAGATTGAAATATTCAGTATTGCTCGCCACGGACAATGTCAGGGTAATTTCTTCGTCCGGTTCTATAATTTGATCCCCGGTTATTACAAAACCCAGATCGATAATACTCGTTGCGCTTAACGTAGCAGGATCGAGATCAATATTGGCATCAATGCTCGCCTCTGAATTGGAGCATGTCATGGGCACGCTCACCTTGCAGCTGATGCTCGCATTCACTGTCAAAGTACCTACATTGGTATCAATGGCAGCCAAACCAGACATAATCGCCGCCACACTGTTATCGCTGTCTGTTTCGGCCTGACTGAGTACTTCCGCTGATACTAGATCAGCAGAATAGCGAATGGCTGGCGCGAGCTGATCTTCCAATAAAATAGTGAAACTTCTTTCTGTCGAGGCAACATTTTGAGTAAGTTCTCCACCCATATCGAATAGACTTAATAGCGCATTATTTTCTTTTAAACTAAAAGCGACAATTTCGTCTGCTTCCACTAAATCATCATCCCCTACGGTAAGCGTTAAATCTTTATTGCCTGAACTTAAACTCTGCCCGGCTGCTTTGATTACCAGAGAAGTATTGACTAAATTTTCGGCGGCGAGCCCATCAAAGAAGACGCGATAATCAGCCACCGTCGCAAAACTTTTTGAGCGTATTGCGTAGCGCTGACCGGGGGTGCTGGCGTCGATAAAATCCAATGCTAAAGCCGCGACATCTTGCTCAACCGATTTATCAAAACCCAGTGAGTAAACAATACTGCCCTCTGCGCTTTCGTCAGTGATCGCACCCGTAGAAGATGCGCTAGCAAAACTCACATTCAATACGTCATCACTGGCTAAGGTATAGTTATTAAGACTTTCAAACAGAGGTGAAGATTGGGTGCTGCCGGTGATATCAAAGCGCAGATAATCATGTAAGTTTGCGGCAATCGTAAATTTTAATTGTAAGGCTTCGGATATTTCAACCCAATCATCATTATTTTGACTCAGCCCTAATACCCCAGTAACGGCGACACTATTAGCATCCTGCTCACTGCCCGTATTTTTAATCACAGTTGTTGCTGCTAGGGTTATGTCTGCTGGAGAATTATTGAGACTGCTACTCTGCGCTAAGCATTTGGACAATGCATTATCACCATCGTCGTTATCACATTCTTCAGTCTGGCCAATACTCAGCTCAGGCAAGTTACTTGCGGCATGCCCTAGCCAGCTAAACCTTAGAGGAGCTGATTGATCTTCGGGTAAATCACTTGTTGTTAAGCCATCAGTACGAATCACTTTAACCCGCAAACGCTCATCGTTATTGATGGTATAACTTAGCTCAGAAAATTTATTAGCCGCAGGAATTGTTAAAAAGTAATGCGCTGGGGTGGACGGTTTTTTCAATAAATTAATAGCGACAACTTCATTCGGCTCCACCAGAGAGTCGGTATTGATTGCGAACCCCAATGCCATCTGCCCGCCTGAAGCTTGCGCTTGTAAATTAACATCCCCCGCATCAATGGTGTAATCACTGTTCGCTAAACCGCAATCCGCACAGGTATCAGTAATTTCAAAAATTAGATCATCGGTATTGTCGGCAATCACCGCACTGCCCCAAGTGAGCAGTAAGCCCACGTTGTTTCCCGCAGATAAATCTTTATCTGTATCTTCAGCGCCCTCTGCGACATCGGCATCATCAACAAAGGCCAATTGAGGAGTGAGAACATCATCATTATCGACAGTCACATTAATCGTTTGGTCAGCCCAAGGCGTGATTAAATACGGATTGACCGCCACGCTGTTTTGCAAAGAAAATAACAGCTCTATTGTCTCATTAGGTTCAACCAGGGTATCGCCACTGATAGCAATGCCTACGTCTTGATTGCTCGTCGCTGCCGTCACGCTATTTTTTTGATGCAGATTAATCGTAGTATTGGCGATTTGAATATCTTCATTCAATACATCTGAAATACAGTGGCTATTCGCTAAATTATCGCACTGCTCTGTCAGCGTTAAACTAATATCATCCATATTAGCGGCAATGTCTTTATCCCAGCTAAGCAAGATACCCGCGCTATTAAGATCACCAATACCGCCTTCTGTAACTGAGCTTGAGACTTGCGAAAGACTCATCGTTAATTGATCGTCATTAATGATCGTGAAACTTATCGTTTCATTCGGCCAGCTGGCACCATTAAGAAAGGGTTGCACCACCACCGCATCATTCAAACTTATTAATAGCGTCGTGCTCTCATCGGGTTCAATGACATCATCCCCGGTGATTTCAATTCCAAAACTCAGCCCACCCACATTTTTGGAAGTTGCACTGGTACTGTCATGAATAACAATTTGAGCACTACCCGCAATATCTCCCGATACCAGATTTGTATTTACCGAAGTAACCACACATAAATCATTGACCGCCTCATCACAATTTTCTGAAAGTAGAAGGCTAATCATAGGTACATTAGCCGCTATGTCTTTATCCCATCGAATACCATAACCCAGCGTTAAACTTGTGGTATCCGCACCTTCTGCATAACTCACCGCAACCGGTGTCGCCAAACCCGTATCGACAATTGTCAGTATTAGCTTGTCATCATCGGTAAAACTGAAATCAATCGTTTGATCACTCCAGTTAGCAACATAATCAACCAAGCCTGCTTCGTTATTTAAGGTCAACAAGAGCTTGGCGACTTCACTCGGTTCGACGATAGAATCATCTAACAAGAGTTCAAATTTTAGATCCAAAGTACCCGCGGGAGTATCACTGGCACCATCGTGAATTGGCGTTGCCAGTATGCTGTAATCATCTACCGACGCACAGTCATCCGCACTTAACAGTATGCAGCGATCGGTTAATGCAAGTGTTATAGCGGGCACATCATTGGCAATGTTTTTATCTAGATGAATTTCATAAGGCGATGCAAGGGTACTATCCAATAACGCCAACGCAGTGAGTGAACTTTCTACAACCGTTTCGCTGCCCTTGGCAACCAACGACAAGGTCACCTTGTCTTCACTATTAATAGTACCTAAAACAATAGCCGGTAACGCAGGGTCTGCTATCACAGCACATTCAGGAGTATTACCGACGACGCACTGGCGTAATTCAATAGGGACAGGGCTGGCCGACGGCTTTAGAAAAACGCTTAGCTGGTAGGACTCATCCAGCTCGACAATATCATCATTATTTATTTGGCTAGTCAGGGCTTTACTGCGCTGATTAAACGATTCATCAAATTGATAGCCTGTTTTGATACCCGATCCGACATTAACCGTGCTGGAATTAAATTGATGACTGGCATCACTGCTTTCAGCTCCGGCGTAATCCAGTAAGAATTCAATATCGACTTCTACATCGGTATTCAAAGAAATAATGAAGTCAGAAGACGCTGTCGTTTCACTGGCTGTAAAACCATAAACATCCAGCTGAGCAATATCATCATTGACCACAGTAACGACGATGTCGTCTTGCGTCGTATTATCGACCCCTGGGTTATTACTGGATAAAACCACGCCCAAGGTTAACGCTTCATCGCATTCAACCTGATTATCTTCAACCGACTGAATACTTACGGGAATATTAGTGCTCGTTTGAGAGAATAATTGATCCGCCTCATTTGTAATAACCAATTCGTTATTAATTAAGTCGCTTGAATTTCGCCATGCACACAGAGGGATATTACTGTCTTGGCGATTAATACTAATATTAAACGTTTCTAATGCCGCATCACCTAAGCCCGTTGCACCGATAATTTTTAGTTTTAAACTTAGATCATCGCCTTCGTTCACTTTAAACGGATCTGCGACGGTTGCAGGAAGAGCGATCGCATCGTTTACCCATTTGATTTCGGGTAAATCATCATTTAGAATTTTAACTTCTACGGCTTCGCCAATTGATGAGCCGTTGGTATTTTTAAGCTCAATAAAGAAACTTTCGTTGCCTTCTACTAAGGTGTCGCTATTAATTGTGAAACTAATACCATCGGCCTCAGAACCTCGTGGGAAACTGTTGCCTTTTTCGATGGTTAAGCGATTACTTTGCACAACCGAGCCGGTAACCGCTTGTTCCCAATCATCCGCATTCACAGCACTCGTAACTTCGCCGGCGTTGGGCAAACGCATACTGTATTCAAATTCGAAATCATAGCCTGCTGCCCCCAACAACTCGACGATGATTTTATGCTCACCGATACCATTGGAGCTTTCTAAATATTCTAAAACGTTGCTGGTAATTAAATTCCCAGCACTATCGCTATATTGGCGATAAATTTTAAACGCTGGCGATTCATTATCTGAGATATAAATACGGCCACTGCCAAATTCGACCCCCGCTTCGTTGGCTAAAACAAGTTCGAAGACCTCAACATTTTCTAGATCATTATCATCAATCACCGAAAACTCGGCAATGTAATCTGTTTGACTGGGGGATATATTGATGGCGGTTTTACTTATTAAAAAATCTTGATCGAGCTCTGAAGTATCTGTTGCACCCACATCAGCTGGGTTAACTTCACGTAGGTAATAGAACAAGGTGAGAGGTTCAGTAAAACCACCAGTATCATCAATTGAAAATGGCATCTGAAATACTAGATTGGTTTCATTTTCTGCAACGGATAAAGACAAGTTATTATTGACGATAAAGGTCGGCGCGCCTTGACCTGGGAAGTCATCAGAACGAATCGCAAATGAATATGGCGTCGAATCAACGCCGTTATGGCTGATGACAAATTCAATTAACTCATCCGGTTCAATGTCCAAATCACCCAAGATTTCTAAGCTAACCTCTTTGCTCAATTCCCCCTCAAGAAAAACGAGTTCTTGCTCTAATGCCACATAATCTGAACCGGAAAGACCATAGCCAATGGCCTCGGTTTGCAGTGTTTTCAGAGTGAGTGAATACGGATCAACGGTATCTTCTTTGAGATCGATGGTGACCTTAGAAAGCTGGGTTCCTATATTTCCCTCTGTAATATCGACACTAGTGACCGTATATTCAGGAAAGTCATCATTAATAATGGAGATAACAAATTCAAGAGTGAATTCATCTGCGATGCTAGTGAGCTCAAGACCTAGTTTTTCATCACCTTCAACCCGCTCATCGGCATAGATTTCAACGTCTATGGTGTATTCATTTCCAGCGCTGACTTGTAACGTACCCGAGGTAGGAAGATAGTCGCTTTTAGCAACCGCATCGATATTAAAGGTTGTGTAATTGAGCCCTCCAGATATACCAGAGACGAAGCGTAAGCTTATGATTTTGTTAGTAATATCACCTTCATTGAGCTGATATTCTAGGCCCGAAGTAGAGCTTGGCTGAATGATAAAAGAAGCATCACCTCCTCCACTTTCAGCGCCACCACAAGCAGTTAGTAACAATGTAATTAACAAACAGAGAAGCTTCATACCGTAAAATTCGCTCAATTAAAGCTGATTCGTATGTCATTATGCTTCCCTGCTGTTTGTTAATTATACAGCGATTGCAGGAGTAATTCTAAGGTGGTGTTAAACTCCTTACTCCCCTAAGGTTATTTCTGCTTTATACCCTAAGCGCCAATCAATACCATTGTCGGATGACCAGACTTGATCAAGTCGATTAGCTGTCAGTCCGTGCTCACCACTGACTAAATAGAGAAGGCCTTTCTGCACAACAACTTGATGCGAGGACACTTTAGGGAATACAGCTGATTCTTTTTCCTGGGTCCATACAAAGCCATCAGCAGAAGACCAAATATCATTTAATCCGCTATCAGATCCGGCGAAGTCACCATAATCTGATTTTTTTGTATTGCCGCCAATTAGAAATAACTTTTCTTTGTAACTTACTACTTGATGACGATGTCTTGCGCTGAAACCATCAACAATATTTGCTTCTTGCCAATCTATACCATTAGAGGAATACCACACGTCATTTTGTACACCAAAAGCATCCCTGCCACCAATTAGCCATATTTTGTTATCATGAGCAATAAGTTGATGTCCGTCTCTGGCAGTAAATTTAGAACCAGAAGTAGGAATCTCTGTCCAAACCATACCATCAATTGACTTCCATACGTCATTTTGCTTGCCGGCACTAGACACTCCACCCACTAGCCATAACGCCCCATTAAACTGAGCTATTTGATGCCCCTTTCGTGGAGAAAATTCGGCATTTACAACGGCATTAGCCCAAGTCAAACCATCAACTGAAGACCAAACCTCACTCGTCAGCCCAGACGTTGCTGAGCCACCAATAACCCAAGCCTTATCAGAAAAGCTAACCATTTCATGATTCCTCCTGCTAGAGAAAGAAGTATTTTGTTGAATGCCAGCCCAGTTAACAGCATCTAATGAATATAAAAAATCGTCTTCTAAACCATTATTATAATCATTAAGACCACCAACAGAGATAAGCTTATTTTGAAAACTAAGCACTTGATGCTCTCGCCTTCCTTGAAAACCAGAATCAATAATACTTTCTTTCCAAGTTAAGCCATCATAAGAAGTCCATACGTCATTCAATTCAAAAGTTGCTTTCGTCGAGCCTCTACCAATAAGCCATAACTTGTCATCAGAACTGGCCAAGCTATGACCTCCACGAACTGAAAATGCTACACTCTCAATAACCTTAACCCAATCTACCCCGTTATCAGATGACCACACATCATTTTTATAAGCCCCTCCATTTTCTTCACGTCCCGATGTTAGCCACAACTGATTATTAAACTTAGCTACTTTATGAAAACTTCTTGCAGAGAATGCTGCTGCTGGACTTTCCTCAGTCCAATCAACGCCATCAACCGAAGACCAGATATCATTTTTATACTCATTAGTATCGTCGTCGTAACCCCCAATGAGCCATATTTTGTCTTTAAACGAAATCGCTTGATGCGAATCTCGTTTTGAGAATGCAGCGACGTCTTTTTTTAGAACCCAATCAACTCCATCACTAGATGACCAAGCATCATTATAACGATCATTACTGTCCCCCACTCCAGCCAATAACCAAAGTTCATTATTATAATTAATGACTTGATGCCTCGAACGCCCGGAAAACTGAGCGGAATCGTTTTCTAGAGTCCAGTTAATACCATTATCAGATGACCACACATCATTGAATAGCGAGCCTCCTGCACCACCAATAATCCACATTTTATTCTTAAATACGACAAGTTGATGATTTTTACGGGCTGGAAACTCTGCAGAGTTAGTTTCTCTTTTCCAATTCGTTCCATCTAGTGATGACCATACATCATTATAATATTGCCCTTCCCCAAAGCCACCTACTAGCCAAATTCGTCCGTTGAAAAATATGGACGCATGCCCCCTCGATTAGAGAACTTGCCAAAATTAAATTCTAACTCCTGATTATATGATCCAAATTTGAAGGTTGCATAAGTATTCGTAGTTAATGCAGTGGCTTCATTTAAAATAGAATTATTAACATCATTATTACCTGACAGAATATCTAATTCGCCATTTGTGCAGCTTGCATAGTTTAATAAATCACAATCGGCGTCGTTGCTGCGATAAAACTCAATGCCATCAGTGCCAGTAGAAAAACTAAAATTACTATTACTTTCGCCTACCCAAGCGCTAACAGTGAAGTTATTATTTGCAACATTAACTTCATAACTAGCGCTCGCAGCAAGATATCTTTCGTCAGCCCCAATACTTACCGTAATGGTTACAACTCCGGGAGCCAAGGCATTTATAGTCCCTTCACCATCAATACTAGCAATCAACTCATCACTTGAATTAACCGTTATTGCGGCCGAGCCTTGAGCCGTTAAAGAAGGTATAAATTGATCACCCACAATTAGTTTCAAAGGTAATGTAACTGAAAGTGATATAATCTGCTCTACTAGGATAGGATCCAAAACTGGCTCATCTATTTTTTCTGCTGAGTTGTTGCTTGAAGAGTCTCCAGAACAGGCAGTGAGCTGAAGCAGTATGACTGGTAATACTAGAGATAGCATTTTACGTAACACGATAAATTCCTTTTTAATTTTCTTCATTTCTCCTGAAATCATCGAGAGAAAAACTTGGTCGAGTCCGGATGACAAAAGAAGCATCGCCTCCTCCACGTTCAGCGACACCACAAGCCGTAATCAGCAATGTAATTTAGGAGGGGCTCTAAGTAAGAAATTGATACAGTATTTGTAATTTCCTTACTTAGGCCAGCATCTCTAGCTACTTCAGAAAGGGTTTAAGGGGCTGCTACAGGAACAGGTACGAGGGTCCATGCCTGCTGCCTTTCATAATAATAAGGGCTGTAATTCTCTATACGGACCTCTCGAGTATCCCCGCTTGTAGCATACATATAATATCTCGTCGTAGTATCCGTATCATTCGTAATACCTTTGATATTTTGAAAAGTAAGTCCATCCGCGAGACTTACTTTAGTCCAACGAGCTGCATGCTCTTTCCCAACAGTATTATAATCCCTGCATTCATCCAACTCTAAAGGATCTGCATTCGTATAACCGCTAACTTTTAAACACTTACCATTAAAAGCTCTGAAAAAACCAGTCGCCTCTTCATAAAACCATTTGGCCGTATCGACTAATGTACTAGTATCTTGAGTATTACAAACTAGTGTCTTTAATCGCATTACCTCTACACCACTATCCACAGTTTCCCACCAAGCCAGACACCTATTGTCATTATTAGCGTTAACATAATAATGATTCAAATGTACTTGCCAGCTAGGCTCTTCATTTTTAACTTTAACCACATAAACCGTTTTCCCACTAAAATCCCTGGCGATTGCTTCAACTTTTCCTGTGCTAATATTCAAAGCCATTACCTTAACCGTCGGTTCAGGCTGGCCACCTTGGTAAGTTGAGGAAGCTATATACGCATTTATAGCCGGGTCTTGCGAAAACCATTGCTGCAACATCCAGTACTTATTTAAAACGGCTGAAGAGATATCACTCGCATTAACGTTTGAGAAGTTAGATATTTTCACCAGCTCTTTAATGGTAGGTAATCGCCAGCCCGACTGCCCAGTGATAGCAACAGGGGTAACTTCCATTGCCGCTTGCCAATTATCAACTTGCGTTAGGGTTTTGGTATCAGCTGCGTCCCAGTGAGCTGTCCATTTTAGAAAATCATAGACTTGCGAAACTACTGGATCGCCTTTTATAAACTGGGTATAACAAATATCACTAAAGTCACCCCGGTCACTCGTAGCTGAATTTAAAAGAGTTGACTCACAAGACGTCAACGTAGCCGAATGTGTGAGCGAGGCTGAACACATTAACAATATTACTAGAATAGCTTGTTTCATAATGCCTCTGCGCGGGAGCCAAGTTTGTAATTAACGGAACCATAAAAAACTCCTTGATACAGCGCAAGCCTCCCCCCCGAAAACCTGAGCCTGAGTAACTGATCACCCATTGCAGGATTCCCATCATAGGTTTCCTGGACCACATCACCCAGATAAAAATAGCCAATACTAGAGTGAAAATCCAAGTCATCGTAATTTTCTTTCACTCTAAAACTCATATCCCACATACTGTACGCATCAATAACTTTTGGTAATGCCCAATTATCCCGGCCACAAAAGTTAGCACTGTTTGTCTTTTCTATAAATGACTCTAGTGAGCATTCTATGCCATTAGAGCCATCGTAATAGGGGCACGTATCACTCCCTGTCACATTATCTGCAATAGCAGCATATCGATGGTCTTTATGATGGATATTCGTAATATCACCGGTGGTTTTAACTTCCCAAATGTAACCCGTCACGTTATCTCTAGCACAATCCCAGCTAGCTGTTTCAAATGGTAATTCTTCACCCGCAGCAGATAGCTTGGTATAGTCCATCGAATACCGCCCTTGGCCGTATTTTTTAAGCATGCCGCTTCTTCGTATCGCATCACGACCATTGGCACAGTCTTGCTGATTCATACTTGTTTCATTACTCGCGATACACTCTGAATCTGTTAACCGCCTATCTTCTAACACGGTAAATGCAACACTGGTATCATTCATCGAGCACAAATCACCTAAACCATCTTGGTTATGATCTCTTTGTTTCGGGTTGTGTAATAAAAAGCAATTATCGCCATTATCGCCAATACCGTCACCGTCAGTATCAATTCTTTCATTAATATCATTTGGGAATACATCAGCATTGTCCGCTAACCCATCACCATCACTATCTTTTTGAGCTGCACTATTTGTAGGAAAGGCATCGGAATTATCACCAGTTCCGTCTCCATCAGTGTCGACGTGCTCAGATATATCATTAGGAAAAATATCAGAATTATCGCCGAATCCATCACCATCGGTATCTTTCTGTTCAGAAGCAATCTCTGGGAATGCATCGGCATTATCACCAACACCATCGCCATCAGTATCAATATGTTCAGTTACGTCATTTGGAAAAGCATCCGCATTATCACCGATACCATCACCATCAGTGTCTACCTGTTCATTAGCATCATTAGGAAATATATCAATCCTATCAGGCGTCCCATCAAGATCAGTATCTTTGTTGTCTTTTGAAGATTCGCCACCACAAGCTGATAGCGCTAATATCAACAATGTCGCTGACAGTTTTCGAGTTCTAAGATTCATTCTATTATTTCCCTCCTTGGGTTAACACTGGCTCGAACTCAACCGGACTCACCTCTCGAACTAAGCGAACCTGTATTGGGTCAATACGAGCTACATTCTCGAGACCTACCGAATCTGATAGGCGATCCTTGCCACTGAAATATAGAACACCCAGATTATCTCCGCGATCCGATGGGTGTGATGATGTCCAGATTGTCAATGGTACATCACCTAAATCAGCCATTGGGAAAACACTAAAATTAATCCCATGATTTTGCTTACTGCCATTTGAGTTATAACATTTATAATCAAATATCGACATTAGCTCAACGGAGTTAGGAATCCTCCAATCATCATGTCCAGCGAACTCATGAGTCTCAGCGTACGCAACAGCCTCAGTCCAATTTTTACTAAAAATATTTTCAGATGTCCCCGATGAGTAAGAACATTCAGCCCCAACCATTCCTTCAATACAGCGCTTCCACATAAGATTGGTTGTGCGATCAATAGCAGTTCCATTTTCCACATTGATAAGAAAACGCGATACAGGCGTATCCGTATGCCCTGTAGTTTCACATTGCTCTGCGTGGCTATAATTGAGACCACTTAGTAACATCAGAGCTACTATATTTGACTTTGTTAACATGAGAAATTCCTTTTAATTTTTACTTATCGCACGAAGATATAGTGGACTTGAGTCAGCTAAGCAATCACTCTCACCCGTGACAAAATTAAGAGCCCAGTGACCAGGACTTGTGCCATCGGCATCAACCCAACAACTATCACTTGACCAATATTCCTGATGGACAAATTGAGGGTTTGCATCGTTAAGATACTCATAATCAGCAACATTCATTAAATCTGTGATTGATGGCAGAACCCAGTCTGAACGACCGCAATACTTTAGCTTACTCACATCCATTGTAGAGGCGTCAGGAGCAGCCCCCCAAGAGTATTGAACCTCACTACCAATTAAACCACTATCATTTGCAGAATTGGCATTGGTAAGATCAGCTGCTTCGATACCATAACGTGACCAAACATGACCTGTGCTTCCATCTGCGATACAAGCATAATCACTCCCCAAGGTTGGGGTTCCTGAAGCTGTTAACTTCACATAAGATAAGGCGGGAATATTTGTGTTTTCAATGTCTTGACCGCTAATTAAGCATGATAGGATTCCATCTGTTAAAGTTCCATCTGCTAAAGTTCCATCTGCTAATACACACTGGTCATTCCCGCTATCGACAATTATTCCAAAATCATCATTGGCAATGACTATTAAGCCATTATTGTCATTGAGAAGAGGTCCAAAGCATTCACCACTTTTTTCACAGCGTGTATCATTTCCACTATTAGGATCAGCTGTCACTCTTAGCCATTCATGAGGCTCTGAAGTTGAATCAACCGAAAAGCTATCAATTACCTCGATGCCTTTGCATGTACTACCAGGTAAAGTTTGTATCGATACTATTTGATTAGCCATTTTAGTGTAATCATCAGGACTTGCATTATGAAGTCGACTATTGCTTTTCCCTGCCGCCTCAACACCAGACACAGGCTCTTCAAAAGTAAAAGACAAATCAATATCGCCACCTGTTACAGTCTCATTACTTGGGTTACAAACATATAGTTTTATGCTGGTAGATGCAGCCCCTTCTTCGAGCATGAAACTATGCTTTAGATTATTCATTATAGAAGTTGCGTCAGCACCAGAGACAGTTGCTGCTCCCTGACCATAACTAAATACTAAGAAGTCATCATTCATAATAGTAAAGGTATTGCTTAACGAAGCTGCTATATCACTGACTGCAGAAATTGGTGCTTCACCTAGCTTTTGAGAAATAGTTAGAGTAGCTGTTTCATCTACTTCAATATGATCATCTGATTTAAACGGCATAACAGCTTCATTGTTAGCTACAAGATTTATAGGATTTGTCGCAGAATCAAGCAAGCTAACTTCAAAAGCGCAAGTCAAAACACCTGAGTTTTCAGTGCAGCCTGTAATATCAAAATCAGTTGTCGTTAGATCCCCAGTGAGAATTGTTTTAATATCAAATTTGAAAGAACTATATCCCTCAACACGGTAACTATCAGCCCATACTACTTTAATCCCGCCGCCCAAGGTTTCTTGTGCAAGATTAGCGGTATTTGTGAGAGATACTTTTATAAAGTCATCGTTAGGTATCGTTATTGAAGTGGCTGCAATAGTGCCATCTAAATAAGTAGCACTATCAGGGGTAAATGAAATATTAATTTTCTCATCTTTTTCAATATAATCATCACCTTTAATTGAGACCGGATATTCGATGAAGCCTCCAGCGGTACTTTCTGTAGAAGCCGACGGTACGATTACTCTGGACGTGACAGCAGCAACATAATCAGCATGAGTCCCTAAATCCTCACACCCATCTATAGCAGTATCACACACTAGACCCAAATTGATTGTTATCTCAGGGACATTGCTCGCAATCTTCTCATTCCATTCCAATTTAATGCTCGCTGAAGCCCCCTCATCTGCTGATGTAACCGTTGAAGCTATTTTAATTGTGTCATCAACCGCAATTGAAAATTCTTTGTCTACTGCAGCCCATCCAGTACTTCCACCAAAATATGTAGAGCTATTAATTCCTGCATTAGCACTATCTAACAATGTAAATGTCATTTTCGCAGTCTCTTCGACCTCAACAACAGCATCATCATTAATGACGATATTTAGATCATCACCAGATGTATTCTTACTGGTTAAACCGTTACTGGTACCTGCATGTAATGTGTATGTAGAAGGAAAGGTAACATCCCTATCATAACTAGTAATAACACCACCAACAATTACTGGCTCTGCTTTAATGCAATTATTTTTTGCTCCATCACATGTATCTGCAAGCGAAATAACAATAGGCGGAACATTTTTATCGATTGCATGATCCCATTTTATTTTGTAGCCAGTATCTCCAGAACCTTCATCAAACGAGGCGGTGCTACCGGCGATAGTTATACCTAAAAAATCATCATTTATAATCGTATATTCAGCACTTGGTAAGTTTGTAGGATTATCAAAATAATGATACACATTTTCAGGCACAGTTAATTGAAAAGTGATTTTTTCATCAGGCTCAACTATTGAGTCTTCTACAACATGGAAATGAGATTTTATTGATCCTTTAGTAGTACTATTATTATCAACATCACTGCTTTCTACATTCTCGTAGGTTAAAGTGAATATTGAAGTAGAATCATAATCTTCATAGTCAGAACTTGAACCACAATTATAGTTCTCATCCTCTACATAGGTTTGACCACTAGAATATACAGGCAGGCAAGTAGGAATAAAGCTAAAAGCAATATTGTCCATATTACTAGCAAAACCTCCCCCCCAGCCTAGCCATATCCCTGGATGATCTTCAGTGGCATTTTCATTGGCACTTACACTGTAAACACCGGTCTGACTGAGTGTTCCAGTAACTTTTTCGAAAGTAAAAACGGGGGTAAATGTGTCGTCATTCAATAACTGAAATGCCAGTGCCTTATCTGCCCATTGTTTAGTGGTATCAATGAAGCTATTAATGGTTACAGGGTTATTCAAGGAGACAGAGATATTCGCCTGTTCATTGGGTTCAATAGTATTATCACTGATTACTGCTATACCAAGACCAAGCCCATCTGATTTTGCTGGTGTATTTCCGCCGTCAACCTTACCTTCAGAGTGCAAACTAACCGTTGTTGCAAAACCCACATCCCCAGTAACGGTTGTGCCATCATTACTTGTAGTCGTTACAATACACTTACTTTTGGTATCGCTACCTTCGTTACAAGTCTCGGACAAGGTGAAATTAATACTGGGAACATTGAATGCAATTATTTTGTCCCAGCTAATTTTATAATTTGCATCTATTCCTATTGGGTTTTCGATTGATACATCTGACTCTGTCAGTTGTGAAACGATCGTATTGGCATCTACATCTACCACAACATCGTTCACATTCTCATTTACAGTGACACTCAAAAAGTCATCGTTTGTAATCGTAAATACCGCACTAGGTAATTTTTGTATGTCAGTAAAATAATGCTCAGGAGTACCCCCTGACAAAGCTAATGAAAAGGTAATAATTTCATTAGGCTCAACTACTGCATCAGGGTTAACCGAAAAAGTATAATATTGCTTATCATCCGATGCTTTATTGGTAAGTGAGTAATTAGTAATATTCGTTGTGTAATCCAATACCCCCAAAGAACATGCACTAGAGGACTCATTGGACCCCTGCATAGTAAATGTATTTTCAGAAGCACAGCTTGCAGTCAGAATGAATTCTATATCTCTAATATTCTCTCCAATTGCGTCACTCCAACCTAATGTGATACCTATACCATTGCTAACATCAGCTGCCGCATTCTCTCCAAGTGACGTAGTTGTAATATTATTACCATCTATATCTTGATCCCCACGGGTAAAAACCAGAGATGGCATGAAGGTATCGTTATTAGTAACTTCAAAGTTATATACACTAGCCTCATCCCAAGCAGTATTTTTCCAACCATCAACGAAATATGGTGTAAATGAGCTGCCATCAATTAATGCAAGTATGATTTCAGCATTTTCTGAAGGCTCAAGATCACTATCTTCATTAACTTTCACGCCTAAACTCTTCTCTGATACAGACGCATTTGTTTGCGTGGCAAATGTGTGCAGTTCCACGACATTATTAAAGGTAATATCGCCTTCAAAACGACCAGAACCATCAGCATTAGCAACAGCATCTACACATAAATATTGTTGATTTGTCGTCCCATTTGTAACGTGAGACTCATCACAGGTCTCCCTTAATGAGAAAGAAATTGTCGGTACATTTTTGGCTATATCCTTATCGGTATCCCAAGTTAGTTTGTAACCTGTATCTTGTTCCTCACCATCTACGCCAGCTCCTTCAACTACAGATGGACTACCCTCTCTGATCACAACAGACAATTTATCATCATTTAGAATCTTGTAAGACACACTTGGGAATGCAAAAGAATCTGGAAAATAATGGGCTGGGCTAGAGTCCTTCTCCAAAGTTAGAGTAACCGTTTCATCTGGCTCAACAACACTGTTACCGCTAATACTGAAAGTTAGATTTTCGTTACCTGCACTCGCCTTATCTTTTAATGCATAACTGGTTGTGGCCACAAAATCAGCATGAGAACCTGAATCACAGCTTGGGCTTTGACTAGGAGCTTCACCTACATAGGAAGGAGTGCAGATAGGAGCAATAATCAAATTAAGATCTGTGACATTATCTGCGACCTGAACGTCCCAACCAAGGGTTAAACCTACATTTGACTTTGCATCTTCGGAAAATGATCCGTCTGATAACTTAACCCCCTCTGAATTCTGAACATTGGTGAAGACCAAGCTAGGGCTGACAACATCATCATTAGAGATTTCAAACGTTAAAACAGAGTTAGCCCAACTATTAAGCAAATAAGCTCCATTTAAGCTTGAAGAATTATTAAGAGCTACTGTAACTTCAGCCTTCTCATGAGGCTCCACAACAAAATCTTCTACAACATTGATTTCTAAACTCGTGCCACTCACGTTGTGAGGCGTATTATTACCTTTACTCGGATCATGCAAAATAAACACTTTATTGAATGAAAGATCACCTTCTACTGCCAAGAGATCAGTAGAATCCTTGGTAACAACACAGAGATGGTCATTTGCGGCGCCCGACACTTCATTACATGTCTCAGTTAATTGAAATGACATCTGAGGAACATTTTTTGCAATCTCCTTATCCCAGGCAATGGTATAACCGGCATCCACATCGGCTTCACTTAATGCCCTATCAATCAATGAGTCATTAGTAATCGACACGGTTAATTTATCATCATTAATTACAGTATATTCAGCGGTTGGTAGATTATTTAAATCGTCGAAATACCCTAATGGGAAATAATGTTTATCGTCATTTGAAACAGGTTGCAATTTAAAAGTAATCACTTCATTGGGTTCAACAACGTCATTGCCAACAAGATTCAGGCTCAAAGATTCAGTGCCCGCCGCAGTTTTATCGTTGAAGCTATAAGCATTTGAATAGCTAAAGTCTGCATCCCCCCCAGTAGTGGTATTGCTATCACAACTTGAGTTAGTTGAATCGGCTACACAGTTGGATGTTATTAAGAACTCAATCGCAGGAATATTTGTTGCAACACCTGCGGACCATGCAATATGCAGTTCGACAGATTGGCTTTCGTCTTCATTACCTTCGGCATTAACTTTCTGACCTACGGTCGTAGACGTTGTTTCTGCAAAGATTAATGTCGGAGAAAAGGTATCATCATTTTTAATTTTAAATGGTAGTGTTCGATCCGCCCAGGTCATCTCTAGGAAAGGTTGAGTTGTTAACTTATCGTTTAATACTATTGAAATAATAGCTGTTTCGATACTCTCGATTAACGTATCGCCCTTAATCTCTACACCCGTCCCCACAGTACGAGCAGTTGTTTTATTTACACCATCATGGATTATTAATTTTCCTGAGAAGTTTAAATCACCGCTATATGTAAATCCGGTATCGTCATTTCCTACTTGTGTATTATCAACGCAGACATCGTCGGATATAAGGGCGCATACCTCACTTAAAGTAAAAGACAATTCAGGAACATTTGAAGCAATGTCAGCATCCCAGCTAATCGTTTGCCCTACCGTTTTAACATTATCATCTCCTTCCTTAATATCAGCGTCTGCCCCTGGGTAGTAAGTTAACGTAAGTTTATCATCATTAAGTATTTCATAAGATACGACTGGCCAAGTAAAATCAACAGGGAAATAATGACTAGGGCTTATGCCTAGGCTCAAAGATAGGTCAACCATTTCATCAGGTTCAACTATTGAATTGTCTTCAATAGTGAATGATAACTCTGCGGTGCCTTCAATTGTTTTATTAGTCAGGTCATAACCAGCAGCATGTATATAATCTTTATCGGTTATTGAATCACAACTTGTAGAAAGACCTGTTAACTCACCATCAAATTTTGGTTTACATACTGAGCTAATCACCAAGTTCAAATCTCGAACATTACTCGCTACTGGTGCATCCCAGCCAAGAGTCAAGCCAATATCGGATTTACTATCTTCGTCAAACGAACCTTCAGCAAGCTTAGCGCCATCAACATCTAATACGTTAGTGAAGACTAGAGTAGGACTAATAACATCATCATTTAATATTTTAAAGGTCACCATTGAATCAGACCAATCCTGATTCAGATACATTTGATTAAGGTCCGAAGCATTTTCAAGCTCAATCGTAATTTCGGCATTTTCATTTGGTTCTACTACAAGATCGCCAACAACCTCAATGGATAAACTTGAGCCACTTATGTTTTTAGGTGTGTTTTTTGCTTTACTGCCAGCATGCACTGTGAATTCATTAAGGAAGGACACATCTCCAGTCACTCCTAAGGCATCATCTGACTCTTCGGTAATAATACACAGATGGTCATCTAAATTACCTGAGCTTTCATCACATGTTTCAGAAAGCTGAAGAGTGATTCCAGGTACATTCTTTGCAATTTCTTTATCCCACGTGATGCTATAGCCTGAATCAATATCATCTTCGCGTATCGAATTAGCAATTAAGCTAGAGTTTTCAATTACTATTGATAATTTATCATCGTTTAAAACTTTATAGATCGCGGTAGGAATATCATTTTCATTACTAAAATAGTCGACAGGAAAAAAATGATGATCATCTTCAGAAGCAGCCTGTAATTTAAAAGTAATCGTTTCATTAGGTTCAACGATTACATTTCCATTAATAAGAAGATTTAATGTGGCACTACCTGCACTACTTTTATTTTCAAGGTTGTAGGTATTGTTATATGTATAGTCGACGTCACCACCCTTCAGAATATCGCCATCACAAAGACCACTAACAGTCTCGGCTGTACATACTGAGACTATGTTAAATTCAATTGCTGGAACATTACTCGCAATACCAGCAGCCCAAGTCAGGAGTAGTTCTACATTCTGGGTTTTTCCTTCATCGCCTTCATTGCCTTCAGCGCTAACTTTTACTCCTTCAACCGTAACAACGGTTCCTGAAAAAGTTAACGCTGGTGAAAATGTGTCATTGTTGTTTATTTGAAAATGTATTGTTCTATTAACCCAAGGACTTTTAATATAAGGCTGAGTATTGGTTTCATTATTCAATACTATTGAGATAATAGCTTTTTCATTACTCTCAATTAAGTCATCCCCTTTAACATCAACTCCAACACTTTTACTACGAATAGTTGTTTTGCTTAAACCGTCATGGAGTATTAATTTTTCAGGGAAAAATAGATCACCATTAAAAGCGAGTCCATCCGTAGTCTTTTGATTTTCAACACAAACAACTACATCTGACTTTTCACAAATCTCGTTTAATGTGAAAGAAATCTCTTCGACGTTTGCAGCGATGTCAGCATTCCAAGTAACCGTATCAGCAATCGCTTTTGTTCCACTATCGCCTTCTTGATACTCAATATTAGAATTATCTGAAAAAGTAAGTGTTAGCTGGTCGTCATTGAGTATGTCGTAATCTATGCCCGCATTAATCACTTCTTCTACATAACCTTCCACTACGCTTAGATTCACTAACGAAACGCTAGCCATTATTGTTTCATCAGGCTCAACCGTGTCATCATTTTTAAGTAGTTTAAGCTGTAGATCACCTACACCTGCAACTGTCGACGTTCCAAAATTATGAATATTAGTAATATCCATTAAAAAATCATCAAAGTCAGCACAAATACTCTGATATTCGATGAGGCATCTATTACTAATTTGTAAGCTTATAGTCGGCACATCGGAAGCTATTGGGTTATTTAACCGATATATGTAAGGGTTTGATATGTCGCTATTGATCAAAGCAAGCTCTGTTAATAGCGATTCACTGATTTTTTCAGGGAGCGACTTTGCTTCGATTGTAATAACAGCCTTATCCAAACTATCAACAGTACCTTTAACCGATAATTCACGAACATCTGCAGCCTTTTCTGAGCATAAACCATCCCCCACGCCACAGTCGTTTAAGACAACCGCCGCTAGATCTGGCAATGTAACTGTTAACTCATAACTTTCATCAAGCTCTACAATACTATCCTGATTCAGTAAAATGGTTACTTCTTGAATCCTTTTTTCACCCGACTTAGGAAACACAAAAACCCCACCCTCGCCAAGCTCAATTGTCCCTGTATTAGAGTCCGTTAAACCATCGAACGTAATAATTCCGTCTGCATCCTCAACGCCATCCGTTGTAATTTTAAAGGTAGCATTCAGACCAATATTAGAATTCAACTCAACTTGAAATTTTGCTTCAGTAGTACCATCCGTTTCTACAACAGAAAATCCTGTTACCGACAGACTGGTCGTATCTTTATTCACAGCAGTTACCGTGATGCGGTCGCTGCGATCTTCCCTAACATCCAAACTAGCAAGATAACTCTTTATACGCTCATCCTTACTTTGAAGCGTAACCTGAAGATCAACGACTTCGTCACATTCAACAGCTTTATCTTCAAGACCAGCAACTTTAGAAAAATCTAATTCAAAAGGAACATTTAATGCACCATCAATAAAATCAAGAACATCTGATGATGAAACAATGACATTATCCTGAGTACTGATGGATAATTCGTCTTCAGAGAGATGTACCTGCTCTGAAGCGTCACAAGATGTTGGATTTGGATTCTCAGTGATTAGTGTGTCTACTACGACTTCAAAGTCTTGCAGGGCTAAGCCTGTATAACTAATAGGTTCTAACGAAGTATCGTCATTACTCAGCTGGAGTAATAAATTAAGCCCATCTTCTTCAGCAGCCTTAAAGTTAGTAGGGTCGGCCAGATCAGCTGTGTTCGCCCAACGAACTCTAGGAAAGTCATCATTCAGAATGTAAACCGGAATTGCTTCGCCTATTGAGCCGCCGTTTGAGTTACGAAGCTCGATCATCATCACTTCATTGGCTTCTACCAAGGTCTCTTCTTCTATCAAGAACCCTATGGCGTGATTGTTATCGGCAGTCGGTCTACTATTGCCTTTTTCAATTTTTATGGGCCTTGAAATAATTTCATCATCCGTTTCCACAGCCCCCACCAGATCAGAAAAATCGATTGCTGTACCATACTTCACGGCTTCTAATGATGTTGCATATCGAAGTACAAATTCAAAGTCATAGTCATAACCAACTTCACCGGCCAACTCTACATAAAACTCATGCTGCCCAAGGAAGTCAGAGTTTTCTATATAGGTAAGGTCGGTGGATGTTTTTATAGTGTCGTCAGTATCCGTATATTGACGATATATTTTAAATTCTGGCGATTCATTATCGACGATATAGATGCGACCAGAGCCAAATACCACACCCGCCTCATTAAAAAGTACCATTTCTAGTACTTCGTTATTTTCTAATAGGTCATCATCGATAATTTCAAACGCTGCCGTGTATTCATTGGCAAGATCTCCCTGAACTGCTGAAATTGCAACTTGGCCAACAGTAGAGCCGTAATCACCCTCTTCCGCTTTGTCGGCACCTAATATTTCGACTTCATCTGCTAAACTAGACAATCGATAGTTAACGACGAAATCCTCAGTAAACCCACCATTCTCATCAATTTTAAATGTCATGATGCGTTGTTCAGCTTCCGCATTTTCATCAACAGTTAAAGAAAGACCATTATTAAATCTAAACGTTGGCGCTCCATCTCCCGGGGTATCATCCGAACGAATCACACCCGTCACCGCTAACTCACTTTTACCTAAGTGATCAACTTTAAGTTCAATTGTTTCATTAGGCTCAATATCGCGATCACCAAACACTTCAACTTCGACAGTTTTACTCAATTCACCGGCAACAAAAACAAGCTCAGAATTAATCGCAGTGTAATCAGTTCCTGCTAGAGCAGAACCCACTTGGACCAGATCAGTGGTGGTGACGGTTAGAGGAAAAGGCGCGACGGTGGGTTCGGATAATTCGATGGTAAATTCTAGGAACTGAGTGCCTAAGTGGCCCTCAGTGATATCAGAAGCGGTAAGTGTGTAATTGGGATAATCATCATTCAGGATAGTGGCAACGAGGCGGCCTAATTCTTCACCACTCTCATCGGTAATTAGTATCCCTACTTTTTCATCGGCTTCGACACGAGTATCGGAAAGAATTTCAATGCCGATCTCATAAGATTGGCCGGCTTGCATTTCGTATTGGCCTGATTGCGGTAAATAATCGCTCTTAGCAACCGCGTCGATATCGTAAGTAGTGTAATTAACAATACCATCAGTGGACGCCGTAAAACCGACGGCAGCAATTTGACTACCATCGTCACCTTCTTCTACATCAACACTTGAATTAACGGCAATACCAGGGGAGAGATCAGCGATACCGACGACGGGGCCGCCGCTTGACTTAGACCCGTCACTACAGCCAGCAATAAAAGCCAATATAACTGATAAAAAGAATAATTTATTATTGATAAAAATGATATTCATTGAGTCGATCCATCAACCAAAATAGCAGAGAAAATTTTCCGCAGTATACACGTTGTCTCTTTGCAATCGAGAACTTTTTTCTGACTTTGCATAACATTTAACAATCAAGTGTTTAGCTTATAAAATAGCTTGACATGCAGGCACCTTAAGCCAGAAACTAATATGAGTTTTTACGCGGAAAATGGATTTTGGCACAATGGATTTGCAACACCCCTTATTGAATATCGGTTCAACTTCTATCGCAGGTGATTCACCTTGCGGAATTAATGCGAAGTACGAACCTAGCTTTGAAGCTTTAGAAGCAGAGCTGGCCAAACAAGAATCACTTACTGCAGAGAAAGTTGATTGGAAGGAAGTTAAGGCTCTCGCTACTGACCTTTTACAAAATACGACTAAAGATTATCTCGTAGCTTGTTACCTTGCCCACTCCCTAAGTATTACAGAGGGTTATAGCGGTCTATTGGTCGGCATTAAAATTCTAGAAGCCATTACAGAAAACTACTGGCAAGAATCTTTCCCACCGGCAAAACGTCTACGCGCTCGTAAAACCGCTATCGAATGGTTGGTAGAAAAAACGAATCATTTTATTGAGTCTTCTCCGCCTACCGCATCTGATAACGAAATTATTGTTGAGCTAGCAAAGTCAGTTAAAAATTTAGATTATGCGTTATCTGAGAAAATGGATGCCCAGGCGCCGAGTATGGCTGAAGTTAACCGCAGCCTTAAAAGACTTCGCCAATCGGCTGAGTTTGATTTGAAAGCAATCGCTGACAAAGCTGCACCTGCTCCCGTAGTCGCTGAATTAGCACCTGCACCCGAAACCACTACTTCCGATAATGATACGCCCGTACAAGCTGAACCACCTGTAGAAGTAGCACCCACTCCTGTTGTTCCAGCCTATGTAGCACCTACTCCAGCAGTTGCAAACAGCTCCTCTTCTAGTAAGCCAGTGGCGATTAGCAACTCAGCATTAGCCAGCGAAGGCGATGCGAAAAAACTTTATAAGCAAGTCCAAGATGCATTACGACAACTTGCAGAATTTCACGCAGGACAAAAAGCCGCCGATCCTAAACGCTATCGTTACTCTCGTGCAGCACTGTGGGATTCATTAGAAAAAATGCCACCGAACAAAGATGGCAAGACACAATTACCTAAACCTGCCCCGGATAAATTCAAAAAGTTACAAGAACTTTTTGAGCAAGGTGATTTTATTGCGGTGCTGGATCAAGCTGAAAAAAGTGCAAGCAAAATGCCCTATTGGTTTGATGGTCAGCGCCTAATCGCTAATAGCCTCAACGCGCTGGGTGGAGAATTTACCAAGGCGGCTGAAGCGTTAGTTTCCGAATTAAAACAGTTCCTTACTCGCCTCCCCAAAATAACGAGTCTTGGTTATTCCGATGGCACTCCTTTTGCTGATGAGCAAACCCTCCTATGGATTAGTACACAAGTACTAGTCGGCGACTCTGCAGATTCCGACAGCCAGCAAAGTGACGAAGTATCCGATGCCTTTTTAGAAGCTCAAAAGTTGGCGTCATCTGGAAAATTGACTGAAGGGTTGGTTTTTCTTAAAAAAATAAACACCCAAAACTTACGCGATGAATTTAGAATAAAACTCGCCAGTGCTGAGTTAGTGGCGCAATCGGGTCAGGCGAAAGTTGCAATTCCGTTATTAGAGAGACTAATTACTGAAACTAAAAGAATAAACGCCATTGATTGGGAGACAGACTTCACCATAAAGGCCTATAGTATTTTAGTTCAAGCGTATGACAAATTAGATGATGACGATGCTGCACAAAAGCAACAGCAAAAAATGGATGCTTTTGATCAGCTTTGTTGGTTTGATCCCACTGCAGTTGCTGAATAATTGATAACTAGGAGTTAAAGAATGGCTAACGGTAGCGTAGCACCCAAAGAACGGATTAATATTTCTTACAAATCAAGCGCAGGTGGCGTCAGCGAAGATGTTGAGTTACCCCTAAAGATGCTGATTGTTGATGATTTTACCGGCAAAGAGAATGACGACGTCATTGAAGATCGTGAGCCAGTGAACGTTAATAAAGATAATTTTAATGACGTTATTAAAAGCCATAATCTAACCATGAACTTCAGCGTGCCAAATCGCCTTGAAGAGAATTCTGACGAAGATATGAATATTGATTTAAAAATCAATAGCATGAAGGATTTCTCTCCTTCTCAGATTGCAGAGCAAACGCCTGAGCTTGCAAGCCTTATGGAATTGCGTCGTGCGCTACAAGCTTTAAAAGGCCCGCTGGGTAATGTTCCTGCTTTCCGTAAAACGATTCAAGCAATTCTAGAAAATGAAGATACTCGTGCGCAGGTTATGCAAGAGTTAGGAATGGTTAAGGAATAATTATGAGTACTTCAAGCGAAACACAAACTGAGTCAACGCAAGAGACCACTGGCCTATCATTGCTAGATCAGGTTATGCAAGAAACTCGTATTCAACCAGGCGATGATGGTTTTGAAACTGCACGCCGTGGTGTTGAAGCCTTTATTACTGATCTACTCGCTGACAATAAAAAAGTCGACAAGGTCGAGAAGAAGCTTGTTGACGACATGATTAGCGCGATTGATAGCAAAATCAGTGGTCAGCTTGATGAAATTATTCATAGCGAAGATTTCAAAAAAATCGAGTCTTCTTGGCGCGGGCTTCACTTTTTAGTTAACCGCACTGACTTTAAGCAAAACATTCAGCTTGAAATGATCAGTACGTCTAAAATGGAACTCATCGAAGATTTCGAAGATGCTCCTGACGTTACTCGCTCTGGCTTGTATAAGCATGTCTATTCTGCGGAATACGGTCAATTTGGTGGCAAGCCTTATGGTGCCATCATTTCTGGTTTTGCTTTAGACCCAACGTCTCAAGATTTGAAACTGATGCAAGACGTTGCCGCCGTTAGTGCGATGTCTCACGCTCCTTTCATCGCTTCTGCTGGTCCTAAGTTTTTTGGTCTAGATAGCTTTCAGGGCATGCCTGCACTTAAAGATCTTGAATCGATATTTGAAGGTCCGCAATACGCTAAGTGGCAGAGCTTCCGTGAATCTGATGATTCCCGTAACGTTGCACTAACCGTTCCACGCTTTATGCTGCGCTCACCTTATGGTGAAGATAACGTCGTTAAAGAGTTCGATTACCAGGAAGGCATCAATCAAAACTTTGAAAAGCTTTGCTGGGGTAATTCATCTTATGCCTTCGCTAGTAACATGGCGCGTTCATTTGCCGAGTTCCGTTGGTGCCCTAACGTCATTGGGCCACAAAGCGGTGGTGAAGTTTTAGACCTACCCGTTTATAAGTATCAAGAGAATGGCGAAACTAAAATTTATAGCCCATCTGAAGTCATGCTTTCAGATCGCCAGGAATTTGAATTAGCAGAGCAAGGTTTTATTGGTTTAGTTGCCCGTAAAGGCACCGATAACGCGACGTTCTTCTCAGCCAATACCTGTCAGAAGGCAAAATTCTTCGGAAATACGCCGGAAGGCAAACAAGCGGAAACTAATTTTAAGCTGGGGACCGAATTACCCTACTTATTCATGATTGACCGTTTGGCTCATTACATTAAAGTGATCCAGCGCGAGCACATCGGCAGCTGGAAAACTCGTAATGACTTAGATCGTGAACTTAATCAGTGGGTTCGTCAGTATGTTGCTGATCAGGATAATCCACCACCAGAAGTTCGCAGTCGTAAGCCATTACGCGAAGCTCAAATCATTGTTAGTGATGATGAAGGCAACCCAGGTTTCTACCGTGTAGAAATGAATGTTAGACCTCATTTTAAATATATGGGTTCTAGCTTCACCCTTTCCTTAGCCGGAAAGTTAGACAAAGAATAGTTAGTGTTAGCAGGTGACATTGAGTGACCTGCTTTCATTTTCTCATGTTCCATCTTAATTAAATAATCAGGAGATAATATATGGCCATCCCAGCATATATGGAGATTGAAGGACAAAACCAAGGTGACATCAGCTCTGGAGCTTTAAGCGAAGATTCAGTAGGTACCGCGACTCAGGAAGGTCACGAAGATGAGATCATGGTACAAGCTTTTTCTCACAATGTACCACGTGGTACCAATGAGCAAAGCGGCCAAATCACCAGCATGCCTGCTATGAAGCCTATGAAGATCACCAAAATGATCGACAAAGCTTCCCCTCTTTTGCATAACGCTTTGACTTCTGGCGAGCAATTAACGATTTCAGTTAACTGGTATCGTATTTCTGCTAGCGGCGAAGAAGAGCTTTATTATGTAATGGAGCTTGAAAACGCAGTACTAGTTGATATCGAAACTATCCTTCCGAGCATTGGCGATCCGACTCAGGCTCACCTTTCTCACCAGGAAATTTTGTACATCAACCCAGGTGCAATCACTTGGACTCACGAAGCGGCAGGTACCGAAGGTAGCTATCGTTTCGGCGCTTCTGCAGGCTAGTTCGCCACTTGAAGTTGAGCCCGCAAATTTTGCGGGCTCTTTGTTACTCTTACTAGGCATATTGACGTGCATTATATTATCGCGCTTTTTTTATCTTTATTTTTAACGGCTTGCGCTAGCAAAACAACGCTTGAAGTTGCTCCAGAAGATTGGACATATCAAGAACGAGCTATTCATATTCACGCCGCGGCTCCGGCTGATTTAAACGTAATTAGTGGTCGCCCTCACTCATTAGCCATTGGTATTTTCCAACTGAATGATCCGAATACATTTCAAGGCTTATCAGAAACCAAAGAAGGTGCTGTTCAGCTTTTGAACAAAGGTCGCATAGACGATACCATCGCTCAATTTTCCCGCTCTATTATGCAGCCGGGTGGCGAAAAAGTTTCTGTATTTAGCCGTGCACAGAGCGCGCAATACGTTGGCATTATTTCAGGCTATTTTGGTTTGAATACCGAGCTCGACGTAAAGATCTACCCGATTCCGGTTAAACCCGCTAAGCGCGGTTTTGTCGACATCATGCTTTCAAGCTTGGGATTGATTGCTGATGAAGCTAAAGCAATTCCAGACAATTTATATATCGATGTCTCTCTTGGTCGAAAGAGTACTCGTGAATTTCGTATTTTAGACAAGGACGAAACCAACCTTTTTTGAGTTGGTTTCCAATAATTATTATATTTGGGGGTAAGCGTGGCTACAATTAAGCCTGTTTTTTGGCGTCAGGGGATGTTTTTGCAACCTCAGCATTTTCAGCAAAGCGAGTTGCAACAAACAAACCAGTCGAACTTAGTTCGAGAGTACTCTCACCCTTGGTTTTGGGGTTTTATTTCTTACTCTATGGCTAAGTTGTCTCTACAGCAGCGTATTGTAGAGCTTGATCAAGGCGAGATTATTTTCCAAGATGGTACTCACGTAATCATCGGCCAGAATGCCTACATCCAAAGCCGTCAGTTAGATGATGTGCAAATAGATCCAGAAGTTCCTCTCAACGTTTACGTTTGTTTGCGTAAAATGAGTACTCTTGAGTCTAACGTCACTATCATTAATGATGCGATTGAAACAGCAGCAGTACAAACACGCTACTTCACTCAAGCATCACCACAAACTGTCGATGATATTTATTCGGATGGTCCCGAGGCAGAAATACAGTCTCTGACCCATAAACTCAGTATTGTTTTTGAACATGAGCGCGAGAATTACGGCGATTATTTATTAATTCCTATCGCAAGAATTGCTCTAGATGGCGAGAACCTCATATTCCCAAGTGAATTTGTGCCACCGCTGATTACCATGGCAGGTGCCAACGAAGTGCAGCGCTTAGTTAAAGAATTGCGTGACGAATTAACTGGCCGTGCTATTCAACTAAGCAGTAACAACAGCGCTAGTCAGCAATCTGGGGGCTTTGACCCTAACCTGCTACGCTATCGCATTGGCTTACAGACGCTTTCTCGCTACGTACCTCGATTATTTCATATTACCGAAACGCCTAATATTCATCCTTGGGATGTATATGGTTTTTTACGTGAGTTAGTCGGTGAGATCAGCACATTCACTCAGGACGTTAACTTCTTGGGTGAAAATAAAAAAGGCGAACGCTTATTGCCTTCTTATCACCATACCAATATTGGCGAATGCTTTAATGCGGCCCGTAACCTCATTAGTCAGTTAATGAATGAGATTTCTGTTGGACCTCAGTTCTTAGTAGAACTGGATTACGATGGTAAATACTTCAGCACCGATGTTCCCGCTGAATTCTTCGAGCAGCAAGTCGATTTCTACTTGATTTTGAATACTGAGCAGCCTTGGGCTGATCATTCTCAATCATTCTTAACGACGGCCAAGCTTGCCGATAGCAGTACGGTTGAAATTTTAGCTGAACGCTCTCTCCCTGGTGTTGGTCTTTATCACATGCCATCGCCTCCGGCTGGTTTGCCAAAGAAAGCCTTTGCCAACTATGCTCGCATCGATATTCATGATGACAAGTGGCCGCAAATTCAAAGCAAGCAGAACTTGGCCCTAATGTGGGATGAAGCTCCGAGCGATCTTAAAGTAGAGCTTGTTATTTTACGCAAATAATTTATGGATTGAGTAATGCGTTTAGTTGATTTTTATATAGATGTGTTGTTAACAACACGACGACTCGTGCCGATGTTAACGGCCGAGTCAGAGCAAGAGGTTGTTGAAGTTAGCAGCTCTTTGACTCAGTTATTGGATAAGGCTAGAGAAAAAGCTGTCGCGAAGGGTTTGACTGAAAACCAAGCCCTTTCGGCTCTATTTCCGATTGTTTCTTACGTTGACGAAATGATTTTAACCTCCAAATGGTGTAATAAATCTAAATGGCAGCAGCATTCCCTGCAACGCCATTATTTTGATACCACCAATGCGGGGCGTGAATTTTTCGAACGCTTAAACAAGTTGAATCGCGAAGGAGAAGACCGCAGCATTCGTGAAGTTTTCTTATTGTGCTTAGGCTTGGGTTATAAAGGCCAGTACTTCATGCCTGACGACCGTCCAAAGCTTGCCGAAATTCGTATTTTCAATTTGGATCTGCTGTTGCCTGAAGATGCTAATCAAACATTGGAAAAAACCCAACTGTTTGATCAAGCCTATCAAGCGAATATTCGTGAAGGCCGCCAAGCAACGTCGAGAACAAACCTTATTCCCTTTTTTACCGCCGCTCCTGTGCTGGTGATTTTAGGCGTGTTTGTATTTTATGCCCTACAAATTAATGACTGGCTTGCTCAGATTATGGGATTGGTGAAGTAATCATGAGAACTTTTTTCCGCATATTAGCGTGGATCTTTATCCTGCTATTAATTTCAGGCGTGGTATTAAGTATCACGTACTTGTTAGATCGCCCATTGATTGAAGGTATCTATGCCCTAGCGGGTATTTTCTCAATTTGGTTTGCGATTATTATAATACGCAAAGCTATTATACGTTATCGCGCAAAATCGCAAGTGCAGAGCTTACTGAATACTGAGAATCCTGACGACCAGCATGATGATTTGGGCATGACGTCCAGTGAGTTAAAGAAGTCATTATCAGGCCGCTGGAACCAAACGATCAGAGCGCTAAAGCGTTCACAATTAAAATTCCAAGGGGACCCGTTATACGTTCTGCCTTGGTATATGATCTTTGGCCGCCCTGCTTCAGGTAAAAGCACTAGCTTGCGTAATGCTAAATTGCTACTGCCTTCCATTGATTTATCCAGTAAAGAAGATGGTTCTACCCTGAATCTTGAATGGTGGCTGCACGAAGAAGGTATCATCATCGATACCGCGGGCCGTTACGCCGTACCGGATAAGCTAGAACGCGATCGTAAAGAGTGGAACCAGATTCTTTCCATGCTTTCTCGCCACAAACAAAAAGAGCCTTTAAACGGTTTAGTCCTAGTCGTCGCTGCCAATCGCTTATTAAACTGCAGCGAAGATGAATTATTAGAAGAAGGCCGCCAAGTACGTAATAGCATCAACCGTATGATGGAAAAACTGGAAGTTAAAGTTCCGGTTTATCTAATGGTGACAAAGTCTGATTTGATCCCCGGCTTCTCTGAATGGGCTCAATACATTCCTGATGAATTAAAAAATCAGGCGATGGGTTATTTGAACGAATCTGAATCGGGTGATTACGATACCATTGCCGATACTGCTCTCGATAGCGTATTAGACCGCTTAAAAGAAGTTCGTTTATTAATGATGGAGCAAACGGATACACCGAGCGATTCGTTATTAACCTTGCCGCAAACGATGGAAGACTTACGTTCTGGTCTGCATACGTTTATCCGCACCGCCCTACAAGGTAACGCGTATCAAGAAGCCCCCCGCTTCCGTGGTTTGTACTTTAGCTCCAGTGTTCATAGCGAAGATGGCAAAACCGTACGCGACGGCATGTTTTTACATGATTTCTTTACTAAGATCCTGCCGCCCGATCGTGGCTTACTGGTAAGTTTGCCGAGTGCTGTCCGTTTCCGTCGCGCTATTCGTAAATATGCACTGGGTATTAGTGGCGCGTTAACGTTTGTCTCTGCTGTTGGCCTAACAGGCTTATACAATCAAGACAGTGCCTTTTTATCGGAAGTAGAAACAAACTTCTCTGGTACGGTTATTAATATCAGTGATGAATCACAAACGCCTTCTATGCGCCTGGATACCGCTCACCGCTTAAAATCAATGATTGAGTCGATGCAAGCGTATAAAGATCAAGAATACATTCCTTGGTCTAACCTTCTTTCCGGTGGCAATCAGGTAGAAGAGCTGAAGCAAAAGTATATTGATTATGTACAAACTTCGATTCTATTAGAGTATGACAACTCTATAAAGTTAACGATTGACGACTTAGAAGAAAAACATACCAGTGTGCTTGCCGGTGGTTTAGTACGCCGAATTAATATTTTGCAGAAGCGCTTAAATCCTGAGTCTGAGTTCGAAATCCAACCGATTGGTAATGATTACATCATTGTTCAAGATGACTCTGTCAGTAACGAAGAATCTATATTGTTCAGCGACATCTATATCAGCTATGTTGATTGGAGCCAGTCACTGATCGGCCTAGATGAAGAAAAGAAACGTTTACAAGCGGCTCTTTTGCATCTTATTAAGCAAAATCACGGCGACTATTCTTGGATTATTCAATGGGCTAATTCACAAGGATTCGATCCTATCCTATTGAAGACCTTTTGGGGTGGTAGTATAAAATTAGTTGACGCACCTGAAATCAGCTCAGCATATACCCTTCCTGGTTATGAGTTTATTCAAGAATTCTTAACTGAATTCCAAATGGCCAATACCGATGATAAGCAACTGAGTGATATTCAGCAGGATTTTAATCAGTACTATCAGCGTCAATACATTAATGCTTGGACTGATTTTGCTGAACGTTTTGACGACGGTAAGCAGAAGCAACGTGACCGTAAAGAGTGGACTGTCTTGCTCGACCGTATGGCAACCGCCGACAATCCTTACTTCACTTTATTGCAAACCATGCACGATCAGTTAGCACCTTTCTCTGATGTTGATTACCAATCAAGAGATAAAATTGCGTTCTTTACTGAAATTCAGTCTTACTCGATTTCCGATGGCCGTAAGGGTAAAGGCGGCGGCAAACTTCTGAAGAAGGCACTAGGTAAGCTGGGCAAAGTGGGCAAGCTGGCCAAGAAAGGCATGAAGTTGCATAAGAAAGCAACTAAAGGCAAGAAGTCTGGTGATGATGGTAGTGCTTTAGAAGATGCCGTTAAAGCAGCTGATGCTTATAAGCAAGCACTGGCAGAAGTGGCCTTTAAAGCGGATTCTCGTTCACAATCTTTGTCTACGATTACCACCTTGTTCCAAACGCCAGATTCTCCTGAAGCAGGCAATGGCCCATTAGCGTCTGCTTGGGTTTCAGTTAAAGAGCTGCAATCCTTAATAGGCAAGCCTATTTCAACTACTCGCTTATTCTGGAAGCTGTATATGGGCCCAATTTATGCGGCTTATGATTACATGGAAAAAGAAAGTAGTTGTGCCATTCAAGATCGCTGGGAAGATAATGTATTAGCATCTATTGATGGCGTAGCCAAAAATGATCTGGGTAAATTGTTAGTCGGTGATGGTGGCGTTCTTTGGAACTTCCTTGATACCGAAGTGTCTCCTTTTGTTAAAAAACAATTTAAGAAAGGATATGTTCGTTCTAATATTGAGAAGCGTAGCTTGGGTCTTACAGAAACTTTCTTAGACGTTCTTAACCAATCGGCTGCCGGTGCCTTTGTGGTTGGCAATCAGTTTACTGTTTCTATGAATGCCCTGCCTTCAGGCACCAATTCCGACGCTAAAGTATCACCTTATGCGACCTTCATTGATCTTCACTGCAGTGACGGCACGCAAACCATGGCTAACTATAACTACCCGACTCAGCATAACTTCAACTGGGCATTAGAGACCTGTGGCGATACCACTTTGCGTATTGAGATTGGTCAACTGACGCTACTGAAAGAATATTTAGGGGTTAAAGGCTTTGGTAAGTTCTTACTCGACTTCCAAGATGGCCGTCGTATTTTTACCGTTGATGACTTTCCTAATCAAAAAGCTCAGTTAGTGAACAATGGTGTTCGCTATATCGATATCAGTTATGAAATCAATGGTCAGCGCCCTGTTATTCAGATGTTGGATACCGTGCCTCTTGAGTTACCACAACTAGCCGCGTATTGCTGGTAGGGTTAAATTATGAATAAGCAAGCCGTTACAGAAAGGATTAATCTGACGTTTCAAGATAACCAGAAGAAAGAGGTTGAACTGCCTTTTCGCATTCTGGTTTTATCAAACATAACGGCAGATGAGCGTGCTGAGAATTTAGTTGATCATACTGTTTTAAAAATTGATGCTAGCATCACTGATATTCTGGGTCGCCAGAATATCAGTATTAAATTAGCCTTAGAAAACCACTTAAGGCCTCATATCGATGAAGCCTTAATGGTGAACTATTCATTGAATAACCTCGAAGATTTCTCTCCCGAGAACCTAATCCGAGGCATTCCTGAATTACGTCAAGCGCTAAAAATGCATTCTATGCTCAGCGATGAGAAAGTTAAGCCGGCTATTTTAGCCAACTTGCTGATTGAATTTGGTTTTAACGACCAAGAAGATTTAGACAGCAGCGACAAGCTCATCATTCAGGCTGAAGTTGCTAGCCGAATCAGCAAACAGCTGGATAGCATCATTCAGCATGAACGCTTTGTTACCTTAGAAACCAGCTGGCGCTCTCTTGATTTTCTGCAGCAGCATATCAATACCAAAGAGAATACCGAATTAGTGGTGATCAACACCTCTAAAGATGGCTTATTAGAAGACTTTGAAGACTCGCCAGATATCACCCAGTCTTCTTTGTATCAGACGGTTTACAGCGCGGAGTTTGGCCAATTTGGTGGCCGTCCTTATGGCTTAATGTTGGGGGATTTTGAATTTAAATCAAGCGCTCACGATATTGCCTTGCTACAACAGTTGGCTAAGCTTGGTGCTATGGCACACTGCCCTATCATCAGTGCTGCCGACGCGTCTTTCTTTGGTATCGACGATTACAAAGACTTCTCACGTATTCGGGATATTGATGCTCACTTCGAACAACCTATGTATGCCAAGTGGAATAGCTTCCGCAGTCATCCTGACAGCCAGTATGTCAGCTTAACACTGCCTAGATTCTTATTACGCCCGAGCCACAGTCATCACAGCTCAGAGTTTGGTTATGAAGAAGCGAATCGTGGTATCAAAGGTGGGCTCTGGGGTAATTCAGCGTATGCTTTAGTGACCCGCTTTTGCAATAGCTTTGCTAATTATCGCTGGTTTGTGAATGTGACCGGTGACGAGTACGGCATTATTGATGACCTTAAAGTTCAAGCGGGGCATGGCGCAGTACGTAGCCATATCCCAACTGAAGTTATGATCTCGGATCGCTCAGAGCCAGACTTAGTGCAAAACGGCTTCACGCCGCTGACGTTGCATAAAGCCAGTCAAAAAGCGGGATTCTTCGCTGCCCCTTCTTGTCGCAAAGAAGATGACTTTCCAGCCAATGCTGACGGTCGTCAACAAGCCTTAAATCAAAGACTCGAAATTCAGCTACCTTATATGCTAATAAGCTGCCGTTTTTCGCAATATATTAAAATCATGCAACGAGAAAATATTGGCTCTTGGCAAACCCGCTCACAGCTAGATCAGGCTTTGGCTGGTTGGTTAAAACAATACGTTTCAGATATGGACAACCCTGCACCGAGTGTTAGGGCTAGACGTCCGTTAAGAAATGCTCGTGTCACTGTTCGAGAAGTTGAAGGCAAATCGGGTTGGTTCCTTGTTTCCATGTCTTTAACCCCTCACTTCAAGTATATGGGTCTCCCATTTACACTCACTGAACGCAGTAAACTAGAAAAAGCATAAGGGAGTATTATCATGGCACTACCAGGATACATGACCATAGTTGCAGAGAACCAAGGCAATATTGAAAGTGACTGCGATTTAGACGAACGTGAAGGGGCGATTGTTGTGCAAGCGATTCAGCACAGCGTTAAATTGCCAACCGATCAGCGCGGCTTACCCAACGGCCGTCGCGTGCACATGCCAATCACCATTCTTAAAGAATTAGATCGAACTAGCCCGATGCTGTATCAAGCATTGAGTGAAGGCGAACTATTAACTCAAGTTATTATTGATTGGTATCGTATTGATAACAACGGTATGGAAGAGCTTTATTACCGTCAAAGCCTAAAGAATGCCCAAATCACGGCGATTGAGTTTATTGTTGAGCATGAAACAGACATAGCCAATAGCAAGCTAGGTCACATGGAAAAAGTGTCGTTTATCTACGATAGCATTAGCTGGAGCCATGAAGCTGACGGCATTGAATTTGAAGATAACTTTGGGGCTGACCAGTAATGGCCAACGAACGATTATTAAAACGACTGGGAATGTGGCAACAAGGTAAAAAATCCAGCCCGGATGCTTTTGACCTTGTCGATTCTATCATCATCGATCTAACCAAGTTGCTTAATAGCCAGCGCGGTAACGTATTAATCGATGAAAACATGGGTTTAAGCGACTTACGCAGTCTTTTTAATGGTCATGGATCTCCTGACCTAGAGGCTCTGGAACAGCAACTATTATTTCAAATTTCCGAATTTGAACCTAGAGTTGTTAGCCCTTCCCTTACCTATAGCGAAGAGGTCAGCGGTTTTGGTGAGTTGGTTTGGCGTTTAAATGCCAATACCCTAAGCGAATCGTTCTCACAAGACATAGCCGCCAATATAAAAATCGACATTAATGGAAAAGTGCGTATTTCATCTGCACTTTAAACTAGAAAGACGTTATGAAAACTGAAAGTTATCAAGCCGAATTACAAAACCTAAAAGATAATGCTAGGGAATTCGCACGCAAATATCCTGCCCTAGCACCTCACTTGGCAGGGGCTAGCAGCGACCCAGATGTAGAACGCATTTTACAAGGCACTGCTTTTTTAAGTGCGGGGATTCAAGAGCGTTTAGATACTGATTTTCCTGAATTCGCTCAGTCGATTCTGCGACTTGTTGCGCCCGACTACTTAAAAGAAATTCCTGCAACCACTATCATTGAATTTAAGCCACGTAACATTCTCAATAACGTGATTACCATTGATGAAGGTGCCAAATTAGATTCACAAAAAGTCGCTGGTATTAGTTGTCGTTTCCATAGCTGTACCGAAGTAAAAATCTACCCGTTAACGATTAACTCGTGTGAGCTTAATCAAAGTAGTAATGGTTCTGAACTCGACATCATCATCAATAATACCAGTTTGGCAAATTCAGAGGTCTCGCTTTCTGAACTACCTCTCCATATTGCTGGCGATTATATTGATGCCAGCGAAATTTACTACCTGCTAACCAACAAGCTTGAGTCGATATCAATCGTGCAGGGGCAGCAAGTAACCGAACTGGCGAATGCTGAAATTTCTCCAATGGGCTGGAACCAAGATTTCAATCTATTAGAAAATCATAAAACCAGCCTACACAGCTATCGTCGCCTGCAAGAATACTTTATTAATAAATATAAGTTCTTGTTTGTTAATTTAACCGGCCTAGATGATAAAACAGCATTACCTAAAGCCTTTAAGTTACGCTTTAAGTTCAGTAAGAATACCCACGGCCTGCAAGTTAACAAAAACAGTTTCAAATTGTTTTGCACCCCTGCTATTAACTTGTTTGAAACCGACGCTGAACCGATTCCGCTGACCCATAAGCAAAGTGATCTACGTTTGAGCCCAATCAGAAACGGCAGCAATCAGCTGACCGTGCACTCACTATTAAGTGTCAATGGCCAGAATCGACGCTCGACAGAGAAAAATACCTACGTTGATTTCTCTTTGGCAGCAAAAGAACAAGCCAGCCACCCTGTTTATGAACTTATTCAAAAGTACATGGGGCCGCAAGAGGTCGAAAGTATTTTGCGCATCAGCTTCCCTAGCGGTTATGAACTGCCCATGCGTGAAGTACTGACCGCTAAATTGCGCTGTTCAAATGGTGTCATCACTCAGCAATTGAAGCTGGGGGATGTCAACGTTAATACGCCCGACGTACCTGATCTTGTGAGCTTCAGCAATGTATCCGCCATCAGTGAATATATTGCTCCGATCACTGACGGTAATATCTTATGGAAATTACTCGCTCATTTAACGGTTAACTACTTACCGATTGCCGACCTCGATAATCTTAAAACCTTATTGAATCTGTATAATCCGACTGAGAAAAGTGACGCAAAAGACCACGCCGCTAATAAGAAGCGCATCAACTCATTGACCCAAATGAGAAACCTGCCTTCGCAGCGGTTGCATCGTGGTTATCTGATACGCGGTCAGCGCATTGAGCTCGATGTTGATAGTACTGGTTTCACCAGCACCGGTGACTTGTATTTATTTGGTGAGCTAATCTATAGCGTTATTAAGCAATTCGCAGATATTAATAGTTTTGTTGAATTAAACATCAATAATTTAAATAACGGAGAGCAGCTGACATGGCAGCCCAGCTTACAGAATCGTTAAAGATTATTGAAAACGATATAATTGAAAATGGTTCAAGTTATGACTTTTTTCAAGCGTATCGTTTATTACAAAGCATCAATGATACGTACCCGGTTACCGCCAGAAGACCTGCGCGTAAGATCGATGTACGTCCTGAACTTGGCTTAGGTTACGCTGAGTCAGACATCAGTGAAGTTAAACTATTAGACAAGCAACGCGGCTATGAAGTTGTTTCTCAACTGGCGGGGCTTTATGGCGTAGCGTCCCCTCTTCCTGATTTCTACACTGAAGAGTTGTTGGACAATGAATGGGATGATCTGAACGCTCCTCGTGAGTTTTTAGATTTATTGCATAAACAGTTATTTCCAAAGCTCTACAGTGCTTGGCGTTTATACAAGTTAAACTTCAATACCTTAGAGAAAGATGAGTCGAGCTATTGGCAGTTACTTTATAGCTTGCTTGGCGATACCGATGATAACGCCGACGAGTCGATTAAGAAGCTAAAGCTGCGTTACTTTAATTTGTTCTCGAACAAAGAGAGATCGACCGATGGCTTGCTCGTTATCATTAGAGATTTATTAGCTCTTGATCAGGTTCAGATTGAAGAGTTTTGCCAGCAAACAGTAAAAATCCCTCAAGATTTACTGTGCCAACTGGGCCAGCGCAATCATCAATTAGGTGAAGCGCACATTGGTAGCCAGATCAGGGATCAAAATCATGCGATTAAGATTAAAACGGGCGATATGCCGGAAAGACAATATGTCGATTTGGTCGAAGACAAGATTAAATTCAATCAGCTTAGCACACTGATTAAATCTTATATTCGAAAGCCTCTTCAGGTCGATATCGAGTTTGATGTCATACCAGAGCAGCAACAAGTTCAATTAGGACAAGCTTGGAACCAACTGGGGATTAGCAGCCATTTGGCCAGTGATAATCCAGCAGAAAGCAAGCGAATAACGCTTAATCTTTGCTAGCGTTCTCCGTCATTAACTCAATAGCAACTGAGTTAATGACGGTTTTAGTTTCATTATTCTGGGTTCATCGCTTTTTTCTTCAAGCCACTGTCTAAAATCTCACGATAGCCGCCGTCATTAACGACATTGGTATAACCAAGGCTCTCTAATGCACTCAGCGCCTTGCCTGCTCGACCACCACTGCGGCAATACAAGTGAATTTCAGCGTCTTTATCCTGAGTAAGTCCTGCTATTTTCTCAGCAATATCACCATGGGGAATATTAACCGAGCCTTCTAGATACCCCATACTGTGCTCAACGCCAGTGCGCACGTCAATCCAATAAGCTTCTTCGGCTTGAACTGCAAAGCCACATAACACAGTCATTAATAGCAGTATCTTTTTCATCATAATCCTAGAAGTAAGTATCAGAAGTGAATGTCAAAATAGAACCCAACAATATAACTCATTTGGAATATAATCAAGCATAAAAAAGCGCCAGCAGTTTCCTACCAGCGCTCTCTTATTTGCAACGTGTTTTATCGGCTATGAAATTAGCTCACATCGATCATCTGCACTGAACCGTCTTCCATCACTTCTGCAATCTGGCCACCCGGCTCTTCCATCATCAGCAGCACAAGGAAACCAACAACGGCTGTTACTGCAATAACCGAGAAGAATACCGAATAATCAACAAATGATAATACGGTCAAATAAACAACCGCACCTACGTTTCCGTAAGCGCCAGTCATACCCGCGATCTGACCCGTTAAGCGACGTTTGATTAGAGGCACTACTGCAAATACTGCACCTTCACCGGCTTGTACGAAGAAAGAACATGCCATGACAGTTACAACGGCCAACCATAGAGGCCAAGACCCATCGACCCAAGACATTGCGAAGTAACCAATCGCCAAACCTGCAGTTAGAATCAATAAAGTTGGCTTACGGCCAAATCTATCAGAAATCCAACCACCCCCTGGACGCGACATTAAATTCATAAAGGCATACGCCGATGCCACCATACCCGCATAGATAGGGCTTAATTCAAACGTTTCGGCGAAGAACAATGGCAGCATAGAAACAACTGCTAGCTCTGAACCAAACGTAGCAAAATACAATACGTTTAATACCGCAACCTGCTTGAATTTATAACGGTGTAATTCTGGAACATCTTCTTTAAAGATGTTTTTGTTCACAGCCCAAACATGTTTAAGTTCATAGAAAAACAAGGCCACCAAACTAACATAAGCAAGATTTGTGACCATCTCGCCATACATTTCAACGCCCGCTGGTGATAGCTTCCAGTTCAATAATGCTAATGCTGCGTACATCGGCAGCTTCATGATAATCAATAAGTAGAAATCACCTTTACTGGTAACTTCAAGCGCACCAATGTTTTTAGGCTTAAAGTAAGTAGAGCCTTTAGGCGTATCTCTAACATTCATGTAAAAGATAAAACCAAATACCAAACTGATCACACCAGTAATACCTACCGCATATCTCCAGCCATCATCACCACCAATCGCCAGTGCAATAACTGGAAGCGTAAAGGCTGCTGCTGCAGAACCGAAGTTACCCCAACCGCCATAGACACCTTCAGCCGTTCCTAGCTCTTTCGCAGGGAACCATTCGCTGACTAAGCGAATACCAATAACAAAACCAGCACCGATAAAGCCCAACATGAAACGAGCAAGCGCCGCTTGGGCAAAGTTATCGGCGAGGGCAAACATGAAACAAGGAATCGAGCAGACGATCAATAATGCTGCATAGACGATTCTAGGTCCGTAGCGATCGGTTAACATACCGATGATGACACGCGCTGGAATGGTTAGCGCGACGTTCAAAATCAATAACGTTTTAATTTGCGATGAATCTAGACCCAAGCTGTTCGCAATAGCCATTAATAGCGGCGCATGGTTAAACCAAACAAAGAAGCTAATGAAAAATGCCATCCAACTCATGTGCAAGGTTTTCATCTTGCCCGTAAAGTTAAATATATTGAACTTTTCAGTCGACATAAATTTTTCTCTCAATAATTTTAAAACTTATTACCGCTAGCACTTCCTGTGCTAACGGATTTACATTCTTTTAGCTTCTTAAGATAAAAGCTGAACTTGACCAGCTTCGATACGCACTTGAAAAGTCTTTAATGATGCTGAATCATCTTCTAAACAAACACCGGTTTTAAGATCAAAGTGTTGCTTATAAAGAGGTGAAGCTACTACTAAACTTTCGCCGATTGATCCTAGGATACCGCGCGACATTACGTTCGCTTTACCAAATGGGTCGAAGTTAGAAAGCGCAAATAACTCCTCAGTTAATGCAGGTTTAAAAATTGCTACCTGTTCGCCACCAAGTAAAGCACACAAGCCAGTATCGGCGGTTAAATCAGATTCGTTACAAACGGTAATCCAGTTGTTAGTACTCATAGTCATAATCTCCGTTACCGTTATTTAGTTGTTGCTGAATCAAGTGTCGCTGAATCTAGAGATACGAGTTCAATACGTTCAGCTGCTGTTGCTGGACGACGCTGACCACGTTCACGTACGAAAGCCAACTCATTATCTTCTTCGTCACTGTTAATGAAGTGCTGGAAGCGCTTAAGCTTCTCAGGATCTTCAATCGTCGTCTTCCATTCGCACTGATAAGTACCTACAACCGTGGTCATTTCGTCATCAAGATCAGTACCAATGCTTAACTTGTCGTTAATTACAACGTCACGAAGATAATCTAAACCACCTTCTAAATTTTCCATCCAAACTGACGTACGTTGTAAGCGATCTGCAGTACGTACATAGAACATCAATATACGATCGATATAGAGCGTTAACGTTTCATCATCTAAATCCGTTGCGAACAAGTCAGCATGACGAGGACGCATACCACCGTTACCACAAACATATAGATTCCAACCGCCTTCTGTTGCGATTACACCAATATCTTTACTCTGGGCTTCGGCACACTCTCGAGTACAACCAGACACACCGAACTTAATCTTATGCGGAGAGCGAAGGCCTTTATAACGATCTTCTAGAGCCAGTGCCATCGATACAGAATCGAGAACACCATAACGACACCAAGTACTACCAACACATGACTTGACCGTACGCAGAGACTTACCGTATGCGTGGCCCGTTTCAAAACCCGCATCTACTAGGATTTTCCAAATAACAGGCAGTTCGTGTAACTGAGCGCCGAATAAATCGATACGCTGACCACCCGTAATCTTGGTATACAGATCGAAGTCTTTAGCAACCTGACCCAAAACAATTAACTTATCTGGGGTGATTTCACCCGCAGCAATACGAGGAACAATTGAATAGGTTCCGTCTTTTTGCATATTACCAAGATAGATATCGTTGGTATCCTGCAGGCCCATGTGCTCATCTTTCAAAATGTATTCATTACTGAAAGAAGCTAGGATGTTAGCTGCGGTTGGCTTACAAATCTCACAACCGTGTCCTTTACCGTGGCTCGATAAAAGCTCCTGGAAGGTTTTAATACCTTTAATTCGAACGATGTCAGCAAGTTCTGCTCGGGTATAAGCAAAGTGTTCACAAAGGTCATTATTCACTTCAACACCCAGTGATAACAACTCAGCATCCATAACCTGCTTGGTTAATGCAGCACAACCACCACAACCTGTAGTTGCTTTGGTTGCTTCCTTCAAATCACCCATGGTGCAACAACCACCTTGAACAGCTGCGGAGATAGCACCTTTAGAAACATCAAAGCAAGAACAAATCGTTGCTGTTTCTGGCAGCGCATCAACACCCAAGCCCACACTCGCAGCGCCATCAACACTTGGAAGAATCAAACCTTCTGGATTTTTAGGCAAATCCATATCGTTCAATTTAACTTGCAGTAAGTTGCTATAGGCATCGGCCTCACCGACCAATACAGCCCCTAATAATTTTTTACCATCAGCGGATACGATTAAACGCTTATACACCTGATTGATATCATCTTGATAAACATAGCTTAAGCAGCCAGGAGTTTTACCTTGTGCATCACCGATAGAAGCTACATCAATGCCTAGTAATTTAAGCTTGGTGCTCATATCAGCACCTTTAAACTCTAAACCTTTACCTTCGTCTGAATCAGAAGCTACCTTGATGTGATCAAAAGCGACTTTCGCCATGTTGTAACCCGGAGCAACTAGGCCGTAGATCATGCCACCCCAAAGCGCACACTCACCAATCGCGTAGATGTCGTCGTTAGACGTTTGGCAGTTATCATTAATCTGAATGCCGCCACGCTCACCAACTTGTAAATCAAACTTGCGCGCTAACTCATCCTGAGGACGAATACCCGCAGAGAACAAGATCATATCTGTTTCTAAGTAAGTACCGTCTGCAAAGTTCATGCGATAGCGACAGGTTTCACCGGCAACAATCTCAGTAGTGTTTTTACCGGTATGAACTTCAACGCCAATCTCTTCGATCTTAGTACGTAATAAAGCGCCACCGGCTTCATCTAGCTGAACCGCCATCAAGCGTGGGGCAAATTCAACCACGTGAGTCTTAACACCGGCTTGCTTAACCGCATTGGCAGCTTCAAGCCCTAATAGACCACCACCCACAACCACACCGACTTTACTGGTGGCTGCAGAGGCTGAAATAGCTTCTAGATCTTCGATAGTACGGTAAACCAAGCAATGATCTTGATCTTTACCAGGAATAGGAGGAACAAAAGGATAAGAACCGGTGGCTAATACCAATTTGTCATAGAACTCTTTGCGACCATTAGCTGTTACTACAAACTTTTCATCACTATTAATCTCAACAACCTTGTCGCCAAGAATGTAGTTGATGCCCTTCTCTTGATAATAACCTTCTGTGGTTAAGGCAAGATCTTCTGCTGTTGAACCTGAAAAGTACTTACTTAGCTGAACACGATCATAAGCTAAGCGAGGCTCTTCTGAAAAAGTAATAATTTCATACTGATCTGCTGTTTCTGAAGTCGCCACAGTATCAATAAAGTTATGGCCTACCATGCCATTACCAACAACGATTATACGGGTCTTATTCATAGTCGATCTCTCTAAGCCTAGTTATCTTATGATCGCCCTGTTCCGTGAGACCTTAGTGTATAGGAGTCTGCTTCACGTCATGGCGTATTTTAACTAGGTAAAGCAACAGTAATGCCAACTTATAGAAACAGCCAAATATAGACTTGAGAGGCCCGAATAGTGAGCAAAAAACACACAGGGCGCTGACACACTATCCACTTACGCCGCTAACGCACCAAAGCTGTGCACTGTTGAGGTGCGAAGCGAAATCCTGTTTGCACCAGCCAAGGGCAAAACGAGCCAAGTGTTAGAATAAACCTTTAATACGCCCCATTTTTTCTCAACCCAAAGCCTCGATGCCTGTTATAGTGTCGGCTTACACAGTGAAACATTATTAGAAAGCAGCATGAGCCTTCGGTCAGAACAGAAAGAAAAAACGCGGCAAGCCATTATTAACGCCGCTCTCCTATTAAGTGAAGAGAAAGGCTTTCCGGCCCTCAGCCTACGTGAAGTTACCCGCGAAGCTGAAATAGCCCCCGCCACTTTCTATCGCCACTTCAAAGATATGGAAGAGCTAGGCTTAGTCTTGGTTGACAAAGTAGCCCAAACATTACGCCAGCTTATGCGTAAAGCACGTCAGCGCATTAAGGCTAAAGGCAGCGTAATCGAAACATCGGTTATTACTCAACTTGAATTCAGTCAACGAAATCCACAGCTATTCCGCCTGCTTACTAGTGGACTGACTGGTGGACCGCTGATTTTTCGTGAGGCTCTACAAAAAGAGAAACAGTTCTTTGTTGATGAACTCAATGAAGACTTAAGCAGTGATACTCGTTTATCGAATATCCCTCTCGCCGCAGAAGTTATGGTAAACCAGGTACTGGTAGCCAGTATTGAAGCGATTGATAAAGAACCAGAAGAACTAATTTTGATCCAACAACGTTTGATCACTCAGCTACGCATGATTTTATTAGGAAGTATGGCGCAGAAAAAGACAGACTGATCGACGGGGTTATATTCGCCAGCAATTGGCATAACCTAGATCTCATTTCATTAGTTCAAGACGTTCATGTACAAATTTGCACACTCATTATTCATCACCGACTTTTTATTTAAACATTAACGTCGGCCGATAATGTTGAGTGTCGCCCTAAAAACAACATAAAATAAAGATATTAAGAAGGTTGCGCTGCATGGAGAGTAAAGAAAATATTTACCAGAAGATTTGTGTTTACACCAACAAAGAGTTTGATCCGAATACTGACAGTGACGTAAAGACATTATTGAAAAATAAATTTAATATTTTCTTACCACAAAGATCATCACTGGATGATTCCCTGACCGCTACTGCAAGTGATCATGAAATCATTGAGCTCATCATACAATATCGTACTTTGAGCAAATAAATTAGACCCGAGAGATATCGATTATGAGACTAATTTTATTACTAATCACAGTAATAGTTGTGGGATTTCTGTTAGATAAACAGCTTAATACAAACTCCTCGAATTCGAATATCGAAGCCTCTTCAGATAATAGCGTGGTGCCAAAACCGCCCACAAACAAAAAAGAAATCCTGAAGCTTAAAGAAGATCTGAACAAGCTTATGTTGGATACCGCAGATAAACGATCTGAGAGAGTTGAGCAGTCTTTAAATAATTAGTTGTTTCAATGCTTATACTGATCTCTATTGATTAGCCCTCTCTTTCCTGCCCACTTAATGCGTGCACAACCACAGTATGAGATACTGCCGCCCTTAATTTAGACATTCGACAAAGTACATAATGACATCTGAAAACATCGTTCAAGCACCTACATCCCCTGCCAACACTCAAAATACTGTGAACCGTCGCTTCACCACCGCACCCATGATGGAATGGTCTGATAGCCATTGCCGTCAGTTTTGGCGCCACCTCACTAGCGATGCTGTGTTATATACCGAGATGGTTACCACCGGTGCGATAATTCACGGCAATAACCGTGATCGTTTCTTAGGCTATGGTGAAGAAGAGCACCCTATCGCCCTTCAACTGGGTGGCAGCAATGCTAAAGAACTGGCTGAATGCGCTAAATACGCGCAAGACTGGGGCTACGATGAGGTTAACCTCAACGTAGGCTGCCCGAGTGATCGTGTACAAAATAACATGATTGGTGCCTGTTTAATGGGCCATCCGCAGTTGGTTGCAGACGGCATTAAAGCGATGCAAGACGCTGTTGATATAGATGTGACGGTTAAGCACCGTATTGGCATTGATGATCAAGATTCTTACCCTGAGCTGGTCAACTTTGTTGGCACTGTTGCTAAGACGGGCTGTAAGACGTTTATTGTTCATGCCCGCAAGGCGATTCTTAAAGGCTTATCGCCGAAAGAAAATCGTGATATTCCGCCGTTAAAATACGATTGGGTTTATCAGTTAAAGCAAGATTTCCCTGAGCTAGAGATTCTGATTAATGGTGGTCTGAACCAATTCGATCAAATGAAGCAACAACTTGAGCATGTTGATGGCGTTATGTTGGGCCGCGAGGCGTATCACAACCCATATATATTGGCCGAAGTTGATAATGCATTTTATGGCCGAGAGAAGGCTATTCCTTCACGCCATAAGATCGTTGAAGACTTTATGCCTTACATTGAAGAGCAGCTGTCTAAAGATATTTACTTATCGCATATCACGCGCCATGTATTGGGTATTTTCCATGGTCAGCCTGGTGCCCGCCAGTTCCGCCGCTATATCAGTGAGAATGCGCACAAACGCGGTGCGGGTCTTGAAGTATTGCGCACGGCTTTGAGTAAGGTACCGACTGAGGCTGAAAACGAAACAAATCGCTTGGAAGCTTTGGCTCGCCGCGCGGCTTTCGATCAAGAACATTCTTAAAAGCGTTTTACCACCGAACCAGCAAAGCACCGAGAAGATGAGATTCTCGGTGCTTTGCTGGTTAGTTTCCCCTCTATTTCGCCCCTCAATCAATATTCTTGACACTAATGACTAATAGGTAGAAGCTGACACTCAATAGTTAACGGTATAACTCTATTTATAGTGACCAGCAATTTACAGCAGCCGCTTCATAAACAGCGATTAGCATTAAGGGATTATCATGTCAGCGCAAGCCAGTAACAAATTAGAAGCACTTAAAGCCATTACTACCGTAGTCGCCGATACCGGCGATATCGAAGCGATTAAGCAATTTAAGCCGGTTGATGCGACAACCAACCCGTCGTTAATTTTAAAAGCCGCCAAACTTGCCAACTATCAGCACCTTATCGAAGAAGCCATCGACTGGGCTTTGCAGGTTAAAGGCAGTGATGTAAGCAGCCAGGCGACTCTCGAAAATGTCGGTGACAAACTTGCAGTCAATATTGGCTGTGAAATCTTAACCCGTATTCCTGGTGTTATTTCTACTGAAGTGGATGCGCGTTTATCTTTTGATACACAGGCGACCGTTGCTAAAGCGCGTAAATTGATTCGTCTTTACCAAGATGCGGATGTTCAATCTGATCGCATTTTAATTAAAATTGCATCGACCTGGGAAGGCATTCAAGCAGCTAAAATATTGGAAGCTGAAGGTATCCATTGCAACCTTACCCTGCTCTTTCACTTTGCCCAAGCTCAAGCCTGCGCAGAAGCCGGTGCTACTTTAATTTCGCCTTTCGTTGGCCGAATCTTAGATTGGTATAAAGCGAACAGCGGTCAATCTGAATACTCTGCCAGTGAAGATCCAGGTGTTGTATCCGTAACTGATATTTATAATTTCTACAAATGTCATGGCTTTAAAACCATCGTGATGGGCGCCAGCTTCCGTAATATCGGCGAGATTGAAGAGCTTGCCGGTTGTGACCGTTTAACCATTAGCCCTGAACTTCTTGCTCAATTAGAATCGGATACTAGCCCACTACTGCAGAAACTTTTCCCGGCTAAAGAGACAACTGCTGCACCAGAATTACTGACTGAAGCTAACTTCCGCTGGGAAATGAATAACGACCCAATGGCTCACGACAAACTCGCCGATGGTATTCGCCGCTTCGCCGCTGACCAAGTGATACTAGAAACCTTATTAAGTGCAAAAATTGCACAGCGCAGCTAACCCGCGCGACGCACTATCAATTGCGTCGGCTAAGATCAGGAAAAGAATATGTTTGATAAATTATTAGCGTTTTTTCAACAAGAAGAAGTAAAAACAGAAAGTCATAAACCTGAGCTGGCGGCCGCGGCACTGCTGGTTGAGATTATGAATGCCGATCACGCATTATCGGATGAAGAATCTACCAGCATAAAAAGTATCTTATTCGATACGCTGTTTATTACCGCCGATATTGCCGATGAATTGCTAGCCACTGCAAAGAAGCAGGTAAATGAAGCGACCGATCTGTTTCAGTTTACGGAAGTGATTAATACCAATTACAGCTACCAAGAAAAAGTCTGCTTAATTGAATCACTTTGGAAAGTGGCTTATAGCGATAAGCAGCTGGATAAATATGAAGAGCATATGGTACGCCGTATCGCCGATCTGCTGCATGTGTCTCATAGTGATTTTATGCAAACTAAAAATCGCATTAAATCGGCATGTGAATGACTTATTCATTAATGCCTTCAGCAAGCTCGTCTTTAAATGCAGTTCAAAGTACCGACCTCGTCGTCGCCTTTGATGCCCTAGCGTTTGGGCTCGCTGAATTTTGTGACTTACTAAGCCAGCAGCAACCACACTGCTGGGTGGCCTTAGGTGAAAGCGAACAGAGCTTAGACCCGCTTAAAAAAGCCCGCAGCTATTACCAAGACATTTGGTATAGAGACCAACAAGACGGCCGTGAAACCCGCAGCTGTTATGGCTTGGTGATGGCCAGTGAAGCGATGATTGTTCTTGCTGAAGAAATCAACTTAGCCAAAGACCGTTTTAAAGCGCTGGTACAACAAATACAGAAAACCGATAAAGATCTGTGGCTCAGCCAAAAGGCTCAGCTGAACACCCGCCATAATACGCTACGTAATCAGCTTTATTATACCGGCCTTGGTCGCATTCATTTAAAGCAACTGTATCGTCACATTCCAATTTTAGCGCACCGACCTGAGAAAATAGGCTTTACCTGGTACAGCAATGGCCGCAGTATTAAAAAGCTGACGGTAGCCCAAGCTGAAATCAAACTGCTGGCGATGGGTGAAGATAAAACGCACATACAACAGCAACTGCAAAAGCTAAATACCCTACCCCAGCATGAAATATTGGCGCAAATTCAAACCCAAGTACCTGTGGTACGAGCGAACTTGGTATTTAAGCTATTGAATGAAAAAGGTCACGCGGAAACGGTGCGTAAAGCGATGAATGTTTCTTTACCACTGCTCGTACCAGAAGAAAGTAGTCCGCTATTACCGACGTTTAATCAGATAGATGAACAGCCACCAGCAGCCAGAACACGGATTGCTCGAAGTGATTTTAAGATTTGTGAGGAAGTATTTTTACCGAGTTTGCGAGTGCATCGGTATATCTAGAAATTAGAGAGGAAAAATAATTAACCACAGAGGTCACAGAGACGCTGCGCTGCACAGAGAACGGTAGAAGAAAAAACATATTAACGACAAGAAATACTCTTCTCTTAATATTTTCAGATCGGACATTCCAACAACTGGCCGATCCTTCATTTGCTCCCCTTTTAATCCTCCCCTCTGTGCTCTCTGTGTCCTCTGTGGTTAACCGCTCTTGCTCTGAAGCTAAAGCTTATTCAAACCGTTCAAAGCAGCAATGCGATACGCTTCTGCCATTGTCGGGTAGTTGAAGGTAGTATTTACGAAGTACTTCAACGTATTCCCTTTGCCTTCTTGATTCATGATCGCTTGCCCAATGTGTACAATCTCGGCCGCTTGGTCACCAAAACAGTGAACCCCTAACAGCTCTAACGTGTCACGATGGAAAAGAATTTTCAGCATACCCACACCTTCGTGAGTAATTTGCGCACGAGCAATGTTCTTGAAGAAGGCTTGGCCGACTTCATACGGTACTTTAGCTTCGGTCAGTTCACGCTCATTTTTACCGACTGAGCTAATCTCAGGAATGGTGTAGATGCCCGTTGGAACTTCACTGACAAAACGGAAATCTTCCATATCGGTAATGTCAGCAGCGGCTGCACGACCCTGATCATAAGCTGCCGATGCTAATGCTGGCCAACCAATGACATCGCCAATCGCGTAGATATGATCAACGGCAGTACGATAAGTCTGATCGACGTCTAACTGGCCACGAGAGTTAGGGGCTAAGCCTGTATTCTCTAATCCAAGCCCGCCGGTATTACCCGAACGGCCTGCAGCCCACAAGAAGGCATCGGCCTTTACTTGCTTGCCCGACTTCATTTTTAAGGTAACGAATTTTTCGTTAACTTCTACAGAATCAAAGTCTTCATTATGACGAATCAACGCGCCTTTATCACGCAAGTGATAACTCAATGCATCTGAAATTTCATCATCGAGGAAATTCAATAAGCGATCGCCTGGGTGAATTAAGTCAACCTTAACCCCCAAACCAGAGAAGATAGAGGCGTATTCACAACCAATGACACCAGCGCCATAAATAATCATGGTGCGTGGTGTATGCTCAAGACTTAAGATGCTATCGGAGTCGTAAACACGTGAATGATCAAAGTCGATATTATCAGGACGCCACGGGCTAGAACCTGTCGCGATGACTACCTGATCCGCATGCAAGCGCACATGAGTAGTCGAGGTTGAACTCAATACATCAATCGTATTCGGATCAACAAACTTAGCGTGACCGGTATAAAGACTGACGCGATTACGACCATAGAACTCAGTCCGCACTTTTACTTGCTTGGCGATGACTTCTTCTGCATTGCGCATTACCTGCGGGAAAGAAAACCAGCGTGGTTCACCAATGTCGCGAAACATAGGATTGGTATTGAACTGTATGATTTGCTTTACCGAGTGGCGCAGAGCTTTTGAAGGAATGGTGCCTAGGTGAGTACAGTTACCGCCCACCATATTACGATTTTCAACCACCGCGACTTTTTTGCCCTTTTTCGCAGCGTTCATTGCTGCGCCTTCTCCTGCTGGACCTGTACCAATAATTACCACATCGTAATGAAAATCTGACATCCTTTATTCCGCCCCTATGGCTATAATCACCCTGATTATTTTGCTTACTCTGGTGATATTGATTACTTTATTTTGTATAAATCGTTAATGCTAATAATTATAGGTTATAAACCAACAAACAGACGATGACGCTGGTCACTAATCCTTGCTTATCAGAGCATGACTTATTTAAACTTCTGTTTTCTTTGAAGCATCATAAAACAAATCTTCTGCTTCTTGGCGAATCGGATCTTTGATTGAATCACACTTTTCAAGATCTCCTCCACACACATCGCAAGCGCCTTTCATGCCTACGGCCGACATACCGCCACAGGAACCACTTATGGGCTTCCCCCCTAGCAATAAACCAACAGACATAAATACTACGAATAGCACCATCACGGTAAAAACGATTAATAATGTTGTCATACAAACCCCTACTTCTCTAATACAACTTTAGTCTAGTCTTAATTGTTCAAATTGGCGGCTGCTCAACTGCTGATACCCATTATCGGTACGAACGATGAAATAAGCCGCCAGATTAAATTCTTCTGCCAATAGTAAGCCTTTCTCGGCCCCGACAACGGTCAGTGCCGTTGCCCACGCATCCGCTAATGCAACCGATGGATGTAATACTGATACCGAAGCCAGTTCATGCTCTACCGGATACCCTGTGCGCCCATCAATGGTATGGGAGAAACGTCGCCCGTCCTGTTCAAAGAAATTACGGTAATCTCCAGACGTTGCGATACCCATCGAAGATAACGGTATAATTATTTGCACACTGCGACCCTCATCATTGGGCGCCTCAATGGCAATACGCCAAAATTGGTTTTTTGGCTTCATGCCATGAGCGATTATTTCACCACCCACTTCAATTAAATAATCTTCGATCCCTTGTCCTTGCAATAAATCCCCTAATACATCTACCGCATAGCCTTTAGCGATAGCAGAAAGATCCATATAACGCGGTGCACTTAAGCGCAATTGAAAGACCTCTTCATGCTGACGTAGTGCCAGCGCATCCGATCCAATTTCTGTTAACAATTTTTGAATTTTTTCTGACTCAGGAATGTGATCATGGGTCTTATCAGGTCCAAAGCCCCATAAATTAACCAACGGCCCGACCGTTATATCAAAGGCCTTAGCCGATTGTGCATTCACCTGCTTGGCCATTTTCAACACTTGGTACAAACCATCACTGATCGTTTGCCATTCTGAATTATAACGATGATTGATTAAGGACAACTCAGACTGCGAATCGTACGTCGACATGCTTTTATTAATCGCCACCAGCAGCGTATCTACTCTCTGCTGTATGTCTTTTTTCTCGGAATCTATAGCCAAACTATTACGCTTATCAGATACCCAGCTGATGTGGTACTGAGTCCCCATCGTCGGACCTGATATTTTAATAATCGGTTTTTCTAAAGATTCGCTACAGCCACCCGTCGACAAGATCGCCAAAAATAGGCTAATGCAAGCAACAAGCGACATAGCTTTCCGAAGAAGATTAAGTTTAATGCCCATGAACAGTACTTTTATACGAAGAAAATTGAGGCTGAAAGTATAACGGATTGTTAATAGTGAACCCATAGACAATCAAAGATAAAGCGTCGGTATTTGTCAGATACACGGCCTCATACACTAATAGTTATTACTGAATGCGTATAAACGCATATAGATTTCAGCTCGCATGCTTTAGAATGAAGAAAAAGATGGCTCGAGTTTAGAATATCATGACAGTAATGACTGAAGAAATGCTTGAACTGGTGGCGCAGCGCTTCCGCTTATTAGCCGACCCCATGCGTTTGCGTATTTTACATGAACTGCAACAGGGAGAATGCAGTGTGGGCGAACTGGTTGGCCGTATCGGGGCTTCTCAGCCGAATATATCAAAGCACTTAGCCAGCCTGCGTGGACAAGACATGGTTAAACGTCGCCAAGAAGGCAACATGGCTTACTTTAGTATTGCCGCCCCTTACATCTTTAGCTTGTGCGATATCGTGTGTAATAGCATGCGAGAAGAGTTCGAAGAAAAGAAAAACATGCTTTCATAACGCATCAGTAGATTGAAACTACTTGGCTAAACAACCTGCTTAGCCAAGTTCATTCCCGCGACGCGACGTTCGCCTTCAGCAGACAACTGCCAAGCACTGCGAGTTCCGCGCAGATTTTTTACGATAAGATCATGCTCTAACCACTGTTTTAGCAAACTCTGAAACTGCTCTCGATTAATACGAATATCATCGACAGCATGCGAAGAAGGATGTTGCTGTAACAGCCTGCGCTTAACCTCTGAATCAACTAATTTCTCTAATACGCCCCTTAGTCGATCTTCACTACTCGCGACCCTCATCACCTCACCGACAGCACCAAAGATGGCATCCCAACGCAGTGATACCGAAATTTCTTCTAACGTATTATTGCCCGCTTCGTAGACCTTGGCGGAAAATTGCATGCGAATCAGCTGTCGAGTTTTTAACATCCACTGTTTACTGTCGACTTTGCTTTTAACCCTAGGCTCAGCCGAAGATTCTAGCGCTAACTCATTCTCGCTCGAGTCTAGCTTTAACCATCCGCCCGTTTTATTGCCTAGTGTATTCACAACCGCCGTTTTAACATGAGAAATCAACTCTTCACGCAGATGCCATAAACGGAACGTTCCTTTGGAAACAACACCGTGAAAGCCCGCTAAGCGTCTTTGATCTTCTGTTTGCTGATGCGCAGGTAGTGAATTTTTAACAAACGACAGTACAGGTTTAGATAGCGATTGAGCATGCACCAATTCACGATGCAGGTAACTAATCCCCGTAGGGGCCATAGGACCGTACTCATCCCCCAGTATCATGATGAAAAGATCAGCATCTTCAATTTGCGATTTAGCCAAACTCCAATCATAAGGAGAGGTATCTTCACGACAAGGAAAGCCACAGCAAAGAATCCCCATGCGTGCTAGCTGACGTGTCACTTCATAACGCTCACTCTCTAAACCATTTTGGTTAGATGCGACGTACACTAAAAAACGCTTAGTCTGCGTCATTAATTCCTCTCATCCATTGTTTTTCTTCTTTTTAGACTACTAAATTAGTTTCTACTATCCTTTATATTAAGGCTAACACTTTTAGCAAGTAAATGGCGATACTGACACTAAAAAGAGAAATTAGCGTCGTTAAAGCAATAATATTAGCCGCTAACGTATGATTACCTCCAATAGTTCGTACCATAACAAAAGAGGCGGCTGCTGTTGGACTGGCAAACATCAATATCAAACAACCAAGCTCCACCCCTCTAAAGCCACAAACATAAGCCAAGATTGCAACCATAGCCGGCATAAGTAACAGTTTTATGATCACTGCGACCCAGGATAGCCATTGAGTCTGCTGCAACGCAGAAAAACTCAACGAGCCGCCAATGCATATTAACGCTAAGGGCAAGGTCATTGCCGCTAAATAATCAATGCTGCGCATCAGAACGTCGGGCAAACTGATTTGCCAATAGGCAAAAGGCAAAGCGAAGACAATGGCAACTATTAACGGGTTAGTCATAATACCCTTAATCAGCTGCCACCAATTCATCTTGGAATCTTCATTAGCAGCATGGGTTAAAACGTAGATAGACAAGATGTTATACAGCGGAGTAATAACGGCCAACAATACAGCCCCTACGGCCAAGCCTTCTTCAGCAAAGGTAGTCACACAAAATGCTAAGCCCAAGATCCCTAAGTTAGAGCGAAAGCTGCCTTGAACAAAGACACCCAGATTACTTTTATCGGTTATCAGTACCCTACTGGCAAACCACAGAAGCATAAAGCTTAATAGCGCCATTAATAAGGCAAAGGTAATTAAGCGAGGATTCCCTACTTGGGCGATGTCCGTGCGTACTATCGCAGCAAACATGAGTACTGGCAGGGCCAAATTAAACACGATATAGGAAGATTTTGCGGTGAAGGCATCGTCTATTTTATCGCGCCATTTCAACCAGATACCGATGAAAACCAAAGAAAATACAGGCAATGTAATAGAACCTACAAAAACCAACTGCTGCCAATAATCCACTTAAATCCCCAAATCCGTGTATCAAAGCATAAATTGCGGTAGAATACCTGCCGCACAATCAAACAAATTCGACATTCAGTCCCTAAGATACGACCTGTAAAATGACTCGCAAGAAGAAAACCCGCTCACTTAAACGCATTCATAGCGTTAAAACTGGTACCCCAAGCAAGCTTAAACGCGATTCTACTACCGATCGCCAGGCCAGCCTAAAAACCAGGGGCAAACCTAAATCTGTTTACCAGAAGTATCTAGATGAAAATCCTGATGCGATTGAAAAGCAACAGCAACCGATTTCTCCTGAGCAAGAAGCTGCTGCTTTGGCCCTAGAGAAAGCTAAGCTTGAAGCGCTTGAACTACTTAAAGCCAAGTCTAAGAAAAAATCGAAGCCGAGAAAGTCGGATCGTGAAGCGAAAGTGGCAGAAGAAGAGAAAGACAACGAACGCGAACCTGATTTGCTAGGACAATTGGATAATAAGAACTTCAACGATTTTTATTAACCATTATTAATTAACGAGTCCGCTCTCATGGCGCTTTTGACCACTTCTAACTCTCTATTGGATCTCGATTGCTACCCCAAGGTAAATGCTAATATTCAGCAACCTTGGGATGCCGCCGACCTGTATCTAATTGAATCAGCCCCGTTTGGCCAGCAACCCGCGATCATCAACGATCAATGGGGAGCGCTCACCTGCTTTTTATTGCAACAAGATCGCTCAGTATATAGCTGGACTGATTCCTTTTGCAGCCAGAAAGGCATTCGTAATAACAGTCATAAAATCGATTATGCGCCGGCAATACTGACCCTAGACGAAGGCAGCCCTAGTTTTCCTCAAGGCACTGATAGCCTTTGGATTCAGTGCCCTAAGTCTTTTGATCAATTGCATTGGTGGCTCTCCCTTGCTCTAGAACAACTAGGCGCTGGTATCCAGATCTCTTTGGTGGGTATGGCTAAGCACTTACCGGTTAAGTGGTTGAAATGGCTTGAACTGCACAATAACGATTACCAGCAACACCCAATAGCGAAGAAAGCCCGCTTAATGACGTTTAAGCTGGGCGATAAGCTACCGCCACTCAAGGTACTTAAAAGTTATTTAGGCCCTGACAATAAAGACGTTAGCGCCTTACCTGGGGTTTTCTCCCGTGATCACATGGACATTGGCAGTCGCTTTTTCATTCAGCAGATTAGCCAGCTAAATACCCTATCCGGCAAAGTCATCGATCTTGGCTGTGGTAATGGCTTATTGAGCGTTGCTTGTTTGCATTATTTTCCAGCTCAAGAAATTGATCTTATTTTATGCGACGATTCTTCCCTTGCGTTGAACTCTGCCAAAAATAACTTACTCTCCCGTGGTTATGCTAACGGCGTATTTCATCATACTGATGCGCTATTAAACGTTGATACCCAAGTGGATACCATTTTATGCAACCCGCCGTTCCACAGTGGTAATCGTATATCCACCGCTGCCGCCGAACGCATGTTTAAACAAGCCAGTAAACTACTAAACAAAGAGGGCCAACTATTAGTGATTGCTAATCGTCACTTGCCGTATGCCCCTTTACTGAAGAAAGGCTTTAAGAACATCAAGCAGCTTAATAGCGATGCTAAATTTGTTATCTATCAGTGCACTGACGCACTGCCTTCAAAGCGCTAGGCTATCTAGGGCATGCACAAACAACCGGCTAATGACGGCTTCTTTGAGCTGATTGAAAAACGCAGCCGTTTCATTACCTATTGTCAAAAAGTCAGTCGCCCTGAAGAATTCAAACAGTTACTAAATAGTTTAAAAATACAGTACCCCGACGCCCGTCATTTTTGCTATGGCTTTAGAATAGGCCGTTTAAATTCTGCCTTACGTGGCTTTAGTGATGATGGCGAACCAAGTGGCACCGCCGGCATGCCGATCTTAAATGTGATCGACCATTCGGATTTCTCTGATGTCGCCATCATCGTCGTGCGCTACTTTGGCGGCACAAAGCTAGGCACAGGCGGTCTTGCCAGAGCATATAGTGAAGCAGCCAGTAGCGTTTTAAAATCGATACAATGGGTTGAGTATGAAGCGAAACAAGAAATAAAATTACTCTGCCAATTCCCGCAAGAGCATCAGCTACGTTATTTGATTAAACAACTGAAAGGCGACATTGTGTCGGTAGATTATTCACAAACTGTGAACGTCAGCATTTCTATTGCAGAAGATGCTGACCTAAGCACTTTGGCTTTGTACCGGATTAATCAGAGTCACAACTGAATCGGTTAAATGCTCGGCAATCAAACGATAACCATCAGAACTCACCTGCTCGAACTGCAACATAATCCGATAACAATCCTGGGCACTGCGCCTAACTGAAGTAATCTGCCCTTCTGCGGTGACATATTGCGGCCTGGGTCCCGAGTGCGGGAATAAACCAAGACGAATCTGAAAATTCGCATAACGCCCTTGATTTAGACTAGAACCTTCATCACGAAACAAGGCGACTTGCTTCTCATTACAAATGAATTCACAGCCTCGCGGCGACAAACGGTCCGGGCCGACTTTCAAGACATCTTGCTTGTCGACCAATAAAGTTAAAATAGCTTGATTCTTCATGAGCACATCCACAAGTACATTTTATCTAAGCACAACTCCATACAGTTGAATAAAAAGTATACGATAGACTGCTAGAATTCAACGTCCCTGGGCGCTTATTGCCGAATAAATAGTGATTTAGTTCACATTGTTATCAATTAAGTGCGAGTAATGGCTCATTGGGTCCAATAAATAGACGCTAGCTCAACGTTTTATTCATCGTTATAACGTACTACAAATTTCACACCTAATACCCGAGTACTGCTAGAATGCGCATGATTTCCGCCATTACAATAACGATTTAAAACTAATAAAAATTATGACTTATATTAAATACCTCACCTTATCAGCATTAGCGCTTACGCTTACCGCCTGCAGTAGCTCTATTAAAAACATGCCCGTTTATCACTCTCCCGACCCGGTATTGATGCAACAGGCTATGCCTGAGAACGGTCTAACAATTCAATATCTAGGCGTCGGCGGTCAATTATTCCGTTTTGGCCAGCATGCCATTATGACAGCACCCTCAATTACCAACCCTCATTTCCTAGCACTCGGCCCCTTCATGCCGATCAGTGCTGATACCGATATGATCGACCGCCATTTACCGGACGTAAGCGATGTTGAATCCATTTTAGTCGGCCACGCGCATTATGATCATCTAATGGATGTTCCTTACGTAATGCAAACCAAGGCCAAGAAAGCCCACATATACGGCTCTAAAACAATGACTCACAGTATTGCGTCAGCAGTTGATAAATCTCGCTTGCATGCAGTTAATGATTCCATGGCCGAACTCAAGACCGCGGGCCAATGGCACTACAACGAATCTAAAACCATTCGTTTTATGGCCATAAAATCGACACATGCTCCTCATTTCATGGGCATCAATATTATGACAGGCACCTATGAAGAAGATTTAGAGTCTTTACCATGGCATGCGTTCGGTTGGAAAGAAGGGCAAACCTTATCCTACCTGATTGATTTCCTAGGATCAGAAGAAGAAATATTGCATCGTGTTTACTATCAAGACGCTGCCAGTCAAGAACCTCTAGGCCTATTACCTAAGCTGGTAGCACGAGATCAAAAGCGCGTGGATATTGCTATCATTACCCCAGCATCGTTTAGCCAGGTCGATAATTATCCAGAAAGCATTATGGGCGATACCCAAGCCCGTCATTTCATTCTGGGGCACTGGGAAGACTTCTTCGCTAACCAGGAAGACGAAGAGCAAAGGTTTGTACGCTCTATCAGTGCAGAAGATTTTTTTGAGCGTTTTGAAAACGCCCTACCGAAAGGCAGCAACTGGACCATGCCTTTACTTTATAACACCCAATATTTTGCCCCTCATGGCAAATTATTGACTCTAGATTAAGCTCATTAATAACGATATGACTGAGAATTATTATGGATTTTGAAACACTGTCACAATGGCGTCGCGCGGCTTACTGCGCGGCGATAGCAACGCGCAATAGCAATCACGTTGTTTTATTCAGCGACATGCTGAAACAAGAAGCGACTCCTTTTACCAAGTTATTGTCTAAAACTTGGGCCTTTTTAGAAGGTGAACTAAAATCAGTCGATAATTTAGAGCGCTTTTTTAATGAGTTTGATCAATGGCAAACTGAACTGCTGAATGAAAAAGATTCGTTTGGGGCAGAAGCCGCACAGCAAGCCTGCCAAAGCTTGTACTCCGCCAGCTACGCGTTATTGGATGACAGTGCCAATGATTGCGAACTGGTTCAACTGAGCAATCAACAGCTCTTCGCGGCAATGGAAGAGATGGGCAGCGAGACCAAAGAGCTGCTTGAGCGCCATACTGAGTTTGAACAACAGGTTTTAGCAGCATTAACCTCAGGCAAGCCGAAACGTGAATGCATTCTTGCCGTTCATAAGCTGGCCAGCGAAGAAGATGAATCTAGCTTAGGCATTACTCTAGATTAATCTGTCCCACAGGCAGGTTAGCTCACACCCGAGTTAATTTGCCTGCGGGCTCATTCACGTTATATCCTACTAGCATTCGCCATTATAAGCCCCACCAGTTAGCCCCACTAGTAACACCTGTTAAGTTTGACCTACATCAACAAGCAGAATCCCCCAGACTCTATAGTAGCGCCCTTTTCAAACTTTCCATTTCGATTGTTTTTCTGGGTAAACACCATGTCAGATTCTTTTAAAGCCGAACTCCTTGCCCCCGCGGGCACTTTTAAAAACATGGAGTACGCTTTTGCTTACGGCGCCGATGCCGTTTATGCAGGCCAGCCTCGTTACAGTTTACGGGTGCGAAATAATGATTTCCAAATAGAAAATTTAGAAAAAGGAATTCTACGCGCCCACCAGCTGGGTAAAAAATTCTACGTCGCCAGCAACATCGCCCCACATAATAATAAAATCGACAGCTATATGCGCGACATTGAACCCGTTATTGCAATGAAGCCCGACGCCCTAATCATGTCAGACCCGGGTTTGATTATGATGGTGAAGGACAAGTGGCCAGACGTACCAATCCACCTTTCCGTACAATCAAACGTGGTTAATTACGCCGCCGTCAAATTCTGGTATCGCCAAGGCATTGAACGAGTCATTTTAAGTCGTGAATTATCCCTCAATGAAATCGAAGAAATTCGTATGCAGTGTCCAGAAATGGAACTGGAAGTTTTTGTCCATGGCGCCCTTTGCATTGCCTATTCCGGTCGCTGCTTATTATCCGGTTACATGAACCACCGAGATCCCAATCAAGGCAGTTGCACTAACGCCTGTCGCTGGAAATACCAAACCCACGAAGCTAAAGAAACCGCTACTGGCAACATCATTCCCACCAACGCCATTGAATTTGACCCTACCAGCTCACTGCATGCAAAGCCTGCGTTGGGCATAGGCAAACCTTCAGATCAAATCGTTTTATTACAAGAAGGCAATCGAGAAAATGACTTAATGCCCATGTTCGAAGACGAGCACGGCACCTACATTATGAACTCGAAAGACCTACGTGCAATCCAGCACGTGCAACGCTTACAAAAGATGGGAGTGCACTCTTTAAAAATCGAAGGTCGCACTAAGTCCCACTATTACGCCGCTCGCACTAGCCAAGCTTATCGTCAGGCCATTGATGATGCGACAGCGGGAAAAGCGTTTGATATGGGCTTGATGGATACTCTCGAAAACATGTCTAACCGCGGCTTTACTGAAGGATTTTATCGTCGCCATGTACACGACGAATACCAGAACTATACCCGCGGCGCTTCTATCAGCACGCAGCAGCAGTTCGTTGGTGAAATCACCCACGGTGATGATCAATGGTTAACGATTGATGTGAAAAATCGCTTTCAAGTAGGGGACGAACTGGAATTAATGACGCCTAAGGGAAATTACACCTTCGAACTAATGAGTATTCAATCAATGCAAGGTGAAGCACGCCCCGATGCACCGGGCTCTGGATTCATTGTAAAAATCCCTACCCCAGAAGGAGTCACGACTGCCGATAAAGCGCTGTTAATCAGGAACTTAAAGCAGTTAAAATAGCTAATGAACTTGGCAAGTAGTGCAGGTATCTCTATAGTGACACATTGATATTCTCGAGCATTACAAGGAGTTTGCGTTAATGCCAAGTCCAAACATCTTAAGCCAGCACTTTAAACGCGCCATTGCGCTGATCGTTATCCTATCGACCAGCGCTTTATCGCTCGCAGCAGAAAGTCCACGTAACGTGGTCGAACATGCCGCGACAGAAATGACCCAACGCTTGATTACTGATAAAGAGAAAGTCAGTACGCAAAGTTATTATGTCGAACATATGGTTGCTGAGTTATTACTGCCCGTTGTTGACCATGTTTATATGGCTAAAAGAGTATTAGCTAAAAACTGGAAAAAAACCTCCAAAGAGCAAAAGAGACAATTCGTAGGGGCTTTCAAACATAAAGTCATACGTACCTATGCCGGTGCATTTAAGGCTTTCAATGGTGAAGAGATTATTTTCGAAGATGCTAAATTTAATAAATCTGGGAAAAAAGCATCGGTCAAAAGCGCCATACAACGCATCGGCGCTCCGGCGATCAATGTTACCTACAAGCTATACACTAAAAAAGGCCAGTGGTTGACCTACGATGTTGTTATTGAAGGCGTCAGCCTAGTCAAAAGTTTTCGCGATCAATTCAAACAAAGCATTGAAAAACATGGCTTAGCCCAAGCCATCGCCCTACTTGCGGCAGAATATAAAAGTGAAACACCGATACTAAAGATGGCAGGGCACAACTGGGAGCCCTACATTGGCAATCAACTACCTGCCAACGGTTTAGCGGTTAATCTAGTTACCCAAATATTTGCCCATGCTGGCTATCAAGTAGAGATGCAGTTCATGCCTTGGCAGCGTGTTTCTGAAGGCATGAGCTCGGGCAGTATCGATATGTCTGTTGGCTCTTGGTATAACGAAACGCGTGCCCGTGAAACTCAATTTACGGACCCTTACATAAACAATGAACTGGTCATTATTAAGCGCAAGCAAGACAAGTTAACCTACTCAACTGCTGATGAATTTAAGTCTTATGTCGAGAAACGCGGCTATCGCTTAGGAGTATTCAAAGATTATGGCTATGGCGATGAATTTTCTGAAATTGCCCCACTGGTCTCTCTTAACTTTTATAAATACTGTAAGCAAATGCTGCGCGATGTGGCTAATAAAAGTACGGATATTGCGCTTTTGGATAACTGGACGGTAAGTAACAGCTTAATTAACTCAAAGAATATTGCCGACCACTTAGAAATCATGCCGACCCTGATTCAGCGCGGCCTACATGTTACTATTAGCAAACAGCGTGAAGATCACAAGCTGATTGCTGAAGCCTTTAACAAATCACTTGCTCAGATGAAAAAAGATGGCAGCTATCAAGCAATCTTAAATAAGCACAACTATCCACACCAATAGATCATCTTAAAATCAAATCAACCCCATAATTAAATTAGCTATTATTGCATGACCGTTTCCATACTGTTCCACGACGACGATATTATTATCGTCAATAAAGACCCTGATCTACTGAGTGTTCCTGGCCGCGGCCCGGAAAAGCTCGATTCAGTATTCCACCGATTGACACTGCAGTTTGATGAAGTCCATATCGTACATCGATTAGACATGGCGACTTCAGGCATCATGGTATTTGCTCGCCATAAGGATTCTCTACGCCATTTACAGCAGCAATTTCAAAACCGACAAACCGAAAAGTCATATCAAGCCATTGTAGCTGGTCGCTTAACGCCTAAAAACGGTGCCATCAATCTGCCCATGCGCTGCGATTGGCCGAACAGACCAAGACAAATGGTCTGCTATGAGCATGGTAAGAAATCCCTCACGCGCTGGCGGGTGATGGAATATTTAGACAACCGTACCCGGGTAGAACTCATCCCGATTACGGGTCGATCGCACCAGCTCAGAATTCATTGCGATGCGTTAGGTCATCCTATTTTAGGGGATAACCTATACGGCACAACTGAATCGCAAATAGCCACCAAGCATCTTTGCCTACACGCACAGTCATTAACATTCACTCACCCCAGCAATCTTGAACGACTCACGTTTAGCAGTCTGTCACCGTTTTAATAGGCGTTGCATAGCGGCCAGTAAAAAGGCATAAAAAACCAACCCTAATAAAACAATTTGCACGGCAATACCGGCAAATAAATCCGGCGCTTTCATCAAGGTACTCATCAGGGAATCTTGATAATAAAAGAACCACTGATGATCGGCCGGAAAGATCATGATATGCAACTGATAAAATACGGCCTTCGCACCCCAGATCAAAAACACACTTATGATCACTACCATTAAGAGCGAAAAGACACTTAAAATACCCAAGGAACTGGCGCGAGACTTATACAGACGTCGGTGTCGATACTCAACTAACAATCCCACCATCAAAAGACTGCCACATAACCAAGCAATACAGTGAATATTATTAATCAGGTTAGCAACATCTTGCAGGTGTATAAGCTCTGCCTGATGTAATAGCGGAATAGACTGACCTTGAAACGGATAATGAATACTTTCCAAGCCGACACCATTACCATGCACGCTGTCGACTATTTGCTGAAAGACTTCTTTGTGCACGGTTACTGAGGTTGTTTCAAAACCAGCTCGGTGTTTATTTTGCGGAGCGTAGCGAGAAATATGCTGTTCGGTTTCATAGAACTCATACAACCAAGAGTAGCCATAACCCAGCTGCACATTAACCATCCACGCGGCGTAAAGCGAAAAGACTAACGCCAATAAAAGTAAACCGAATACTCGTCCATTTAGCAGTATTTTATTCATCATCTTCTTTAGTATCTGACTCTTAAATTTAGCACTAGCATTAGTTCTAGCAATAGCCGTAGCTCAAGTTATTAATTCAACTGAATAGTTGTGTCTGAATCAACCACTTGTTAACGACAAAAATTGCTCAATCTGCTCAGCAATACTGTTTGCTGATAAAGGTTCCGCATGAAAGTGATGATGCCCGGGTAAATAAACCAAGTTTGCTCCCGCAATGCTTTCCATACGCTTTTCTACCCACACTTTAGGGATAATGCCCTGCTCGGCCATAATAACCAACACAGGCGCTGTAATGGCGGCTAGAAAGGCAATCACCTGCCCTTCACTCAAACGAACCTTGGAGGTATGACGCAAGCGCCCATCCGTTCGCCAGCAATACCCACCAGCAACAGCTTTTAGATTACGCTCAACAATGGGCCTTAATGATTCATCCTCCATACCGGGTGAGGATTTCTTACGAGCCAATAAAGCATCATCAATACTGCCGAAGATGCGTAAAGAAGATACAACCCTCTGTGAGTCCAAAATCGCTTTTGCCAATTGCTGCGGCGTTTGCTTTGGCTCTGAGGTCATCGGACCCAAAGAATCGAGTAAGACTAAAGATAAAACTTTAGCGGGGAACGTTCCGGAAAATAAGCTGGCCACCACGCCACCCATCGAATGACCCAGCAAGTGTACTTGCTCTAGATCCATCACCGCGAGCAGCTCAAATAAAGTTTCTATATTTTGCCAAATGTAATAATGCGCACCATCGGCCAACGGCTGCGACATACCATGCCCAGGTAGATCGACTAGAAGTAAGTGATATTTTTTGGCCAGCAGTGGTGCTAGGCGATGAAAAGTGGCGCTATTATCCAGCCAGCCGTGCAAACAGACGATCGTTGGCTGGGTATTATCTCCCCACTCCTGTATCGCTAACTCCCCACTACTAAGGATTACCCTTAGCTCTTTCATTGATTCTGACATTTCAATATCACTTTTATCGGTATTCATAGTACTTGCCAAGACGATAGGTATTTCTTGATAAGATTTGCCGTCATTTCTGGTTTTTCGAGCGGAAACATGTGACTACCTTCAACCCAACTCACATTCATGCCGAGCTGGCGTTTCATTTTATAGCCATGCTGGCGCTTGAATACATCACTGAACTTACCTGCAATCACGGCCGCAGGCATGTCCAAGCGCCGAGTTCGATGCAAGTTATCCGGAATTGTACGATAGATATTAATTTCGGTATCGGCCTTAAAGTGCAATTGGCGCCCACCCCCCTGAACCGCTTGCGTTCCATTTTGAATATAATCATGCAAACAACGCTCATCAAAAGCACTAAAGAGTCGCTTGCCACGAAAGTATTCTGCAGCATGATCAATAGAGTTCCACTGCTCTTTACGACCAAGAGTGCGTCCTGAAGGGGTTACTTTATCAATCAGACCTAAACGCTTTACCCATAACAAACTCCGGGATTCAAACGTTGTTAGGAACGGTGAATCGAGCATGATTAAGCCCTTCACCAAATCGGGGCGCTGAGCAGCCACCATCATGCTCAATACCCCGCCCAAAGAATGCCCTACCGCATACACAGGTTGAGAATAGGTGCGCTCAAAATAATCAATAAGTTCTTGAGCTAAGTAAGACCAGTTATTGGTTACCGGATAATTTTCATGATGGCCTAAACGATCGATCGAACCAATTTCAAAATCGTCGGACAAATAAGAGAGTAACGTGGAATAACTGCCAGCGGGGAAACCGTTGGCATGAGAAAAATGCAGAATGTCTTTCATGTTGATTAATAATACAGCTAGCTGACTAAATTGCCTTTAAGCTACCAAGATATATCAAGAACACAAGGTGATTGAACGCCGCGCCCAAGGAGATTTAACCTTCTTCTAAAGCGGGGTACCAAACATCGCTACTTTCTAGGCAACCTGCAGCAAAAACATCGCCTTCTAATTGCCAGATTTCTGCTGGCGACCAAGGCTGATCAAATATAGAGCCATCTATAAGTAAAGACGCCAACCTACCCACAAGAGGTAAGTGAGTAACCAATATTATACTCTGCTGCTCTAGACTTAATTCATCCACAACTTTTTGCGGCGTCATTTCCGGCTGCAAACATTCATGTACGAGTATTTCGATGCCTAAAGCCTTAGCGATCGGTGCAGCCGTTTGCTGTGTGCGCACATAGGGGCTTGCCCAAAGACTAACTGCCCCCTTAATGTTTTTTGCCAGCCAGCTAGCGGCATTTTCAGCCTGACTTTCGCCACGGGCTGTTAAGTTTCGACTAGCATCATAAGGGGCGCCAGCTTCTGCTGCGCCGTGTCGTATTAAGTAGAGTTTCACTACGTCTCCGTTGGCTGTTCTTGATCTTTGGTGGTTGGCCAATCGGTAAAAGGGAACGGCTTAGTCTCATTATTTGCCGTTATATAACGCACTATTTGTGCAATATAACGCGCTAGCCCATCACTGAATTGACTCAGCGCAGGATTGGCCGTACCGGTGGTTAAGCTGAAACCCCACTGCACGATCACTAGCAATAATACAACGACATCTAATAGACGATAGATGATCGAAAATAAAATAATGAACAACGTTTTTAGCCAAAATGCGTCAGACCCGATACTCTGTTTTATATCACTCATAGTTACTCTCCAATTTCTGATTTAGCTAAAGCAAACTCGACATCGGAGGTATTCTCGCCCGTCATTAATTCTTTCGCCACAAGCCTTGGGTCAACATGAGCAAACAAAACAGCGTATGCACCTTTTACCAAAGGCATATATATACCAAGTTCTTCAGCTTGCGCATTGACATAACGCAAGGTATTAACACCTTCCGCGACTTCACCTAATTCAGCAACCGCTTCATCCAAGGTTCTTCCCTCTCCGATAGCATAGCCTACTCGATAGTTTCGGCTCATCGGTGACATGCAGGTTACGACTAAATCGCCAACCCCAGCCAGTCCTAAAAACGTCAACGGGTTAGCACCCCGGGCTACCGCAAAACGGCTCATTTCAGCCAGACTGCGCGTAATTATCATACTCTTAGTATTCTCACCCATGCCTAAAGCAGCAATGAAGCCGGAAACGATGGCATAAATATTTTTCAAGGCACCACTGAGTTCTACGCCAAAAATATCATCAGAGGCATAGACTCTAAAATACTCACAACCCAGCGATTCTTGCACAGCGGTTCTGAGCGCACCGTCATTACTGGCAACAACGGTTGCTGTTAGCTGCTTACGACCAATTTCTTTGGCTAAATTAGGACCGCTTAATACAGCGACCGAGTGCCCTGGGCACTCTTCCGTCAGCACCTGACTCATCAGGTTAAAGCCATCAGGTTCAATACCTTTGGTCGTGCTAATTAAGCTCTGGCCTGGCACCAAGAAAGGTTTAATTTGCTGTACGACACTGCGGAAAGATTTACTGGGGACAGACACAAAGATAATTTCAGCTCCTGAAATTGCCTGTGCGATATCCGTGGTTGCTTGTAATCGATCATCCAGCTTAACATTCGGCAAATACTGCGGATTTTCATGTTGTTCATTAATGGACTTGGCAACGCTTTCATTACGCATCCATTGATGCGTTGTTATGCCATTCGCAGCAATAATACTGGCGATGGCGGTGCCGAAACTTCCGCCACCAATAACTGCAGCTTGTTTAACTTTCACACTCGCTCCTAATCTTTCCACTAAGATCTATTATTTTTTTGCTTGCAGACAATCAACAAGTTCTTGAAACGCATTTTTATTATAGTCATTTAAACTCATAAGAATTTTATGCGCTGTAATGACTTTATCCCGCATAAGTTCTTCATTCACTTGCTCACAGGCCAATTCATTGAGATCTGAAATATGCTCAGGTATATCACCAATTAAATAAAACACCTTGTCGAATCCCATACTGAGTAATATACGGGTAATATCTTCACGGGGAGTGATGATACTAGGCACCAAACCAAACTTATCTTTGCTAATAATAGAGATTTTCGCCAATTGGCCTAGCGTTGTACTATCAACACCTTCAGCATCCGATAGATCAACCAATACCGTCTTAAAGTCTTCAGCAAGAAACATATCATCAAGATAGCGCTCTAAAGCTGAACACAAGTTAAGGCGGACGTCCCCGCTTAACTTAATGACGTAGATGCCACACTTGCTCGCAACCTCAATCTTACCTTGCTGCATACTAATTCCTAACCACCGTCATTAGTGCAATATCATCAGGAACATCCTCATCACTTTCCAGTGCCAGGGCCTTAACAATTGCGTCGTGATTTCCCGCTTCCCTTTCTATCAGGTGTAGCAAGAATTCTTCTTTTTGTGCCAAAGAGGACTGTGTCAATAATTCTAACACCCCGTCAGAGAAAAATGACAAGGTAAATTGTTTTGGCAGCGTCATTTGATAACCATTGTATTTCGCATCCCGAAATAACCCTACCGGCATACCTCTACCTTCTAGATATTGTGCCTTCCCCTCAACTAACAAGACCGGCATCGGAAAATGAGCGCCCACACTGTAGTTTAATTCCAAGGTATCAAGATTCAACACCGCATAGACAATGGTCAAATGTTTACCGCACTCGGTATCGAGCAATTCTTGATTAATACGTTCTAAAACTTTGACAGGGTGATACAGATCTTTACTGGATCCGCGTTTCAAATTTCGCTTTAACCGATACGTCAAATTTTTGAGCAATACCGTCACAAAAGCAGATGAAGCACCGTGGCCAGATACATCGGCGATATAAAAACCATAGTGATTATCATCTAGGGGGAAATAGTCGAGAAAGTCACCGCTCAACATTAATGACGGTCTGATCTTATGACGAAATGATAAATCGCCTTCATCAACAAAATCAGGCAGCATTTTCATCTGCACTTTACGCCCTGCTTGCTGATCACTGCGCAATTCATCCAGACTATGGCGCAAATCACGATTTGCCGATTCCAAATGGTCGCGATAGCTTTGATTTTGTCTTTCCAATACCACCAGCTCTAAATTACGCTGCACAGAATGCTCTAGCATCACCATATCAATGATCGGTTTAACCAGGTAATCACTTGCCCCCAAGCGCAATGCTTGAACAACGTCATCCATTACTCCAGCGCCCGATACAACGATCACTGGGATATTATCTGGACGTTGCTTAACCTTTTGTAATACTTGCAGGCCATCTAGATTAGGCATGCGTAAATCACACAAGATCAAATCTATATCTTGCGTTTCTAAGACATCTAGACCAGCTTGACCACTATTAACAGCCACTACAGAGTAACCACTATCTTCTAAATAGGCTTCCATACTGTCACGTACCATTGCCTCATCATCAATGATGAGTAAGCGAGCTTTCATCAAGCTACTCCAAGTTGGAACTTTCGATTCAGCGAACAATATACGCAACCCCGAAGCAGTGCAATATACGACTTATTAATATGGGCAAATATAGACAATATTATAATTTTCCATGCAATTGGTATGTTAAATGCTTTACTTAATAGAGTCAGGTTTGTTCGTCGAATAGATTTTAAGTTAATTTAAAAATATCAGCAGCGGTGATAGCATGAACGCAGACAATAACAAAAAAGGAACTCTCAACATGAGCCAAGCCTCCAGGGATTACAGCGAAAAACGTGACTTTATCCGTATGCAAGTGACTACGGATAGTCAAATTCAATTTAAGGGACAGAGCTATTCTGCAACGTGTTTAGATTTAAGCAGCACTGGCGCTTTAATCGAAAGCCCGCAGAGTTTTGAAGTTAATACCGAGGTGGTTCTTTCTATCCAAAGCGGAGGCGGAGAGACACCCCCACTGGAAGCACAAGCGACACTCTTACGCGTGCGCCGCATGGATAATGATACTTACCAGTACGGTGCTAGCATCGACAAATTTTTATAGCGACTTCGTCAAGACTAAGACGCGTAGTCTTCTTATTAGGTTACGCGTATTAGTACAGATCCTCGTCGAGATAATCATCCTCATCTTCGTCAAAGTCTTCATCATTATCAAAGTCATCATCCGCAACAACACCATCATTAATTAAGTATTGCCGACGCTGCATATAAAAACTTCGAAAGAATGTATAACGCTCACCCGTAATCAATCCTTCGGAAGCGATAAGGTCAGCGCGCACATCAACATTACGTAACAACCACAAACCACCCTGCTGAGCGGTCGTATCGACGACCTGAGTATATCCTAAGCCTGATAGCGAATCGCCGGCCATGCCAAAAGCATCACGCACACTACTAGGGCCTAAGATCGGCAACATAACATAAGGCCCAGAGCCAACACCCCAAAAACCGAGCGTTTGCCCCAAGTCTTCATTATGTTTCGTTAAGCCAATATGGCTGGCGACATCAAAGAAACCGAGCAAACCGATGGTTGAGTTAACTAGAAAGCGTCCAGTATCAGATAGAGCCTGTATTGGCTTAAGCTGGAAAATATCATTAGCGACAATCAGCACATCTTCTAGATTTGAAAAGAAGTTGCTAATGCCAGTATCTAAAAACTGTGGTGTGACAGCCTGATAGCCTTGAGCCACAGGCTTTGCCACGTATTTATCCAGGGTTTCATTAAATTCAAAGACTGATCGATTAAAGCCCTGCCATGGATCGACATTCTCATCACTAGCCGACACCATTGCGCTGGCACTGACAATAATCAGCAATGCAATCCGCATCATGGTTTTTTGTAATCCCTTTGCCATACCACTACTGCCTTAATCAATCATTTATTTATAATACTTAACTATAGTAACTAACTGTTCGTTGTCAGTATTAGCTACCCGTAACAACGTCACTTGAAGTTGCTGAAGGTATCATCCAAGTACCATCGATATAGCGAATTGTCCAAATATCATTAGCGCCTTCAGGCCTTACCGTACCGTAAATGACATCACGATAGTTCAGGTAAAAAACCTGCTCAAGATCATCTGGGTTCTTCACATAGTCACTGCCTACGGATAAAACACAACGATCTGCGAAGCCTTCTGCGTCTTCAATAATTTTGTAGTGAACAGAATCTGGATCATAGGTTTGAGACAAGAAGGCGGTCATATCTTGATCTTCAGAGACTGAAGAGCCATCCCCTAAGTTTAAAGTAACACCCCCTTTAGCAACGGATAAATTACCGGCATTTTCAAAATCGGCCGATGTATCGTAACTGACCACTAAAGAACTCGCTAAACCTCCCGTACCCAATATCACTCCACTATTGTCCGTCGTCGTACCACTGTAGTTATGTGATAACGCCGCAGTAATACGATACTTATCTTTTGTCGGCGCAACTACGGTCACATCGAGCAAGGTTTTAGGTAAATCACGAAGCTCGGTATCTTCTAATATCACCTCTGTAAATAATCGCACAGAGTCTAACCCCAATACCTGCTGCTTAATAAGAGAGCCGCTCATCGCTGGCACATCATTAACGAGTGTATCCAGTACAAGACAACCATTAGCATCGCTTACCGTTGGAAAATCAACAAAATAGGTACCTTCGCCGTCGACAGCAATGCGCTGAAAAAGCCCCAATTCCCAAAAATCGTTAATTGTATTTTGCAAATTAACCTTGTCATAGATCCTGGACTTAGGCCCACAGGTCGTAACGTTGCCACTCGTATCAAGTTTACATTCTTCAATACGGTGCATATCCACTAATTCTTTAATATCTCCATCACGATCTGAATCATTTTCATCGATCACCTTTTCATCAGGATAAAAGCGGTAACGGACATCATCATTACGCGCATTAAAGAAGTCGATGGTTTGTACCTCAATCGTACTGGTTCCAAAGGGCACACTTTCTTGACCAATACGATATTCGAGTAAGCCAGTAATTACATCATCCAAGGCATTATTAGCATTAACCGTGAAAAAACCATCGAAGCCCGCCAGTTTCTTTTCTGGATAGAAAGCATCGGGATTAGATGTATTTGCCGTAATGATTAGGCTGGTAAATTCACGATCGTCAGCAACATCATCATCAACTTGATCACTAATTCTGGATGACAATACCCAGTTTTCGATATTAAAGCGTAATTCTGAGTCATTAGGCGTATTGATATTTTGCGGATCACGGAGACCCCGATAGAAGATTCTAAAGGCACCGCTTAATTCTGTTTCAGCACCAAGCTCTGGTTTCGCTGGATCAAAGTCGATACCGACCTTGGTTTTATCATACAGCTGAAACTCACCCCAAATCAGTTCATAACCTTGTATTTCTAATTCTGGAGTTACTTGAGAAACTTCTTGATCGTAATAAATACGCATAGCCGAAGGAACGTCGATATTCTCTTCCGCAGCATCAAGATCATGAGCCAACGTTAGAATCAGATTATTCTTTTCCAATTGACCGGTAATAAAAATATCCATGGCGTGAGAGCTGGTAGGCTCATCGATATCATCAAGAACGTTAATATCGGCTATCTTTTGAGAGACGGTGATACCACTGGTAAAAGTCAGTACTTTGTTAACAGCATCATACGTTTTTTCACGACCTTCGATGTCCAGCAAACCCGTTCTAGTAACAGCATCATAGGCCTCAGTGCACTCAGCGGCGGCCGGCACTAACACAGCGCAGTTAACATAATAGGACTGAATCCTAGAGAACTCTATGGCTAGGTCATCTAAGTTTTCACGATGTTCATCACCGATACTTTTAAGCAGCAGTAAATAGGCATCCAGCTCAGTCTTATAGTCAGACTGCCAAAATGTTTGTTGATAATTTAATAGATCATTAATAAAAAGCTTAGTTTTTTCCAGACCTAGATTGAAGTCTGCAATTTCACTCGCCGTTAATAACTGACTTAGGTCGTCTGCAACCGCAGCCGTTTTAGTATTGGCCGTTTTAGCGATGATATCAGTAAGATCACTATCCAGCTTCGTCACGACCGCATTTGCCGCAGCTTTGGCTTCTACATTAGCGATACTCGCAGTAATAGTGACTAAATTGTCACGGGCTGCCTGATACCAAGCCTGAAGTGTCAGAGCACGTTCAACAACAGGACCATGATAATAAAACTGACCTTGATCTTCTGCAAACTCGGCAGCGACCCGTGTAATGAAAGCATCATCCCCTACTGCATTATTACTGGCAAAATAGGTTAACTCTAACTGCTGCAAACCGGCTAGTAATGCGCCATAGCGGATCTGGTTTCGTACTGTTTCAGTATTGCTATTGAAATTACTTAACTTGGTTAAATTAGCAGGAAGGTCACCAATAACATCCTGCAAACCTAATAATTTAGACGTTTGAGAATTAGAGAGGACAACGTCGTAAGCGGTAAACGTTTCATTCTCAAAAACATCACTCGCTACGGCACTCAAAGGATCAGCCGTATGATCCTGATGATTATCATAGCCGTATTTAACATCTGACTGATAAGCGAAAGCCGATGCTAATGTAGTTATCGCATTAACATTATTACGACTACCATTGCTCACTGTATAAACGACACTGCGCCATTCAAATCCTTCGGTCGCGGGGTAAAAATCAGCAAATTTATACTCAGCATCTAATACCGAGCAACCGGCTGCTAGTTGACACTGGCGCTGAGACGCTAAATTATCCTTATCCTTATCCACGTCGGCTATCTGCCCACGAGCGATAAAGAGCAATACCTCATCGTTTGCCACACTTGCGGTGAAACGACTCACCGTATCGGTCGATTCACGCAGCCCAAAATAAATACCATTACTGTCCACTGAGACTTGCCCAGATTCAGCGACCTGATTGATCACAACTTGAGCATTATTCAGCCCTTGAGCACCAACCCAACCGTCAACATTTGACGTAGAGCCGCTGCTATTATTACTATCACTGCAACCTGGTAGCAGCGCTATTGCAGATAAAAAGACCAGCGAACCCGATAAAAACCGCATGATTATATTCCAAACTAAAAAATCTAATATTCTGGACAACACAAGGCGATAACAGCCACATGAAAAGACCAGCGTAAAAAGTGACTGATAATAGCAGCTAATGCTATGAAAAGAAGCCAGCTACAGGGTCAAAACTGACAAATCTCGAAGGCCAGAGACATTTTGTTACATAGCGCTGCAATTAAGCAACAGACCCATGAGATAAAACTCACTATTATCTATCTATGATTTACATATCATGCTGCACACTTTAAACGCTCGCCTCCATGGTGGGCGTTTTTTTTGCCTGTCTTAAAATGATGCCCTCGCCTTACCTAAACATTAACCGGGTGCTCATGATCACTGTCTTTCTGTTTTAACGCCAATAATGAACGCGACTTAAATTCTCGTCGATACAATACGGCCACAACAAAACTGCTCGATAATATAAATAAGTAAGGACTCATAAACCAAGCCAATACTGACAAGGCAAAATAATAAGCACGCAGTCCGTGGTTGTAGCTAAGCCCTGCTAGATCAATAACGCGCGCCGCATAAAACGCATAACGCTCGCGCTCCTCCGCAGTTACATCCTGCTCCTCAATCATCGGCGCCGCTCCCAAGACAATCGAGCAAAAGCCATATTGACGCATGGACCAAGTAAAGGTAAAAAAGGCGTAGACAAAAATCACCACTAGCATAAGTACCTTTAATTGCACTGACAAGGTGCTCGCATCAATCGCAAAAGGAATCTGCGAGACCAGTATCGATATCTGTTCAGAAACAGTAAAGACCGTCAGTAAACCGGCCAAAATTAATATGGTGGTTGAGGCTAGAAAACTCACATTGCGTTCTAGATTGGCAACCAACGCTGCGTCCCCTACCCTAATATCTCTTAATAAAACGCGGCGCATCCAGGCCTCACGATAATTATGCAGCTCTGACGCCAAGCATGATTGCCGACTAGCCCGATTACGCGCATAAAAAGTGTAACCAACCCAACAGATAAAAAACCAAACTAAGCAAAACGAGTTCACTACTATTTCTTGCATAAACTGCATGGATAATCCTAATTCGAGTTCAACATGACCCTGTGATAATAGCGATTAGACCTACTGATAACTAGCGTGATTCACTATTAATAGAAAAAAGCGGTTTATCTACCGCTTTCTGAGTTATTGCTTGTCGTTTTTCTTTTCTCTTCTTGACTCCAACAGTACAATCAAATACTGTTTAGCCATACAGTACTTTTCAGGAGCAAACCCATGGCAGTGGTAACCTTATTTATGTCAGATCGCGATACCAGCAAAACCTTTACCAGTAAAAAAGAAGCCGATGAATATGACAAGATGCTTGAACTTGCAGAAGCCGTTAGTCATTTCATGGAAAATAAAATCGAAGGATTAAGCGAACAGCAAGTAGAAGAAATTGGACTTGTCTTTGCTCGTAACAAGGATTTATTAGCACAAGCTATTAAGGGGAAAGCGGATGTTTTATTTGCTTCTGCTGATACAGAAGGTGAAGACTAGCTTCTGAGTAGACACCGCAATAGACGTTCTCTCCGCCGAATTAGCCAACCTGAAGCTGACACTTAGGTCGTTATCATTATTTTGGCGGAGTTTTTCTTTATTTGTTAACACAACGTATAGCGACGGCTAGTGAAGATTATCATTCGCTACCGGCATCGCGCAAAGCGTATCGCGCTGCACATCCAAAGGCTCACAGACCAAGCACGTATCATATTCGGTAGGGCATATCGTCAACCAAGCGCCTTTTTTACCCATATTAGTTAACCAATGACTAGCCCATACTTGCACCGGTATCGCGACCGCCTCACACCCTTCCCATTCGTCCATAGCGCATTGCTCAGCTAGCTCAGCATGTGGCCAAACAGGCAAGCAGACCTGATCGTCAGTCCCTAGCTGTACAAACCCGTCTTCATCACGCAATCCCCAAACCTGCTTATGTTCAACCGACTGCTGAATGAAGTATTGATACAAAGCTTCTTCACTCATACTAGCAACGGATTGAATTTGCTGTTCGGTAAGTACGTTATTCATTTATATATTCTCAATAAAGCGGCTCTTTGATGGCGAGGTAAGAGCAAAAAAGGACGCGCACTTTCTTCGATTTAGCCGACAAAATCAAGCCCTTTCTGCTCGCACCCCCACTTGATTTAAGACCCGCTTATCGATTGCCAAAATGCATCTTTTTAAGTCACTGTTTTATAAGGAAAGATCAATTTGCAAGGCTTTAATTGAAATTTTCTGTAGCTAAATTATTTTTAACACCTCGGGATAATTGATTCGTATTGTTAGCCATAACCGTTTTAGATTAGAATGCCTCAGCGTCATTGAATACATCATACTGGTGCAATCCCAGATTCGTACATAGTTTCATAACGGCAACGACACAATAAAAATGAAAAAAAACAGCTCTATTCCTAAAGAATATTATTACTCCCAGTATCTTCATCCTCGCCACTGGGTCACCTGGCTCGGCATCGGTCTTATGTTTCTAATCTCACTACTGCCGTATAAAGCGAAAATGTGGCTTGGCACCCAATTGGGCGTATTAATGTACAAACAGGGCGGCAGTCGCTTACAGATTACCCGAGCCAACATCAACGCTTGCTTCCCTGAACTTAACGATCGAGATCGCGAAGAACTCATTCGACAATCTTTCATTGCCAATATGAAAGGTTTGGTTGAAACCACCATCGCTTGGTGGGGCAACCATCAGCCAATACTCGATAAGCTTGAAGTTCATGGCTTGGAGCATTTAAAAGAAGCAGAAGCTAGGGGCAAGGGCGTCCTTTTAATCGGTGGGCATTTCAGCATTATGGATCTAGCCGGCCCGATGGTTAATAGTGTTTTTAAGTTTAGCTATATGTATCGTCCTAACGACAACCCATTATTTGATACTGTCATTGAACGACATCGCTTACGTTATCGTCATGAGAAATTCAGCAAGCACGAATTAAAGAATATGGTCGAATTCGTAAAAGATGGTAATACTGTGTGGTATGGATACGATCAGGATTTTGGAGCACAACGTTCCGTATTCGCACCCTTCTTTGGTATTCAAACAGCTACATTGAAAACCACAATGGCGATCACTCGTGATGCTCAGGCAACGATATTAATGATCAGCCAGCAACGCGAGCAGGATGGTATCTATAGTATTCGCTTCTCCCCTATTTTGGAGAATATTGCTGAAGATGATGATGTGACAGCAGCCACCCGCTTAAACGCACAACTCGAAACCTTCATCAGGATTCACCCAGAGCAATACCTGTGGATGCATAGACGATTTAGATCACGACCAGAAGGCGAACCCGCCTTTTATCCGAAGAAGCCGCGCAAAAAAAAATAACCTAAGTACTCGTTTCTCCTGCTGGCCTTTCCCTTAAGGCCAGCATATTACCCAACAGCATAATCCCCGCCCCGAGCATTAAAAACACATCAATTGACTCCTGATATAAAAAATAACCAGCAAGCGCAATTAAGGGTAAACGTAAGAAATCCATGGGCATCACAATCATTGCGTCGGCTAATGACAGCGCCTTCGCCATGCAGAAATGCGCTGATAATGCTGCTATCGCCGTCAATGTAACCCAAAGCCAAGTATTTCCTTGGGGCCAAGAAAAATCAAAAGCGACCAAGAACAAAGCCATCGGCAATTGCATAATATGCATATAGAACAGAATCGTCAAAGCACCATCAATTCCCGCTAGTCGCTTTGTTAATGTATGGGCCATCGCATAAGCAATGGCACTGGCCAATACAACCCAAGATGCCGATTCGATAACAACCAAGCCCGGCCGCAGAATAATCAATACGCCAACGAACCCTAAGGCAATAGAGAGTATTCGTTTAAGCGTCAGTGATTCTGCCAGAATCACACTGGCAAATAATGCCGTCCAAATAGGTACCGTAAATTCAATAGCAAAAACGTGGGCCATGGGTAGCAAGGCTAAACCATAAAACCAGCACCACTGGCCACAGAAATGCGAAAGGTTGCGACCAAAGTGCAAAGAAATATTTTGACTGGAAACTAACTCTCGACTGTGCCGACCATAACGCAGTGCGATCAAGCACGCTATCAAGATAAGACCAATAATGTTACGAAAGAACACCAATTGAGAGATCGTCAGGGGGGATTCAGCAAGCTCGTGAGTTGCTTCTCGACCGGCAATCGCGGTCAAAGAAAAAGCGATGATCGCCCCAAGCATCCATAACGCGCTGTGGCGAACATTCAATCCATTCATTTTTCCGGTAGTTTACCCAAAGTAAAATGGCCGTCTTGTGAAAACTGCAGCGCTTGCTTACGTTTTTTACCCAGCAATATGGGGCCATCATCAAAAAACAAAAAGTTCTTCCAGCTTAACTTGAAGACCTTCCAGCTAGTTTCGACAACACGATCACAGTCGTAAAAAAACAATACATTGGTATTATCATCCCAATCAAGGAAATCAGTGATCATGCTTGGCAAGTCATTATTATCGGCATCCCATGCTTTCTGCCAATCGCCCCGCTCAGACCAAACACCACCTCGCACTGGCCAATCGCCGGTGACGAATTGTGAAGAGTGACCCGACTGCTGAGAAATGTATTGATTCCACAACTGATTCGATACCGTTTCGGTATAAGGCTTAATGGCTGCTTTTAGATCATCACTTAATGGCAGGTCTTTATGACGGAAGATCCAGGCACGATCAAAATCTTCCAGGTTGAGGTATTTCATAGCCACTCGACTTATTTCTTAACGGTTGTGTAAGGGGTAAAACAATAAAGAAAGTCATTATAACGTAACTGGTGCTACGCTGTGGGGATAACTTCGGGTAGAATGCCCTCTTTTCAAACCCAAGCAAGAGATTTACATGCAGTTATTTGTCGACAACCTCACCAATGTAGATTTTAGCTACCTGGATGACCAGCGCGGTTTAGTCGGCGAAACATGGCTTGCTTCCGTATTATTAGACGGTGGTCTAAATCAGACCAGCATGATCTGGGATTTTGGCGTCGTTAAAAAAGTACTACGTGATTGGCTAGACGATCAACTGGATCACCGTTTACTGGTACCTATCCAATCGCAACGCCTTAGTTATGAAATCAATCAAGATCGTATTACCTTAAGCTGGAGCTTTGGTAATAGTGATGTCTTAACGATGGATGCGCCACTAGAAGCCGTTGCTTTAATTGATGCCGAACAGATCAACGACCAAACCGTCGCACAATGGTCTATCAAGCAACTAGCAAGTTACTTCCCAGATAATCTTGAGCACATTCAACTGACCTTTGAAGCTGAAGAAATTAACGCTGCTTATTATCATTACAGCCATGGCCTAAAGAAGCATGATGGTAATTGTCAGCGCATCGCCCATGGGCATCGCTCGCGCATTCAAATATGGTGTGACGGCATTCGTGATACGGACCTAGAAAGTAACTGGGCCGAACGCTGGAGTGATATTTACATTGGCAGTGAAGACGATCTGATCAGTGTCAGTGACAATGAAAAAGCTCAAATGCACTTTGCTTATGATGCACCACAAGGACATTTTGAATTAACATTACCTAAACAGGTCTGTTACATGATGCCTTGCGATACCACCGTAGAGTGTATCGCTGCTCACATTGCGCAAATACTGCATGATGAGAACCCGAACAGTAGAATCACTGTGAAGGCTTTTGAAGGCATTAATAAAGGTGCGATTTTCGAGGTTTAGGCTTCTGCTGTCGCTGTACTGAGTGCAGCTTGATAGTTTTTCATTTCACGGCGCACCTTCTCCATTTGCGCCTTTAAACTATCCGCATCCGTTTTATTCATCCGCTCTATCTGCTGTTGTAACTGATCAACGGCAGCTTCACATTCCTTCGCTTTCTTATTGTAATATTCTTGCATAATTCCCTCTCGTACAAGTTTTAAATAAACCGAAACTTTATCGATAAGGAAGTATGCCGCGATCACATACTCCCTGTAAAGAGACCAAATAGGCCAGCCTACTTAAGAGTATAAGGGTAAAGTCCGAGTTACTTTTTTGACGTAATTACGGGCTTCTTCATACTTCAAATTACTGCGTAAATGAGCATAAACTTGCTTTGACGATAATCGATTAATAACCGGCAGGGCTTTTTTAACCGACGTTGTTCCACTAAAGGCGCGCGCTACATTACCCGCGCCGGTATTGTAAGCGGCAATAACGCAAAGCTGACGACTTTCAGCATCGGTAATACCTTTCAAATATTTACTGTCCAGAATGTGCAAATAAGCCGCGCCCATTTCAATGTTGGTCTCTGGCTTATACAAATCCTGACCGGTTAATAATCGCTCACGTCCAAAAACTAAACGACTGGCATCGCGTCCTGCTGACTTAGGCACTATTTGCATTAAGCCAAACGCAGGGACATGGCTGCGAGCCAATGGGTTAAAAGCCGATTCAGTATGCATAATGGCCAAAATTAGCGCCGAGGGAACGTGCCACTTAGCCGCCGAGGCTTCGACACTAGGCAAAAAACTTTTTGCCCTGATGGAGAGGCTGTTCGCGGGTAGCTTGGTAATAATCGTTAGTAACTCCCCCTTCTTGCCCTGCTTACGTTCCAATCTCGCAGACTTATATAAGGCACTCGCCAAACTATTATCTAAACCTAGAATTTTTCGCTGACTATCGGGCTGCTGATCACCCACAACTTTCGCCAGCACAGGATCCACTTTATAAGCTTCAGCGATATCCATTGATAATGCAGCCAATATTTCGCGCTCTGAATCCTCAGGAGAAAAGCCCTGCAGCTTATCCCCCTGAATCGAAATCCGGATCTCATTATTCGCGAAATCCACTACCCGCTTAACATCCATGGTAGGGCTATAGTCTACCCATACCGTGCTATTCGAAAGATCTATATCACTCCAAAACTGAGTAATTTCCCCCTGATATGCATTATAGGCTTCAGCGTAGGCCTGCTTATATTGAGCGAATTCATCTTCTATTTGGAATAATCCCGCATTCAATTCTGACTTATAATCTGAAAAATCATCCTTGGCTACGGCCTGCCTTACCAGCAATGGAGAAAACGCCAATACACAGCCAAAACGTAAAGAATTAGTCAGCAATTTCCGTCTAAAATCATCCTTAATCACAATTCACATACCCTTGTTCATTTTCTTCAAAATCATATACCAGAAGGTTGAGACATAACAGGATTAGACTGAGATAAAGCTTCTTAATGCGAACGATTCTGAGTTATAATTGCAACAAGTTTATATTCTCAACAAGATTTAACGCGCCCCCTTAAGGTGTACTACTTATGACGCTATGCGAAATCAAACGAAAAGACATCGTCCGTGAAATCGACCGCATTCAACGCATGGTGAGCGAACCCGAATTCATCTGTGGTAAATGCCTGCGCAGCGCTGCCAAAAAGAAGTTTCTCTGCAAGCCCAGTGCTTTAGAACACTTAGGCAGTGAAGCTTAATAAACGCGCTCAAACACACGTAAAACAAGACAAGCCTTTGACTATCGCGTAAAATCTGCACCCTGAAATTTCCAGCGGGCTCGCATGAGCAATATAAAGGTAGCAGCATGAAATCGGTTGTCGAAGCACTATTAGCACAAACCATTGAGATACTAAAACAGCAAGGCGTACTTGCTGAAGATGTCAGCCCGCGAATCAACATTTCAAATACCAAAGATAAAAGCCACGGTGACTTTGCCTGCAATATCGCCATGATGCTGGCCAAACCTGCGGGCATGAATCCTCGTGATCTGGCTGAAAAAATCATAACCGCCATGCCTAAAGATCCTCGCATCAGCGATACTCAAATCGCCGGACCCGGCTTCATCAATTTCTTCGTCAATGACAGCTGGTTAGAACAGCAAGTTAGCGATGCTTTAGCTGATGACTACATTGGGATAAAACGCGCCATCGAACCGCAAACGATTGTGGTTGATTACAGCTCTCCAAACCTCGCCAAAGAAATGCACGTAGGCCACCTACGCTCTAGTATCATCGGTGATGCCGTTGTGCGGGCACTTGAATTCCAAGGGCACAATGTCATTCGTCAAAATCATGTCGGCGACTGGGGCACCCAATTCGGTATGCTTTTGGCCTACATGGAAGAACAGCAAAACAGTGGCGAATCGTTAGATTTAGCCGACCTTGAAGGTTTCTATCGCGCTTCAAAAGGTCGCTTCGATGAATCTGAAGAGTTTGCAACCCGCGCCCGTGAATTGGTCGTTGCACTGCAGTCTGGCGAAGAATACTGCAACAAACTTTGGGCAGAATTCAATAGCATCTCTCTAGAACATTGCTTAACACTATATAAACGTTTAGGTGTGAGCTTAACCGCAGCTGATGTACGTGGCGAAAGTGCTTACAATAATGATCTACAATCCATCGTCGATGAACTAACCAAAGCCAACCTACTCAGCGAAAGTAATGGCGCTCAGTGCGTTTTCCTGGATGAGTTCAAAAACAAAGAAGGCGATACCCTCCCTATCATCGTGCAAAAATCCGGCGGCGGTTTTTTATACGCTACCAGTGATTTGGCCGCTATTCGCTACCGCGCCCAGCAGTTAAACGCCGACCGAGTTTTGTATTTTGTTGATCAGCGCCAAGCTCTGCACTTTAATCAAGTATTCGCCCTCGCCCACAAAGCAGGCTTTGCCAATGACAACGTCAGCTTAGAGCACCTAGGTTTTGGTACCATGAACGGTGAAGATGGCAAGCCGTTCAAAACTCGCAGCGGCGGCACGGTTAAGCTTGTCGATTTGTTAGACGAAGCTGAAGTACGCGCTATTGCTTTAGTGCGCAGTAAAAATCCAGAAATGGATCAAGCTGAAGTCGATAAGATTGGTAAAGCCGTGGGTATCTCCGCAGTGAAGTACGCCGACTTATCAAAAGATCGCGCCCGGGATTACATTTTCAACTTCGACCAAATGTTGAGCTTTGAAGGTAATACAGCCCCTTACTTAATGTATGCTTATACCCGCGTAGCCAGTATTTTCGTCAAAGCCGGCTTGGATATGAATAGCATTCAAGGCCAAGTAAAGCTAGAAGCAGAAAAAGAAAAAGATCTCGCGAACAAACTAATGCAGTTCCCAGAGATTTTAGAACGCATCAGCCAGCGTGGCCAACCGCATACGTTATGCAGCTATATCTATGAAGTTGCCGGCTTGTTCTCTAGTTTTTATGAGCACTGCCCAATCCTGGCAGCGGCTAGCGAAGAACAAAAGCAGAGCCGTTTACGCTTAGCAGCGCTTGCAGGTAAGACGATAAAGCAAGGCCTAAACCTGCTGGGTATTGAAACCTTAGAACGCATGTAGGCTCTTTAAATGACTGGATACGCAATCTCGCCCCAGTCTTCTTGGCTGCTATTTAACATAATACTGATAATAATTGGCATTATGCTCGATAGCAGAGCGACACCATCCCCGACCTGCTCGCGATTCACCTGGCTTTGATAGGTCGCTCCACCCTGCAATACCTGATTGCGTAACACATACAAACGATCAAGTACGATCGAGAACAAGGGCGCAACCTTCTTTCTGCTCAAACAATTAAGCGCCTCAACCGATGACTGGTCAAAGCTGAGCCGCCACGCTGATTCCGAATCCTCCCAATCTAAGCTTTCTTGATCAGAGCCTTCCATTTCTACAGACAACTCCCTCTGTTCGCCCTTCAAACGCTGCGCTTGCCAGAATTCAGCAAACACATAAGGGTTTTTAATCAGCGCTTTCACCGAACCGGAGTACTCGCTCCATAAACAGGTATAAATGCGCTGCTGATCATCCAGCGCCACCAGCTTTTCTATAAAGGGAGCTATCGATTCCTCACCCTCGATATAAAAACAAGCACTGAAGCTAATCCACAGATTAATAAAAGCCTGATCGACATTGTCAGCTTGGAGTTGTTCCCCCGCAGCCTTTAACCAACTTAAAGAACGGTGCAAGCGAGTACTGTGCACCTGAGTGAAATCATCACGACGGGCACGCAAATCTTGTTTTAATATTTGGTATTGCTCGACTAACAGAGGGTTATTCATGTCATAACTCTTAACTTTTTATGCCCTTATCATTCAATGTTTGAAGTGAAAATACCAGCCTCGAAGTGTAATTAATTAGCAGCAGGCTCAGACAAGCACTAAAAGATAAAATTAAGGGTAAGTTCGCTTGCAAATAAAAAGGGAATTGGAAAAGTATTTAAAGACGAAAACAGGAAGTGAAAATGAGATAGGGAAAAGATAAACAAGAACAGATAAAGAAGGCATGGCCTTCTTTATCTCAACACCATTAATCGTCGCTAGTCGCGCCAATAATGTGCAATAGAGCAGTGAACAAGTTGTAGATGTTCAAGTACAAGCTAACAGTTGCCATAATGTAGTTGGTTTCGCCACCATTGATGATACGGCTAGTATCAAACAAGATGAAGCCAGACATTAGCATTACAATCGCGCCAGACAAAGCAAGACGGAAAAGCGAAACATCTACGTTGAAAAAGTAAGAAGCAACCATACCGCCAAGCATGCCAACAATCACCACGATCATGCCAGCAAACAAGAAACCGCGCATGAAAGAGAAGTCTTTCTTAGTGGTCAAAACATAAGCAGAAAGAGAGAAGAAAATAATCGCCGTTCCCCCTAATGCCTGCATCACCATTTCAGAACCACCTGGCAAAGCAAGGTAGCGGTTAAGCATAGGCCCAAGCGCCGCACCTAGAAGGCCAGTAAACAAAAATACGACAGGAAGACCCATAGCGGTATTCGCTGTGCGTGGCAGTACGAAAAATACGATGGCAAGAGCAGCCAAAGACATCATCATAGCGACGCCGCCGCCTAGATTCATTGCCATTGAAATGCCGGCAGTCATAGCACTGAAAGCCAGTGTCATACTCAGTAGCATATAGGTATTACGCAATACCTTCTGACTCTCTGCACTAGTCGCAATTTGCGCTGTGCCTGTATTTACGTGTTCCATTTGTCGCTCCATTGATTATAAATTCGTGTACTGAGATTGATAATAAGGGTGTCACAGGGAATTTCAAGTGACTTATCCTTCTTATCTGCATGAACAAAGACTAATTTGTAATGTTAAGTCAGACCCTATGAATTAATGGCAATTAACTCAACTTCAAAGATCAATACTGAACCACCCGGTATTGAACCTGCAGGACGACTGCCATAGGCCAACTTGCTGGGGATGAATAAACGCATTTTCTCACCCACAACCATTAACTGCAAACCTTCTGTCCAACCGCGAATAACCTGATTCAGACCAAAGTCTAATGGCTGCCCACGATCAACTGAACTGTCGAAAACTGTACCGTCAATTAATGTACCGTAATAATGCGCCAGAACTTTTGTTTTTGCTTGCGGATGCTCAGTGCCCGTACCCGCATGCAGCTGTAAATATTGCAAACCCGACTCGGTTTCCACAACCCCTTCTTTGTTCTTATTTTCTGCTAAAAACTCAATACCTGCATCTAGATTACCGGCCACACTGGTACCACTGGTTCCTGCAAAGGCGCGCCTCAAGGCATAGACCAATAAAGCACCAATCACGATATAAAGAAAAGTCATCAACATAAAAAATCCCCTGGAAAATTAATTGCAGAGGATTTTAACAGAAGCTCAAGGCATGCGCCTTAATATGCAGAAGATCTATTTGCTATCAGACATTAAACAGTTTCTTTAGCGCCTGCTTCTAATGGAATAATACGGAAGTGCGTTACCGCAAAAGCGATACAGAATAACGGCCCCAGTAAATTAAAGAAGGCGTATGGCAAGTAAGACAATGTCGCGACACCCAAGGTACCGGCCATATAGGCACCACAAGTATTCCAAGGAATAAGCGGTGATGTCATAGTGGCTGAATCCTCCAACGTACGCGAAAGATTCTGTGGCGCTAAACCACGCTTCGCATACTCTAATTTAAACATACGTCCCGGTAATACGATCGCAATATACTGATCTGCAGTCATCACATTGGCCCCAATACAAGTAAATACCGTAGTGATGATCAAGCCTGTTGTCGACTCAATTGAACTCATAATGGCCGATAAAATACGCTGTAATAATCCTACAGTTTCCATCACAGAACCAAACGCCATCGCACATAAAATCAGCCAAACTGTGTTTAACATACTACTCATACCACCGCGTGATAACAAACTATCTAATGCTTCGTTACCAATGCTCGACTTATAGCCATCAAACAGCACTTTCCATACTGCAAGAATGCTTTGCTCAATACCTGATAAACCAGCACTGAAACCGGATGCTAGAACAAAGCGGCTCACAGATTCTGGTTGAAAGATAACCGCGAATAAGCCGCCTAATAAAGCACCTGCTAGAATCGTTGGTAACGCTGGTACTTTTAACCAAGCCAAGGCGAAAACAAAGACAACTGGCAGTAATAGATGCAGACCAATGGTGAAGTTAGCATCCAAGCCTTCCATCGTTTCACGAATCGATTGAGCAGATGCTAAAGAAGATTCACCTCCCATAAAAGTAAATAATATTAACGCCACCACAAAGCTTGGGATCGTTGTCCAAAGTAAATTTTGAATGTGAACAAATAACGGTGTATCGGTTACCGCAGATGCTAGATTAGTGGTATCCGATAAGGGTGACAATTTATCACCAAAATACGCACCCGAAATAACTGCACCCGCTGCAATGGCAGGGTCAAGCTGCATCGCCGTCGCCATGCCCATAAACGCAACACCCAAGGTGCCGGCAACAGTCCAGGAACTACCAATACTCATTGCAGCAATAGCACAAACCAAGCACGCCGCAGCGTAAAACCATTCTGCACTGATCAGCATAAGGCCATAATAGATTAAGCTCTGCACGGTACCTGATAACATCCAACTACCAATCAATGAACCAACTACCAACAAGATAAGAACCGCAATCATTGCATTGGAAATACCATCAATGATTCCTTTTTCTATATCACCCCATTTATGACCCAGCTTGATACCGATCAACGACGCAATGGCCGCTGCGATTAGAAGGCCTATCTGATTACCACCATAAGAAGAATCGTCAGCAAAATAATAGACCGATCCTCCGAGCATAATCATTAATAAAATGACGGGTAATACCGCTAAGAAGAGAGGTATCGATTTTAAATTTTCTGCACTCGAGGGTGCATTTGGGGCTGAAGATGACATACAAACTCTTAATTTATTCGAATCGCAGCATTCTAACCAATTAGTTAACTATTTATAATGATTAGTTACAAGAAATCACATTTAATAGGCAAGTTTTGCTCCTAACTGCAATGAGCTTGAAAATAAGTCATCAAAGTCAGTTCGAGTAAATTCAATATACAGCGCCGCATTTTCCTCTGTGGCTGTTGGAAAGGAGAACCCTACTGTATTTAATGCCGAACAGCCTTTCTTTGACCAAGGCTGCACTAACCCTGTGAGTACCGCCGACCAGCAATGGCGACCATGGCGATAATAAGGCCCAGAACTTAATACTGAATCAGCATTGTCGATTGGCCACTGCACTGCCATCTCCCAAGAGGCACTCAAGCCATCAAACAAGCCCACGTTTTGTCGCTCAGAATCTTCATTGGGATCACGTTCAGCTTGATCTTCACTGCTCCACGACCAAATCCCTATTTGAGTGCTTAAAAAGGGTAGCCATTGAACACCAATCCCTGCTTTTATCAATTCACTGGCAGCCCCTTGATCAGAACCCTCGATCACATGCACGCCAAGACCTAGCGCAAGATCAACATAAGTAACGGGCGCAGCAAAAGCCGTGTTCGCTGAAGCAACACTGAAAAACAATACAATGAGCGCAGACAGAGTCGCCAAAGACCTAATAATTTTCTGTTGCATATCAACTCCTTAGCGATACGATCAATTCAGCCAACGTCTGAATTTTGATATTAGACAGCTGTCGATAATCAAAATAGGGGCACACAATAATTTTCTGTTGACGATTGATAGCAAAGTCCTTATCCAACCATTCTAACTCAGTACCTGCCAATATTTGCTCAGAGAAAGACTTGCCCATGACAATATGCACCCGTGTAATAGCACTATCGGTTTCAGCACTATCGGTTTCAACAATCGCTGCGCTCGCCAGATGCAGCTCAGTCTCACTGCCGTGCTGCAATAAAGACTGATCGCGATAATCCTGCCAGCTTGTATGACATTGTAATAAGGGATGATGAGTTATTTCAGCTAAGCAATAAACAAGCTTGGCATACACATTAAATATTTTACGCCAGTGATTGTCCGTTTCCTTCGCAATCCGTTGGATCTCTCCCATCGGCAGCTGATCTATCACCTCTGCTTTAAGGTACTCCGCTAAGGGCGGACGGTTTGCTAGATAAACTTTAATCATTGCCTATTTATTACCCTGAGTTCTAATGCCTAGATTCTTGCCAGATTGGCTTTATTGCATTGCTTTACATGAGCTAAGTCAACCACCCCCAGTGTAACTGATATATAGTGGAAATTGATTCTAGCGTCGCCCTGCAGAGAAATACATGCCACACACTACGCCCACACAATCGATTTTGAAGACCGAAAAAAAGACCCTTCCTATTTGGCAGATCGCTTTTCGCCCGTTATTTTTGGCCCCTAGCATTTTCGTCACGGTTAGTTTTATTTTATGGGCACTGGTTTTATCCGCTAGCCTGCCAGAGAGCATCAGCCAATATCACCCCTACGGTGGCTGGTTGATATGGCACAGTCACGAAATGATTTTTGGCTTTGTGCAAGCGATCGCCATTGGATTTTTGTTAACCGCGTCCAGAAATTGGACCGGCCAGACAGGCATTTCAAGCAACCTACTCAAGACCATCGTATTCTTCTGGTTAAGCGCTCGTATTGCTTGGCTTATTCCTACAATACCGACACTGCTACTAATGCTGCTTGATGCAAGCGCGCCGTTGCTCGCAGCTTTAGGCCTAGCTCAAACATTAACGATGGGAGAAAAGCAGCAAGGCAAAGGCAGCCAAAAGCACAACTGGCCCTTTGTGATATTACTCACGGCTTTTGCCTTGATTCAGTTTGCCTTCCATTTACTACTGATTTTCCAAACTGACAACATCACACTATTAATGCAAGTTGCGGTTCTAATAATGGCAGCGATGACGCTATGGGTTTCAGGACGCGTACTTCCCTTCTTTACTCGTGCTCGTTTACAAGCAGCTGCGCGCGACTTACCTAAAGGTTTGCTAGCGTTTTCAATGGCATCAAGTTGGCTCATTATTCCTTTCTACCTAGCGGCTCAATATATTGATATTACGGCCCTCAGTATCATCACCGCAATGATTGCCCTTTGTGCAGCCGCATCTCAAAGCTATCGCTTAGCTTTATTTTATCGCCCAGGAGTTGCCCAAGAACCGATGCTTTGGTCGCTCTATTTAGCGTTTGCATGGTTAATCGCAGGCTATATTTTGATCGCTATTAATCTGCTAATAGGCGTTAATGATTTATCGATAGGAGTACAACTCCCATGGCTTCATGCCATGACAATCGGTGGCTTACTTGCAATGATTATTAGTATGATGGCGCGGATCAGTCTGGGGCATTCAGGGCGAAAAATACTGGCCCTTCCTTATATGGCGCTCTGCTTTTTGTTATTACAGATCGCAACGCTTATTCGCTTAATTGGACCTACCGTGGCACCGGGAACATCTTATGTACTAGCGATTCTTTGCATAGTCTCAGCCCTCGCCATCTTCTTATTCCATTACGGAAAAATATTATGGCTACCGAGAGCTGATGACTAGCCTTCTTTACGAAGACATTTTATCGAGATAGCGCTATCCCAAGACAAAAGCTCTACCAAGGTAGAACTTCACCGTTGGAGTGCCAGAAGCTGCCCGTATTGTCTAAGTTAAGCTCTTCGATTCTTTGAGCCAGACCTGCAGCAGCTTGCACTGGAGTAATGTCGCCATTAAAACCCACCATACGGGTTTGAACGAAACCAGGATGTAATAAAGCAACCGCGACGCCTTTAGGTTTAAGGTCTATCGCTAACGATTTACCAAACGCATTCAACGCGGCTTTCGACGCTCGGTAGCCGTAATAAGCACCAGATCCATTATCAGAAACCGAACCCATGCGACTAGTAATCATGGCAACCTTACTGCCTTCCCACAACATGCTCTGGAAAGCATGAGTCACGCGCAAAGGAGCAATTGCATTAATTTCTAACTGGGTTTGAATATTATCAAAATCCATAGCGTCTAAAGATTCATTCATAAAGACCCCAGCATTATTGATCAGCACATCAATTTTCTGGCCAGAGTCAGAATTGATCAAGGTACTGGCCAATACTTCAGCCACCATGGCGATTGAATCTTCAGAGCGCACATCGATATCGCTTATGACCATATCAGCAATATCATCGAGCTCTTCTGATGACTCACGGCAAATGGCGATAACAGTACAATCTGCTTCGCGATAATGTTTTGCCAACTCCAAACCAATGCCACGATTAGCACCGGTTATAACGACGTTCTTCATTTTTTTCTCCAGTTAATCCAGCACATGGACTAAATTATAAGCTGCAAATACCTGTTTCAAAATCGACCGCTGCGGAGCCTTTTGAGTTAGCCCAAAGAGGCATCGCATAATGCGTTTTATATTCTAAAGCTGCCTGCGCATCTTCAACAATATAGCCAAAGTCTTGCAGTGTTGCTGGATATAAGTTCTTCGATCCAATGTAAAAAGCGGCATCATCAACAGCAACTGTTTTTGCATGATTACCAACCTTATTACCATTCTCCCAAGCAACAACGCCAGAAGCAATATTCAATGGAGCCAATTGCAAGTTAGCGCAAACTTTAGCTTCAGCTTGCGAAGTTGTAAGTCCAGCACGAGACTTAAGTTTACGAATCAAGACATCCGTTATTTCAGTCATCTTCTTCATATTTGAATAAGGTGCCGTTAAGCCCTGAGTTGCACCTGGCGAACTAACGACTATTTTGATATTAATATCTTGCTCAAGCTGATCAGCCAGCACATCAAACAAACGCGCATCGTAATATGAATTTGCAAAAGGCGGCGCACACGGAGCAATCAGATCTTGCTGAGAAATAAATACCGATGTTTTCGCACTAGCGATCAATGCACGTAAACCGGCTTCCTCAGGATTAGCAACGGTATAGGCTTCATTTTCATTAACATAATCAGTGAAGATCCATGAACAATCTGCTTTGCTATCATCCGCACTCGGCAAACCATGACTGTTGCCTCCTGGGGTTTCCATACCAAAACCTAAACCGCCTAAAGCCAATACTTCAACCGAACCAAAGCCGATGCTTTCAGGAGCAGAGAAAGTTGCTGGGCATGCTGTCACCGCAGCCGTAGAAATAAGATCAACATAAAAAGTCGAATTAACAACGCCATCACCCCAGCGACAAGAAAAGCCCCATAACAAATCGGCAAAGTTTTGCGCACTGCGACTAGCAGGCCCTTCTAAACGCATGGTTAAATCACTAATAGGATTGGCAACTTGTCCATAAGCAGACTCCCATAAGTTATGCCCACCAACGATGCTCGTTTTGCCATCTACCGCAATAATTTTGGAATGATTCCAAGAATACAACCAACTGGTTTCAACACCGGCGATTGAGATTTTAATATTCTCAGCACTGCTGCCTAAATCTACCTTAAGACGTTTCATATAGTTATGAGCGGTTTCCGTATAAGGCGTATTAAAATTGCCTAATACCGGTGGCGTCCCCCCTAAGATTCGAATTTGAACCGCTGGATGCGCGGCATAGGCGGCCTTAATTCCCGCAACAATAGCGCGCTGAAATATACCATCGGGGTAAGTTACTAACGTTGTGATATCCACCCAGTATTGGGCATTAGAAATATCCTGTTCGATAGTATTGGCGAAATGCGTTAGAGCGCCGGTATCTGAACAACCTGCATCGCCCCAGCAATTAGGTGTTTGCAACAACCAAGAATCTGATTGCTGACCATAACCGGCAATTTTATTACCTTGAGTACGCTGCCATACTGAATTTTTTGATAACGGCGTCAATTGATGAAGTACCGACTCAACATAATCAATATGCGGAGCATTTGACGCAGTGGCAAAACTGGCGGGTAAACAAGCCGCGGCCATAACGAGCATAAAAGTATTTATTATTATTTGGAGTTTACGTAATGATGACTGCAATAGACTTTCCGGTACTGCTTGCAGCAATTGTTTCTTGATATTCATGATTTGCATCCTTTCCACTTTTAACGGGTGGCGGATACTATAGAGCTTGAGAAGAACTCTCAAGACAAAACGTTAACAGCGACTATAATAGTTAAAGTATTGTTTTATAAACGCTTTTTCTTTTCTTTAAAGCGAGGCAGCTTAACGCCCTTACGAATGGCATAACCCCGAATAATTAAAATACTACTGCTGGCAATCAGGCTAGCAGTCAATTCTGCCACTTCATTTTCAACCATTAAAATATACAACCAACTGCCTAACCACGACGCGGTAGCAAATAGAGGACTGCGAAAAACCCACGGCTCCTCGTTACATAAAACATCACGCAATATACCGCCCATGACGCCGGTAATAACACCTAAAAAGCTGGCAACCAACCAAGTGGCGCCTAAATTCAAAGCCGCCTCGGTACCCATAATACTGAATAACGCCAAACCAATCGCATCAAGAATTAAGAAAGTCCGGACCGGCATCACCAACCAACGCGCTAAAATAAATACGCTGGTCGCAGCAATAATCGCAACCAATAAATACAACTCATCAGCAAGCCAAAATACCGGTCGATCCAGCAACATATCTCGTATCGAACCGCCGCCCAAAGCCGCCGCTAACGCAACCACAATCACGCCAAATAAATCAAAGCGCTTTGCTCCCGCTTCAACCACGGCAGCACCCGCCATCGCCGCAACGGCAGCCATACCTAACCAATAGGTGACGAGAGAATAATTTTCAATTGAGAATGCTGCCAAGTTCATGATGCGATACTCATTCTATGACTGGAATTCCTCGGCGAATATCCAATAAATAATGGCCATAGACTTCTTTTTTCTTGAGATCTAAAACCAGTGCCATTGCAATTTCAGCATATTGAGATTGAATCAGAACGTGTTCAAACTGATCCCCCATGCGATAAACATGGCCAACCACACCCGCTGTACAATCATTCTCACCAAAGTCTTCAGCAGGAATCGCTTCAACATAAGCCCAAAAATCAAATAATGGCTCACCGGCTTCAATTTTTTCAGGCTTACCAATCTTGGTCGCGTGAAATTCTTCTGATGTTAATTTACGTACGTTCATATTTTGCCCAATCATAACGATATTTTATATAATACCTACATAAAAGAGTTCAGTCGCTCACCAACTCGTGATGAAGTTCTTTCATGAGAGACGTTTTATTAATGAGTTACTTAATAACTCTGTCCAATTAATAATCTAATTTAGTCGGTATAACTCGACATTTATTATTCCAGCAAACCGGAACCTGATCTTTAGGACAATGAAACTGAATATTATCCTCTGGTAACTGATCAAGCCTATCTTGAATAATCTGAACCATATATTGATTTACCACAATATTACAGCCCGCAAGACCATAATTTCCAAGATTGACACAATCATCATCGACATCACAAAACCGAGCTTCAACAATCTCTCGATTCAAAGAAAGCTGGCCCTCAGCCATTGAAGATAATGACCAAAGTAGTAAAGATATAATTGCTAGTAACTTTCTCATATTCAATCCATGCCTATTGCGGCTTTTGATTACGGAACATCGCTAATACAACCCAGAAATATAAACGGGAGCCTTAGCTCCCGTTTATATTGACTGAGACTACCTAATACAGATTAAGAATCTGTCTTTGGCTTCTCACGTAACTTAATATTCAATTCACGTAACTGAGCATTACCAACAACACCTGGTGCTTGTGTCATTGCACAGGCAGCCGATTGTGTTTTAGGGAAGGCGATCACTTCACGAATCGAAGTAGAACCGGTTAGCAACATCACCAAGCGATCAAGACCGAATGCTAAACCACCGTGTGGTGGCGCGCCAAACTTAAGAGCATCTAGCAAGAAGCCAAACTTCTCTTGTTGCTCTTCTTCGCTAATGCCTAAGATTTCAAACACAGTTTCCTGCATAGATTGATCGTGGATACGGATTGAACCGCCGCCCAACTCACAACCGTTTAAGACCATGTCATAGGCACGAGAAAGTGCAGCTAATGGGTTGGCTTTCAATTCATCCGCGCTGCACGAAGGTGCCGTGAACGGATGGTGAATTGCAGTAATGCCGCCATCTTTTGTCTTTTCGAACATTGGGAAATCAACAACCCACATTGGCGCCCACTTACACGTATAAAGATCCAGATCTTCACCCAGCTTACAGCGCAATGCACCCAAAGCTTCGTTCACGATCATTTCTTTATCAGCGCCAAAGAAGATGATGTCGCCCGTTTCAGCGCCCAACTTCTCCATGATGGCCATGGTATTGTCATCGCCAATGAACTTGATGATTGGGGACTGTAAACCTTCAATGCCCTTCTCAAGGTCATTAACCTTAATCCATGCCAAACCTTTAGCGCCATAGATGCTAACAAACTTGGTATAGGCATCAATCTGCTTACGGCTGATGTTAGAACCACCTGGAACACGTAATGCAGCAACACGACCTTCAGGATCTTTAGCAGGAGCCGCGAATACTTTGAAATCGATGTCTTGCAAGAATTCAGCAATATCAACCAACTGCAAAGGAATACGCAAATCAGGCTTATCGCTGCCGTACTTAGACATTGCTTCGCTATAAGGCATGCGTGGGAATTCACCCAACTTCACATCTAATTCTTTTTCAAACAACTCAGTAATCATGTTCTGAGTCAGATCCATGATTTCATCTTCGTTGATGAATGATGCTTCGATATCTATCTGAGTAAATTCAGGCTGACGATCGGCACGTAAATCTTCATCACGGAAACATTTAGCAATCTGGTAATAACGGTCAAAACCGGAAACCATCAATAACTGCTTAAACAACTGTGGCGATTGTGGCAAGGCAAAGAAGCTATGCTCATGGGTACGCGAAGGTACTAGATAATCACGAGCGCCTTCTGGAGTCGCACGGGTCAGAATAGGTGTTTCAAGATCTAGGAAACCATTTTCTTCTAAATAGCGACGAAGGTTTGAGCTTACCTTTGAACGGAAACGCATTTTTTCTTGCATTTCAGGACGACGCATATCCATGTAGCGATACTTCAAACGAATATCTTCGCCGACATCGGTATAGCCATCTAATGGGAAAGGAGGCGTTTGCGCTTTGTTTAAAACGTTAATCTCTTTACCCAAGATCTCAATTTTACCGGTACGCATACCATCATTGACTGCGCCATCAGGACGACCACGAACCAGACCAACAATCTGCACAACAAATTCAGAACGAACGCTATCGGCCGTATTAAAGGCTTCGATCGTATCTGGATCAAAAACAACCTGAACGACGCCTTCACGATCACGTACGTCTAAGAAGATTACCCCACCGTGGTCACGGCGACGGTGAACCCAGCCACAAAAAGTGACGGTATCGTCAATCGAGGTTTCGTTGATATCACCACAATAGTGCGTACGCATTGATTAATCCTATTAATAGAAGAGATAGATGGATATGAGAATATTTAAAGCCGAGCATTATACCGATTTTCACACGATTGCCGACACTTGTTCGCCAAGTTTGTATGACTTTAATTAAAAATGTCATCTAAAAGTAAAATATCCGGCTTAAAAGCACCTTGTTGGCGGTTTCAGCTAGGGTAATCTTAGCCTTATCTAGATGTAGAGGGCTATTTTCAAGCAATCGTCAAACAGCCTGGCACTGCCCCTTTAAACAATGCACATAATAATAACGAAAATTAAGGTATCTCATGAAATCATTCGCCCATAAAACTGCCGTCATCACTGGTGCAGGTTCCGGTATAGGTCGCGCCTTAGCTCAGCAACTAAGCCAAGAAGGGGCTCAACTAGCCCTATCCGACATCAATGAAAAAGGCTTAGCAGAAACCAAAGCCAGCCTAAAAGGCACCGGCAAAGTTACCTTAACCAAACTGGATGTCGCCAACCGCAGTGCGTTTGAACAATACGCAAAAGAGACCATCAGCGAGTTTGGCCAAATCGACATGCTATTCAATAACGCCGGCGTTGCCCTCGCACAAACCGTTGAAGATTGTAGCTACGACGATTTCGAATGGTTAATGAACATCAATTTCTGGGGCGTTGTTTACGGCACCAAGAGTTTCTTGCCTCATATGTTGACGCGTCCTGAAGCAATCATTGTGAATGTCTCCAGCATTTTCGGAATTATCGCCCTGCCGACTCAATCGCAATATAACGCAGCAAAATTCGCTGTCCGCGGATTTACCGAATCACTGCGCCAAGAAGTAAAAGACAGCAACCTTAAAGTCAGCTGTGTTCACCCTGGTGGCATCAAAACCAACATCGTCGTTAATGGCCGCATGCACACCTCAATGGTGGGTGAGCAAACACATACCCAGCAAATTGAAGAGTTCAATAAGATGGCGCGCACAACCCCAGAAAAAGCAGCCGATACTATTTTAAAGGGGATTCGTAAAAACAAACGCCGTATATTAATTGGTCAAGATGCTAAGTTTATGGACCGTATTCAGCGCTTATTCCCAGAGAAATACACAAGCATATTTGGAGCACTTCTCAAGCTAGCACGCTAAATTAAGGTGTTATAATCGTGCTTTTTGAAATTAATTGATAAAAACACTATAAAAATAGGGTTTTGCACTTGCAGACCCTATTTTTTTGCTTTAAAAATAGATCTGTAAGCAGGACGCTGATCGACACCTTGTATCCTTTACCAAAATGCTTACTTCTACTTATTGATAATTAAAGGAAATACCATGGCTGCTAAGAAAAAACCTGTTGCTAAAAAAGCACCTGCTAAGAAAGCTCCAGCGAAAAAAGTTGTTGCAGTTGCTCCCGTTAAAAAGCTAACCGCTGTAAAAGAAAAATTCACTAAAACTCAGCTTGTAAACGAGCTAGTTGAAAAAACTGAATTAAGTAAAAAAGAAGTGGCTAGCGTTCTTGATGAACTAGGTGACATCATTGAGCGCCACGTTAAAAAGCGTGCCGTTGGTGAATTCACTTTACCGGGTCTTTTGAAGATCAAGACGGTTAAGAAACCTGCTCAAAAAGCACGTAAAAACGTTCCTAATCCGTTCAAGCCTGGCGAGTTGATGGATGTTGCGGCTAAGCCAGCAAGCACTAAAGTAAAAGTTTTACCGTTGAAAAAACTAAAAGACATGGTTCTTTAAGTTTCGAAACATTCGCTGCGTTAAAGATTGAACCTCTCGTTCAATTTTTAGACATAAATAAGGCTGCTCACGCAGCCTTATTTATTGGATCTCTTATTCATATCACACTAAAAATAGCGGCTTTTAAAACCTCTTCGCTATGCAAACCTCTTTCACAAGGCTTCATATCGAATTGTGCAATAGGATATTTTGCCAAGTCTTGAGTCGATAACTCACGATTGGCAGGCCAAATAATATGATCAAGAGAGCGTATCCCTGCCCTCTGTAACAATTCAATTTGCTTTGTAAAGGTTAAGACCAAATCTCCCCCCAAGCTCTCTTCTTTTATATTGACCACTAATATCAGGGGTGCAGTACTTTGATTAATCGAATCTCGAATATTCTCTACCAAGAGCGACGGCATAATACTGGTCATAAAACTGCCCGCACTCAATATAATGGCATCCGCTTCTTCGATGGTGGAAACCACTTCGGGTCCCGCCAAAACTTGAGGTTCCAGATATAAATGATCAACCTCTTCATCGGTATCATCAACCGACAACTCACCGACTAAGATATTTCCTTCGTGACCCGGCTGTGCCACCGTTTTAGCCATTAAGGTTGTTGGATTATCCGCCATCGGCAGCAAATGGCTTTTGATATTCAACATATCCCGCATGATGCGAATAGCATCCGTCGGCCGAACAGACAACTGATCCAAAGCAAACAAGACTAAATTACCTAAATTATGACCGTCTAGCTCACCCTGGGTTTGAAAACGGTATTCGAACAATAACTGACCAATACCATCTAATGTGCACAGCTGTGACAGGCAATTACGTAAATCACCCCAAGCAATCGTTTCCGCTTCTTCTCTAAGGCGGCCTGTTGACCCACCTTCATCCGTCGTCGCAACAATGCCACTAAGGTGCTGACCCGCGTCTCTCAAAGAAACCAGTAAGCGACCTAATCCGTGACCACCACCAAGACAAACGAGATTTGGTTGTTCCATTAATACATTATCCTATTGACTACTTTCGAGGAAAGACCAAAGCAAACCATCATCACAGGTGCCGTGATATTCAAGCCAATGCAAGGTATTACCCACTAATACAATACTTCCCGATGCCACAAGGGAGCCTACCGGAATAACAATGCCAAAAATAGCTAGGCAGGCTGCGGCAGCTTCATCACTCCCTCCACAACTGCCGACAGACATTGCTTCATAATCTAAATCCAATGAACGCGTTGCCATATTGCATTCATCAGCATGATCTTGAAGCTTAGAAGTACTCGGGTAGAACGCACAAGCCGTGACCAAAAAAACGCTAGCCAGCAATAAACTCCGATAACACGCCTGTATAAACATTATTAATAACCCCAAGTAACATGTGGCGAACTTTAAGTGTTAATATTACACACATCATCTACTCAGAACTATCCCTAACTATTCTGTACTTCCACATAAGAACTGATACCACCCTTCATGTCACAACTAACACCACCCGCAGCACCGCATTTATCACAACCGTCCGCACCCGAGCAACTGCAAAAACAACAACAGAAAAAAGGCGTACTGCTGGCACTCGCCGCCTTTACTATGTGGGGAATTGCACCGGTATACTTCAAGCAACTGATCCATATTGACGCCCAAGAAATTTTAGCCCAAAGAGTAATTTGGGCGGTTATCTTCTTAATCATCGTCAGTTTATTTTCTAGCCAGCTGCATAAGGCCATCGCTATTTTAAAGCAGCCGAAACAACTCGCGCTACTCGCAGTCAGTGCTTGTTTATTAGGTTTCAACTGGGGCTTGTTCATTTGGTCGGTGAATAACAACCACATGCTAGAGGCTAGCTTAGGCTATTACGTCAACCCGCTGATCAACGTGCTCATGGGTTACCTGTTTTTATCTGAAAGGCTCAGAAAACGCCAAGGGTTCGCTGTAGCGCTGGCGTTATCCGGCGTATTGATTCAATTAATCAGTTTTGGCTCGGTGCCTTATATCGCCTTATCACTGGCAGTATCTTTTGCTATTTACGGTTTATTGCATAAGAAAACTCACATAGAATCGATCCCAGGATTATTAATCGAAGCGTTGATATTACTGCCTTTTGCCATTCTCTATTGGATCTTCATGGAGCCATCAGCGACCTCGAACATGGCAAACAATAGCACCTCAACCAACTTACTATTATTGAGCGCAGGGATTGTGACCACGCTGCCCTTACTGTGCTTTACCGGCGCAGCAAAACGCCTGCAATATTCAACACTAGGCTTCATTCAATACATTGGACCGAGCTTGATGTTTATCTTGGCAGTGAACTTTTACGGTGAGACCTTAGGCTTAAAAGAAATGATTACTTTTGGCTTTATTTGGTTAGCCTTACTGGTATTCAGCTGGGATTCTTTACGCCACCAACTAAAAAACAAGACGATATAACACATGAAAAAAGATCCATTCACACCGTCCAAGAAAACGATCAGAAAACCAGGCCATACAAAAGTCACGACTAAGCTGAACAACAATATCCGTAAATCACTCGCCATGGCGATGACCAAAGCGACCGACTTGCCAGCGTTCAATCACTTCACTTACGACGTGGATTGGAGCAATTTCCCCAATAGCCTAATCATCAGCTGCTATTTACGTCATCAGCTTCCACCCGAAGAACTCACAGTATTAGACGCGCAATTATGCAAACTCATCCAACTGAATTTGATCAAACTCGGCATTAAATTTCGAGATTACCGTAGAAATATTAAGGTTATTACCCCACCAACACTCTAGCCTGTATTAAGCGGCTATTAGTAGCAATCAAGTCAAGATACCGCTAAAATCGCCGCTCAAAATTACAAGTTGTAAAAGCAGTGAATCAGATGAGCAGAAAGATTGAATTATTAGCCCCTGGCGGCGACGTTGAAGCCATTAAAGCGGCGATTGTAGCCGGAGCAAACGCGGTTTATTGCGGACTCGATACCTTCAACGCGCGCAACAGAGCTGCCAATCTTTCATTTGATGACTTAACTGGCATTTTACGCTTAGCGCATAAATACGACTGCGAGGTTTTCTTAACCCTCAACGTGGTGATTCTTGAGCAAGAACTGCCGACCATGATCAAACTCCTCAATAAGCTAGTAAATAGCGGCATTGACGGAATTATCGTACAAGACCTTGGCATGTTTAATCTGGTTAAAAAGTTTTTCCCTACGTTAGACATTCACGCGTCAACGCAATTAACCACACACAATGAAGGGCAAATCCATTTTTTAAATAAAATTGGAGCCTCTCGACTTAACTTATCGCGCGAACTGAACTTGGGTGAAATTAAGTCATTAACCAAGTTGTCGCACGACGTCGGCATTCTCACCGAAGTTTTTGTTCATGGCGCGTTATGTATCGCCTTCTCTGGCCAGTGTTACTCCAGCTCTGTGAGCGTAGGTAATTCAGGCAACCGTGGTCGTTGCAGCCAAGCGTGTCGAGAAGAATACGAAGTCACGGCAACAGGTAACAAGTACCCACTGAATTTAAAAGATAACTCGGCCTATTTTGATCTACCAGAATTGGTTGAAGCGGGCGTCGATTCGTTGAAAATCGAAGGCCGCATCAAAGGCGCACATTACGTTTATACCGTGGTTGATACGTGGCGCAAAGGTATCGATGGCTTTGTTGAAACAGGCAAACTTCTGCCTGATGATTCTAACTTGCACAAAGTATTTAACCGCGATTTCACTAATTCGTTTTTGACAGGCAACTTGACCAAAGACATGTTTATCGACAATCCTCGTGATTACAGTGTCCAGCATGCCGTCGACAATTTAGTTAAAAAAAGTGCGGTAAATAAAAGCAGTGATGCTATTTCTGTGGTTCAGATTCAAGAAGTGAAAGATGAACTTTACATCGATAAAAATCAGTTGGGCGCAGAGCTAAGACATAAAATTCAATATTTAAGCACGGCCAAATTGCCGCTTAAATTTGAGTTTTCAGGATCTGCTAATACACCACTCACAATCACTGTGACGGTGGGTGCTGATTCTGTAGAGAAAGGAAGCGAAGATGCTAAAACCATCATCCTTCAATCAGATTCTTTGTTAGCACCCACAGGCAAGTCTGAACTAGACGAGAAGAATTTAATAAAACGCTTTAAGAGCTTTGATAATTCAGAATTCAATTTGACCGGGTATGACTTTCAAAACTACGAAACAGGTTTAAGCATTCCCTTTAGAGAATTAACCGAACTTAAAAGCCAATTGACGTTTTTATTAAATGATTCTAAAGAAGTCATTCCCAATATCGAGGTGCCTGCATTAAGCAAAGCTCCCAAAGCTTCAGGAGAGCAAGGCGCGAAAAAGCCGACCCTATCGATGTTAATCGCCGATGAAAAAGATCTTCATTTATGTGATTTGACCGACGCTGATGTGTACTTCAAAATTCCTGAAAGTTTAAAAATGAACTGCACAAAACACATCGATTTATTAAACGCTAATCCCAGATTAATCCCTTGGTTCCCTGCGGTATTAATCGGTAAAGATTATTTAGAATCGGTTAAAATTCTTGAGCAAGTAAAGCCTAAGCGCATCGTCACCAATAATACCGGTATTGCTTATAAAGCATTCGAGATGGGTATTGAATGGGTTGCAGGCCCCTTCCTAAATACAACGAACTCTTATGCGCTACTGACGTTAAAAGAAGAGTTAAATTGCGCAGGGGCATTTATGTCCAATGAAATTAATCGCCTGCAATTAAGAAACATTGCTCGCCCTGATGATTTCAAACTGTATTACAGTATTTATCACCCCATTCTGATGATGACCAGCCGCCAGTGCTTCTTCCAGCCGACCGTTGGTTGTAAGAAGCCGAGCATTGAAGATGGCTGCATGTTGAAGTGTGAAAAAGCCACAACGATTAAAAGTGTTAGGGGTGTTCAGTACTCTATCGATAAGCAAAAAGGTGGCTATCCGAGCATCTATAACGACGAGCAGTTCTTGAATTTAGACATCGTTAATGAGCTTGGCGATTTATTCGACGAGTTCTTTATCGATCTAACGAATATTGGCTCAGGAGAAACGGCGGTAGAAGATAAGGCACAGCTTATTGAACACTTCACTAACCTAATACAAGGTAATGAAGAAGCGGCAGTTCACTTAAACGAAATGGTGACGGTTTCAACCAACGCTCAATATCGTCAAGGCCTTTAGCTTTATAATGTTACCCATATTATACTCGCTACAACACTGCCCTTATGCCATGCGTGCACGACTGGGCTTACTGATGGCCCAGCAGCACGTTATGCTGCGCGCCATCACCACAAAGAACAAACCCGAAGAAATGCTCGCGGTATCTCCTAAAGGGACTATCCCGGTACTGGTTTTGCCCGACTCACTCTCGATTAAGGAGTCGATTAAAGAGTCAGTGAAAGATCCGGATAACGGATCGATTATAGAGTTCGGTGAAGAACCCACCATCATCGATGAGAGTCTGGACATCATGGTCTGGGCACTGCAACAAAATGATCCTGAAGACTTACTCCACAAAGACAGTCCCAGCGATTTAATCGCCATGCTTGATTTAATTAAGCGCAACGATAAAGAATTTAAACCACAACTAGAACGCTATAAAAAAGCAAAACGCTTTCGTCTTGAAAATGTTATTGAAGAACGCCAAAGATGCGAGATTTTCATCGCCGAGCTAGAGCTAAAACTGGCCACCACGGGTTTTTTCATCGGTCAGAAAGCCGGCCTTATAGATTACGCCCTATTGCCTTTTGTTCGCCAATTTTCTAGAGTCAATCGTTCCTGGTTTATTCAAGCACCTTACCCGAACTTGCGCACCTGGCTAGAAGGTCACATGCAAAGTCGCTTATATGGCAAAGCCATGGCCAAATACCCGTTATGGTTAGATGAGCATAAAGTCTGTTTCTTAGGTGAATAAATAGCCTGTTTCTTAGAAGAATAAATAGTCTGCTAAGATTCCGTTATACTTAAAACATCGTAACGATTCAGGTAGTTCAAATTAAGACAGAGTAAGATCCATTATTGGGTGTTTGTGGAACAAATATGCGAGGCAGGGAGCCGAACTAAGGCTACATGGATAGCGAAGCGACGTATTTACGCCGTTTTGTGGAATAAATACCCAGTCATGGATCGATTTATAAAACGTGCTGAATAGTTACAAAACAAGAGTCTTTGCTAGCAGAGACCTCACTTATAGATAGCACCAAAGGCCACTAACCAGCATGATGAATCAAGCTTATCAGGTATTGAATCGTACTTTTGGCTATCAAGAATTCCGCCCTCCGCAAGATCAAATCATTCAAACCCTACTTAATGGTGAAGATGCCTTTGTTTTAATGCCTACCGGCGGTGGTAAATCTCTGTGTTATCAAATCCCTGCTCTGGTACGTAATGGCATTGGCATTGTTATCTCGCCACTGATTGCGTTAATGCAAGACCAGGTCGATGCACTCACCCAAGCCGGTATTCGCGCAGCTTGCATGAATTCGTCCATGTCCAGCGCACATAATGCACACACAGAACAACTCGCCCTTAACGGCGAATTAGACATCATCTATCTCGCTCCCGAGCGCTTAACACTGCAACGTACTCTTGAATGGTTGAGTCAATGCCAACTCTCCTTATTCGCCATTGATGAAGCGCACTGCGTTGCTCAATGGGGTCATGATTTTCGCAGTGACTATTTGCAACTCAGCCTCTTACAACAACACTTCCCTGCCATTCCACGTATCGCCTTAACCGCGACCGCCGATGTTAAAACCCGTGAAGAAATTGTCTTTCGCCTAGGCCTGCAAAATGCCAAGCTGTTTGTCTCAGGATTTGACCGCCCCAATATTCAATACCGCATCACGCAAAAGAATAATCCGAAAGCCCAACTGCTCAATTTTTTACAAGCAGAACATCAAAACCAGGCCGGCATTGTTTATTGCCTATCGCGTAAAAAAGTCGACAGCACCGCACAGTGGCTAACAGAGCAAGGCATCAACGCCCTGCCTTATCACGCCGGTTTAGACAAAACAGTACGCCAAGTCAATCAACAAAGATTCTTGCGCGAAGACGCCATCGTTATGGTGGCGACTATTGCCTTTGGCATGGGCATCGATAAACCCGACGTACGCTTTGTAGCACACCTAGATTTACCTAAAAGCATTGAGGCGTATTACCAAGAAACCGGTCGCGCAGGTCGAGACGGCCAGCCTGCAACCGCTTGGATGGCGTATGGCCTTGAAGATGTGATTAAGCTAAAACAGATGATGGCGAAGAGTGAAGGCGATGAACAGTTTAAGCGCATCGAACAGCAGAAACTGAACGCCATGCTGGGTTTAGCAGAACTGACCGACTGCCGACGTAAAATGCTAATCAACTATTTTGGCGACCAGCTTAGCAATCATTATCAAAATTCAAAGCACTGTGGAAACTGTGATAATTGCATCACGCCCGTCAAAACCTGGGATGCCACAGAAGCTTCGCGTAAAGCCCTAAGCTGCGTATTTCGCACCGACCAACGTTTTGGCACCGTCCATTTGATAAATGTATTACGCGGCAAGAACAGCGAGAAAATCACCCAATTTAACCACCAGAACATTTCAACCTTTGGTATCGGCACCGATCTAAGTGATGGCCAATGGCGCTCCGTTTTTCGCCAACTGGTTGCCCACGGCTACCTCGACGTGAACTATGATTACGGCCAATTATCACTCAATGAATCCAGCCGGAAATTACTACAAGGCAAAGAAACATTAACCCTGCGTCTCGACAACTTTGAATCTGTCGGCAGAAGCAACAATAGAACCAGCTCGAACAAGAACAGAGCCCATAAAGATTTTGAAATTCCTGAGCAAGAACAAGCACTGTGGCAAGCATTACGCGATTGCCGAACGCAACTCGCAAGAGAACAAGGCATCGCGCCTTTTATGATATTCCATGACGCGACGCTTAAATCCATGCTGCAATTGAAACCTAAGAATCAGCATGAATTCGGCAGTCTTTCTGGCGTTGGGCAAAAAAAGCTCGATCAATACAGCCCTGCTTTCCTAACGGTTTTAGAGCAGTTTAGTTAAAACTAAAACCGAATACGTTAATTTCCATCTTGTATTCTTCCTGCACAGCGCCTTCGACTTTCTGCTCGATCAAGCCTAAATACGTTTCCATTTGATGCGCATGAAGGTTGCTTTCGTCTGGCACACTGCTGACGAACTTTGTCGCCCGCATCATGCTTTTAATACCGGCAGTTAACGCATATTGCTTCCCTGTTAACAAGATAACCTCGTTACCCATATGCCAATAGATATCCAAATTCTGCAGCTGCAACGGACTTAACAGTGGTACTAAAGGTACGATATCAGTGGGCGTTACGACTCGGGTTAACGGTAAATTTTCAAACACAGCAGCCCCCTGAACATTGGTCACTTTAGGCTGACCAAAAGTAATGACATGGGTTAATTGAAAACCATCGCGCTGCAAATACATGCCAACGATAACCGCAATCGCCCCACCCAAACTGTGCCCGGTTGTTTGCACGGGTTTTGTCTTATCGAGATAAGGCAGAGCATTCTCATACACCGCTTTTGCCGCCGCTGAAAAACCCTGATGCAACTGAATCCCTAAGCCCTTATCCAACTGCAATTGCACATCCAAATCCACTAACACGTTTTCTAAATTAGCCGTGCCGCGAAAGGCCAACTGCTGCAAGCCTGAGGAAGAACGGGCTAGATAATAACTCACCGCCGAGACGGGCAATTCAGCATGGTGAACTAAGGCATAATCAGATCCCTGTAAGCGTTTGCCGATAAGATCTGGTTTGGCATAAGAAACCGCTGATAACCGTGCCGATTGTTTAATCAGCTCAAAACTTGAATTCGAGTTTGCATTAACATCAAAATCAAGAGCAGCAAAGGCCATAGGAGTGAACACTGAGCCGACTAAGGAACTGGCAAATACCAACGACAAAAATATTTTTTTAAACATAACTTTCTCTGACCATAGCTTCTCTAGAGAGAGCTTCTCTAGAGAGAGCTTCTCTAAAAACAAATTGCTTAAAATTAAGCCGTGCTGGAAATTAACCCAATGAATGAAACTAAACGATCACAGTAAGGCAAACTTCTTACGGTAATCACTCGGGGCCAAGCCTGTGAAGCGCTTAAATAACTGCCTAAAAAAACGCACATCTTCATAGCCCGACTCCCGACTAAGTGCTTCAATGGTTTTCCTTGAAGTTTCTAAGCCATGCTTAGCGGCCTCAATACGCAACGCCTGAATATAAGCCAAAGGCGATTCCGCCGTCGCCTGCTTGAAACGGCGCTTTAACTGACGCTCACTTAAATGCACACGCTGCGCTAAATCAACAATGCTAAAGTCATCGATAAAATGATCTCGCAGCCAATCTTGCAACTGATGAATGGCCTCATCGTTATGCTGGCGAGAAGGGACAAAGCTGGCATATTGAGCCTGACTATTACGATCAGCATCGATCAATATTGCTTTCGCACATGTCTGCGCAATCGCCTCATCAAACAACTCACGAATCAAATACAAGCTCATATCTTGATACGCACTGGCCCCCGCAGAGCAATACAAGCGCCCCTGCTGAGTAATCATTTCTTCACTGCGTAATAAAACTTCGGGAAAACGCTGCCGAAACAAAGAAGCACACTGCCAATGAGTCGTCGCCTGCTTGCCGTTAAGCAGACCCGTCGCGGCCAACACAAAGGCACCGGTACAAATACTGGCAATTTTACTGCCCTCTGCGTGACGCGCCTTTAACCAATCTAAAACGTCGTTATCGAACGCTTCGGGGCGCATCGCAGGATGGCCAATGGCACCAATAAGCACCAAATCCACTTGCCCCTGCTCTTCCAACTTGCCATGCACCGATAACTGCAGACCGCCAAGACAAGAAACAGACACGCCGCTGGGGCTCACCAAGGTTAATTGCACGCGCTGCTCTCGCTTAACCAAGCTATTGGCTAGGGACAATATTTCCATCGGCCCGGTAATTGACGTGATGGGGCTATTATCCAATATCAACAATACACACTTCATAATGACTGTTTCCCCATCAATAGCTCAAATACAACAGGCGTTCAAATCCAATAGGCGTCCAAATCACGACCCTATGTTGTCATATACGCCACTCGCAAACAATACCCTCTCGCCCTAAACTAGTATCAACGATTAAACGATACTCAAAAGACCTTCAAATTGATCTTTAGGAAAAATAATAATGACTCAATCAGCAGACAACAAAGCCCTCATCGGACGTTTATATACCGCCTTCCAACAGAAGGATTATAAAACCATGGCTGAGTGCTATCACCCTGAAGCCTATTTCCGTGATGAAGCCTTTGAACTCGCAGGTAAAGAAATCGGCGCAATGTGGCACATGCTCTGCAAAAGAGGCAAAGATATGACCCTAGAATTTTACGTAACGGAGAAAGCAGGGAAAATCACAGCCCACTGGGAGCCTAAATACAGCTTCAGCCAAACGGGCCGCTTTGTGCACAACATTATTGACGCTGAATTTGAATTTAAAGACGGGCTGATCTTAAAGCACATTGATCGCTTTGATTTCTGGAGCTGGAGTCGACAAGCACTCGGCGCACCTGGCCTACTACTCGGCTGGACACCTTTGCTGCGCAACAAGGTATCTAAGATGGCGATGGGTAACTTACGTAAATTCATGTCTAACTAATAGAAAAAGCTAATCCGCAAAGATACGGAAGCACAGGCAATATAGCTTTACGCGCTGGTGGCCCACTTACGGCCCACCAGCAACGGACTTTTAAGACCCGCAGACTCGGCAGTATTTGCCGTTAACATACGTTTTTTCAGCGCAATGGCTGCAAGCCTCTAGCTGTTTAAAGCCACAAACAGTGCAAGCCGTATCACTGCAATCGCTACCAACACATGCATGAGTACCGGGAGGAAGCTGCACCCCACAGCTTTGGCATAGCCCCTTTGATATTCGTTTCTGCATCAGCTTCTCATGGGAGAAGATCTTTTGCTGCAATACATAGATCAATCCTAATGCAAGTGCAATGCCCAGCCCCATCATCAAATAATGCCAAATCGCGACCAGATTAAATGACTCCAGTAAGGCAAACATCTTCTTTAAGAACGTCTTCGGCATTATTTCGTATACCAACTCCAGCACCTTAAAAATAACCGGGATAAAGGCAACAATAAGCAAATGTGAAGACACCAAGATTTGATAAGGCTGGCTGGTACGAAGGCTTCTAGAGTTCCAAAAGTAAAAAACAAGAATTAATGGCAGTAAAAATAGCAGCTCCATCATTAACCGCTTAACGGGATACCAGAAGTTAAGATCACGTAAGTCCGCCAGCAACAGCTCTCTATTATTCTCTCCAGAGACCGCAATCAGCTCAAAAAACTGCATCATTAAATCGTATTCAGAAAGACGCGATATAGTATCGACTTCGACCTTGGTCAGGCTATTAAGCTTGGCCGTCAAATTTGAGATCTCTTGTTTCAGGTACTGAGTATGTTCATTTTCGCTTAATTGCTTATCACTGTGATTTTGAGCAATCACTTCTAATAGCGAAGTATCATAAGCTGAGCGCACTCGCTCTATTTCAGATTTTATTTCAACGGCTTGGTTTCTATCACGCAGAAAATCGCGCAGCCCATCCGATAGCGACTCATCGTTTTCCATCGCCCGCAATAGAACATAAATAGGACGACAAACGGCATGAACGTCGGCTTCTCGGTCACTCTCATCCACGTAGCGGTAACTGCCGGTAAAACCTGAAATGATAGTTGCGGTACGACTGAAACGATTATTCACATTCCAATCATCATCAATCACAATATCTCGACAATGCTGGGGAATGAACTCACTCGGGGTTGAAAGCTGACGTGTGTGATCTGAAAGTCCCTCAAAGATCGACACTAGAATAAACAAATCTAAGAATAAGATAACGGCTAAGACTGCCTTACCAATTGGCCGGTGGTTTAATTGAATAAGCCCCGACTTAATGGATCCCAGTCTATTTTTAATCATATTTAGCATATTCTAAATTCCTTTTTAGCGGTGTTCTAACTACCGAGCTTGGGGATGTTTAGACATATCCTACAGCATTTTAGTGAAAAATAGAGGCCATTCCATAGCAACAGAAACTGACGTTAGCGCACGACAGCTTCATAGAAACGAATAACTTTGCCATAGCCAAGGGCTTTCTCTGCTTTCTGCCTCGCATTCGTTTCCGTATAAGCGCATATTTCTATGATTCTGCCGTAAATATCTTCCGCTACAAATGTTTTCATGCCTGTCCTATTCGATATTATCAAATGAGTTTATGACATAAGTTTAATGATCCTGACTTTTCTGATCACTCGATTTTTAAGACTAACCACCAGTCCAGTCTAGAATATCGCTGACCTGAATCTAGAGCATGATTACGAGAATGGCAATAAGCGCTTTAATAGCGAAGGTATAAACGACAGTGTTTTATTTTACAGGCGGAGCCATAGGCTGCTTTTCACAGACCCAAACGTGTGCGGTCGGCTTCAAATACCTACTTACCCTTCGTTTAAGGCTTAGAGAAATTAGGGCTTACATCATCAATCAGTTCGATTAGATCATTAATTTCGTCTTTAAAATACGTCACTTGATCTTCGCTTAGGTTCGTTGTTATTTTTTGCAGCATACTCACTAATAACTGGCGATTATGAGGATAAGCATCCAACAAGGTCTCAGACTTAAACTGATCGGGGTTGACCATTATTTTAAAAATCTCAGTTGTTAATTCTGCCTCTGCACTGAATACAAACAATTTCTTCATCGCCGCTTGCAGCTTAACCCGACTATCAAACCATTCTTGTTCTGTTATTTTTGCCTGCTCGACAAAGGTAGCGACATAACTTTTCTGCTGTTTATTCACTGAGCCTAAAAAGTTTTCTATTGTATCGAGTAAGTTTTCATTCCTGTCTGATCGGTACTCTTCTAGAGTTTTGTCATTAAAATCATCTAGCCTTTCTTTGCTACTCTCTTCCAGTTTTGTAAATAGGTAACTCACCTGCTGTTGATCTAACTGAGGCGCGAGCGTCGCAGCTCGAGTACTCAATTCATGCCGTACTCGGTGCCAATGATCCGTTAGGTCATTAAAATGCTTAAGCCAAACCTTCTCAGAGATAGGCAAGTTATCAAGATCGTTTGATAGTGCCACTAATTGCTGCCTGTAAAGCAACAACTGCGTTTCTCGGTGCCACTCTAATACTGAGTCTAACGCCCTATCAACGTTACGATTTTGCTCTCTCGTCAAATCTAAGTAATCATCAATGTACCATTGGGCCACCCAGTCGGCATTATTGTAGGCAAACTTAGACGTGCACCCTTGTAAAAACACGATGGTTAGCAATAAAACGATTAGCTTAAATTTCATTATTTATCCTAATGCACGGATTCATTTAAATAGATGTCGCGTCTAAGAATACACATTAATATCCATAACTTTCCATATAGGCAAGACTACGTTCCTCTACTTCCAAATTTCCACAGCCGATAAGAAGAAAACTATAAACAGTGCTATAAATAATTCCATATCAAAAACACAAACGCAGCGTTAACCGAAGGCGAGCCCGGTTGAAACCTTGACTCTACAATTCAGCGTTTAATAATCATGCAAGTTGCCGTAGCAGTGGCAAGTAGTTTACCTTCTTGGTTTTTCAACGTACCTTCGGATATACCCAAAGACTTAGACAAATTAATAATCTTACCTTCGGCTATTAATTTCTCGTTTTTAGGCACGGGCCTTATCATTTTAATATTTAGGTCGATGGTGCCGTAGCCAACACCAGCCTTAAGCAAGGTATGCACTGCACAACCGGTGACGGAGTCAAGCACCGTTGCTGCAAAACCACCATGAACTCCACCCAACGGGTTGAGGTGCGAATCATTGGCAGTGGCATGAAATAACACTCGCCCTTCTTCAATTATAACAAAGGTCATTGGAATCGTGGTCGTAATAGATGCACCCGGCAAATCTCCGAGCGCCATCGCCTGTAAAATCTCTAAACCTGTCATTTCTTCAATTTTCATATATCTTTACCGGTAATTAGCTTAGTGTCCAGCCCACCTGCGTAGCAAGCTGGCGATTTTTGTGCGTTTTCTCTGAAAAAAAAGTGCAGTTTACGGAGTCGGGTGCAGCTGTTTGTTATGGGGCGTACTTCATAAACTTGAAGGATTTTGAATAATCGCCTCTTATGCTATTAGTAAATATTATAAAGAAAAGAACGCATTTCTTTTTCAGGAACATCTTGAAAGAAAGATACTGTAACGTAATTATTGCTAGCTAGATTGTACATAACATCACCTAATACAATCGTTAATCCATTTTCGAGAGCCATTGAATAATACTTTCCATTAATTGATGTAAAGAAACTGAAGTCGAATGCTTTAAATCTCTTTTTATAGATTTCTTCTAACTCGGCATAAGCTTTTTTATGCCCTTCTTCTAGCTGTTTAGATGACTCAAACTTTTTATAAAAAGTAACACCGACAATCTCCTCGCTTGATCCTGAATGAAGTAATACGTCACGATTATCACGATCTGGGTTTCGTAAAGAGTAATTGGAGTCTAAATTGAACGCACTTTTGGCTTCAGAAGATGAGATGGGCAGTTCAAATTTTAATCCGTTGTAGTCCGTACCCGCAGCGGCCTTATTAATAATTATTAAATTTAATATGACAAGAATAGAGCTTAGCAATAACCGTTTCATTTCTTCGTCACCATCTATATACGTTAAGATTTACCTTACTAGATTTACTACGCCATCTACAAACCCAGATTTTCATTACTAATTATAATCCAAACTTATAGACGAAATAGCATATTGCACCGAACACTATTATAAACACAATCTTTGCATCTAATCCTGAATTGGCACCTGAATGCGAACTACCTGATGAATTTTTATGCTCATTTTGAGCTAAATATAAATCTACGAGCTCTTTAGATTCTTTCAATCCAAGACCTCTAATCTCACGTAATTTCTTTATAGCAACTACTTTATTGCCGCTTTCAATTGCTGCAATAACTTCTGGTTCTAACACTAGCATTGAGTTCACTCCCTATCCTTTATGAAACATAACTCCGCCAGCAAGCGTGCGAAGCATCACTTTGACTGGAAGATCATTAATCCGACTTTAATGCCTTATTTATATGCAAATTACTCTATATAGACTTTATCATATGAACCGTTTCAGGTTTAAATCCTATATTTTGGTAGAAGCTATCAGCTTTTTTATTATTGGCGAATACCTCAAGATGTAACAACCGACATCCTAAGTTTTTAGCCCACTTTTCACCATGTTCAATTAAAAGTTTACCTAACCCCAAACCTTGTGACTTAGGTGATACGGCAAGAAGCGGTATAGTCCCACAAGTTTCACCTGAAATACTATCTTCATGTGTACGCACATGAATAAAACCCATTGAAACATTATTGATCTCAGCGATAAATGTGATACTTGGTTTCGATGTTTCAGCAAGCATTTCAGAAACATAATCATCTTGCATTTTTTTAATTACATCATCGCTATGCCACTCTAACTGAGCCACTTCCGCTAAGTAAGGTGAAAGCTCAAAAATAAATGAGTGATCATTTCCTTGTGCTTCTCTAATTACAACTAAATTTTTCATATAATCTTATTGAGTATTACTCTTAAACCCGAATTGCATATAACGGCGGCCACAACGGCTGACCCTTGTTATGCGGCTAGAATCTTCTCCATTAGAACCGCTTTTTCTCCATAGCTTGAACATACATTAACTCCTGTAACTTCTTGAAATCCAATTATCGACCAAAAGCTTTCCGAACCTTGGACCGCGACTAGGTTTATCCTATTTATTCCTTTTTTTTGTGCCACTTCAAATAGCTTTATGGCTGCCGCTCGACCTATTCCTTTCCCCTTTGATTGGGGGCTTATTGCCATATCGTGAAGATATAGGTACTCACAGCTTTCGATATTTGGTAAAGGTTCAAATAATTTGGGAGGGGAAATCCCGCTCCACGGATGTGCTAGTAAATATCCAAGTACTTCTCCGCTGTTTGACAAACATACAAAGCAAGTGTCAGGAGATGCCTCGTTTTTACTTTTGAGAACCTCTAATTCTTCAGTGCCAATCTCTTGATAAGATTCGTCCTGAATTTCTAAAATTCTATTCCAGTGTATTTCTTCTATTTCTTTAATAATCATATGATTTCTCTCGCGCATAACATTTTATTATGCCTTATAGCTTAATTTTAAATTTCTGACATTTTTCTTTTCCATTTAAGAAGAAGATAACAAGTAGCTACTGTTAGCGGCAAACTAATAAACCAATATTTAAATAATAAACCAAAGAAAATAAAGCTAAACATCAAAATAGCCCCAAATAGAGGCATTAGTATATTTGGATTACTTGGAGTCTCCCAGTTGATATCAATATTTGATTTTATAAGCGTTTTAAATTCGGCTTGTATTAATGGCCCTTTAACAGCCGAATTAGATTTATTTACTATAAAATAGAAAACTTCTGAATAACTGGGAGCTTTATATTCTCTACCATTTTCTGTCTTTTAAATTATTAAACCCGTAGTTTTAATATATAGGTTGTCCACTCCGCTAAAATAGTGAGTGATTGGGCCTATATTGCCTCCATGATCACGGGCAGGGATTACACTACCCCAATCTTTTTTGTCATAGAGCATGATTTGTATTGAATTGAATCTAGTGATTTTAAAACCATCACCTATATCCTGTTTGTAATCATTCCATCCCGTTGCAAATGAAGTAATAGGAAGCAATATTAGTAAAATTAAAAATCTATTCATAAATCAATTATTTGGCAGTCATGGTAGAACGGCCAGTTACCTGAACCGCCCCCACACAGATCCGGACGTGCGGAACTACCGCATCCGGCTCCTCAGTTATATATTCGCTCGTGTAATTCACAAGTCCCTTCTCCATCAGCTCA